>Ga0180436_10000062_pt1 | contig 109576 bp, 100 predicted proteins | sample SS_ome_2_FD_132434 | JGI IMG/M metagenome (GOLD analysis project Ga0180436, IMG submission 132434) | Hypersaline lake sediment archaeal communities from the Salton Sea, California, USA - SS_3_S_2 metaG | ecosystem: Environmental > Aquatic > Non-marine Saline and Alkaline > Hypersaline >...
AGCATCGGGTGCTGCTCGCCACTGATCAGGGCCGCCAGGGCGCATACCGGGCACCACACCTGCTGGCAGCGACCAGGGCCACGTAGCGATTCCCCCGCCATTTTCGCCGCCGCCCGGACCTTGGGATCCAGCCGATCGAGGATCGCCTCGGCGAGTTGACGAAGCTCGGGCCCGAGATCGGAATGGCTGCTCACTTCGGCCACACCTCGGGATCAGGCCGGAATCGGACCGTCAGTTCGCCGCCCCGCAACGCGGCGCCGGTCACTATGCAGCGGCGCAGGACGGGTGCCAATCGCACCCTTCGACGGAGGCTACCGATCCCGATGATCAGGTCGTCACCGGCCCGACCGAGGTCAAGCACCCCGGGATCGAGCGGGGGCAACTCCAGCCGCATCCGGTAGATCGCCTCCAAGCCGGTGCCGGACTCACGATCGACGACGGGGCGTATTGGCCCCGGCGGGGCCGCACCGTCGCGCCGTCGAGCTTCGTCGAGCAACTGGCCCAGGGCCTTCGGCCCGATCGGTTCGCCGGCCAGATGCGGTGTCAGCACCAGACGAAGCTCGCCGACCGCGGCTGCGAGCTCGTCGAGCACCGACTGCTGCTCACAGATCCGTGCCGCGTACCAGACGAAGGCCGGATGGTCCGGCAGATTGCGGTATTCGTAGGAGTCGTCCTCGAACAGAACCTGATTGACGATGACTTCACTGACTCCGATCCCCATCACCGCCAGCGATCCGAGGGTTCGGACCGCCTCGGCAGCGACCACACGCTCCGGGGTGAGGATCACATGCGCGTTCGCGCGTTCCGAAGACAGCAGCGCGGACAGCCTTTCCAGGCCGACATGAGCGGCCTCCACCAACATCGCCGTCGCCGCTCCCCGCAGGTCCTCGGTGGCAGCCGACAGCCGGCGGTGACGGGGCCAGCAGCGCTCGACGTACATCGCGAATGCCCCGGGCAGGGTCAGCATCCGCAGCGCGTCCGCGGTCGATGCGCAGTCGACGACGACATAGTCCCACCGGCCGGATTCGACCAGATCGGCCACGGCTCGCAGGCCGAGCACCTCCTGAATTCCGGGAACCACCGAAAGCTCCTCGGGGGCAATGGTATTCAGATCCGAAGCCGGGAAGCGGGCCGCCAGCACCGGCGCGGCCGCACGCCATGTCGACTCCAGCAGCACCAGGGTGTCGAGAGCCAGGGCGTCGAGATGCCCGCCGCCGCTGTTCCTGTCCCGTTCCTCGGTGAGGACGCGAACCGGTTGCTTATCGCCACCGGGCTCGACCCTGGCACTGAGCACCTCGCTGAGGGAGTGCGCCTGATCGGTGGATATCACCAGGACCTTCTCGCCCCTCAACGCGGCCCGCACCGCGGTCGCGGCGGCCAATGTCGACTTGCCCACACCACCTTTACCGACGAAGAAACTGATACGGGTGCCACCGGGCCCGGCCGTATTCGCGGCGTTGTCACTCGCTGGCACGGGAGTCCTCGACGCGCCTCTTGAGATCTTTCAGTGCGGTGTCGGTCAGCCTGCGCTCCGCCTTGCGTTTGAGCAGGCCGATCATCGGCATCGTCAGATCGACCGCCAGTTCATAGGTGACATCGGTTCCGGGGCCGTTCGGGGTGAGTGTGTAAGCACCGTCGAGCACCTTGAGCAGGGTGCTGGAGACCAGCGACCAGCGCACCGATCGGCGGTCGGGCGACCACACGTAGGCCAGCACCATGGTGTCCCGCAGCACCGCGGCCTCCAGCACCAGCCGGGCCGTCTTCGGATAGCCCTGGGCATCGGCCTCCAGCACCTCGGTCTCGGTGTACTCCGAGACCCATTGCGGGTAGGAGCCGATATCGGCGATGACGTCCATCACGGTGCGGGGGTCCGCATCGATGTGGATCGTTTGTGCCGTCTTGTCCGCCACGTGTGTACCGCTCGCCCATCACTCCAACGCCGCCTTCGGACACAAACCGTACCGTTCCTGATTCTGAGCAGTGAGTTCTGCTCGGTAATCAGGAACGGTGAGGACGTTTCGGCGGTCGGCATCTGAGGCCAAGCGCGCGCGTCGGGGGCGCTCCCAGCGCACCGCCCAGGCGGTCGCTACCGCAACGACGAGGGTACGTACCAGCCGGTGCCCTCCGCGACCGCGGGACCCCGGGCCTCAGGCCGTGGGAGCGACCCCCACCGGCCGGGCGGCCTCCAACGTATTCTTGACCTCGAACGCCATCCGCTTTCCGGCGACCCTCCGGCGGTACGTCATGCGTGGCAAATCGATCTTTGCCAGCTGCCACCCGGCGGCTCCGGCGGGTTCGGCGTGGAGGAAATAGTGCAGCACAACACCGTCGAGCACCGGTTCCAGCCAAATCTCCATGGTTCCGGTCACCGGACCGGTGACCGTCCATCGGACACCCTTGTCGGCCCGGTCCTCGACGACCTCGAGCAGCAGATCAGGAAACCACCGCCGCCACCCGGACCGGTCCCCCACCGCACGACCGACCGCGGAAGGTGCGGCGGCGATGAAGGTCTGGTCGGCGACCTGAATGCTGCTCACGCCAACAGCCTTACATATCGACCGTAGGCGGCCGAAGCAGGTCGGCCAGTCGCCCGGTGTGAGTGTCCCAACTCCAGTCCCGGCAGATCCATCGCCGTCCGGCCTCCCCCACCCGCCGGGCGGCCGCCGGATCGGCCAGCAAATCACTGACCGCCTCGGTGATCTCATCGAGCGAACGGCCGTTGATGACCCGGCCCGTCTTGCCCTGCACTACGGTCTCTGGAGCTCCCCCCGAGTGGCCGGCCACTACCGGCACACCGCTCGCCGAGGCTTCCAGAAAAACGATCCCCAGCCCCTCGACGTCCAAGCCGGCCCCCCGGGTCCGGCATGGCATGGCGAAAACGTCGGCCATCGCGTAATGCGCGGGCAGTTCGGCATCGGGCACCGCGCCGGTGAAGACAACCTCGGCACCCGCCGTGCGGTCGGCCAATCGGTGCAGAGAGTCTGCTGCCGGTCCGCCGCCGACGATCACCAGCACCGCGCCGTCCACCCTGGCCCTGATCCCGGGAAACGCCTTGATCAGCATGTCCTGGCCTTTTCGTGGCACCAGCCGCGAGATACACACCACCACTGGCCGATCACGTAACCCATAGCGGGTCCGCATCGCTGCGCGGGCGGCCGGATCCGGCCGGAACCGTTTGTTGTCGACCCCTGGCGGGAGGTACTCCAGGCGGGCCCGCGGACCAAACGCCGAGGCGAATCTGCCGCGGGTGTAGCGGCTCACGAAGGTAATGATGTCGGTCTCCTCGCCGATGCGCCGCAGCGCCGACCGGGCGCCCGGCAGCATCGACCAGCCCACTTCGTGGCCGTGGGTGCTGGCCACTACACGCTCCGCGCCGGCGCTGCGAGCCCGGGCCGCCAGCAGGGCCAACGGAGCCGCCGCACCGAACCAGACCGTTTCACTACCGTGCTCGCGGATCAGCCGGCGCATCCTGCGGTCGACACCCGGCTCGGGGACCATCAGTGTTCCGGGATGTCGGACAACCTCGAACGGAGCGCTCCGGTCATAGTCGTCGGACCCCCGCCAACGCGGGGCGTAGACGGTGAGGTGATGCTCGCCGGTGGCCGCGAGTCGATGCGCGAACTGCTCGAGATAGGACTGGATACCGCCGCGCCGGGGCGGAAAATCATTGGTGACCAGCAGGATCCGCGTCATTGTCCTGAAAGGCTATCGCTCGGCCGCTACTGCTTGAGCCACCCGGCCCAGCGAGAGCGGACATCGTCGAGATCGGCGCCGAGCGCCTCTCGGACCGCGGCGGCGAAATCACCGTGGCCCGGGCCGCAGGCCCGCTCGTAAAGACGCCGAAGTCCGTCGACTCCGTAGCTTTCGGCGACGTATCGGGCGAACCACCACGCCCGGTCATACCCGGCCGAGCGAGCCGGCCCGGACGCATCGAGTTCGGCGTCCGACGGCATCGCGGTGGTCGCGGCCGCACCCGGCGGCAGCGGGACGGCGGGCCTGGCGACGAAGTCAGCGACCCCCTCGGTCAGCCAGCGGGGGGCGTCCAGGGCAGTGTCGGCCCGGGCCGCAAGGTGAAAAAGCTCGTGGGTCAGCACGATTCGCAAGTCCGCATTGGTCATACCGGAAGCGCCGGGCGCCAGTACGATTCGCTGTCCCGAGGCCTGCCGGCGGGTGAAATCCACCTCGTCGGCGACCGCGACCGCGGCGATATCGTCCCACTCCCGAAGTGGGTCCAAACCCGCATCGGCAATGAACTGGGCAGCGGAACCGGCTGCGACGATATCGATCTCGGGTGTCCAGTCGGCACCCCAGAACCGCTCCACCGCCCGGACCGCCGCACCCATATCGGCGCGGACCCGACGCAGCAGGGCATCGGTGCGGGCCCCGCCCATGCTCGTCAGCCGAAGGGTCCGGCCGTCGCCCACCGTCGACACGGTGGTTTCGGGCCCCGGATCGGGTTCGGCTGGCGGCGGGGTCTGCGCTACCAGGACCATCGACACCAGCAACTGCACGATCAGCAGAGCGGCGAGCAGGCGCCGCGCCCGGTGGTCGCGCCGAGCTGGCGGTCCGGCAACGACGGACGCCCCAGTGCCGACGGACGCCTCAGTACCGACGCACGTTGTAGATCGGAGCGTTGTAGACCGATTCGACGAGTACCGGGATGCCGTATGTGGAGGCATGCACCATCATCCCGTCGCCGACGTAGATGCCGACGTGCGAGGCATCGGAGTACTGGGCGACCACATCGCCTGGCTGCATCTGATCGACCGGTACCGGTTGGCCGCCGGCCGCCAGCGCATAACTCGAATGTGGCAGGAAGACGCCGGCCTGTTGGAACGCCCACCTGACCAACCCCGAGCAATCGAACGCGTTGGGGCCAGAGCCGCCCCAGGAGTAGGGAGACCCCAGCCTGGTCAGGGCGGCCTGGACGGCCGTGGCCCCGGCGTTGCTGCCACGCCCGCCCGGGGACGGTACGGCCGCCAGCGCAGCGATATCGCTGGAAGGACCGGCTTCCGGTGCCGGCGCACCCGGCAACGCGACGGGCGGGGCCTCAGGCGCGGCCAGAACTGCCCGCTGGGTGGGGGTGAGCATCGCGTAGCGGGCCTTGACCGCAGCGATCTGAACCTGCAACTCGGACTGCTGACGCTGCAGATCAGCGCGAATGGCGGCGGCTTCGTCGGCGGCCGCTTTGGCCTGGGCCGCTGAGTTGGCCGAGGCCGCCTCGATCATCACGGCCTGCTCGCCGGCTTCGCGGAAGCTCTGCATCTGCGCTGCCATCTCGATGGCCATCACCCGCTGCACCGCCATCTTGTCAATCAGATTCTGGGGCGATGTGGCGGTCAACATGGCGTTGAATCCATCGGTGCGGCCACCCATATAGACCGACGCGGCCAAGTTGTTGACAGCTCCCTGATAGCCGACCAACTGCGCCTTTGTGGCATCCAGCGCGACAATGTCTGCTGCGTGTTGCCGGTCCGCCTCCGCCTGCGCCTCGACTTTCTTGTCCAGGTCGAGCTGCGCGGAATGCATTGTTTCCGTCAACTGCTCAGCCTGTCTCGAAAGCTCAGTCAACTTGGCCAGAGCATCCTCGGCCGGATCGGCGATAGCGGCGGTGGTCCACACGCTGCTGATCGCCGTAACGGCGATGATGGCGGCTATCAGCGGCTTGCGGACGACGAATTTAACCAAAGATGAGCGGCTAAAATTCACTATGGCGCATCCTTTGTGACTGCTGTGGGCTCAACCCGTCGGACTGCCGGTCAATGTACTTGATCGATGTAGCTAAGGTCTCGGATAGGTTACGAAACGGCATCGGCTTTGTCCAACGAAGGGTCCCGGAAGCTGCCAACAACGCGTGCGCAGACGTGGTAGAAGCCCGCAAGCCCAGTCGGGAGGGCCAGCCCCCAACCTCTCAGCTGGCCAAGCCGGGACCGTCATCCCGGCGGACAGGGACCAGCCGCAACCGGGGTGCAAGACCCACCTCCGCCAGCACCTCCAGTGCCGCGCGTTCGTCTTCCAGCAATGTCTCGGGCACGCCCAGCAGCACGCTGACCACGCAGTCGTGGCAGCCCGGACCACGCACCGCGCACTCGTCGCAGTCGATGATGACCGGCTCCACCGGCTCTCCGTCAGGGTGTTCCATCTCGGTCTCCTAGGTGCGAATCAGAACCGGACCCGACAGCGGCCGCGGAACTTCTGTGGGTGAACGCCCCGAAACCTAGGCGGGTGCACTGACAACTTTCGGTGCGGCCAACCCTGCGGTGTGCCGAATGCCGGATGTCGGTATCGACTCCTACCGTCGTTGTTCATGGCCGGTTCCCGCGCAGACCCGCAGCTGAGCTTTGCATTCACCGACGACCCCGCCGACCCGGCCGCCGACGATCTGGCTCACCGCGGCGACAGGTCCGGCTTTGCCGGAGCCGAGTGGCCGCTGCACGAGATCACGTTCGTTGTGGTCGATTTGGAAACCACCGGCGGACGGGCCCGCCCGGGGGCCGACGGATCGGCAGATGAAATCACCGAGATCGGGGCGGTCAAGGTACGCGGCGGAGAGGTCATCGGCGAGTTCGCCACTCTGATCGATCCCGGCCGCGACATCCCGCCCAAGATCGTCGAACTCACCGGCATCACCACCGCGCTGGTGCGCGACGCCCCCGCCATCTCGACGGTGTTACCGATGTTTCTGGAGTTCTCCCGGGGTGCGGTACTGGTGGCCCACAACGCTCGCTTCGATATCGGCTTCCTGCGGGCCGCCGCAGAGCGGTGCGATATCGCCTGGCAACGCCCCCCTGTGCTGTGCACGGTCCGGCTGGCACGCCGCGTGCTCACCCGGGAGGAAGCACCCAGTGTGCGATTGTCCGCGCTGGCCCGGCTGTTCGGCGCCGCCACTCAGCCCACCCACCGCGCCCTCGACGACGCCCGCGCCACGGTAGAGGTACTGCACGCCCTGATCGGCCGGGTGGGCAACCAGGGTGTGAGCACCTATGCCGACCTGTGTTCCTACCTGCCCACCGTCAGCACCACCCAGCGCAGCAAGCGGACCCTGGCACATCAACTTCCACATAGTCCCGGCGTCTATCTGTTTCGCGGGCCCTCCGGTGAAGTCCTCTACATCGGAACCTCCGGCGATCTGCGCCGCCGGGTCGGCCAGTACTTCACCGGGGCGGACACCCGCACCCGGATCACCGAGATGGTCGGCCTGGCGACCGCGGTCGACCATGTCGAATGCGCCCACACCCTGGAGGCCGGTGTGCGGGAGCTTCGGCTGCTAGCGGCCCATGCCCCGCCCTACAACCGACGCTCGCGTTTTCCGCACCGGTGGTGGTGGGTGGCGCTGACCGACGAACCCTTCCCCCGGCTGTCGGTGGTGCGTTCACCCAGCGGGAACCGGGCCGTTGGACCGTTCCGTTCCCGAGCCGATGCCTTGGACACCGCCGGGCTGATCGCACGGTTCACCGGCGTACGAACGTGTACCAACCGGATCGGACGGGCCGGCGAACATGGTCCGGGCTGCCCGCCCCGGGAGGTCTCGCCCTGTCCGGCCGAGCGAGGTCTGGACGCATCGGAGTACGCGGCGGCCCCGCGGCGGGCCAGGGAACTGATCGACGGTCTCGACAACGCAGCTCTGGCCGCAGCCACCGAACGGGTGGCCGAACTGGGCGAACGGTCCTGCTATGAGAGCGCGGCCCGGTTACGCGACCGGACCGCCACCGCTGTGGAGACGCTCTGGCGGGGACAGCGTCTACATACGCTGGCCGCCGTCGAGGAACTGGTGGCGGCCGCCCCCGACGGCCGGGGTGGCTGGCAACTCGCCGTGGTGCGGTACGGGCAGCTGGCCGCTGCGGGATGCGCCCGGCGCCGCGTGCCACCGATGCCGGTGGTCGACGCCCTTCGCGGCTCGGCGCAGGTCGTGCTGCCGCGACAAGCTCCGCTGGGCGGCGCATTGGTCGAGGAAGTTTCCCTCATCGCCCGTTGGCTGAGCGAACCCGGGGTGCGGATCGTCAGTACCACAGGCGGTTTCGCATCACCGCTGCACTCCGCGGGCCGCTGGCTCGGGTGGGCCGCCACTGCCCGATCGGCCCGGTACGCCGCCGCCGCGCTGCCGGCTTCAGAGCTCGTGGGTGAACCGGATCCACCGATCCAGAAGCCGCTGCGCCGCGCCGGAGTCGATCACCTCGGCCGCGCGGCTCAGCCCGCTCTGCCAGGACGGCAGCCATTCGGCCTGACTGGATAGTCCGTCGTGGGCGACCAGCGCGCCGGCGGCGTTGAGCACCACGGCGTCGCGAACCGGCCCGGTGGCCCCGGCGAACACCGCACGGGCCTCCGCGGCGTTGGTGTCGGCATCACCGCCGACGAGATCGGAAAGCCGTGCGCGCGCAAATCCAAGGCCCTGCGGATCAAAAGTCAGTTTGTCGATGGTTCCGGCCCGCACCCGCCAGATGGTGCTGGTGGTCGTCGTGGTCAGCTCGTCGAGCCCGTCATCGCCGTGCACCACCAGGACGCTGGCCCCGCGGGCCGCGAAAACCCCGGCCATCACTTCGGCCAACTCACCGAATGCGCAACCGATCATCCCGGCCCGCGGCCCGGCGGGATTGGTCAGGGGCCCGAGAAGATTGAAAACTGTCGGTACACCGATCTCCCGTCGCGGCGGTCCCGCGTATCGATAGGACGGGTGGAACACCGGCGCGAAACAGAAGCCGATGCCTACCTCGGCGACACATCGGGCCACATCCTCGGGACCGAGGTCGATACGAACTCCCAGTGCCTCGAGCATGTCGGCGCCGCCACTTCGCGAGGAGGCCGCCCGGTTGCCGTGCTTGACCACCGGCACCCCCGTCGCGGCCACCACGATCGCGGCCATGGTGGACAGATTTACCGTGTTGGCCCGGTCGCCCCCGGTCCCGACGACGTCAACGGTGGCGGTGCCGATCGCATCGGTCGGCACCCGCAGCGCGTAGGCCAGCATGGTGTCGGCCAGTGCCCGCACCTCCGCCGCCGTCGGGCCCTTCATCTTCATCGACACGCCGAAGGCGGCGATCTGAGCCGGGGTGGCGGACCCGGTCATGATCTGGTCCATCGCCCAAGTCGCCTCCCCCGCCGGCAGCTCCGATCCGGTTGTCAATCGGCCCAGGACCTGCGGCCATGATGGATTCGGAGCACCGGCGGCAGCCTCTACAGGGGGGGTTTCCACCGCCAGATCGTCGCATGGCGCGCATCGGCCACCAAGGGTGGCAGCCGGCCCGCAATAAACTTGTTGTGACCAATTCGGCCCCTGGCTGTACCTCGACAACTACAAAGCGTCATACTTCTTCTTGTGACGAGTGCTGCAGGTACCTCCGGAACTGCCATCACAGCGCGGGTGCATTCGCTGAACCGGCCGAATATGGTCAGTGTCGGCACCATTGTGTGGCTTTCCAGTGAGCTGATGTTCTTTGCTGGGCTGTTCGCGATGTACTTCACGGCGCGCTCCCACGCCAGCGGCGCCTGGCCACCGCCACCCACCGAACTCAACCTCTACCAGGCCGTTCCGGTCACGCTCGTGCTGATCGCCTCGTCATTCACCTGCCAGATGGGGGTGTTTGCTGCCGAGCGCGGTGATGTTTTCGGGCTGCGCCGCTGGTACACGATCACCTTCCTGATGGGCTTTTTCTTCGTCCTCGGGCAGGGCTATGAGTACTACCACCTGATCACGCACGGAACCACGATCGCCTCCAGCGCCTACGGCAGCGTCTTTTACATGACCACCGGATTCCACGGCCTGCACGTCGTCGGCGGCCTGGTCGCGTTCATCATGCTGCTGATGCGCACCCGGATGAGTAAGTTCACCCCGGCCCAGGCGACCGCGGCCATCGTGGTGTCCTACTACTGGCACTTCGTCGACATCGTCTGGATCGCCCTGTTCGCGACGATCTACTTCATCCGCTGATGAGAAGGGGTTCGATGCTTCCCGGTTCAGTGTTCAAGACACGGTCCACGATGACCGACAAATCCCGCCGGCGGGTGCGCCGCCGGCTTACCGGGGCCGTGCTCCTGCTGTTCGGTCTGGTGCTTTCCGGTGTCGTCGCCGCAACGTTGACCCCGAAGCCGCAGGTGGCTGTCGCCGACGAGTCGCAGTCGGCACTGTTGCGGACCGGACAGCAGCTGTACGAAACCGCGTGCATCAGCTGCCACGGCGCCAACCTGCAGGGCGTCACCGGCCGCGGCCCCAGTCTCGTCGGCGTCGGCGAGGCAGCGGTGTTCTTCCAGGTCAACACCGGCCGGATGCCCGCGATGCGCGGTGAGGCGCAGGTGGCCAGAAAGGCGCCGGCCTTCGATCTGGCCCAGACCGATGCGATGGGGGCCTATGTCCAGAGCGTCGGCGGCGGGCCACTGGTGCCACGCGATGCCAACGGTCAGATTGCCGACACGTCCCTGATCGGCAACGACGTTGCACGCGGCGGTGATCTTTTCCGGCTCAACTGCGCCTCCTGCCACAACTTCACCGGCCGCGGCGGGGCGCTGTCGTCAGGCAAATACGCCCCCGGCCTGGACCCCGCGACCCCGGCTCAGATCTACACCGCCATGGTGACCGGGCCGCAGAACATGCCCAAGTTCTCCGACCGGCAGCTAGGCCCGGAGGAGAAGAAGGACATCATCGCCTATGTCCGTTCTTCGTCGCAGACGATGAATCCGGGCGGATACGGCCTCGGCGGATTCGGGCCGGCGTCGGAGGGGATGACTATTTTCATCGTCGGAATGGTGGCCGCGATCGGGGTCGCCATGTGGATCGGGGCACGTAAATGAGCGAACCGAATAACCCGCAGGACGAAGACCTCACCGGTAAGTCAGAGGCCGAACTCGCCGCCCTCGGCGGCCGGATGGACGGTGTGGACACCGTATTCAAAGAGTCCCGCTGGCCAGTCCCCGGCACCCGCGCCGAGAAACGTTCCGAGCGCCTAGTCGCGTTCTGGCTGATGTTCGGCGGCCTGATGGGCCTGTTGCTGCTGCTGGTCTTCCTGTTCTGGCCGTGGCAGTACAAGCCGTACGGCGTGAAGGGCAACCTGCTCTACTCATGGGCCACCCCGATGTACGGCATCACCTTCGGCCTGTCCATCCTGGCGATCGGTATCGGCGCGGTTCTCTACCAGAAGAGGTTCATCCCCGAGGAGATCTCCATCCAGGACCGCCATGACGGCCGGTCCTCAGAACTTGACCGCAAGACTGCGGCAGCGACCCTTGTCGACGCATTCGACAGCTCGACCATCAAACGCCGCAAGATGATCGGCATGGCGGCCGGTATCGGGCTCGGAGCGTTCGGCGTGGGGTCGCTGGTGGCGGCCGCCGGCGGCATCATCAAGAACCCGTGGAAACCGGTCGTCCCCACCGCCAACGGCCTCGAGGCTGTGTTGTGGACCTCGGACTGGACTCCCCGGTTCAAGGGCGAGACGATCTTTCTGGGACGCGCCACCGGCCGTCCGGGCGAGTCACCGTTCATCAAGATGCGGCCGGAGGATATCGACGCCGGCGGGATGGAGACGGTGTTCCCCTGGCGGGAGGAAGACGGTGACGGCACCACCGTGGAGTCCCACGAGCGCCTCACGCACATCTCGTTCGGCGTACGCAACCCGGTCATGCTGATCCGTATCAAACCGACCGATATGCCCCGGGTGGTCAAACGCCAGGGTCAGGAGAGCTTCAACTTCGGCGAGCTGTTCGCCTACACCAAAGTGTGCTCTCATCTCGGTTGCCCGTCATCGCTGTACGAGCAGCAGACCTACCGCATCCTGTGCCCATGTCACCAGTCGCAGTTTGACGCCCTGCACTTCGCGAAACCCATCTTCGGGCCGGCGGCCCGTGCGTTGGCACAATTGCCTATTACTATCGACAAGGACGGCTACCTGGTCGCCGATGGCGACTTTATAGAACCCGTTGGACCGGCATTCTGGGAGCGCAGATCATGAGTACAAGCGTCGCCGACCGCCTAGACAAGGCAGCCGACAACATCGATTCGCGGTACCACCCGTCGGGCGCGCTCCGACGGCAGTTGAACAAGGTGTTTCCCACCCACTGGTCGTTCCTGCTGGGCGAGGTCGCACTGTACAGCTTCATCATTTTGCTACTTACCGGTGTGTATCTGACGCTGTTCTTCGACCCGTCCATGGCCCACGTCACCTACGAGGGCGTCTACCAACCGCTACGCGGTATTCAGATGTCACGGGCGTATGAGACCGCGCTCGATATCAGCTTTGAAGTCCGCGGCGGCTTGTTCGTCCGGCAGGTGCACCACTGGGCGGCTCTGCTGTTCGCCGCGTCGATCATGGTGCATCTGGCCCGTGTCTTCTTCACCGGAGCGTTCCGCAGGCCTCGCGAAGCCAACTGGATGATCGGCTCCCTGCTTCTCATCCTGGCCATGTTCGAGGGCTTCTTCGGCTACTCACTGCCGGACGACCTGCTCTCGGGTACCGGCGTCCGCGCCGCGCTGTCCTCGATCACGCTGGGCCTACCCCTGATCGGCACCTGGATGCACTGGGCGCTGTTCGGCGGCGACTTCCCCGGCGACATCATCATTCCGCGGCTCTACGCCTTGCACATCCTGGTGCTCCCCGGCATCATGCTGGCCCTCATCGGGATTCACCTGGCGCTGGTGTGGTTCCAGAAGCACACCCAGTTCCCCGGCCCGGGGCGCACCGAGACCAATGTCGTCGGCGTTCGCGTGATGCCCGTCTTCGCGGTCAAGTCCGGCGCATTCTTCGCAATGATCATCGGCGTCCTCGGTCTGATGGGCGGGTTGCTGCAGATCAATCCGATCTGGCAACTCGGGCCGTACAAGCCCTCACAGGTGTCGGCAGGCTCGCAGCCCGACTTCTACATGATGTGGACCGACGGGCTTATCCGACTGTTCCCGCCGTGGGAGATCTATATCGGCAACCACACCATTCCGGCGGCGGTGTGGGTGGCGGTCATCATGGGAATAGTGTTCCTGCTCCTGATCATCTACCCGTTCCTGGAGCGACGGTTCACTGGCGATGACGCCCACCACAACCTTTTGCAGCGTCCTCGCGACGCCCCGGTCCGCACCGGGATCGGAGCGATGGCGATCGCATTCTACATGGTGCTCACCCTGAGCGCGATGAACGATATCCTCGCCTACAAGTTCCACGTCTCCCTGAACGCAATGACGTGGATCGGTCGAATCGGGATGCTGGTCCTGCCTCCGCTGGTGTTCTTCCTGACCTACCGGTGGGCAGTCGGCCTGCAGCGCAGCGACCGAGAGGTGCTTGAGCACGGTGTCGAAACCGGCATCATCAAGCGGTTGCCGCATGGCGCGTACGTCGAATTGCATCAGCCCCTGGGGCCGGTCGATGAGCACGGGCACCCGATTCCGTTGGAGTATCAAGGTGCTCCGCTGCCCAAACGGATGAACAAGCTGGGTTCCGCGGGCAGACCCGGACGCGGCAGCTTCTTGACCGCAGATCCGGCCTCTGAGGATGCCGCTTTGAACGCGGCAGAGCACGCTTCCGAAGTGCGGGCGCTGACCGCACTAAAGGAGTACCAGGATGATGAACCGCATGCCAATGGGAATGGCAACGGCAACGGCAACGGCAACGGTGCCCGTGGTAACGGGCACGGGAACGGAAGTGGAAACGGACACGGCTCCAGCGGCCACTAGGCCGTTGCCCTGATAGTGAATGTAAGACGCGCGGCCGGACAACCGGCCGCGCGTCTTGCGTTATCAGCTGGCCGTTGTCGACCCAGCCGAATACACCGACGGGGCTCTACCGCCCGCTGCCGCACCGGGTGCCGACCTCAAACTCCGGCGGTGGACAGCCCTTCCGGCGTCACTCGGGACAATGGCCACCCGACCGCGAATGATCAGTTCCCGGTCGTCGCGGCGGCGTCCACTGCCTCAGTCAGCCTGCGCTGAAATACCACCAGGACGGCCGGCATCGCGATCGTGATAGCTGCCGCAATACCCAGAACCGTCCACGCGGCCGTATCACTGGAGACCGCCAGCAGATAAGTCGCCACCGCGACTCCGGTCAAGGCCAGGCCCATGGACGCCAGGATCGACATGGTGCCGCGTAGCCACAGACGGTCCACCAGCGCCGCCGGAACCTGGGGAGCCTCATCGGATCCCTCATTCTGCTGTGGTGCGGAAGGGTCCACGCCGAACACCCGCAGTTTCTCGGTCGGCGCATCCACCGCACGGACAGGGGCGGGGGGTTCGGGCACCTCCGCCGGGAGCTCGATCCGGGCGGTGTGGCGCGCCCGGATCAACAACGGGATCGCCCCTGCGATGACCACCGCAGAAACGGCGATAATGCTGTAGAGCAACCACGAAGATTGCCCAGCTGCGTCACCGGCCTGTCCGCTGCCGAGTCGGACCAGGGCAACGGCAGCGAAGACCGTCGTGGTCAGCAAAACCAGCCAGATCGCCCCGCAGACACCGACCATAATTCGGTCCACCATTTCCGGTGTCCGCCCCGTTTGTTCACCTCCCGGATCCGAGCCCATCAGCAGCTCGTCTGCGCGGCGTTGTTCTGATTCGATGAGAGCACCGTCCCGTCATTAGTGGTGATGGAGCAGTTCAGCCTGCTGACCAGGAACAGGCTCGATGCCTGAACCGAACCCACATCAGACTGCGAGATCGGCGTCACCGTCAGAGACCACGGAATATAGACGTTGCGCTGGGTGCGTCGGCGCCCGGACGCATCGACGTAGGTGACCGAGATGATGTCGCCGGGCGCCTTGGTACCGGTAACAGAGTAGGTCACCTGCCGCGGACCGACCGGGGTAGTGCTGGTTGGCGGCGGCGGCTCGGTGGCCTCCGGCGGAGGCGGCGGCGGTTCGGGTTCTGGCGGCGGCGGAGGCGGCGGCACAGGCTCGGGGGTTACCGTCACGGTTTCGATGGGTGGCGGAGGCGGCGGGGGCTCCGGTGGCGGGGCCTCTACCGGCGGTGGAGGTGGTGGCACAGGCTCGGGGGTGATCTCGTCCTGAACCGGTGGCACCACGACAGTGGTCGTGACAGGGGTGGCCAGATTGTCGGTATCGGTCGTGGTCACGAGAAGCGAAACCGAGACGACCAGAGCGATGGCGGCCACTATCGCGGTGACCCCGACCACCCATGGCCACTTGGGCGGTGGAAGTTCGCCCGGCGTCTCGCTCAACCGGTCGTAACCGTCGTAATCGAAGACTTCCAGATCGCCGGGTAGGTACGGGGCGACCGTGTACTGCTCGGACTCGGGGGCAGAGTAGGCACGGGAGAAGCCGGTGTCGGTCAGTTCCTCCCGGTCTTCGACCGGCAGGTCCAACGGCTGATCGCCTGGATTGCCGTCCGGCGGATTCGACCCGCTCATCCTCGCCTAGTTCCTCTTTCGACTGCCCGGACCACCGCACCCGGCGTCGGGCCCGCGTTCATCCAGGCCGAACACTACCGAACACAACAGCCAACGGGCGGCGCAGCACACCGTCGACGTTTCGAACAACCGACCTGTTCGTAATCTCGGGATCAGTGCCGCTCAGGGCCGACGTAGTATTCGAATACCAGACCGGACACAGCTCCCAACACCATGACGATGCCTGCCGCAATCAGCCAGGGCAGCCACAGAGCTGCGCCGACGGCGGTGATGGAGAACGCCAGCGCGATCATGATGGGCCACCAGCTGTGCGGTGGGAAGAACCCGAGCTCACCGGCGCCGTCGGAAACATCGGCGTCCTCGTAATCCTCCGGGCGGGTATCGAGGCGGCGCGCCACGAACCGGAAAAAAGTCCCGATGATCAAGGTCAGCCCGGCCGTGAGCACCAGGGCCGTGGTGCCGGCCCATTCGAAGCCACCGGGTTTCTCGAAGATTGCCGTCAACGACCCGTAGGCGATGGCGGCAATGACGAAGAACCCGGTCAGAATTTCGAAAAGTCTGGCTTCGATGCGCATCCGGCACTCCCCTACTTCGTCGCCTGAGCGGCGGCCGTCTCAGGCTTCGGCATCACCTGTTCGCCCCGGCGTGTATCGAACGGCCTGGTGGTGACCGCGAACGGCTCCTCGTTGATCGACTTCAGCGCTTCGGCGTTGGTCATACCAGCCGTTCGCGCCGCCAGATAGTCCTTGAAGGCATCTGGCTCCACGACCCGGACCTCGAAGTTCATCATCGCGTGATAGGTGCCGCACATCTCGGCGCAACGACCGACGAAGGCCCCCGTCCGGTTGATCTCGGCGACCTGCCAAATGTTCTCCGAATGGTTTTCCTTCGGATTCGGGAACACGTCGCGTTTGAACAGAAATTCCGGCACCCAGAAGGAATGGATGACATCGGCGGAGGCCTGCTCGAACTCGATCCGCTTACCGACAGGCAGCACGAGGACCGGGATCTCGTCGCTGGTGCCCAGCGTCTCGATTTTGTCGAACTTCAGGTAGGTCTTGTCTTCGGGGTTCTTTCCTGCGATCGCGCCGATCTGCTCATCGCCTTGGGAGTCGCCGCTCTCGGGTATCGAGGCCAGCGCCTCGGACCGAGCCGGGATCGCGCCGTCGTAGTCGAAAGTTCCGTCCGCGAACTCGACCTTCTGGTAGCCAAACTTCCAGTTCCACTGGAAGGCGGTCACGTCAACGATGACCTCGGGCTTCTTCATGTCCGTGAACTTGTTCTGCGTCACCACGGTGAAGTAGAAGAGCACCGAGACGATCACGAAGGGAATCACCGTCAGAACCAATTCGAGCGGCATGTTGTAGCCGAACTGGCGCGGGAGTTCCTCGTCGCCCTGCTTCTTACGGTGGAACGCCGCCGTCCAGAACATGAGGCCCCAGACAATGACGCCGATCACCAGGGCGGCTATCACCGATCCGAGCCAGAGTTTGTGGTTGGCCTGCGCCTCAGGGGTGATGCCGTTGGGCCAACCGAGCGCCAAACCCTCCCGCCAGCTACACCCGCTGAGCGATAGCACCAGCGCCGCAAACGTGGCGGTCACCGCCACGCTCCGGCGCCGGGAACGCAAGACCCCACCGGTGTCGGTACGGCTAAGCCCGCGTGGTGTCACTGTGCCGCCTCCTGTGTCACAAGCCGGGCCGATGAGCTTCGCTGACCTCTTGGGGGTGCCAGTCGGACGCGCATCGCCACAACGAATACTACGCAGCGTAGACCACCAACCACCAGCAGGCTGAGACACCCGGCGATTCAGTTCTAGACGCATTCGGCGGACGATATCGGCACTCGGGCATACTCAACCGGGTGTGCGGACTGATTGCCCTGGTAGGACACCAAGCCGGCACGATCGACAGCGGCACAGTCGAGGCGGTGGCCGGTTCCTCTCACCTGATGCGTCACCGGGGTCCCGATGAGCCGGGAACCTGGGCCGACGATCGGGTGATTCTTGGCTTCAACCGCCTCTCGATCATCGATATCGCGCACTCCCATCAGCCGCTGCGGTGGGGCCCCCCCGAGGAACCAGGACGCTACGTGCTGGTTTTCAACGGCGAGATCTACAACTACCTCGAACTACGCACCGAACTTGCCGAGCGACATGGCGCACGCTTCACCACCGACGGCGACGGTGAGGCCATCGTCGCCGCGTACCACTACTGGGGCAGCGGGTCGCTGACCCGCCTCCGGGGCATGTTCGCGTTTGCGCTGTGGGACACCATGCGCGGCGAACTTTTCTGCGCGCGCGACCCGTTCGGCATCAAGCCGCTGTTCATGGCCACCGGCCCGGGCGGGACCGCGGTGGGCAGTGAGAAGAAATGCCTGCTCGGCCTCGCCGACGTGCTCGGCCTGGACACCGATATCGACATCCGGGCCCTGCAGCACTACACCGTCCTGCAATACGTGCCCGAACCGGAGACACTTCACCGGGGTATCCGGCGACTGGAATCCGGGTGTTATGCGGTGATCAGCCCCGGCCGGACCCCGGTGGTGAGCCGGTACTTCCGTCCACGCTTCGCCGCATCGCCCTTCCCGGCCGGCGGGGAGCAGGCCCGCTACGACGAGATCACCGCCGTGCTGGAGGACTCGGTGGCCAAGCACATGCGGGCCGACGTGACCGTCGGCGCGTTCCTGTCCGGCGGTATCGACTCCACCGCCATCGCGGCGCTTGCCATCCGGCACAATCCCCGGCTGATCACCTTCACCACCGGATTCGAGCGGGAAGGCTTCTCGGAGGTCGACGTCGCCGTCGCCTCGGCCGAGGCGATCGGTGCCCGGCACGTCACCAAGGTGGTCAGCCAGGCGGAGTTCGTCGCCGCCCTTCCCGAGATCGTCTGGTACCTCGACGAGCCGGTGGCCGACCCCGCCCTGGTGCCGCTGTTCTTCATCGCCCGCGAAGCCCGCAAGCATGTCAAGGTGGTGCTGTCCGGCGAGGGTGCCGACGAACTCTTCGGCGGTTACACCATCTACCGGGAACCGCTGTCACTAAAAGGATTCGACTACCTGCCCCGGAAGGTCCGCCAAACCCTCGGCAAGGCGTCCCGGCCGCTACCGGAGGGGATGCGCGGCAAGAGCCTTCTGCACCGTGGCTCATTGACCCTTGAGCAGCGCTATTACGGTAACGCCCGCAGCTTCTCCGACGCCCAGCTTCAAACAGTGTTGCCCGGCTTCTCCCCGGACTGGACACACACCGACGTCACCGCTGCTGTCTATGCCGAGTCGCGGGGGTGGGACCCGGTGGCCCGGATGCAGCACACCGACCTGTTCACCTGGCTGCGGGGCGACATTCTGGTCAAGGCCGACAAGATGACCATGGCGAACTCACTGGAGTTGCGGGTTCCGTTTCTGGACCCGGAGGTGTTCGCGGTGGCCTCCCGATTGCCGTTCGACCAGAAGATCACCCGCACCACCACCAAGTACGCGCTGCGACGCGCCCTGGAGCCGATCGTTCCCGCGCATGTGCTCAACCGCGCCAAACTGGGCTTCCCGGTTCCGATCCGGCACTGGCTGCGATCCGGGGAACTGATGGACTGGGCCTACCGGATGATCGACGACTCCCAGGCCGACCATCTGGTGAACCTCGCTGGTGTGCGCAGCATGCTCGACGAGCACCGGGCCGGCGGATCCGACCACAGCAGACGTCTGTGGACAGTGCTGATATTCCTGCTCTGGTACGCGATCTTCGTCGAGCAAAGCGTGACACCGCAGATCAGCGAGCCGCACTACCCGGTACAGCTGTAATGCGGCCCCGGACCATCCGCTAACTTGCGCCGAGTGCCGCGGCGATCTCCGCTGATGCCTCGGCCCCGTAAGCCTCGGCCAGTCGGATCCGGGCGGTCTCAGGGTCCCAGGACCAATTCTGGGTTCCGGTGGTTTCCAGCACCAACACCGCGACCAGTGATCCCAGTTGGGCAGAACGCTCGAGATCCAGGCCGGCCCCGCGGCCGGTGAGGAATCCGGCCCGGAACGCATCGCCGACGCCGGTCGGGTCGACCTGCGCGGTCTCCGGCACCACCCCGACGTGGAGGGTGCTGCCGTCGGCGCTGACCATGTCGACGCCCTTGGCGCCCAGCGTGGTGACCCGCAACCCGACCTGAGCCAGCACGTCCGCCTCGGCCCAACCGGTCTTGGACAGCATCAGATCCCACTCGTAGTCATTGCTGAACAGGTAGGTGGCACCATCGACCAGGCGGCGGATCTCGTCTCCGGAGAGCCGAGCCAGCTGCTGGGAGGGATCGGCGGCGAACGCCAGGCCCAGCGAACGGCACTCCTCGGTGTGGGCGAACATCGCGTCGGGGTCGTTGGCGCCGACGATCACCAGTTCCGGCTGTCCGACCGCCCGCACCACGTCGGCGAGCCTGATATTCCGGGCGTGGGACATGGCCCCCGGGTAGAACGAGGCGATCTGAGCCATGTCGAGATCGGTGGTACAGACGAACCGGGCGGTGTGCTGGGTGTCCGAGATCAAGACACTGCCGCAATTCACCCCCGCCGATTCCAGCCACTCCCGGTAATCGGTGAAATCCACCCCGGCCGCCCCGACCAGCACCGGATCGCCGCCGAGCACGCCGATCGCGTACGCCATATTGCCCGCCACTCCGCCCCGGTGCACCACTAGGTCATCGACGAGAAAACTCAGCGAGACCTTCTGCAGATGCTCGGCCAGGAGTTGTTCGGAGAACCGTCCCGGAAAGCGCATCAGGTGGTCGGTGGCAATGGATCCGGTCACCGCGATGGTCACGAAGCGTCCGCCCTTCGGTAGTTGGGCAGGCCCGACGGTGCGCTAGCCTGCGTACGAGAGCCGACTATATGGCCCCACCCCGCCGCTGCTGCGGTCGGAGTGGCTCGAACGCCACGTCCGCAGCCGACCGACGACACCCCAGGAGACATGATCGATGGCCGGCCCGTATCCGCCGCACCAACCGGGTGGCGCCGAGGGGCCCGCATTCCCCGGCCCGACCGCGTACCCCGCGCAGACCTACCCGTATCCGGGCGGTTATCCGGGGCCGCTGCCCCCTCCGGTGGACTATCCGGCCCCGCCCCGGCGTGGCCGGGCCCTGCTGTGGGCGGTGCTGGTTCTGGCAGTGGTAGCAGCCCTGCTCATAGCCGCCCTCACCCTCGGTGGGACCCGGTCTGCCACCGGCCCGGCAGGGTTCAGCGACGCCGCGGCCAAAACCGCGATTCAGAACTACCTGACCGCGCTATCCGATAAGGACACCGAGACCGTCGCTCAGAACAATCTGTGTGGCATGTTCGACGCCATCAGGGACCGTAAGTCCGACCTCGCCCTGGCCCGGCTCGCCAGCGATGCGTTTCGCAGTCAGTTCTCCCAGGCGGAAGTCGTCTCGATCGACAAGATTGTGCTCAATTCGGCCTATCAGGCGCAGGTGCTGTTCACCATGAAGGTGGCGCCGGCGTCGGTGTCGCGTAACGATCGCGAGGAAGAGCAGGGGGTTGCGCAACTACTACGGCAGGACAACCGGCTGCTCGTGTGCTCGTATCTCTTGCGGACTACGGCCCAGTACTGAGGCCGACACGGGTGCCGACACGGGGCCGACATTTGGGCCCTGCATTGGGGCCCGGTTCCGAAGCGCGGTGCTAAACCGCGTTACTTGAGCCCCACGGTGTCGGGCCAACCCGGATTCCCGGTCAGTTGAACGAGTCGCCGCAGGCGCACGAACCGGTCGCGTTGGGGTTGTCGATGGTGAAACCCTGCTTCTCGATGGTGTCCACGAAGTCGATACTCGCGCCCTGGATGTACGGTGCACTCATCCGGTCCACGGTGAGGGTAACCCCGCCGAACTCCGCGGTCAGATCACCGTCGAGGACGCGGTCGTCGAAAAACAGGTTGTAGCGCAGCCCGGCGCAACCGCCGGGCTGCACCGCGATCCGCAGCGCCAGGTCATCACGGCCCTCCTGATCGAGCAGGGCCTTAGCCTTGGCGGCGGCATCGTCGGTCAGGATGGCGCCGTGGGTCCCGGCGCCCGGGTCGGTTGCCTGCGAATCGGCCGTCTGTGGATCGGTCGCGGTAGCCGTGTCATCGGTCATGTGATCTCCTCGCGGAATATTCCGGGCCATCGGATCTGCATATCGGATGTGCATGAGTCCTGTTCCAACAACGGTACCCGGTGTCCGGACTATTCCCGCGCCAGTTCCCGGGCTGTCCGCCGGGCCAGCCCGGCGAGCTGGCCGGCGGCATCCTCCATCGCCCGTGCCACCGAACCGGCGTGGTCGGTGAGTGAGTGCGCCGCGGTGATCCCGGCCGCGTGACAGGCCTCCGGCCCGAGAGCAACCTGACCGGCGAGGACCACGACCGGGACCGCGCGCGTCCTGGCCGCCGCGGCAAGTGCCCCGACGACCTTGCCGTGCAACGACTGATCGTCCAGGCGCCCCTCCCCGCTCAGCACCAGATCCGCCTTCGCCAGTTCCCCGGGTATTCCGGTATGGGCGGCGATGAGCGCGGCCCCGGATTCGCGCCGCCCGCCCAAGGCCAATAACGCCGCGCCCAGCCCGCCGGCCGCGCCGGCACCCGGCAACCCGGCGACCGCGCATCCCGAATCCGCCTCGAGCTGCCGGGACCAGTCGGTCAGGCGGGCCTCGAGGAGCTCGACCGTGTCGGGGTCGGCGCCCTTCTGCGGACCGAACACCCGCGCCGCCCCGGACAGCCCGAGCAGCGGATGCTCGACATCGGTCGCGACGATCAGCTCGGTACCGGCCAGCTCCCGGCGCGCCGGGCCGATACCGCCGAGGGCCTCCACCATGCCGCGGCCACCGTCGGTGCAGCCGCTACCGCCGAGCCCGACGACAACGGTGCGCGCACCCCCCACCACAGCGGCCTCGATCAGCTGGCCCACCCCCCTGCTGTGAGCCGCCACCGCGGTACGTGCCGTCGGCGGGCCGCCCAGCAGTGCCAGCCCACAGGCCTGAGCGCATTCGATATAGGCGGTCTTGGTCACCGGGTCGGATACCCACGCCGCATCCACCGTGCCGTCGAGCGGCCCGCTGACCGCGATGTGATGCATCCGCATCTGCGGGTACCGCGCGGCGAGCACGTCGACGAATCCCGGGCCGCCGTCGGACTGCGGCACCGACACCAGTGTGTCCCCGGGTCGGGCCTGGCCCCACCCCCCAACGATGGCCTGGGCGGCCTCGACCGCGGTCAGGCTGTCCCCAAAACAATCCGGGGCGATGAGTACCCGCAGACCTGCCATGCCAGCAGGTTACGGTTCCCGCTCCGTGGTCGCATGTCACAGCCGACGGCGGGCGCAGTAACCTGGCAGCTGTGAAACTTTTGGGCCGCAGCAGCAACGATGGGGCCGACGACGCCGACGGTGTGCCAGAGTCCGAACTCATCGCGGAGCCGGCCGCGCCGGCGGGGACTACCGCCCCCAAGGGTCGTCCCACCCCCAAACGAAATCACGCCGCGAAACGTCGCGGTCCCGTCGCGCCGGCCCCGTTGACCACCTCCGAGGCCCGCAAGCGGCGCAAAGAAATGCGCCGGACGATGACCAAGGAGGAGCGGCGAGCCGACAAGACCAAGCGGCGTGCCGCCATGGCCACCCGCCGGGAGAAGATGATGGCCGGGGAAGAGGCCTATCTCCTGCCCCGCGATCAGGGGCCGGTCCGCCGGTATGCACGGGATATCGTGGACTCGCGGCGCAGCGTGCTCGGCCTGTTCATGCCGTCCGCCCTGTTCATTCTGTTCATCGTCATGACGATGCCCCAACTGCAGTACTACACATCACCGGCGATGCTGACGCTGATGCTGCTGATGGGAGTCGACGCCGTCCTGTTATCGCGAAAGGTGAACCGGGCTGTCGACGCGAAGTTCCCCGACCACGGCGAAACTCGCTTCAAACTCGGCTTGTACGCCGTGGGCCGAGCTTCCCAGCTACGCCGGATGCGGGCGCCGCGCCCGCAGGTCAACCGCGGCGACAAAGTCCTCTGAGCGACGCGTGCGCACCCTGGTTCTGGGCGGTATCCGATCGGGTAAGTCGCGGTGGGCCGAATCCTGGATCGCCGAGAGAACGAATGCGGGCGATACCGTGCGGTATATCGCGACGGGCCGGACGACCGGCGCCGACCCGGACTGGGGGCAACGGATCGCCGCGCACCGCCACCGCCGCCCGACGTGCTGGCACACGGTCGAAACCGTGGATGTGGCAACCCAACTGAGCGCAGCGCCGACCGTCCCGGCGATGGTCGATGATCTCGGCGGCTGGCTCACCGCGGTCCTCGACCACCACGGCTGGGCGGGTGGATCAGTCGGGTCCGATATCGACGATCTGCTCACCGCGGTGGGTGCGGTCAGCGCCGACCTGGTCCTGGTCAGTCCGGAGGTGGGACTGACGGTCGTACCGGCCACCTCTGCCGGACGCCGATTCGCCGACGAACTCGGTACGCTCAACCAGCGACTCGCCGCCAGTTGCGACCGTGTGGTCCTGGTCGTCGCCGGTCAGCCGCTGTCGGTCAAACCGGCGGTGCGGGGATGAGGGGTTTCGACGATATCGCCCCGCCCGACAGCCGGGTCGCGGCCGCCGCCCGCCGCCGGCAGGACCTGCTGACCAAACCGCGCGGCGCACTGGGCCGACTTGAAGACCTGTCGGTGTGGGTCGCCTCCTGCCAGGGCTACTGCCCCCCAAGACAATTCGAGCGGGCCAGGGTGGTGGTGTTCGCCGGCGACCACGGGGTCGCCAAAGAGGGCGTGTCGGCCTATCCGGCCGAGGTGACCGCTCAGATGCTGGACAACATCGAGGCCGGCGGGGCGGCGGTCAACGTACTGGCCGAGGTCGCCGGCGCCACCGTCCGGCTCATCGATGTGGCCGTGGACCGCGAAACCCCCACCGCGGCCGCGACCTACAAGGTTCGGCGCTCAAGCGGCAATATCGCGGCCGGGGAGGCGTTGAGCCACGATGAGGCGGTGGCTGCGGTGGAGGTTGGCCGCCGGGTCGCGGATGAGGAGGTGGACGCCGGTGCCGATCTGCTGATAGCCGGTGACATGGGGATCGGCAACACCACCGCGGCGACGGTCTTGGTCGCCGCGATCACTGATACCGAACCGGTGATCGCGGTGGGACGGGGCACGGGGATCGATGACGCGGCCTGGTCACGGAAGACCGCAGTCGTCCGCGACGCGCTGTACCGGTCCAGGACGGTGCGGTCGGATCCCGTCGCACTACTTGCCGCCTGTGGCGGCGCCGACCTGGCTGCGATGGCCGGGTTCTGCGCACAAGCCGCCCTGCGGCGGACCCCCTTGCTACTGGATGGCCTGGTGGTGACCGCGGCCGCGCTGGTAGCCGAGCAGATGGCGCCGGCGGCGCGGCTGTGGTGGCGGGCCGGGCACCGCTCCCCCGAACCCGCACACGGACTAGCCCTGACCCGCCTGGGACTGGATCCGATCGTCGACCTGGGGTTGCGACTCGGTGAGGGCACCGGGGCCGCGGTGGCCCTTCCGATCGTGCGCGCCGCGGTGGCCGTGCTGGCGTCGATGGCGACCTTCGCCGACGCCGGGATATCCGGTCCCGAGAGTCCGTCGCCCCCGTGATCACGGGCGTGACAAGCGCTTTCGCATTCGGCACGATCATTCCGGCGCGGCATGGCAAGCATGGGCCCGGACGCGCGACGGTCAGCGCCCTGCCGGTGGTCGGAGTGGCCTTGGGCCTGGCTGCCGCCGGCGCCCTGTGGGCCGGACAGTGGGCGTTCGGTCCGCACAGTTTGCTGGCCGGCGCGGCGGCGGTGTGCACCCTGCTGTTGCTGACCCGCGGACTGCACCTCGACGGGTTGGCCGACACCGCTGACGGTCTGGGCTGTTACGGGCCGCCGGAGCGGGCTCTGGCGGTGATGAGGGACGGTTCCACCGGACCGTTCGGAGCCGCCGCAATCACCGCCGTCCTGCTGTGTCAGGCGGCCGCTTTCTCAGCGCTGCCGCCCGGTTGGCCGGCGACGACGGCAGCGGTGACCGCGGTGACCGCCGGCCGGGTGGCAGCAGTGCTGGCCAGCCGCCGCGGTGTTCCGGCGGCTTCGGGCAGCAGCCTGGGCGCCATGGTCGCCGGTACGCAGTCTTGGCCGGTTGTGGCCGGGTGGGTTCTGGCGGTGAGCGGTTTCGCCGTGCTGGCCGCGCTGCGGCCCTGGCAGGGTCCGGCCGTCGTGGCGGTGGCCCTGCTCGCCGCGGCCGCGCTGATCGCGCACTGCGTACGCAGGTTCGGCGGTGTCACCGGCGATGTCATGGGTGCGGTGATCGAACTGACCACCACCCTCACGCTGATCGGCCTGGCGATCGGGCCTTAGCCGAGCCGGGTCATCCACTCGTGGGTATCGGCGAAGGTGCCGCGCTGGATGCCGGTGAGGGTGTCGCGCAGCGCCATGGTGACCTCGCCCGGTGCGCCGTCGCCGACGACGAACTCACCCTCACCGTATTTGACCTCAGCCACCGGGGTGATGACAGCCGCGGTGCCACAGGCGAAGACCTCGGTGATCTCTCCCGTGGCGACCCCCTTACGCCATTCCTCCACATCGATCTTGCGTTCCTCGACGGCGAAACCGGCGTCACCGGCCAGCTGCAGCAACGAGTGCCGGGTGATCCCGGGCAGCAGCGCACCGCTGAGCTCAGGTGTGACCAGCCGGGCCGAGCCTCCGCTTCCGAAGACGAAGAACAGGTTCATCCCGCCCATCTCCTCGATATAGCGGCGTTCGATGGCGTCGAGCCAGACCACCTGATCGCAGCCGTGTTCGGCGGCCTCGGCCTGAGCCAGCAGCGAGGCGGCGTAGTTGCCGCCGAACTTCGCCGCGCCGGTACCGCCCGGACTGGCGCGCACATATTCGGTGGACAGCCACACACTGACGGGTTTAATACCCCCCTTGAAATAGGCGCCGGCCGGCGAGCCGATCACCATGTAGCGATACTGCGCTGAGGGTCGCACCCCCAGTCCCGGTTCGGTCGCGATGATGAAGGGCCGCAGGTAAAGCGACTGCTCACCGCCGGCGGGCGGAACCCACCGGTTATCCGCCGCGATCAGCTGCCGCAGCGATTCCAGAAACAGTTCGTCGGGCAGCGCCGGGATCGCCAGCCGGTGAGCGGATGCGCGAAGCCGGGCGGCGTTGGCTTCGGGCCGGAAGGACACGATCGACCCGTCGGCCCACCGGTATGCCTTGAGGCCCTCGAAGACCTCCTGGGCGTAGTGCAGAACGATCGCCGACGGGTCCAGTTGGATGGGCCCGTACGGCGTCACCCGGGCATCGAACCAGCCCCGATCGCGGTCGTAGAGCACCGACACCATGTGGTCGGTGTAGTACTGCCCGAAGCCGGGATCAGCCAGGATCGCCGCCCGCTCATCCGCGCTGGCCGGCTGAGCGGAGCGCTCGATACTGAACTCCAGCGGTGGGGTCGACATGGGGCGATTCTATAACCGCGACTAGCGGGTCTTGACGTCGACGAATGGTGGCTTCACGAGCTGGCATTCGAGCGGCCGGCCCCTCACGTCGACACTGACTACAGCACCGTCGGGCAGGTCGGCGTCGGTGTCGATCAATGCCAACGCGATACCGGCGTTCAGCGTCGGAGAGAAGGTTCCCGAGGTGGTCAGACCCACCGGCGCGGCATCGCGCAGCACCGTCATACCCGCCCGGGGAACCCCGCGACCAACGGCCCGCAGGCCGCGCAGCAGCCGACGGGGTCCGGTCTGTTTCTCGGCCAGCAACGCGTCGCGCCCCCAGAAACCGTCCTTGGACCAGCCGATCGCCCACCCGCAGCGGGCCTGCAGCGGCGAGATGTCCGATCCGAGCTCGTGGCCGTGCAGCGGGTAGCCCATCTCGGTGCGCAGGGTGTCGCGGGCCCCGAGCCCGGCCAACTGCCCGTCGCAGGCCGACACCTGCCCGGCCAGCGCGTCGAACACCACCGGCGCCGCATCCCACGGCGGCAGCAACTCGTAGCCGTGCTCGCCGGTGTAGCCGGTTCGGCACACCCGCACCGGCACCCCGGCGTACTCGGCATCGGTGTAGCTCATGTAGTCCATCCCGGTAGGCAGGCCCAGCGCCGAGAGCACCTCCGCCGAGCGCGGCCCCTGCACCGCCAGCACCGCGTGGCAACGGTGCTGATCGACCACCGAAATGCCCTGCGGGGCAACCGCTTGTAGCTCCGCGACCAATGCGGCGGTGTTCGCCGCGTTGGGCACCAGGAATATCTCCTCGGCGCTGACATAGTAGGCGATCAGGTCGTCGATCACCCCGCCGTCCGCGGCGCAACACAGCGTGTACTGGGCCCTGCCGGGTCCGATCCGGCGCAGATCGTTAGTCAGCGCGGAGTCGACGAACTCCGCGGCGCCCGGGCCGGTGATCAGAACCTTGCCGAGGTGGCTGACATCGAACAGTCCGACCGCTTTCCGGGTCGCGATATGTTCGCCGACCGTTCCCGCGTACGACACCGGCATGAGCCAGCCGCCGAAGGCCGCGAAGGTGGCACCATGTTCCCGGTGCCGGCTCTCCAGCGGTCCGTGCATGAGATCGGAGGTTTCGGTCACAACATCGGTCACGGCCCTCACCCTAAACGCCACCCGATTAGGGTGACGCTGGTGAGCAACCAAACCGGCTACCAGACCCCCATCGTCACCGTCGCCACCTCCGTGCCCAAGCGGGGGACCGCAGGCGCGGTGCTGATCGTCCCCATCGTCGCCGGCGAGGACGGCGCCCCAGCCGTTGTCGGCGGGCCTTTTCTCGACGCTGAAGCGATCGGCGAGATCGAGGTCGCCCTGCAGACACTGGGCGCCAAAGCCGGCCCCGAACAGGTCAGCCGGCTGCACGTTCCCTCCCTTCCGGTGGCAAGCGTGCTCGCGGTCGGCCTGGGTGCTCCTCTCGACGAATGGCCCGCCGAGACGATCCGTCGGGCCTCGGGGGCGGCGGCCCGGGCGCTGACCGGAGTTGGCTCGGTGATCACCACTCTGAGCGAACTGCACCTGTCGGCCGCTATCGAGGGCCTGATCCTCGGCGCCTATCAGATGTATGAGTTCCGCAGCGCCAAAACCGCGCCCAAGGACCCTGTTCTGAACCGGATCACCGCGTTGAGCACCGCCTCGAACGCCAAACGTCAAGCCGCCCGCGCGGCTGCCGTCGCCGCGGCGGTGGCAACCGCTCGCGATCTGGTCAACACTCCGCCGAACCGCCTCTACCCGGGCGAATTCGCCAACCGGGCCAAGACCTTGGGCGCGGCCGCCGGCCTGAAGGTCGAGGTTCTCGACGAAAAGGCCTTGGCCCGCGGTGGATTCGGCGGGATCGTCGGCGTCGGCCAGGGCTCGGTGAACCCGCCCCGGCTGGTGCGGATGACCCACCACGGCGGCAAAGGCCGGCCCGGCGCACCGAAGGTGGCTCTGATCGGAAAGGGCATCACCTTCGACACCGGTGGCATTTCGATCAAACCGGCCGCACAGATGCACCACATGACGTCCGATATGGCCGGGGCCGCCTCCGTGATCGCCACCATGCTGCTGGTCGCCGACGAACAGCTGCCCATCGACGTCATCGCCACCGTGCCGATGGCCGAAAACATGCCTTCGGCCACCGCGCAGCGGCCCGGTGACGTGCTCACCCAGTACGGCGGTATCACCGTGGAGGTGCTCAACACCGACGCCGAGGGCAGGCTCATCCTGGCTGACGCGATCGTGCGGGCCTGCGAGGACGAACCCGATTACCTGATCGAGACGTCGACGTTGACCGGGGCACAGACCGTCGCTTTGGGCCCGCGCATTCCCGGGGTGATGGGTAGCGATGAGTTCCGCGACCGGGTGGCCGCCGTGTCACAGCGCGAAGGCGAGAACGGCTGGCCGATGCCACTGCCCGACGAGCTGAAGGACGATCTGAAGTCAACGGTGGCCGACCTTGCGAACATCAGTTCCCAGCGGTTCGCCGGGATGCTGGTCGCCGGGGTGTTCCTACGGGAGTTCGTCGCCGATGGCGTGCAATGGGCCCATCTCGACATCGCCGGGCCGGCTTACAACACCACCGGGCCGTGGGGCTACACGCCCAAAGGCGGCACCGGCGTCCCGACCCGCACACTGTTCGCCGTGTTGGAGGACATCGCCGCGAACGGCTGACCAGGCGCGAGTCGCGGCGCTCACACCACTTTCTTTCGGGCGGTGCTGCGCAGGACCTGCGGTAACAGCCGCGACGTCCCGTACACCAGATACGCCTCAGGGGTAACCGGGCGGATCGGGGTGTTGCTACGCACCGATGACACGATCGCGGCGGCTACCTTCTCCGGGCCGTAACCGCGGATTTCGAACATCCGCTCCAGCGCGGCACGGCGTCTGTTCACGGCCGGTCGTTTGTCCGCAGGCACGTGGAACCCGGTGGCGTGCACAATGTTGGTATTGATTACGCCGGGACAGATCGTGGTCAGTCCGATTCCGGCGGCGTCGAGTTCGGCGCGCAAACAGTCGGAGAACATGTACACCGCGGCCTTCGACGTGCAATAGGCGTTGAGCGAGCTCATCGGCGCGTAGGCGGCCATCGATGCGATGTTGACGATGTGGCCTCCGCTGCCGCGCTCGAGGAGGCGGCGGGCGAATGCTCGGCATCCGTTGACCACACCGCCGAGGTTGACCTCCAGCACCCGGTCGAACTGCTCGGCGGGCGTGTCAAGGAAAGCTCCCGCCATCCCGATACCGGCGTTGTTGACGACGATATCGGGCACACCGTGCTCAGCGCATACCCGTTCCGCGAACCGTTCGACGGCCCCGGCATCGGCCACATCGACGGCGTAGACGTGCGCCATCCCGCCGGTCCTGCAGATCTCGGCGGCGACCGCAGCTGCCGCGCCCTCGTCGATATCGCTGAGCACCACTTCGGCGCCATCGGCGGCGAAGGCCTGCGCGGTTGCCCGCCCGATGCCGCTGCCCGCCCCGGTAACGACGACCAGCGTGTCGCCGAACGGTCTCCGCAGACGCCCCACCTCGGCCCGCAGCAACGTCCGCGGGGCGGGGGCACCACCGAGATGTTCGACCAGTTCGGCCACCGCGGCCGCGACCACCTGCGGATGCGACAGCGGGGACCAGTGACCCGAGGGGATATCACGGCGCCACAGCCGCGGCACCCAGCGTGGGGTGTCGTCGAAGACGTAGGGCCGCACGAAATTGTCCCGGGTGTTGACCAACAGCTGCACCGGAACGTGCACGTGGCGGTCCCGTGCGGCACTGCCCAGCACGCGCGGGAAATTCGCTCGGTAGATCTTCATCCCGTTGGCCGCGTCGGCAACGAACGTCGGCCCCTGATGACGGCGCTGCGGGGGCACGCCCGCGTTGATGACGAACCGTCTGCCCGCCTCGGCCAGGAAAGCCCGCATCACAAGCGGCGCCAGTGCGGTCCGGAAGAACACCATGTAGCTGAAATGCAGACCCTGCGAGATCGCCCGGGCGAATCGTCGCGGCCGGTAGGGGCGGACAAGCCCGTCGCGCAGGTACCGGCTCAGGTGGCCGGGGTCCGGACCGGAGATGGAGGTGTATGACGCGACGCGGTCTCGCGCCTGCGGACGAGTGACATAGTCCCAGAGGGTGGCCGCACCCCAGTCGTGGGCCACAACATGCACCGGTTCGTCCGGCGACACCGCCCCGGCCACAGCATCGAAATCGTCGGCGAGTTTCTCGACGGTGTACGCCGATGCAGTTCTGGGCGCTTCGGAGGCGCCGGCCCCTCGGACGTCATAGCGAATGATCCGATAGTCGCTGCGCAGTTCTGCCACGACGCTGTTCCAGAGCACGTGGGAATCGGGCCAGCCGTGCACCATCACGATGGTTGGCCCTTGCGGATTGCCGTCTTCGTAGACCGCGATGCGGATTCCGTCGTGGGCCTGAACGTAACGGGTCGGCATCCGACGATTATTGCCCGTCGAGTTCGGCACGCAGGGCGCGGCGCCGCTCGATCCGGCGGCGTTCGTCGAAGTCCCGCATCCGTTGCGGGTAGCCGACCTTCTGCACGTCGTAGACCGGTATCTGCAGCTGTTCTCCGACGCGGCGCGCCCCGGCAGCGCCGCCCGCGGGGCGTCGCGTCCACTCGCCATCGGCTGCCACCAGGACGATCGTCAGCGGCGTCACCGGGGTCTGCGGCTCGACGAAGGCCTCCACGCCGGTGCGCTGGGCGGCCCACTGCCGCAAGTGACGCAGGTCGGCGGATGCGCCCGAGCCGCGCCGGAATCTGTTGAAAAACCGCACGCCTCGATGGTGCCAGAAGAATTGGCCCCGCCTGCCCTGCCGCCATCCCGCCGGGAATGACAGGATTGGGAAGCGCTGCTGTGGTAAGCCAGAGATCGACCGACTTATAGGAGTCAAAACACATGGCCGTCTCCGTCCAGATGCCCGCGCTCGGCGAGAGCGTCACCGAGGGCACCGTCACCCGCTGGCTCAAGCAGGAGGGTGACACCGTCACGGTGGACGAGCCGCTTCTGGAGGTGTCCACCGACAAGGTCGACACCGAGATCCCGGCGCCGGCATCCGGGGTGCTGAGCAGGATCGTCGCGCAGGAGGACGATACCGTCGCCGTCGGCGGTGACTTGGCCGTGATCTCCGAGGCCGGCGAGGCCGCCCAGAGCGCACCGCCCCCGGCTGAGCAGGCCGCCCCGGCCCCGCAACCACCCCCGGCGCCGGCCGCCCCGCAACCACCCCCGGCGCCGGCCGCTCCGCCGGCCCCTGCGGCCGACTCGGGTTCGGCGACACCGGTGCTGATGCCAGAGCTCGGCGAGTCGGTGACCGAGGGCACCGTTACCCGGTGGCTGAAGAAAGTCGGCGACTCCGTCGCCACGGACGAACCCTTGGTGGAGGTATCCACCGACAAGGTCGACACCGAGATTCCGTCGCCGGCGGCCGGCACTCTGCTCAGCATCACCGCGGACGAGGACGTCACCGTCCCGGTCGGCGGCGAACTGGCCCGGATCGGAGCCGCCGGCGCCGCACCCGCCGTTCCGCCTCCCGCACCGGCAGCTCCCGCGCCCCCTGCTCCTGCGGTTTCTCCGGCACCGGAACCGGTGCCCGCACCCCCGCCTACCCCGCCGCCCCCGGCTCCCACTCCACCTCCCCCAGCCGCGGCGGCCCCGGCCCCGGTGACCCCACCGGCAGCCCCAGCCGCGGCAACCGCGCCCGCCGGGGACAGCGGGCCGTACGTGACCCCGCTGGTGCGAAAGCTGGCAGCCGAGAACAGCGTGGACCTGTCCTCGGTCAAGGGAACGGGCGTCGGCGGGCGTATTCGCAAACAAGACGTTCTGGCCGCCGCCGAAGCCACCAAGGCACCGCAACCGGCGCCCCCGGCAGCCGTGCCGGCAGCAGCGGCGCCACCGGCCGTCCCGTCCCCGCTTGCCCATTTACGCGGCACCACCCAGAAGGCCAACCGGGTCCGCAAGCTCACCGCGCGTAAAACTCGCGAGTCGCTGCAGGCCAGCGCCCAGCTGACTCAAACCCACGAGGTCGATATGACCAAGATCGCCGCGCTACGGGCCCGGGCAAAGAAGGAGTTCTCCGAACGCGAGGGCGTCAACCTCACCTTCCTGCCGTTCTTCGCCCGAGCGGTCATCGACGCCCTGAAGACCCACCCGAATATCAACGCCAGCTACAACGAGGAGGCCGGCGAGATCACCTATTACGACGCCGAGCACCTCGGCTTCGCGGTCGACACCGAGCAGGGTCTGCTGTCCCCCGTCGTCCACAATGCCGGCGACCTGTCGCTGGCCGGGCTGGCACGGGCGATCAGCGATATCGCCGCCCGCGCCCGCTCCGGCAATCTCAAGCCCGACGAACTGTCCGGCGGAACCTTCACGATCACCAATATCGGAAGCCAGGGCGCTTTATTCGACACCCCGATCCTGGTTCCGCCACAGGCCGCCATGCTGGGCACGGGTGCGATCGTCAAACGCCCGCGGGTGATCGTCGACGACTCAGGTAACGAGTCGGTCGGCGTCCGCTCGGTCTGCTACCTGCCGCTGACCTACGACCACCGCCTCATCGACGGTGCCGACGCCGGGCGTTTTCTGACCACGGTGCGAAAGCGGCTGGAGGAAGGCTCGTTCGAAGCCGAGCTCGGTCTCTGAGTTGACGATCGCCATCTCGGGCTCTTCCGGCCTGATCGGCTCTGCGCTGGCCGCCGCGCTGCGCTCGGCCGGCCATCGGGTGGTCCGGATTGTCCGGCGCGAACCGGGCGGCCGCGACGAGCTGTACTGGAACCCCGACAGCGGCGAATTCGACCCGGCCGGCCTGGTCGGCGTGGATGCCGTCGTCAACCTGTGTGGTGCGGGCGTCGCCGAAAAACGCTGGTCAGGAGCCGTCAAGCAGGTCCTGCGCGACAGCCGCATCGACCCCACCGAGGTGATCTCAGCGGCGGTGGCGGAGGCCCGCGTCCCGACATTGGTCAACGCCAGCGCCGTGGGCTACTACGGCGACGCCGGTCCGAATATCGTCGACGAAACCGCCCCGCCCGGTTCGGGTTTCCTGGCCCGGCTGTGCGTCGACTGGGAGGCCGCGACCACCCCGGCCCGCGATGCCGGAGTCAGGGTGGTGCTGGCCCGCATCGGGTTGGTGCTCTCCCCCGCCGGCGGCATGATGGGCAAGCTCAGACCGCTGTTCGCACTCGGTCTGGGCGGGCGACTGGCCGGTGGTCGCCAGTACATGCCGTGGATAAGCCTGGAGGACACGGTCCGCGCTCTGCAGTTCGCCATGGAAACACCCCAGCTGTCCGGCCCCGCGAATCTGACGGGTCCCGCCCCGGTGACCAACGCGGAGTTCACCACCGCACTCGGCCGGGCACTGAACCGGCCGGCGCCGTGGCCGGTACCCGGCTTCGCCCTGAAGGCCCTGCTCGGGGAGTTCGCAGATGAGGGGCTGCTCGGCGGCCAACGCGCTATCCCCGCTGTGCTGGAGCAGGCGGGCTTCGCATTCCAGCACAACACCATCGGGGAGGCGCTCAGCTACGCCACCGGGTCCGCCACCGGGTAGTACCGTCGGCCAGATGCGGCAGTCCATCCGCTCCGATGACGAGCCCCTCCAGGTGCGGCACCTCGATGTCCTCGACTACACCGAGGCCTGGACACTGCAACGCGATATCGCCGACGCCCGGGTTTCGGGCGGACCGGACACGCTGCTCTTGCTCCAACACCCGCCGGTCTACACCGCCGGTAAGCGCACCGAGGCCGGCGAACGTCCGGCGGATGGCACCCCGGTCATCGAAAGCGACCGGGGCGGCAAGATCACCTGGCATGGCCCCGGGCAGCTGGTCGGCTACCCGGTGATCAAACTGGCTGAGCCGATGGATGTACTGAATTATGTTCGGCGCCTGGAACAGTCACTGATCAGCGTATGTTCCGACTTCGGGCTGGCCGCGGGTCGGGTCCCGGGCCGGTCCGGGGTGTGGCTGCCGGCCTCGGCCGGTCGCCCCGAGCGCAAGATCGCCGCAATCGGCATCCGGGTCGCCCGCGGGGTCACACTGCACGGTTTCGCACTGAACTGCGACTGCGACCTCACGCCGTTCTCATCGATCGTGCCGTGCGGAATAACCGACGCGGGGGTAACGTCGCTCAGCGCCGAACTCGGCCGTCCGGTCGTCGTCGCCGACGTCCGGGCCCGGGTCGCCGAGACGGTCGGTGACGCGTTGGACGGCCGGCTACCGGTCTCGGCTGCCGTACCATCGCAGCCATGAGCGTCGAGCCCCAGCCGAGTACCGCCGGCCCCGCGGCTCCGGGTAACCGCAAACTGTTGCGGCTCGAGGTGCGCAACGCCGAAACCCCGATCGAGCGCAAACCCCCGTGGATCAAGACCCGTGCCCGGATGGGCCCGGAGTACACCGCCCTGAAGGGTTTGGTCCGCCGCGAGGGGTTGCACACCGTGTGCGAGGAAGCCGGCTGTCCCAATATTTTCGAATGCTGGGAAGACCGGGAGGCCACCTTCCTGATCGGCGGCGAACAGTGCACCCGTCGCTGCGATTTCTGCCAGATCGACACCGGAAAACCCGCCGAGTTAGACCGTGACGAGCCACGGCGCGTCGCCGAGAGCGTTGCCACGATGGGACTGAAGTACGCAACGGTCACCGGGGTCGCGCGCGATGACCTGACCGATGGCGGCGCCTGGCTGTACGCCGAGACGGTGCGCGCCATCAAGACGCTCAACCCGTCGACCGGTGTGGAACTGCTCGCCCCGGACTTCAACGGCGAACCGAACCTGCTTCGGGAAGTCTTCGAATCCCGTCCGGAGGTTTTTGCCCACAACCTCGAGACGGTGCCCCGTATCTTCAAGCGAATCCGTCCGGCTTTTCGGTACCGGCGCAGCCTCGATGTGATCACCGCGGCAAGGCAATTCGGCTTGGTCACCAAGAGCAATCTCATCCTGGGCCTGGGTGAGACCATCGATGAGGTGCACACCGCCCTGGCCGACCTCCACGAGGCCGGCTGCGACATCATCACCATCACCCAGTATCTGCGGCCATCGCCACGCCACCACCCGGTGCAGCGCTGGGTCAGACCGGAGGAATTCGTAGAACTCGCCGGTTACGCCGAGCGCATGGGGTTCGCCGGGGTGCTCGCCGGGCCGCTGGTGCGCTCGTCCTATCGGGCCGGCCGACTCTACCGGCAAGCCGCCGCCGCCCATCGGCTTCCGGTTGCCACTGAGCCCCGAAGCTGATCCGGCTTACGTATCCTCGACAGTTATGGCGAAGACCCGCAAGCCCGCCCAGACCAAGGCGGCCAAAGCAGAAGCCAAAGCCGCCCGGAAGGCCGCATCTAAGCAGCGCCGCACCCAGCTGTGGCAGGCCTTCAAGATGCAGCGGAAGGAAGACAACCGGCTGCTGCCCTACATGATCGGGGCCTTCGTGGTCATCGTCGCTGCGACGGTGTCCATCGGCCTGCTGATCGGTGGGTACACCAAGTACCTCATGATCGTGTTCGGTGTGGTGCTCGGCGTCCTCGTGGCGTTCATCATCTTCGGCCGGCGGGCGCAGAAAAGCGTCTACCGCAAGGCCGAGGGGCAGGCCGGGGCCGCGGCCTGGGCGTTGGAGAATATGCGCGGCAAGTGGCGGGTGACCTCCGGCGTCTCGGCCACCGGCCACCTCGACGCGGTGCACCGGGTGATCGGCCGGCCGGGTGTGATCTTCGTCGGCGAGGGCGTGCAATCGCGGGTCAAGCCGCTTCTCGCGCAGGAGAAAAAGCGCACCGCGCGCCTCGTCGGCGAGGTTCCGATCTACGACTTCATCATCGGTAACGCCGACGGCGAGATCCCGCTCGCGAAGCTCGAGCGCCACCTCGGCCGACTGCCGGCCAACATCACGGTCAAGCAGATGGACGTCCTCGAGTCGAAACTGACCGCCCTCGGAAGCCGGGTCGGCCCAGCAGCCATGCCCAAAGGTCCGCTGCCTCCGCAGGCGAAGGTGCGCGGGATGCAGCGCACCGTTCGGCGGCGCTGACCATCGACTCAGCACTACCGCAGCCAAAGTTCGAGTAGCGGCCCGCAGGGTTGCTCAGTCGATGAGGCTGGGTTTCGTCAACGCCGGACTACCGCCGTCGCGGTGACCCGGTCTTGGATCCCCCGGCCATCGCTGTCGGTGAACAGCGGCGGGATGACCAGTGCGATCATCAGACCACGCGCGGCGGCGCGTCCGGTGCCGACATGAAGCCGGTTGTCCACCGAGGCCACTTGAAGACCCAGCAGGTACTGGCCGGGGGTGAAGCCGAACAGCCGAACTGCCACCACGCCGAGCACGAACCAGATCAGCAACACAGCTGTCGCCAGGAATGACGAACCGAAGAATCCGACGGCCATTCCGAGGCCGGCCAGGCCGTAGGCCAGGAACCAGTCGACCAGCAGCGCCGCGAGCCGCCGCCAGCTGCCGGCCAGCGAACCGGGACCGGAAGCCGGCATGCCCAGGCGCTGCCCCGGAGCTCCGTCCCCCGGGCCCACCGACTCTGGCCCGGAGAGCCAGGATCCGATCTCTCCTGCCATGGGGACAAGGATAGCGACCGGGCTACGCGTAACGTCCACGCAACATTCGGTTGACGGACGTGCAACATCCGCTCCCTACGGTCAGCGCCAGCCTCACTTCATTCGAACAGGAGCATCTACGTGGCAGAAAAGACAGCCGACGACATCATCAAGCAGATCAAGGACGAGAAGGTCGAGTACGTCGACATCCGATTCTGCGATCTGCCCGGTGTGGTCCAGCACTTCTCCATTCCGGCTTCGGCGTTCGACGAGAGCGTCTTCACCGATGGTTTGGCCTTCGACGGCTCCTCGGTCCGCGGCTTCCAATCGATCCACGAGTCGGACATGATGCTGCTGCCCGATCCTGAGACAGCCCGAATCGACCCGTTCCGGGCCGCGAAGACACTTAACCTGAACTTTTTCGTCCACGACCCCTTCACCCGCGAGCCGTATTCCCGCGACCCACGCAATGTGGCACGCAAGGCGGAGAACTATCTGGCCAGCACCGGTATCGCCGATACCTGCTTCTTCGGGGCCGAGGCCGAGTTCTACATCTTCGACTCGGTGGCTTTCGATTCCAAGATGAACGGAACTTTCTACGAGGTCGACTCGGAGTCGGGTTGGTGGAACACCGGCGAGCCCTTCGAGGCCGACGGCAGCGCCAACCGCGGTTACAAGGTGCGGCCGAAGGGTGGCTACTTCCCGGTCGCGCCGTACGACCACTATGTCGACCTGCGCGACGACATGTCCACCAACCTGATCAACGCGGGCTTCACCCTCGAACGCGGCCATCACGAGGTGGGGACGGCCGGCCAGGCCGAGATCAACTACAAGTTCAACACGCTGCTGCACGCCGCCGACGATGTGCTGCTGTTCAAATACATCATCAAGAACACCGCCTGGCAGGCCGGTAAGACCGTCACCTTCATGCCCAAACCGCTGTTCGGGGACAACGGCTCGGGGATGCACGCCCACCAATCGCTGTGGAAGGACGGAAAGCCGCTCTTCCACGACGAATCGGGGTATGCGGGGCTATCGGATCTCGCACGGCACTACATCGGCGGCATCCTGCACCACGCCCCGTCGCTGCTGGCTTTCACGAACCCGACGGTCAACTCCTACAAGCGGCTGGTGCCGGGCTATGAGGCCCCGATCAACCTGGTCTACAGCCAGCGCAACCGCTCCGCCTGCGTGCGTATCCCGATCACCGGTAACAACCCCAAGGCCAAGCGCCTTGAGTTCCGTTGCCCGGACAGCTCGGGTAACCCGTATCTGGCCTTCGCGGCGATGCTGATGGCCGGCATCGACGGCATCAAGAACAAGATGGAGCCGCTGGCACCGGTCGACAAGGACCTCTACGAGCTGCCCCCGGACGAGGCCGCCAACATTCCGCAGGCCCCGACCTCGTTGTCCGCAGTCATCGACCGGCTGGAACAAGATCACGACTACCTCACCGAGGGTGGAGTGTTCACCTCCGACCTGATCGAGACATACATCTCCTACAAGCGGGAGAACGAGATCCTCCCGATTCAGGTCCGTCCACACCCGTACGAGTTTTCGCTGTACTACGACGTCTGAGCCGGCTGGGACGTCTGAGCCGGCTCCGGCCGGCCGGTGCGTCTGAGCCGGCTCCGGCCGGCCGGGACGTCTGAGCCGGCTCCGGCCGGCCGGTGCGGCCCGTTCGGCGAATGCCGGGCGGGCCGGACCGGTTCGGTTCGATTGCGATCCGGTCCTGCGGTGCGGCTGGCCCACCCTTGATGAAATACTGCTGCTGCTGCGAACACGGACTTCCAACGAGGAGTGTCATGAATCTCATCCCGGTGGCTGTGCTGGCCGCACTCGTGGGTGCCGGCCTGAGCGTGACGCCGGCTGCGCCTGCCCACGCCACCCTGGCCGATCCGAATGCTCTGGGCACCTACACCTTCGAGGGAGCGGACGGCGAGAGTGCCACCTGGACCGTCACTCCGTGCGCTGTTGACGCCCCGACCTGCGTTCATGTTGCCGAGACCGGAAACTCCTCGCGCGCTCCGTGGGAGGCCGACGCCTATCTGACGGTGGGATACTGGATCCTCTTCGTCGGTCAGTCCGACGCGGTGCTGTGCGGGGATGGCACAACGGCGCCGGGTATCAACAACTACTCCTGGGATGCGGACAATCTGGCCGGCTACGCAAGCATCTCCGATACGGCCGGTTGTGGCACCGCACCGGAGAACCTCGCCATACCATTCGAGCTGACGAAGACCGGTTCGGGTCCGGTGGAATACCCGACCGCCCCGGTCGAAGTGACTCCCTACATCGTGGACGTCCCCGAGCCCTACGTACCCGGCGCCGCCGAGGCACCAGCACCAGGGGGGTCTGCCGAGCAAACGCCTACCGAGACCGACCCGGCGCTCAAGGCCACACCGGAGGTCATCGCGCCGCCGGCCGGCGAACTGACCGAGGCCGAGGTGGCCTCACCGGGCTTCAACCGCTGATTCAGACACACTCCATCAGCGAGTCCGCCACCTCTCCCACCGCACCGACCGTGGCGTAGACCCGGATTCGGCCGTCCGGCCGATCGGTGGTCGTCGCACAGACGATCCCACAGGTCCCGGCTTCAACGCCGCCGGCGATCACCGGTGAACGTTCCAGCAGGCTCAGGCCGGTCTCGACGATATGCGCGGCGCCCACCGACTCCGGCGAGTCCGCCACGGCCCCGCGGCGCACGATGGACCCGATAGCCTGCTCGACCATCATCCGGGTCGACCCTTTGGGAAGGTCGACGTCATTCCAGGCACGCATCGCCTCGCGCATGGCACCACACCCGTGATGCCCCAGAACGACGATCAGGGGGACGTCGAGAACATCAACGGCATATTCAAGACCGCCCATCACCCCGGAGTCCACTGCGTGCCCGAGGGTGCTGAGATCGACCAGCGAACCCCCGTTCTGCCCGAACACTATCTCCGGTGCCACTCCGGAATCGGCGCAACGGAACACCGCCGCGGTGGGCCGTTCGTCGGCGGGTGCCCCGGTATGAATATTGACCGGGCCCCTGGGTTGTTCACTCCCGGCGCGAAGTCGCTGCCAGGCGATCAGGGGGGTGGACGCTTGCGATGTCGACACGGCAAGTCCTTTCTCTGGCGGATCGGTCTGTGGCGGATCAGTCTCTGGCGGATCAGCCGAAGTATTCGGGGCGGCTGACGTAGGTCTCGGTCACGAACATGACGCCGGAAGAAGCGTCAAGCAGCGGCCGCAGCCCGGCAAGCAGCGGCTCGGTTTTGCCCTCCGGGACGACGGTGATGATCAGCTCCAAGGTGGCCTGCTGGTTGAACAGCAGCCGGCCCTGGTGGTAGCCGCCGTGACCGAGGCCCGACACTCCCGAGAGGCTGGTGTATCCAGTGGCGCCGACGCTCTGGATCAGATCGCGCACCGCGGGCGCGTCAGATCCGGCGACGACGACCTCGATCTTGGTCATCTTGGTGAGCGCAGGTGCGGTCATGGAACCATCTCCTCGTTGTAAACACCGGTTGCAGCGGTGTTGCTGTTGTTATCGGTCCAAGGGCGCCAGCCGGCGCGAGTCCAGCTTTGCCACGGTTGGCCGGGTTTTTCCCGGGCCGCGAGGGCAATCCAGTCATTACCGAAGAGCTGCTGCAGGATCGGATTACGGCCGACGATGGTGTCGATCCGGTCCAGCGGCGCCTGTACCACCGCCAGCAGTCGCAGCGGCTCATGCAGCAGCCGATCGCCGTCGGACACGGACTGCCAGGGCAGTCCCAGCTTCAGATCTCCGGTGTGACCGGCGAGCACGCCCACCTTGCCGACGACATTGTGGATCGTCTTGGTTCCGGCGCCGAAGACCTGCGGGGACACCGTCGAGAAGTAGTACTGGCAGTTGATCCACTGCGCGACCACCAGCGGCGCGGTCATAATCGTCTCCAGGGCGGACCCATCCTCGTCCACCTCGGCCTCGTAGGAGTGCAGGAACGTCCGGCGCTGCAGGTCGATTCCCCGGGTCACCTCCCGCGGGGCGACGATGAATGCGGCGTTACCGGCGAGCCCCCACTCCGGATAGACCTGAGCCCAGTCCGCCGACCGGTTGGCAACATGCCGGCTGGCAGAGCCCGGCGCCAACGTCCGGGTGACCCCGGGCAGTACCGTGCACCGCTCGGCGGCCAGGGCGGAGCCCGCCTGGGCCAGGTCACGCTCCAGCTGCTGGATGTCCGCCCGGAATTCCGCCGGCACCGAATGTAGGTCCAGCAGCGTGACCCGATCGACGGCGGTGTCGTGCTGGGCCGCCACGAACCAGGTGTCATCGGGGATGTCGATGCCGATACTGCACAGCCCGGCCCGTACCTCCGGCCGGTTGAGAATGGTGACCGCGGTCCGGGCGTTGGGTGCGCCGGCCTGACCGCCACAGGCCCCACAATCCAGCGAAGCCTGATACGGATTGTTCTCCGTGCTGCTGCCGTGGGCGCAGAACACCACCAACCGCCCGAACCCCCGAGTCAGGCCCATCGTCGTAAGGGCCACCTGGGCGAACAGCACCTGCTCGTTCTGCGGCATGGCCTCGGTGTCGATATCGGTCGTGGCGACCGGAGCGATCACGTCCCGCAGTTTGCGCCGAACTCCCGCGCTCGCGGCCGGGGTCAGCGTTTTGGCCGCCGAGAGCGGTGCCGCGGCGAAACCGGCGGCCTCAGCCAGGGTGAACGGGCCGGCAAACGACTCCTTGGCGGCGTGGAAGGCTGACTCCGCGCCGGCCATGCCGGTGACGCCGGCCACCCGGCGGGCTACCTCCCCGGCAGCGTCAGATGCCGGTTTCTCGGTGATTTCGTGATTCGGCGAGATCAGCACCGGGCATAGGTCGTTAGCCGATCCGCCCAGCACATCGGTGTAGCGGATCGCCACCGCGAAGAATCCGGCGAAACCGAGCGTCTCGTATCCGCCCAGCGACTCAAGATGGCGACGCAAGCCCTCGGAACGGGTATCGATGCAATTGACCAGTTGGGCCTGCACCCGGCCAGGATCGTTGCGCCGGGCCGGTCCGTCCAGCTTCGCCAGCAGGTCGTCGCGATAGTGCGACTCGAATGCGTTCTGCCACAGCCCCTCCCGCGAAGTCACCGGCAACGCGGCGATCGTTCGGGCGACCGCTGCCACCTCGTCCTCGGAGGCGGAGTCCACCCCGAGTGCGCGGATGAGGTGCTCGGCACGTTCGCGGGCCGAGGGAAGCTCGGCAGGATTTTCAACCGCGTTTCGCGTCGGCCGACCCGGGTTCAGGTACAGCAGCGACGCCTCGTAGCTCAGTCGCATAGCCAGATATCCCAGTACATCGACACCCATCCCACGGCTTGCGCACCAGACCACGTGGGCGGCCCAACCGGGCATCTTGGTCAGATGCGCCTGCAGGTAGGGGATTCGCTCCTCGTCGCCGACACCGATCCGGCTCAACGCGTCCAGCACCGCGTCATCGGGCCGCTCCGGTAACCGCCGAAGGTCGGCGCGCACCGGACGAGACAGGGTGCGGTCGGCCGGAGCCAGCGCCCGCCAGGCCGCGAAGAATCCGTTCTCCCTACCCGGCATCGGCCAGGCGGCCGCACCGAAGAACGCGCCGCACCACTTGGAGGTCTGAACGTCGACGGTGTCGGCCACCGCGGGAGCCTGCTCCTCGGAGCGGGTCAGGAACCGGCGCCGGGGTGCCATGCCGCCGATTCCGTGCACCAAGTCGGCCCGCAGCAGTTCGGACGGGCTGAATCGTCGGCCACCGATGCTCAACTCCGGATCGGTCGCCAGGTTCGGGTAGCGCCGGAACAGCGCGCGGTCGAGGTCGCCGTCGGTGATCCGCCCCTGTTCGCGAAGCTGGCGAAAGGTCTGCTCGCCCAGGGTGCCGGGCATCCCGTAGAGGTCGCCGGCCCGGCGGAGAGCCTGTTCGAAGGGTAGTCCTTCAAGGCCGGCCAGCGGGTTGACCGCAATGAAGGTCTCCAGCGGGTAGTGGGTCGGAACGACCCGGGCGGCCAGGGTGATATCCGCACGCAACTGGGCGCGCCGGGTGGCGATATCGGTCCGGGTGGTCACAAGCGGGCTCCTGTCAGCTGGGCGGGTGTCCGTTGATCGGCATCTGATTGGGTCGGTGCCGGCAGGGCGGGGCCGGTGGGCTGCCGGGCGGCCGGAATGTGGCCGGCGTTGATTGCCTGGGTGTAGAGGACCCGTCGGATGGCCTCGGCTCCTGGAGCCCAGCGAGCGGCGGCCAGCACACCCAGGCCGATCACGGCGGCGACAGTGATCGCCCAGACCGCCACCACGGGCAGGCCCGGGTCCGGTAGCGCAGGAGTGAGAAAGCTGCTCAGCGCGGTAATGACCGCCACATAGGCAATCGCCGCCGGGACCAGGAAGATTGCGGCCAGCGCCGCCCCCCGGAGGCCCGGGCTGCGACGCAGCCAGCCGGCGGTCAGCGCAGCCCCCGTCACCAAGGCGAAGATCAGCAGCGCATGTTCGGCGGCCTGGTCACCACTGCCGTCCGGGACCACCGCCAGCGCGGCGGCGAGCGCGATCGCGGGTAGGGCCACGGCGGCGATCAGATTTACCACCCGTTGCGCACGGTTCGGCTGCGGAAGCGCCGGCAGCGCCTCGTGCCGGCGATGCGAGGCGATCGCCGAACCGGAGGACAGGAACAGCGTTGACTTGTAAAACCCATGCGCAACCAGGTGGATGACCGCGGCCGCCCACAGTCCCAGCCCACAGGTCAGGATCATGAACCCCATCTGGGCGGTGGTCGAGTTCACCAACGCGCCCTTGATATCAGGCTTTGCCAGCATGACCGCGCCGCCATAGGCCATGGTCGCAGCGCCGGCCAGGATGGTCAGCACCCGGGCAAGATCATCGGTGGCCAGGGGGGCCAGCCGGATCAGGAGAATGCCGCCGGCATTGACCACCCCCGCGTGCAGCAGGGCCGACACCGGCGTCGGGGCCGTCAGAGTGGCAGGTAGCCACCGGTGGAACGGGATCTGGGCCGACCGGGACAGCGCCGCCAGCACGACCAGGACGGCCAGCACCGGCAGCAGACCGCCGGATAATTGACCGGGCTCCAGAGCCCGCAGGTCGATTCGACCCCAGGTGACGGTAGCCAGGATCACCGCGGTCCACAGGGCCAGATCACCAATGACGAAGGCGATCGCGGTGCGGCGGACTCCGTCGCGTGCGGACGGCAGCTGCCAGTACATGCCGAGTAGCAGACACAGCGCCAGACCGGCCAGCGACCAGAACACCGCCAGTCCTATCAGGGTGTCGGCGGTCATCAAACCGGCCGAGGCCGCGGTGAGCAGGCCGGCTCCCCCGGTGAACCAGGGCGCGCGACGATCGCCGCCCAGGTAGCGGACGGCGAACGCCTGCACGATTGCGCTGACCCCGAAGACCAGGAGCAAAAGCACCACCGCGAGCCGGTCGACGGTGAGGTCCAGCCCGGCGGGCGCTGCCGAAATCGCCGGACCCCGTGCGACGGCGACGGTGAGCGCCAGCGAACCGAGGAATCCCGCGGCTGCGGTGAGCGCTCCGAGCTGGCCGAATCGCCGGGGGGATCGCCGCCCGAACAGGTATGCCAGCACTGCGACGGCGGCGGGTAGGGCAACCAGCCCCACCAGCAGACCGCTCTCCGTGTTCCACATGCGACGGATATTACGCACGTGCCAATACGTATGTCAAACTTCGTGATTCAGGAGTACTGATTAGGTGATAGTGGCAGCTCACCGCGCCTTGCAGCGGCGGGTCGCTAGGCTGCCGATCATGAGCGACTGGGCCGCCCCCGCCCCCGCCCACCGGACCGAGACGGGACGCTACCGCGGTGCCCGGATCGCGGTCGGCACCCGGCACGGCAAGGGACGCCAGCTTGGACCGGCGTTCCGCAGGGTGCTCGGCGCCCGCCTGTTCACCCCCCGCGATCTCGACACCGACCGGTTCGGGACGTTCACCGGTGAGTTCGCCAGGCAGAGCTCGGCGCTGGACGCCGCACGGGGGAAAGCCCGGCTGGCCATGGCGGTCAGCGGCCTCAAGCTGGCCGTGGCCAGCGAGGCCAGTTACGGACCGTTAGCCGGATCCGGGTTGATGGGCCATGAGGAGATTCTGCTGTTCTGCGATGCCGAATCGGACCTTGAGGTGCTTGAGGGATACCGCAGTGCCGCGGTTCCCGGCCCCGCTCAGACGGTGGCCACCGCAGAAGAGGTTGCACCGTCCGTGCTGGCCGGGCTGAGCCGGCAGGCGGTGGTCGTGCGGCCGCACCAACCCACCACGACATCCGCGATCACGAAGGGCATCACCGATCCGGACGCGCTGCGCGGGGCCATAGTCACAGCCACGGAGCTATCGGCCGACGGCACCGCCGTGGTGGAGCCCGACCTTCGGGCCCACCACAACCCATCCCGACGCCGAGTGCTGGCCAGGCTCGCGCTCAGCCTCGCCCACCGGATCGCCACCGAATGCCCGAACTGCGGCATTCCGGGGTTCGGCCGGGTGCAGACCGAACCGGGGCTGCGCTGCCGGCAGTGCGGGACTCCGACACCGCTGTCGGCAGCCGAGATCCACGGCTGCACCGCATGCCCGGCGCGTGTTTCCCGGCCAGTCGCCACGCCGCGGGCCGATCCCCGGCACTGCCCCCGGTGCAATCCCTGAGCCGAACCGGGACTCAACGGCCCGGCGCCGTATCGGCACGAAACCTCCGCATTCCGTCGATTTTGTCGGACAGTGAGGCCTTCGGGCCCGCGTAGAACATCCACGGCATCGTCAAGACAGCGTCGATACCGGCCTTACCGGCTCGTTCGTAATGGTCCGGGGTGAACACGTCGGTCAACGGTGTGATGACGGTGAAATCATCCATCGTCAGACCGTTCTGAGCCCGCAACTGCCGGATCCGGCTCACCGCGGCAGTCGCCTGGTCCAATCCGATCAGGTCACCGATCCAGCCGTCATTGCGGGCAGCCCGCCGAAGCGCGATATCGGACAGCCCGCCGACGTAGATCGGAATCCTCGGTGGCGAGGGCGTCATCTCCAGGCGCGGAGTCCGGTAGAACTCGCCGTCGAACTCGGTCCACCCCGGCTGCCACAGCGCCTTCATCAGATCCAGCATCTCGTCGGTACGTCTGCCTCGCCGCGCGAACTGTTGACCGAGCAGTTCGAATTCCTCCGCACACCACCCCACGCCAACACCCAGTTCGACCCGACCGGCGGAGAGGCAGGCGGCAGTCCCGATGGTCTTGGCCGCCGAGTACGGGTCGCGCATCGCCGGGATGTAGACGGTGGTGACGAACTTCAGCCGGCTGGTCGCCTGGGCCAGCGCCCCGACCAGCACCCACGGGTCGAGCCAATCGGTGAACGGCTGCCAGCGCCGCGCACCGTCGGCCGTGTAGGGGTAGGGGGTGGCGAGCGTTTCCAGGTTCACCACATGGTCCGGGATCGCCACCCCTTCGTAGCCCAAATCCTCTGCGGCTTTGGCGATTTCGACGATCTCGGTAGTGTCCAGGAACGCGGTGCTGACATAGAATTTCACCCCTCGCCGCCGAACACCTTCGTCACTACCGCTTTCGCCCGCCGGGTCACCCGCAGGTAGTTGTCCAGAAACTCCCCGCCGTCGCCATCGGGCCAGCCTGCGGCAACCGCGACCGCATTGAGTTGACGTCCGGGCCCCGGTAGCTGGTCGGTCGGTTTTCCGCGCACCAGGACCAGTGCGTTGCGCGCCCGGGTCGCGGTCAGCCAGGCCTCCTTGAGCTGCGCGGCGTCACTGTCGGGGATCAGGCCCGCCTCAGCGGCGGCCTCCAGCGCCGCCAGCGTCGAGGTGCTCTGCAGCGCCGGCACCTGGTGGGCATGCCGCAGTTGCAGCAACTGCACGGTCCACTCCACATCGGCGAGACCACCGCGACCGAGTTTTGTGTGGGTGTTCGGGTCGGCTCCACGAGGCAGCCGCTCGGCATCGACGCGAGCCTTGATCCGGCGGATCTCCAATACCGCCGCCGGTGACACGCCGTCTTCCGGATAGCGCGTCCGGTCCGCCATCGCCAGGAACCGCGCACCCAGGTCCGCATCGCCGGCTACCGGACGGGCCCGCAGCAGGGCTTGGACCTCCCAGGCTTGCGCCCACTGCGCGTAATAGGCGGCGTAGGACCCCAGGGTGCGCACCAGCGGCCCGCTCCGGCCCTCCGGACGTAGGTTCGTGTCCACTTCTAGCGGAGGATCGTCGCTGGGCGCGCCCAGCAGGGTGCGAAGCTTTTCAGCGACGCGCACCGACCACTTCACCGCTACGGTCTCGTCGACGCCGGCGACCGGCTCACAGACGAACATCACGTCGGCGTCGGAACCGTAGCCCAGTTCGGCACCGCCGAGCCGACCCATCCCGATCACCGCGATAGCCGCCGGTGCTCCGCCGCCGGCATCAGGTCCGGCCGACGCTTCGCCGCCGGCATCAGGTCCCGCCGGCGTCTCGGCCCGGATCACCGCATCCAGCGCACTTTGCAGGACCGCCGCCCACACTGAGGACAACGCCATGCACACCTGTTCCACGTCAAGCATCCCGAGCAGATCCGCCGAGGCGATCCGGGCCAGTTCCCGGCGACGTAACGTCCGCGCGGCGGCGATCGCCCGGTTCGGATCCCGATGCCGCCCGGCCGAGGCGATCAGGGCGCGAGCCACCCCCTCGGAATCGACATCCACCAGCTTGGGCCCGGTCGGGCCATCGGCATACTGCTGGATCACCTCAGGGGCATGCATCAGCAGATCCGGCACGAAAGCTGAGGTTCCCAGGATTCGCATCAGTCGTTTCGCGACCGCACTCTCGTCCCGCAAGGTGCTCAGATACCACCGCTGATCAGCGAGTGCCTCACTGACCCTGCGGTAGGCCAGCAGTCCGCTGTCCGGATCGGGTGTGTCCGAGAGCCAGTCCAGCAGCCGCGGCAACAGCACCGCCTGCACGCGACCGCGGCGGCCGCTGGAGTTGACCAGTGCGGACAGGTGGGTCAGCGCACTCTGCGGACCCTCGTAACCGAGGGCCTTCAGCTGGCGTTCGGCGGCCTTCGTCGACATTCCGGGTGCGAAGCCCAGCGAGGGGCCGACCGACTCCAACAACGGCTGGTAGAACAGCTTGGCGTGCAACTTGGACACCCGAACGTTCTGACGTTTGAGTTCCTCCCGCAGCACACCGAGCGCATCGTGGGTGCCGTCCGGACGAATGTGAGCGGCCCGGGCCAACCAACGCAGTGCCTCATCATCGTCCGAACGGGGCAGCAGATGGGTGCGCTTGAGCCGCTGCAACTGCAGCCGGTGCTCCAGCAGCCGAAGGAACTCGTAGGAGGCGGTCATATTGGCGGTGTCATCCCGGCCCACATAACCGCCCGCACCCAGCGCCGCCAGGGCGTCCACCGTCGAGGCGACATGTAACGCCGGATCGGTACGCCCGTGCACCAACTGCAGTAGCTGGACGGCGAACTCGACGTCGCGCAGGCCGCCGGTGCCCAGTTTGAGCTCCCGGCCGCGGATATCGGCCGGCACCAGCGACTCCACCCGGCGACGCATGGCCTGGACCTCGGGCACGAAATCCTCACGCTCACACGCGGTCCAGACCATCGGCATCAGCGCGTCGATATAGCTCTGCCCGAGTTCGGCGTCCCCGACCGCGGGGCGGGCCTTCAGCAGGGCCTGGAACTCCCAGATCTTCGCCCATCGCTGGTAGTAGGCGACATGTGAGTCGAGGGTGCGGACCAGTGCCCCGGCCTTGCCTTCCGGCCGCAATGCGGCATCGACTTCGAAAAAAACCTCCGAGGCCAGGCGCATCATCTCCCCCGCCACCCTGGTCGTCAGAGGGTCGGCCTCCTCACCGACGAAAATCACGTCGACATCGCTGACGTAGTTCAGTTCGCGGGCCCCGCATTTGCCCATCGCGATGACGGCTAGCCGCGGTGGCGGGGCACCGTCCTCGCACACCGTGGTAACGGCGAGCTCCAACGCGGCACCGAGTGCGGCGTCGGCCAGGTCTGACAGGTGCGCGCCCACCGTGGGGAACTGCAACACCGGCTCGTTCTCCACGGTCGGAGCCAGATCCAGGGCAGCCAGAATCATCAACTGGTCGCGGTAATGGGTGCGCAGTTTCGGTAGGACATCGACTGCTGCGGGACCGTGGTCGGCGATACATGCGGAGAAACCGCGACGCAGCTCTGCTGGATCGGGCAGCCTTACCTCGCCCTCTAGCAGATGCCATGAACTCGGGTTGGCCACCAGGTGGTCCCCCAGCGCCAGCGAGGAGCCCAGCACCGAGAACAGCCGGCCCCGTAGCGGGCGATCGGTGAGCAGCGCGCCGGCCAGGTCCGGCCACTGCGGGCCGAGCGCCTCGGACAATCGCACCATGGTGTGCAGCGCCGCATCGGCGTCCGGCGCCCTCGACAACGCCCACAGCAGTTCGAGATGCGCGTCATTGTCCCAGCCCAATCGGGTGAGCTGCGTGGGTGCCGCCGAGTCCACCAGGCCGAGCCGGCCCGGGCTGGGCAGGCGGGAACGCTGCGTCGCGGGTTTGGCCACGGACATGACGCTATCGCAGCGCGGTGCCGAGGGTTGTCGGCGACGAAAACTACAGCGAGAGGTAATTCTTCAGCTCGAACGGGGTGACGTTGCTGCGGTAATCCTCCCACTCCGCCCGCTTGTTGCGCAGGAAGTAATCGAAGACGTGCTCACCGAGCGCCTCGGCGACCAACTCGGAGTTCTCCATCTCACCCAGGGCCACCCCGAGGCTGGACGGCAACTCCTGGTAGCCCATTGCGCGGCGCTCATCGGCGGTCAGCGTCCAGACGTTGTCCTCGGCCTGCGGGCCCAGCTCATAGTTCTTCTCGATACCGCGTAACCCGGCGGCCAGCAGTACCGCGAAGGTGAGATACGGGTTACAGGCCGAGTCGGGGCTGCGCACCTCGATCCGGCGGGAGGCCGCTTTGCGCGGGGTATACATCGGCACCCGAACCAGGGCCGACCGGTTGGCCGCGCCCCAGGATGCCGCGGTCGGGGCTTCGCCGCCGTGTACCAGCCGTTTGTAGGAGTTCACCCACTGGTTGGTCACGGCGCTGATCTCGCTGGCGTGCGCGATGATGCCGGCGATGAAGGATTTCGCGACGTCGGAGAGTTGCAGCGGGTCTGCCGAACTGTGAAAGGCGTTGGTCTCGCCCTCGAACAGGCTCATGTGGGTATGCATTGCCGATCCGGCGTACTGGGCGAACGGTTTGGGCATGAACGAGGCCCGCACCCCTTGGGCCAGTGCCACCTCCTTGACCAGGTAGCGGAAGGTCATCACGTTATCGGCCATCGAGAGCGCGTCGGCGTAGCGCAGGTCGATTTCCTGCTGGCCCGGCGCACCTTCATGGTGGCTGAACTCAACCGAGATGCCCATTTGCTCGAGGGCGTCGATGGCGTGGCGGCGGAAATTGGGCGCCGAGTCATGAACGGCCTGATCGAAGTAGCCGCCGTAGTCGGCGGGCACCGGTACCGACCCGTCATACGGGCCGGGTTCGAGGAGAAAGAATTCGATCTCCGGATGCACATAGCAGGAAAAACCCAGATCGCTGGCCTTGGCCAGTTGACGGCGCAGCACATGTCGGCTGTCCGCCCAGGACGGTGACCCGTCCGGCATGGTGATATCGCAGAACATCCGCGCCGAGTGGTGCTGACCGGCACTGGTGGTCCACGGCAGCACCTGGAAGGTGGAGGGGTCGGGTCGCGCCACGGTGTCGGCTTCGAAGACTCGGGCGAAACCCTCGATCGAGGATCCGTCGAACCCGATACCCTCCTCGAACGCGCCCTCGAGTTCGGCGGGGGCGATCGCGACCGACTTCAGGTATCCGAGCACGTCGGTGAACCACAACCGGACGAATCGGATATCCCGCTCCTCCAGCGTCCGAAGCACGAATTCCTTCTGACGATCCATGACGCGAGCGTATGCAGCGGCTGTTAAATCCGTGTTACGGCGCCGCTGCGATCCCGGCAGGTCAACAGTTCAAGTCCCCCGGCACCACCCGGTCGACGAGGTAGTCGACCACCGCGTCGTCCACGCACGAGTCACCGTCGAAGACCACCGTGTGTTGGGTGCCGTCATAGGTGATCAGCGGGGCATTCAACTGCCGGGCCAAGTCGACCCCGGCCTGATAGGGGGTGGCCGGGTCGCGGGTCGTCGACACCACCACGGCGCTGCCCCTCGGAGCGGGTGAGGCCGTGTGCGGCGCCGAGGTGGCCGGAACCGGCCAGAAAGCGCACAGGTCGCGGGGAGCGAATCCGGTGAACTCGCCGTAGGAAAGGAACGGGGCACGCTCGCGGATCTGCTGATCGACCGCGGCCCACAGCTCCGGGTCGTCGGGGGTCGGTCCGTCGACACAGCGGATCGCACTGAACGCGTCCTGGCCGTTGCCGTAGTTGCCGTCTTCGTCCCGGCTCTCGTAGTCGTCGGCGAGCAACAGCAGATCATCGGCATTGGTACCGCGTTGCAGCCCGAGAAGCCCGCTGGTCAGGTATTTCCAGTACTGCGGGGTATACAGCGCGTTCACCGTCCCGGTGATGGCATCGCTGTAGCTCAGCCCGCGCGGGTCTGATGTCGGCCCGGGCTTAGCGACCAGGGGGTCCACCAGTTGCTGGTAACGGCTGACGAACTCGGCCGGGTCGGTGCCCAGGGGGCAGACCGGTGATCTGGCGCAATCGGCCGCATAGTCGTCGAATGCCACCTGGAAACCGGCCATCTGCTCGACAAGCGACTCCAGGGGGTCCTGAGTCGGGTCGATCGCGCCGTCGAGCACCATGGCGCGCACCCGGTTTCCGAATCTCTCCAGGTAGGCGGTCCCCAACTCGGTCCCGTAGCTGTAACCGAGATAGTTGATCTGATCCTCGCCGAGCGCCTCCCGGACGGCGTCCATATCCTTCGCCGCCGAGGCCGTTCCGACACCGGCCAGGAAGGCCTCACCCATCCGGTCCGCACACAGCTGAGCCAGCGTGGCATTGAGTTGCTCGATCTCAGCCACGCCGCCCTGGCTGTAGTCGACCATCGCCTCGCGCCGCCAAGCATCCCGCTCGGCGTTGGTGCGACACCGCAACTCGGGGGTGGAGTGGCCGACGCCGCGCGGGTCGAAACCGATCAGATCGAAGTGCTCGGCGACGGCGGTGCCGGATAGCGAATCGGACAGATGAACGACGGCATCGACCGCAGATGCACCCGGTCCGCCCGGATTCATCAGCAGCACCCCGATCCGCTCACCGCTTGCCGGGATTTTGATGACGGCCAGCTGTGCCTGCGGCCCGTCCGGGTTCGCATCGTCGACCGGAACCGGGACGGTGGCGCATTGGGCGGTCGGCAGGTAGGCGTCCGAGACGAATCGGTCGCAACTCCCCCAGGTCAGCGGGGCGGTCGCCTGACCGACACCGGGTGTGGCAACGGCCGGCGCGGCCGTCAGCAGTGTGCACAGGACCGGGGCGAGGACCGCCGAGCCGGTCCGACCGGCGAGTTTCATGGCCGTCATCGTGGCACGCGGCAGACCGCTTGGGCAGCGCCGAACGGTCACACCTCGGTATCAGAACTGCGGCGGTCCTAGCAGGTCGCGCCGGTGGCCGGCAGTTCCAGGTCCACCAGGTAGGCGGCGACGTAGTCATCCACGCACTGCTCACCCTGGAAGGCCACGGTGTGCTGGGTCCCGTTGAAGGTCAACAGCGTTCCGCCAAGTTGCTCGGCGAGGTCCACCCCGGCCTGGAAGGGCGTTGCCGGGTCACCGGTGGAGGAGATCACCAGCACCGGTGGCAGTCCCGGCGCTGAAGCGGCGTGCGGGACACTCGTCGGCGGCACCGGCCAGAAGGCGCAGGTGCTCATGGGTGCGTGGCCGGTGAATTCGCCGTAGCTCATGAACGGGGCCACCTCCCGTAGCCGCCGGTCCTCCTCGACGATCTTGGCGCGGTCGGTGATCGGCGGCTCGTCGACACAGTTGACCGAGACGCGGGCGTCGGTGGCGTTGGTGTAGCGCCCCTGCGGATCCCGGCGCATGTACATATCGGCCAGCGCGAGCATGGTGTCGCCGTTACCCTCGGTCATCTCGGTGAGACCCCGGGTGAGGTGGCGCCACAGGTTCGGTGAGTACAGCGCCATGATGGTCCCGACAATGGCGTCGCTGTAGCTCAGGCCACGCGGGTCCCTGGTGGGAAGCGGCTTGTCCACCAGTGGGTCCACCAGGCTGCGGTACACATCGACCGATTTGGCGGGGTCGGTGCCCAACGGGCAATCCGGATCGCTGGCGCAGTCCTCGGCGTAGTCGTTGAACGCCTCCTGAAAAGCCGCCGCCTGATCGATATCGGCCTGGATTGGGTCCGCATTGGGATCGACGGCGCCGTCGAGCACCATCGTCCGGACCTTGTCCGGGTACGCCTCGGCGTAGGCCGCGCCGATCCGGGTGCCGTAGGAGTAGCCGAGATAATTGATCTTCTCGTCACCGACAGCGGCCCGCAGCGCGTCCAGATCCTTGGCCACGCTGGCGGTGCCGACGTTGGCCAGGAACTCGGTGCCCATCTTGTCGATACAGCGCTGGACGAACTCCTTGGTCTGGTCCTCGATCCGCTGGACACCCTCCGGGCTGTAGTCCACCTGCGGCTCTGCGCGGAGCTTGTCGTTATCGGCATCGGAGTTGCACCACAGCGCGGGCGTCGACGAACCGACCCCGCGCGGATCGAAACCGACCAGGTCGAAGCGCTGGCGAACCTCGGCTGGTAAGCCCTCCAGCAGACTTGCGGCGGCCTCGATACCTGATTCTCCGGGCCCACCGGGGTTGATGATCAGCGAACCGATCTTCTCACCGGTGGCTGGAAATCGGATGAGTGCGAGGGTGGCCTCGGCGCCGTCGGGATCGTCGTAGTTCACCGGAACCGCGATCTTGCCGCACTGGGCCCCCGCCGGGATGGGCAAGGCGTTACCCCCGCCACCCCCGCCGCCGGCGGTGCGGCACGGGCCCCATTCGACCGGCTGACCGATCCGCGGGTCGGCGAGCACCGCGCTGCCCGGTACCACACTGGAGCACCCCGCGGTGGCCGCGATCAGGGCGGCTGTCATCGCGACGCCGACGGGCAGCGCCAGTGTGCGGGGGTCTCGGGGGCGGTGATGCAGCCTCATGGCCAACATGCTGCCATGTTCGGACGACGTGCCTGCTCACGCGGCCCGTCGGCGTGTGAGTCCGGCCCGGGGCCTGTGGGTCGCTAGGCGCTTTCGACGGCCGCCGACAACTCCGCCATCCCAGGTGCGAACCCGTCGGCCAGATTCCAAAGATCCGGTATCAGTTCGGGACAGGAGATCAGGCCCACGTTGAGTCGGCCGTCCAGGGACATGACGGTGATATTGAGGCCCGCGCCGTGGAAGATGGGCCCGAGCGGGTACATCCCCTGCACCTGCGCGCCCAGGAAATACAGCGGGATCTGCGGCCCCGGAACATTCGAAACCACCAGGTTGTGCACCGGGCGGGACTCGGTCAGCCGGCTTCGCGCGTAGACCCGCATCGCGACCCCGAACACCGCCGGACCCGCGAACTGGCTCCAGTCCTGCAGCAGGGTCGCGCCGATGGCCGAACTGTGTTCCTTCGCCACGTCGTTGGCCGCTGCGATCGCGCCCAGCCGCTGTGCCGGGTCCTCGATCTGAGTCTGCAGGGCGGCGAACATCCCCGAAACCTGGTTGCGGCCGGGACGGTCGGAGCGATCGTGCACCGACACCGGAACCATCGCCACCAACGACGATTCCGGCAGCTCACCCCGTTCGAGCAGATATGAACGCAGCACGCCGGACACCAAGGCCATCACGACATCGTTGACTTTCACCCCGAAGTGGTTCTTGACCGTCTTGATGTCTTCGAGGTCGAGCTGGGTGAAGGCGACGTTGCGGTGTGCGGTGATGCTGCTGTTGAACGGGCTCTGCGGTGCGGCGAACGGGCTTGCCATCGCGCGTCCGCCCGCCGCTCGGCGCACGGTGTCGAACACGGTGGAGACCGTGGCCGGCAATACGCTCGTCGCCAGGCTTACCGGCCGGCTGGCAAAACGGCCGAGCCCGCCGAGCGCGATGCGCAAGGGGTTGACGTCGGCGCTGGCCGGGATCGGGTCGGGCGGCGGGGCGTCCGGCTCGGTACCGCACAGCTGGGACATCAGGTTTGCGCCGGTGACACCGTCGACGGCGGCATGGTGCACCTTCGTCATCACCGCGAGGCGGCCGCCGTGGCGGGCGTCGGTACCGTCCAGCCCTTCGATGACCCACATCTCCCACAGCGGATGGCGGCGGTCAAGCGGGAGGGAGGCCAGATGACCACAGATCTCGGCCAGCTCCGCCCGACCGCCGGGAGCGGGCAGACCGACGCGATGCAGGTGACGATCGACGTCGAACTGCTCGTCCTCGACCCAGACCGGATGGTCAAGGTTGAGGAAACTGTTGGCCAGCCGCTCCCGGAAGGACGGAATAGCCATCACCCGGATTGCGAGTTCCTCGCGCAGCTTCCCGAAGGTGTAGCCCCCCGGAATGGTGGAGGCGTCCAGTTCCAGAACCGAGCACACGTGCAGGGGCTGGGTCGGGGTCTCCAGGTAGAGAAAGCTCGCGTCGAGACCGCTGAGGCGCTGCAGGTGCTCCATGGCCCCGATGGTAGGCGCGCAGCCTGTGATGAAGTGCACTCTCGCGCGGATTCCGCAACGGCGCGGGCAGTGGCAGACTGAGGGAGTCTCGCGAACCCGGGGACCCGGATGGGCCACGAGGATCGATCCGACGAACACTGGGAACACTCATGTCAGAGCAGATGCTCTACGGCGGCCCCGGCGGGTCCGCACGCAGCGCCGATTCCTCCGCCCCGCAATCCCACGCCCGGACCCGAACCCGCGTTCATCATCTTCAGCGGATGAAATCCGAGGGTCACAAGTGGGCCATGCTGACCGCCTACGACTTCTCCACCGCCCGCCTCTTCGACGATGCGGGCATCCCGGTGCTGCTGGTCGGCGACTCTGCGGCCAATGTCGTCTATGGCTACGACACCACCGTGCCGGTGACAGTCGACGAATTGATTCCGCTGGTCCGCGGGGTGGTCCGTGGTGCTGAACACGCCCTCGTGGTAGCCGACCTGCCGTTCGGCAGTTACGAGGCGGGCGCGGCCCACGCGCTTGCAACGGGCACCCGGTTCTGCAAGGAAGCCGGGGCGCACGCGGTCAAACTGGAAGGCGGCGAACGGGTCGCCGAGCAGATCGCGACGCTGAGCGCGGCCGGCATCCCGGTGATGGCCCATATCGGTTTCACTCCGCAGAGCGTCAACGGTCTCGGCGGGTTCCGGGTTCAGGGACGCGGCGACGCCGCTGAGCAAACCATCGCCGACGCCATCGCCGTCCAGGAGGCCGGGGCGTTCGCCGTGGTGATGGAGATGGTCCCGGCCGAACTCGCCACCCAGATCACCGGCAAGCTGACCATCCCCACGGTTGGTATCGGCGCCGGGGCCAACTGCGACGCCCAGGTGCTGGTCTGGCAGGACATGGCCGGTCTGACCACCGGCCGGACCGCGAAGTTCGTCAAGAGATTCGGGGCGGTCGGTGCCGAATTGCACCGTGCGGCAGTTCAGTACGCCGACGAGGTTGCCAGCGGCGCCTTCCCCGCCGAGGAGCACAGTTTCTAGGAGGCGGCTGCCGTCGATGTGAAATCCTGGGCGCGTGATCACGTCCGGGGAAGCGATGCTGCCGGTCGAGCGGTACCTCGAGGTGGAGACGAAGTTCGACGTCGGCGCCCACACCGTTCCCCCGTGTTTTGACGGTTTGTCGGCGGTCACCCGCTGTGTGACTTCGGCTCCGCAGCACCTTGATGCGTTGTATTACGACACCCCCGGCCTCGATCTGGCGCTCAACCGGATGACATTGCGACGGCGGACCGGCGGGCCGGATGCCGGATGGCATCTCAAACTGCCGGCCGGTGGGGCGCGCACCGAGATCCGTGTCCCGCTCGGCGACGACGGCACTCCGGTTCCGGATGAACTGCGCGATGTGGTGCTGGCGATAGTGCGCGACCGCCCGCTGGTCCCGGTTGCGCAGCTGTCCACCAGCCGCGATGTCACGACGCTGTACGGTCACGGTGACACACCGCTGGCCGAATTCTGCGATGACCGGGTCGCGGCCAAGCGGATTGACCCCGCCGATGGCAGTACGACCGCCGAGAGGCAATGGCGGGAGTGGGAACTCGAACTGCTCGACACCAGCGCCGCGGACGGGGAGGACGCGGTTGCGCTCGACCGGCTGACCGGCCGGCTTCTCGACGCCGGCGCGGTTCCCGCCGCCCACGGATCAAAACTGGCCAAGATTCTCGCCGGTGCAGTGCCGCCGAGACCGGTGCCGCCCTCGGACCCGGTGCACCGCGCGGTGGTCGAACAGGTTGCCAAGTTGTTGGTGACCGACCGCGCGGTGCGTGCCGATTCCGATGATGCGGTGCACCAAATGCGGGTGACCATCCGCCAGATCCGGAGTTTGCTGCAGGCGTCCGAACCGGACTTCGGGTTGACCGACGATGCGTCGATCCTCAGCGAGCTGCGCGAGTTGACCGGTGTGCTCGGGTTTGCCCGGGACGCGGAGGTTCTCGCCGAACGGTACCGTGACGCCCTGGAGGGGCTGGCACCGGAACTGGTCCGCGGGCCGGTGCGGGAGCGGCTTGTCGACGGCGCCCGGCGACGCTACCGGACCGGCCTCAACCGAGCGCTGAAAGCAATGCGCTCGGCGCGGTACTTCCGCCTGCTCGACGCCTTGGATGCCGTCGTGCTGAACCCTCCCGCACCCCCCGATCGGGACCATCCGCAGGCCACCGTCACGTCCGGCTACAAACGAATCCGACGACGGGCCCGGGCCGTTGCAGCCGCCACCGGCCATGATCGTGACGATGCGCTGCATCGGGTTCGCAAGGCCGCGAAACGACTTCGCTATCTGGCCGCGGCCACCGGCGAGGCAAAGGTGGCAGCGCGAGCGAAGCTGATCCAGACCATCCTCGGCGATCATCAGGACAGTGTGGTCAGCCGCGCCCATCTGCTGCAGGAGGCCGCCGCCGCCCACACCGCCGGCGAGGACACCTTCACCTACGGTGTCCTCTTCGCCCGCGAGGCCGAACTGGCGCAGGACTGCGACGCGCGACTCGGCGCAGCCCTCAAGGCGCTGCGCCGTAGCGTGCGCGACGTCTCGTAGGGCGGACGAGCTGGCCTGTAAGCCGGATCCTGTTCCGCTGCGCCAGGCGCAACGGCGGCGATCATCCATCTGGGCACACCGTCACCGGGTACCTCAAGCGGCCTACCCGCAGACTCGGGCGAGCAGCCCTCGAACGTCTGCGCAGCCGCACAAGTGCGGCCTCTTGGCCTTGCTTCGGGTGGGGTTTACCGAGCCACCCCGGTCACCCGGGATGCTGGTGCGCTCTTACCGCACCGTTTCACCCTTACCACCGGGCCCCGTAATCGGGGAACGGTGGCGGTCTGTTCTCTGTGGCACTGTCCCGCGAGTCACCTCGGATTGCCGTTAGCAATCACCCTGCTCTGTGAAGTCCGGACTTTCCTCGGCCCACCGGAACGCTGAGGTCCCGCTGAGCCGCGACCGCCCGGCCAACTCGTCCGCGGGTTTAACCTACTGCGCCGAGCTGCCCTTCCGCGAGCGCGGAATCAGATGTTTTTGCGGTAGACCAGCCAGCGCAGCTCGACGGGGCACTCCTCACGGGGCAGGTCGAAGACGTCCTGTCCGCAGACCCAGTTCGCATACCAACTGGTAGGGGGCCACTTATCTGCCGGCAGATTGGCTTTCTCGTAATCGTGAACCGAGTCGTCGGCGATCCGCTCCAGCCCCGTTCCGGATGCGGCCTCCTCGAGTTCCGGATAGGTGAAGATCGAGGTGTAGGTCTGTTGCCCCAGCTCACGAACGGCATCGTCGGGCTGGTAACCGCCGCGGGCGAGAAAGATGTTGAACACCAGTTGCGCGCCCGGAGACAGGCTGACCGCAGCCAGCTCGAACAACTGCCGAAGCTGATCGGTGGTCCGGAAGTCCGACACCACCTCCGAAAGCAGGATCAGCCGGTAGTCGGTCCGCAGATCCTCGCGAGTATCGAAAACGTCGCGGTGCAGCACCCGAACATCCAGCCCCTCGCGGCGGGCCTCATCGGTCAGGATCTCGGCGAACTTCCCGGTCATCTCCACCGCGTCCACCGGATGACCCCGGCGGGCCAGTGCCAGGCTGTTACGGCCGGTGCCGGCACCGATGTCGAGCACCGGGCTGGCGGCCGGATCGCCAAGTCCGGAGGCCAGATCCGACACCCGGGCGTCGGGTTCGGTTCCGAACAGGGGCGGTTGCCGGGTGGCGACCCAGTTGTCGTAGGCCTCCTGGACGGTGAACCACTTGGCCGTGACGGTGTACGTCGCGGTCACACCGACAGGTGACTCGTAGCTGATCACAATATTGGACCGCGGTGAGGCCTCATAGGCCTGCGCGAGTTGCCCCGACAGGACGCCCCGCAGGTGCGCCAGGTCCTCGGCGCTGAACCGCACCCCGAGGGCACCGAAGGTCTCGTCACACATCGTGACGTACTCCTCCAGCATGCCCGGGACGGCCGGCACGGTGATCTCCCCGCGCCCGACCGCGCGGCGCAGCAGGCGGCGCGTCATCGACGGGCGCAGAGGCGACTCCGAAGGCAATTTGTCCACCCCGCCTCTCTACACGATCCGCGCGACCCGCCGCAGCACGATCACGTTGTCGACCAGGGTTGTCTCCTCACCGTCCGGGCCACGCGCCGGGCGCTCGGCACTGCCCACCCGGACCCGCTCCCACTGCTCGGAGTCCAAATCCAGTCCAGCGACGACGGAGTCTGCGGTGGGGAACGAATGGTGGTGCATTTTCGAGGCCCAGGGCGGGGCGGCGGCATGGTCGACGATGAGCAGTGTGCCACCGGGGTTCACCACCGCAGCCGCACGACGCAGAATTGCCGACCGGTCCATCTCCAGCGTGCTGTGCAGAAACTGGGCTGAGACCAGGTCGAATAAACCGCCGGGGAAACTACTGGTCAGCTCATGCTGCTGGAAATCGATGCGGTCTGCCACCGCCCGGGACTCCGCCGCCGCCCGGGCACGGCTCAGCGCGGTCTCGGAGACATCGACGGCGACCACCGTCCAGCCGCGCTCAGCGAGCCAGATCGCGTCACCGCCCTCCCCGCAACCGAGGTCAAGCGCCCGGCCGCCGACGATCTGCGGAACCGTCTCCGGCAGCCGGGTGTTCACCCGCCCGCTCCACACCTGCGGTTTCGCCGAATAGTGCTCTTCCCAGGTGGCGTGATGATCATCTTCGGCGGGGGTCATCGACCGCTCCCTATCGTCGGCATCATCCGCCCAGATACGAGGTGTTGTTGACCAGCCGCACCGACGCGCCGCCGTCCGGATAGAACTCGGCCACGCTCAGTGAGGCCAAATCGAGGTGCAGACGGTGCAGGATCGAAGGCCCGGCGCCCAGGGCGAGACGCAACAGTGTCTTGATCGGCGTCACATGCGAGACAACCAGCACCGTGGAGTCGCCGTGCTCGGCGACGATCCGGTCCCGGGCCCGGGCGACTCGCTGCTGCACCTGATCGAAACTCTCCCCTCCGGGGGCGGGCAGGCTGGTATCCCGTAACCAGCGGCCGTGCAGGTCCGGTTGCCGCTGCGCGGCTTCCGGAAAGGTCAACCCCTCCCACTCGCCGAAGTCAGTCTCGGTGAGGTCATCATCAACCCGCACCTGAAGTCCGAGTGCGTCGGCGGCTGCGGCCGCGGTGTCATAGGCCCGTTGCAGCGGGGAGGTCAGCACCGCGGAGATACCACCCTTGCCGGACAGGTAGCGGGCCGCGTCGGCGGCCTGGCGACGGCCTACCTCGGTGAGTTCAGGGTTGCCGCGCCCAGAGTAGCGGCGCTGCCGGGACAGTTCTGTCTGACCGTGGCGCAGCAGCAGCAATCGGGTCGGCCCCCCGCTGTTGCCGGTCCACGACGACGGCGGCACTGCAACAGCGTCGGGCGGCGGGTCGGCTGCCGAGTCCTCGCCTCCGCTCGGGGCATCCATCGCCTCGTTTGCCAGCCGATCGGCATATGTGTTCCGCTCACGCGGGATCCAGTTGAAGCTGACGGTGTCGAAGGTCGAGGCCACTGCCCTGGCCTGCTGATGCAACTCGGCCATGGCGGGGTGCTTGACCTTCCATCGGCCGGACATCTGTTCGACGACGAGTTTGGAGTCCATCCGCACCGCGACCTCGGTGGCTCCGAGGCGGCGGGCCTCCTCGAGCCCAGCGATCAGACCGCGGTACTCGGCCACGTTGTTGGTGGCAATTCCGATCTGCCGTTTGTGCTCGGCCAGCACCCTGGTGTGGTCGTCGGCCCACACCACACAACCGAACCCGGCCGGGCCCGGGTTACCGCGCGAACCCCCGTCCGCCTCAATGATGACTTTCACAGCAGCTCTCTTACCCGGCCGGCCCGGTGATCCGCAGCAGGATCGCCCCGCACTCCGAACAGCGCAACACCTCATCTTCGGCCGCCGCGGAGATACGGGACAGTTCGCCGCGGTCGAGTTCGATGCGGCACGCCCCGCACCGCGCGCCCTGAAGCCGGCCCGCACCGATACCCGTTGCATGTCGTTGCCGCTCATAGAGTTCCAGAAGCTCGCCATCAAGACCGGCAGCCAGTTCGGTACGCCGGGCCGTCCGCTCCGAACGAGCTTGTTCGACCTCGGCTCGCGCTTCGTCGCAGTTCTGCCGGGCCTCGGACAGCTCCGATTCCAGACGGTCCAGAGCGCCCTGTTCGGTGGCCTGCTCGGCGGCCAATTGCTCACGGCGTTCCATCACCTCGAGCAGGGTGTCCTCCAGATTGGCCTGTCGGCGTTCCAGGGTGGCCAACTCGTGCTGCAGGTCCGCAAGCTGCTTGGAGTCGCTCACCGAACCGGAGTCCAATAAGCCCCGGTCGCGGTCCTCGCGCTGACGGACGGTGTCGACCTCGGCCTCCAGCTTGGACACCTCGGCGTCGACATCTTCGCAGGCGATCCCGAGCACCGCGAGGCGGTCGGCAACCGCCTGATGTCGGGTCTGGATTTCCTCGTAGCGTTTCTGCTCGGGCAGGTGCGTGCCGCGGTGGGCCAGGCGGCCCAGCTCGGCATCAACCCCGACCAGTTCGAGCAAGGAATGTTGTTGCCAGGCATCGGCTTTCATGATCGCCTCTCAGAGTGTTCAATATTCCACGGGTCGGTCCGCAGCGGGCAGACCGCGACCGAAAGAGCGTCACCGAAGGACGACCGTAGTGCGGCGGCGGCCTGCGAGCACCAGGGGTATTCGCTTGCCCAGTGCGCGATGTCGACCAAACCGACATCACCGCACCGGAGGTGCTCGTCGGCGGGATGATGACGCAGATCGGCTGTCACATACGCCTGAACCCCGGCGGCCGCCGCCGCGGACAGCAGCGAGTCGCCCGCACCGCCACAGACGGCGACCCGGCTGACGATTGCATCGGGGTCCCCCGCTGCGCGCACCCCCCAGGTCGTCTGCGGCAGAGCCATGCGCAGCATGGTGACGAAGTCGGCGAACCCGAGCGGCCGGGGCAGGGTGCCGATGCGGCCAATACCGGTATCGGCGGGCAGCTCCGCGAGGCTGAACACGTCGAAAGCCGGTTCCTCGTACGGATGGGCAGCCCGCATCGCCGCCAGTATCCCGGCCCGGATTCCGGCGGGCGCGATCACCTCAAGCCGCTCCTCGGCGACCCGTTCCACCCGCCCGGCTGTCCCGATCGCCGGTGCTGCGCCCGCCCCGGGCAGGAACTGACCGGTGCCGGCCACGCTCCAGCTACACCGCGAGTAGTCGCCGATACGGCCGGCTCCCGCGTCGAACAACGCGGCCCGCAACGCCTCGGCATCGGCGGCGGGTACGAAGACCACCCACTTGTCCAGAGCCGGGCCGGTCGCTGTCGGATCAAGAACCGCCTGCACCGTCAGGCCCATCACCTCCGCCAGCGCATCGGATACGCCGGGACGGGCGGCATCGGCATTGGTGTGGGCAGTGAACAGCGCCGAGCCATCGCGGATCAACCGGTGGATCAGCGCACCTTTGGGGGTGTCGGCGGCGACCGTGTCCACCCCGCGGAGCAGTAGCGGGTGGTGAGCCAGCAGCAGGCCGCGCGGACCGACGGTATCGACCACTGCGGCGGTGGCGTCGACGGCCACCGTCACCGAGTCGATGTGGTCATCCGGGTCGCCGCAGACCAGACCAACTGAGTCCCAGCCCTGCGCAAGACCCGGTGGATAGGCCTCGTCGAGCGCGGCGATCACCTCGGCCAGTTGCACGCTCATCGCAATACCTCCGCAACAGCAGCCACCAGCACCGGCCATTCCGGGCGGACCGCGGCGCGTAGATGGTCCGGTGTCAGCCCGACGAAAGTGTCACACCGCCGCACCGCAATTCCTTGGGCCTGCAGTCTTTTGCGCATCAAGACACCATCCGGCACGGCGAATGTCACAAACGGCGCATGCCCCTCGATCACCACCAGCCCCAGTCCCCGAAGCGCGGCTGTCATCTGGGTGCGCAACCGGGACACCTCATGCGCACCGGCCGTGGCCTCCTCCACCGCGGCGGGTGCACAGCACGCGGTGATCGCTTCCAGCTGCAGCGTTCCCAGCGGCCAGTGCGGCCGGGCCGCGGCAAGGCGGGCCAGCACCGCCGGCGCCCCCAACGCGTAGCCGACCCGCAGTCCGGCCAGCGACCAGGTCTTGGTCAGACTGCGCAACACCAGCAGATCGGGAAGGCACAGACCCGCCACCGACTCCGGCTCCTCCGGTACCGCATCGGCGAACGCCTCGTCGACCACTACCAGCCGATCCGGACGCCGCAGGTCCAGAACCGAGTCACGCGGGTGCAGCACCCCGGTCGGATTGGTCGGATTACCCACCACCACCAGGTCCGCGGAACACGGGATCGCTGCATCCCGGAGCCGGAACGGCGGCGGCAGGACAACCTGCCGCAGCGGAATTCCGGCAGCGGCCAGGACAGCTTCAGGTTCGGTGAACGACGGGGCTATCAGCGCCGCCAGTCCTGGCTGCAGGGCCGGAAGCAGCGAAAAGCCCTCCGAACCGCCGGCGAGCAGCAGAACATGGTCCTCGGGCACGCCATGGCGGCTAGCGACGGCGGCCACAGCCGCGGTGCGATCCGCGGCGCTGGGATAACCCGCGAGGTCGGTCAACCGGTCTGCCAGCCGAAGACGCAGCCAGTCCGGCGGTACGGCGTGGCGGACGTTGACGGCGAAGTCGAGCAGATCCGGCGCCCCGGCCTCGTCACCGTGGTAACGCGAGGCGGGGCGCACCTGCGGCTCCGCGCCCCGATCCCTCACCAGATGCACAGTAGTCGCCGCGGTATCGGCCGAGCCGACGATACGGTCGACGGACCGGGCCGCCCGGATCGAGGTGTTCAGGCCCACAGCGGCCACCGGCGATCGATCAGCCACAATGGGACGGTGAGTCCCGTTGCAGCCGGCGTCCGCCCCCAGTTGGTGATCTTCGACCTCGACGGCACGCTGACGGATTCAGCCGAGGGCATCGTGGCCAGTTTCCGGCATGCCTTGGCGCGGGTCGGTGCGCAACCGCCCGCGGGGGATCTGGCCGGCCGTATCGTGGGTCCGCCGATGCACCACACCATGGCCGCTCTGGGCCTGGGTGATCGGGTCGGCGAGGCGGTCGCCGCCTATCGGGCCGACTACACCAGCCGCGGGTGGGCGATGAACACCGTGTTCGAAGGTGTTGCCGAGCTGCTGGCCGACCTCCGGGACAACAGGGTGCGGTTGGCGGTGGCCACCTCCAAGGCCGAACCGACCGCACGCCGGATCCTGGAGCACTTCGGAATGGCCGGTCATTTCGAGGTAATCGCCGGGGCGAGCCTCGACGGCACCCGGGCGGCCAAGTCCGAAGTGCTGGCCCACGCGCTGGGCCAACTCGACCCGCTGCCCGAGCGAATACTGATGGTCGGTGACCGCGCCCACGATGTGGTGGGTGCCGCCGAGCACGGAATCGGCACCGTGGTGGTGGGCTGGGGCTATGGCGAGTCCGATTTCGCTCGGCCACTCGCCGACGAGCCGTTGGCGCATGTCGCGACGATGGCCGAACTGCGGGAGGTTCTCGGTGTCTGAGGTGGCGCTGCACGTCACATTCGTATGCTCGGGCAATATCTGCCGTTCGCCGATGGCCGAGAAGATGTTCGACCACCAGATCCGCCGGCGTGGTCTCGCCGATTCGGTCCGGGTCAGCAGCGCGGGCACCGGCGGTTGGCATATCGGTGCCGGTGCCGACGCCCGCGCGGTTCGGGTCCTGCGCAGTCACGGCTACCCCGTCGAGCACAGCGCCGCCCAGGTCGGCGAGGACCATCTGGCCGCAGACATGGTGGTGGCGCTGGGCCGAAATCATCTCCGTCAGCTGTGCGACCTCGGCGTGCCCCCGGGGCGATGCCGCATGCTGCGGTCATTCGACGCTCGGTCCGGCGCCCACGCACTGGACGTCGATGACCCGTATTACGGCGATGACACCGACTTCGAGGATGTTTTCACCGTCATCGAGGTGGCCCTGCCGGGCCTGCACACCTGGGTCGACGGGCAATTGACCACGCGGAAATCCGCCGGCCCGGGGGGCACGCACTGATGCGCCGGTTGGCATTTCTGCTGCGGCCCGGCTGGATCGCCCTGGCTCTGGTGGTCGCGGCATTCACCTATATCGCGTTCACAGTGCTGGCTCCGTGGCAGCTCGGCAAGAACACCACGACCTCAAGGGAGAACCGGCAGATCGAGGCATCGATGACAGCCGATCCGGTACCGGTGACCGAATTCCTGCCCGAGCAGGGTTCGTCGGCCCCGGAGGCGCAGTGGCGGCGGGTCACCGCGACCGGCCGCTACCTTCCCGATACCCAAGTCCTGGTCCGGCTGCGGGTCATCGACGGGCGGCCCGCCTATGAGGCGCTTGCCGCATTCGCCGTCGACGACGGCCCCACCGTCCTGGTCAACCGCGGCTATGCGGCACCCGAGCAGGGCACCGCGGTCCCGCCGATCCCGCCACCGCCTGCTGGCACCGTCAGTATCACCGCGCGGCTACGCGACTCCGAAACTGCGCCCGCCGAGGGCAAGAAGCCCTTCACCGAGGCGGGCTTCCGGCAGGTCTACGGTATCGACACCACCCAGGTTGCCGCATTGATACAGACCCCGCTGGCCGGCTCCTACCTGCAGCTGATGGCCGACCAACCGGGGGTTCTCGAGCCGCTGCCGCTCCCCCAGCTCGACGCCGGCCCGTTCTTGTCCTACGGGATCCAGTGGATCGCCTTCGGCATCATCGCCCCGCTCGGCCTTGGCTATTTCCTGTACGCCGAAATCCGGCTCCGGCGCCGGGAGGCCGCGGCCAGATCGAGGGCCGAGAGTGCCGCACACACCCCGGCCGAACCGGTCACCGTCGAGCAGAAGCTGGCCGACAGGTACGGCCGCCGTCGCTGAGCCCCGGTACACCGAGCGACAGCGGGTCGGTATTTCATGGCTCAGGCACTCACCGCAGTTGCGATGAGGTGCACACCTCCCGCCGGCGATGAGGTGCACACCGCCCACCGGCACGGTACGGAGGTCTGCTGCGGAGGATCACCGCCACCGTAACCGCGGCACCCTGAACCCACCGCGACAGCCGGACCGCCCGGCGCAGATCCGGCACCTCCGGGGATGGACCGTCACCGAGGGTGGGGCGGATCTCCAACTGGTGGCGGTACTGAGTCGGCCCACCCAGCCGGACACCGAGCGCACCGGCGAAGGCCGCCTCCGGAACGCCCGCATTCGGGCTCGGGTGCCGCGCCGCATCGCGCCGCCAGGCCCGCACAGCTCCTGTCGGCGACCCGCCGACCAGGACCGCGCAGACGACTGTCAGCACCCCGGTCAGCCTGGCCGGCACGTAGTTGGCGATATCGTCCAAACGGGCAGCGGCCCAGCCGAATCGGGCGTAACGCGGCGATCGGTTGCCGATCATCGCATCCAGCGTGTTGATGGCGCGGTAGGCCAGCACCCCCGGCACGCCGGCCAACGCCGCCCACAACAGTGCCGCAACATGTGCGTCGGAGGTGTTCTCGGCGACCGATTCACACGCCGCGCTGGCCAACCCCGATTCGTCGAGCACCGATGGGTCACGACCGCACAGCGACGGCAACAACTCCCGGGCTCCGTCGAGATCCCCGACGTTGAGCAGATCGGCCATCTCCGAGCCGGTTCGGGCCAGTGTTGTTCCGCCCAGCGCCAGCCAGGTGGCCATGGCCGTCAGGACCGCCCGGGCCGGATCGTTGGGCGCTCGACGCCAAGACAGCACTCCGACGCCGGTAAGCGCACCCACCAACAGAACCGCGTGGACCGCCCCGGAGGACCGGTTGTCACGGTAGGTCTGCGCCTCAAGAGTCGTTGCGCACCAACCGAACCCCGCCACCGGATGGCCACGTCGCGGGTCGGCGAGCAGTACATCGGCGACATAACCCGCCGCGATCCCGGCCGCCGCCCACCGGTCCCGCGCGTTCACCCCGGCAGCCTCTCACACGTGGTTGACTGCTCCACAGCCCAACTGGAGCGGACCTTTCACAACCCGAGCGCACAACCCGACCGCACAACCCGACGATGGAGGCAGGAAGTATGCCGGATCGAATCCTCACAGCCGGAACCATCATCACCATGGACCCGAGCCGCCCCCGGGCCCAGGCGGTGGCCATGTCGAACGGCCGCATCACCGCCGTTGGCTCACTGGACGAGTGCCGCGCCGCGACCGCGGACGCCGAGGTGGTCGACACCGGGGCCGCAGCCCTGCTTCCGGGCCTGATCGAACCGCACAGCCATCCGATGATGAGCGGTGTCGCCCTGAATCCGCCGGCCCGAAACATCACCCCGTTCAACGATCCGCAGTGGTCGGACGTACAGAAGGTATTCGCCGCCGCGATCGCCGAGAGCGATCCGGGTACACCTCTGCTGTTCTCCGGCTTCGACGCACTGCTACACCAACGTCCTGCGCCACAGGCGCCCGAACTGGACAGAATCTTCGGGGACCGAGCGGCGGTCATCGTGGACAACTCCGGCCATGGCGTGTACTTCAACACCGCGCTGATGAAATCCAAGGGGTGGGATGTGAGCCCGCCGGCCGACCCCGTCGGGGCACATTTCGGCCGCAATCCGGACGGCAGCCTCAACGGTCAGGGCTTTGAGACCGGAGTGCTGTTCGCCGTCGCCGGCGATATTCTCGCAACCCTGGGAAACCCGCTGGTGGCCGCGGCGGAGTACTACGCAACCATGGCACAGGCCGGTCTGACCTCCGCCTCGGATATGACTTTCGATCGCAATCTCCAAGGCGGGTACGAGGCGCTGGCAGCCGCCCCGTCCTGCCCGCTGCGGATCAGCATGTGGGAGGTCTCCACCAGCGCCACGTTCGCCGAGCCCACACCCTTCACCGCGGGCGACGAATGGCTGATCAAACAGGGCGTGAAACTGTGGACCGACGGCTCCCCCTGGGTGGGCAACATCGGTATCTCGTTTCCCTACCTGGACAGCGAGGCCACCCGGCTGGCGGGTATCGACCCGGCCAAGGCCGGCGGACCGCAGTCGATGAACTACACCCGGTCGGAATTGGATGCCATCCTGGACAAGGCTGCCCCGGCCGGCTGGCAGATGGCCCTACACGCCAACGGCGACCTGGCCATCGACCTGGCGCTGGACGCCTACGAGGCGGCCCTGAAGCGGCACAGCCTACTCGGCACCGACCACCGTTGGCGCATCGAGCACCTCGGTGCGGGTACCCGGCGTCACTTCGATCGAGCGGCCGAACTCGGTGTCTACACCTCGATGGCGCCGTTTCAGTATTACTACTGGGGCGATCTGCTGGACGGGCAGATGTTCGACCATGAGCACGGCGCGCGCTGGCAGTCGTTCGGTGATGCGGCAGCCTCCGGTGCGGTGGTCTCGTTCCACAACGACGGGTCGGTATCGCCACCGTCACCGATCCTCAATATCGCCACCGCGGTGACCCGGCGCACCCGTTCCGGCGCGGTACACGGCCCGGAGCAGACCATGGCACTGGAGCAGGCGCTGCGGGCACACACCGTGGACGCCGCGCGTACCCTGCACCGGGAGGCGCTCATCGGCTCGATCACCCCCGGCAAACTGGCCGACTTCACCGAACTCGCCGCAGACCCCTACACCGTCGACCCGGTGAATCTGGCCGAACAAGCCGCCGTGCGGGGCACCTGGGTCGGCGGCGAGCGAACCGATCTGGACCGATTCCTGCGCGCAGTGCGCGGTACCGACGCCGCTCCGCACGCACATCTGGCCGCCCGGTCGGCCCATCGCGGCTGCTGCTGACGGCCGAACAGCGAGTCGTACCGTTCCTCTACAGTGCGCAGCATAAGAAGGGGACGATTTGGGGGGCGAAATGGCAGTTGTATCCGAGGCGACACGGGGCGGCGGGACTCCGGAGACGTGGCCGGAATACCTGCGCAGAATCAGTGGAGGGGCCACCCAGGCCCAGATTGCCGCGCGCATCGGCATCGGCCGGCTGTCGGTTTGTCACTGGTTGCACGGCAAGACACAACCCAGGGCCGAGACGGTGATCAGCGTGGCCCGAGCCTTCGACCGGCCGCCGGTCGAGGCGCTGGTGGTGGCCGATTACCTCGGCACCGACGAGATCGGTGCCCCGGTGCAGATCAGTGTTTCGCTGGAGCAGGTCTGTGGTGAATTACTCGGAGCCGAGGTGCTACGTCGGCTGACCGACCGGAAAAAACCCGCCGACAGCGGCTAAAGATTTGCGCACACCCGGACCCCTGGGCGCACCCTGGATACCCGGGCGTACCGGGCGAACTTCCCGCCGCACTCCGGTCAGCGCGGCGGATCGCCTTTCCAGCTGAAACTGTTGACGTATCGGCCCATATCCTGGGCGAGTTGCAGATTGGCGCCGGAAGGCATGCCGGGTCCGAAATCGGGCCCGAACTCGTGATACGGCCCGGTGGCACTGGCGATCAGCGCAATATCGTTCTTGACCGCCACCATCATCACGATCCGGGTCGGCACATAGTTGGCGTTCGCGCCCGGCGGCCACGAATCGGCGACCACGCCGTAGCCCGGCTGATAGCCGACGACAGCGTTCGGTATCTCGTAGGCGGTGCTGGCATCGGGAAAGGTCGCGGCGATCAGAGCATCGGCGATCTGCTGAGGAGAACGGCCCTGTGCCCGCTGGGCGAACAAGCGCATGGTTCCGCCGTCCCCGGCGGTGAACGTGGCGGTGACCCCCGTAGCGTCGGTGGTGACATCGTAGGCCGAGCCCGGTGCCGGATACGACACCGAGAACACCTCGCCGGGCGCGACGAACCGGGGCAGAACCGTCACGGGCGGTCCCGCCTCCGGCCGGCCGCAGTCCGGTGGGCACAGGTAGCGCGCCGGTTTCTCCGTGATCATGATCGACACCCCCACCAGTCCCAGCGCGATCACGGCGATGCCCCCCGACCACATCCCGAGCAGCCTGCCCCACCGGGTGCGGTTCATCGCCGGGGTGGCATACGGCCCCGGCGCGAGGGCGTAGCCGGCCGCGTATCCGACACCGCCGTCGGCGTTCCGTTCCGCCGGGTCCCGGGGTTCCGGCCGCGATCGGCGCCGCTCTGCACGCGATGAGCGCGATGAGGCCCGCGCGGCGGCGCCGCAAGCCGGGCAGAACGGCATATCCGGCACCACCAGTTCACAGCGCATACACAGCAGGGGTTCGGGTGGACCGACCGGGTCGTGGATTTCGTGTAGCAGTGCCAGTTGCGCGCCCACTCGCAGGATCAGCAGGGCGACGACGGTCAGCACGAGATGGAGGAGCAACACCACCAGTTGCGAGACGCCGAGGATGTCGATGACCCCGAGGAGCGCCTGAATCGACACCATGGCCGCAGCGAGCAGAACCAGCAGGGGGCGGGTGCGGTCCCGGGTTTGCTTTCCGGGGCCGTTGAACCACAGTGTGATCCCGATCAACCCGCCGGCCGCACCGGCGGTCAGCGGTACCGCCAAACCCCCGATACAGGCCTGGGCGATCACTCCGCCCAGCGGCCGCGGATGGGCGATCGGGCCGGTGGCCAATATCGGGGCCAGTCGCGTCATGGTCGCACCCGTGGTGAATGCCAGCGCCGCAAGCGCTCCGATCACGAAGCCGTCCAACGACTCTCGCCCTGTCATTCCACGTATCCGAATGAGAGCGGCCGGAACGACAGCGAGCAGCGCCGCGCCAATGGCCAGACCGAGGCCGTCGCGCAGCACCGTGCCGATCGAGATACCGGCGCCGAGCTGGGCCCCTTGTGAACGCGCGACGATCCCGCCGGTCAGCAGCATCCAGCCCACCCCGAGTCCGGCGCCGAGCACCGCGGCGACCCCCAGCGCGGAATGCGGAATGTCACGGTACACATCCGCTTCCCGCAGATACACCAGAAACAGCAGGGGCACCCCGAAGGCCGCCACCGCGATGATCGCGGGCGGAACCTTAAGGAGGGCGAAGCCGACAAGACCGATCACCACCAGCAGCAGACCGATACCGAACGGCCGCCGCGAACGCCGACTCAGGTGCGGAAACAGCGAACTGGTGATCCCCGGGCGCAGCACCGCTTCGCCCCGGGCCGCCACGTAGGAACCCCCGCGCGGCCACCGGCCCCTGCCGCCGCGTTCAGAGCCCAGAGGCGAACCGCAGCGGCCGCAGAAACAACCAGCCGGGACCTGCACCCCGCAGTTCGGGCACTCGACGGCCGACAGCGGGTCCGGCTCGGATCCACCTTCAGTTCTCACCGGGCCGACTTCTGCGCCTCGAGCAGGCTCTGGGCCAGGGCTTCGACGTTGGGGCTGCCCAGTCCGGTCACCAGGTCAAAGCCCGGTTTTGCGAACGCCACCGCGTTGGCTCCCAGCGTGATGTCGCGGAAAGCCGGCACTGTCTGGTCGCGGGCGACCTGGTAGAGCAACGGGTTGAGATCACCCAGGCCGGTGCCGCCGCGTTCGATGATGAACTGGTTCATCACGGCGGTCAGACCGGCCCAGATCGGTGCCGACAACGACGTACCGCCGCCCACCACGACCTGCTGGTTGAACACGAATTTGACACCGGTGACCGGGTCAGCGACGGCGGCGACATCGGGGGTGAGGCGTTGACCTCCTCCGACTCCGACGTCGAGATCCCGCTGCCAGTCCGGGCGGTCGAACAGCGCCGAGACCCCGCCACCGGAGCCCTGGGTCAGCGGGGCGTCGAACCAGGCCTGTTCGGCGAGCCACACCCCGCTGGCATCGGTTGACAGCGTGGTGCCCCCCACCGAGGTCATCTCCGGCATGGAGGCGACCGCATCCAGGCCGATGTCATCGGGGCTCGGCGGGGCGGCCCACTCGTCCTTACAGGCGCGGCCAGCCAGGTCACCGCTGGCGTCGAATGCCGTGGTGCCGGTGCGGTGAGCCGCGACGAGGGCGGCGCGCACCGGCACCAGATCGGCGGCGGTGATCAGCCTGTCGCAGCCCCAGCCGATGGACAAACTCCACACCGCTCCCGGGTAGCGGCGGCTGGTGTCCTGCATCATCTCGGCGATCTTCTCGTACGATCCGCCGCCCTGCACCGTCGGCAGGGCGTTGACCAACACCTTTTTCGCATCGGGGGCGATCGCATGGATCGCCTGGAGATCCATCGCGGCCTCTCCGCGACGAGACGGCGGCTGACCCCCCACCACCTCCGGGGTGAACGCCGGAAGCCCGAAAGTGGCGGCGAACATGTCAAGATCGGCCTGGTCGAACCCGTCGAAGGCGAACACCACCACCGTGATGCCCTTGCCCGTGTAGCCGCGCTCCCGCAACGATTCAATGTTGTAGGTGCGCAGCAGCGCATCGGGTGTCAGGCCCGCATCGGGGACGTCCAACGGGGGCACCGGCCGGGATTCGTGATGCGGGGTGTATCCCAGTATTCGCCCGAGCTCGGCTACCTCGTCGCGCAGTGAAACCGGCACCGAGGGCTGCTGGGGGGATGCGTAGAACACCTGACCGTGCCGCCCGCGATAGTCGTGCACGGCAACGTCGAGGGCATCGGCCAGCACCGCGGGCCGACCCTCGAGGAAGGCCCAGGTGTCACCGTGTCTCCACCGGACGGATAACCCGTGCCGCTGCGCCCACGCCATCAGCAGATTGGGCCGGGAACCGGGGTGCAGTGCGGCGGTCAGCTGAATCCCGTCACCGGTTGCAGGACCGAGATCGGTCGAACCGGCGAGCAGCGCGGCGTATGGGCCACTGATCACATCCGGCGTCATAGGGGTGGTGCGGCGGCCCGGATCGGTGGTGGGCGCGCAGCCGCAGGTGATCACTGCCACCAGCACCGCCACCGCGATCCGTGCGCGTCGCAGCGGGGTCACGGTTTGCCGGACGGCCCGCCGGGACGGCATCGGGATGTCATCCGGGCCGAGCGTACCTTCTCGATCGTGGGTTTCGACGACCGTCGAGACGTTCATCACCGGGCCCGCCGATGAATGTAACCGGGGCACCTGAACGGGGTGGGCGTGGACGGTATCGAACCGCCGACCGCTGGTGTGTAAAACCAGAGCTCTACCACTGAGCTACACGCCCGGGCCACGAGCTCGTGTTCCAGGCCCGTGCCCGGCGAGGGTACCCGCCATCCGCGCGGGTTGGAAAATCGCGATCAGGTCCTCAGCGTCGCGAGCGCGTCGGCCCACACCTTCTGATCACGGGCTTCACCGGGCTGTTTGCACTCCGCGAACCGGACCACGCCGCTTCGGTCGATGACGAACGTGCCCCGGTTGGCAAAGCCGCCATCGGAGTTGAACACTCCGTAGGCCTGCGCCACCGCACCGTGCGGCCAGAAATCCGACAGCACCGGAAAGGTGAAACCGCTCTCGGTGGCCCAGATTTTGTGCGTCGGGGGAGGACCCACCGAGACCGCCAGGGTCGCGGTGTCGTCGTTGTCGTAGGTGGGAAGGTTGTCCCGCACCTCGTCGAGTTCACCCTGACAGATACCGGTGAAGGCCAGCGGGAAGAACACCAGCAGCACGTTCTTGCGGTCCCGGAAGTCCCGGAGGCTCACCGGCTGACCGTTCTGATCCTTGAGGGTGAAGTCCGGGGCCTCGGCACCGACGGCGATTGTCATGAGTGCCGCCCGGCCGCCTTGGACCGAGGCTGCACCAGGCGGCTGCCGATCCAATCACCGAGGTTCGCCGACGACGTCTGCATGAGGCCGGCGGTGGGGGCGGCCTCAGCGATATCCGCTGGGACGACATGGCCGGGTTTGCCGGTCTTGGGGGTCAGGACCCAGATGATCCCGTCCTCAGCGAGCGGGGTGATGGCATCCATCAGCCGATCCACCAGATCTCCGTCGTTGTCCCGCCACCACAGCAACACGACATCGATCACCTCGTCGGCGTCCTCATCGAGAAGGTCGCTGCCGCAGGTCTCCTCCACACTGAACCGGATGGCGTTGTCAGCGTCGTCGTCCCAGCCCAACTCCTGAACGATCTGATCGGGGTGGATGTCGAGCCGTTGTGCGTAGCTACGCCCGCCATCACTCAGGGCGACCACCGTCTCAGACCTCCTCTTGCGTCGACCGCCTGTCCGGCTTCTATCGTCGCACGAACAAGCCGGGTCGTTCTCCCCGCGGTCGGTTTCATCGGTATGCGGCGTCACAGAGGTCCAGGGCGGTCGCCCTGGCATCGTTGAGTTCGGTTATGACCGTGTTGAATTCAGCGGGCGGCGCCTGCTCGCTGATCGCCTCGGCCGTGGTGACCGCGCCGGCCACCCAGCCGAGGAAAGCATCGCGAAGTTCGACGGGCACGATATCGCTGATGCTGGTCTCCACCGCCTCCGCACTCTGAATCAATCCGTCGATCGCCGGCCCCTCGGTGGAACCGACATTGCCGCCCTCCTCGTTGAACGCATCGACATAGGCATTCACCGCGTCAATGGCTTCGGCGCTGGTGATCGACAACGTTTCGCAGGTGGCCTGGACTGCCCGGGTTGTCATCGAGGCCTGCCGTTCGGACTCCCGGGCGCTGGAACTGGCCGCGGACTGTGATGACGACAGCGACATCGAGGTGCGGTATGCGGGGGCCTCACCCGCGTTGACCTCGGCGTCGCCGCCCGTCACGGTGGTGCAGCCCACGACCCCCATGGACACCACCGCCGCGCCGCCGATCAGCATTCCGGCGATGCGCACTCCTCGCGCGGTTCCGCTCAGCACGTCTGCAGACGTTACCGGTTCGCCGCCCAGATGGGCGCACGGCGCGAACTCTGCGGCGGGAGTGGCGTCGGTGCGGCACGATAGGACCGGTAATCCCTGCCACCCTCCCCCCACCCCCAGCCAACGAGGAGCGGAAGTGACGGCCCAGTTCGCGCGCGATCAACGGAGTCAAGGCCCGGGCAGTGCACCGGAGTCCGATCGGGTTCGGGTGATTCGCGACGGCGTCGCGTCCTACCTGCCCGATATCGACCCGGACGAGACCTCCGAGTGGCTGGAGTCATTCGACGGCCTGCTGTCGCGCTCCGGCCCGGCCCGGGCCCGCTACCTCATGCTCCGCCTGCTGGAACGGGCCGGTGAGCAGCGCGTGTCACTGCCCGCACTGACCTCCACGGACTATGTCAACACCATCCCCACCGAATTGGAACCCTGGTTCCCCGGCGACGAGGACGTCGAGCGCCGCTACCGGCGTTGGATCAGGTGGAACGCCGCCATCATGGTGCACCGCGCACAGCGCCCCGGCGTCGGCGTCGGCGGTCACATCTCCACCTACGCCTCCTCGGCCGCGCTCTACGAGGTGGGTTTCAACCACTTCTTCCGCGGCAAGTCCCACCCCGGCGGCGGCGATCAGATCTACATCCAGGGCCACGCCTCCCCCGGTATCTACGCTCGCGCATTTCTGGAGGGCCGACTGTCCGCCACCCGCCTCGACGGCTTCCGGCAGGAGCACAGCCACCCGGGCGGCGGCCTGCCGTCCTACCCGCATCCCCGGCTGATGCCGGACTTCTGGGAGTTCCCCACGGTGTCGATGGGTTTGGGCCCGATGAACGCCATCTATCAGGCGCGGTTCAATCACTACCTGCACGATCGCGGGATCAAGGACACCTCCGATCAGCATGTGTGGGCTTTCCTGGGCGACGGCGAGATGGATGAGCCGGAAAGCCGCGGGCTCATTCAGGTTGCCGCCAACGAGGCTTTGGACAATCTGACCTACGTCATCAATTGCAACCTGCAGCGCCTGGACGGCCCGGTGCGCGGTAACGGCAAGATCATCCAGGAACTGGAGTCGTTCTTCCGGGGCGCCGGCTGGAACGTCATCAAGGTGGTGTGGGGACGCGAGTGGGACGCACTGCTGCAGGCCGACAAGGACGGCGCGCTGGTGAACCTGATGAACACCACCCCCGACGGGGACTTCCAGACCTACAAGGCCAACGACGGCGCCTACGTGCGGGAGCATTTCTTCGGACGCGACCCCCGCACCAAGGCCCTGGTGCAGGACATGTCCGATGCCGAGATCTGGAACCTCAAACGGGGCGGGCACGACTACCGCAAGGTCTACGCCGCCTACCGCGCGGCGATGGAACACAAGGGCCAACCGACGGTGATCCTGGCCAAAACCATCAAGGGATACACGCTTGGCTCGCACTTCCAGGGCCGCAACGCCACCCACCAGATGAAGAAACTCGCGCTCCAGGACCTCAAGGACTTCCGGGACTCCATGCGGATCCCGATCAGCGACGCCCAGCTGGAGGAGAACCCCTACCTGCCGCCCTATTACCACCCGGGCCCGGACACCCCGGAGATCCGCTATCTGCTCGACCGCCGGACCGCACTGGGCGGTTTCCTGCCGGAGCGGCGCACCAAGTCCCGGCCGCTGACCCTGCCACCGCGCGAGGTTTACCAGGTGTTGAAGACCGGCTCCGGCAACCAGGAAGTCGCCACCACGATGGCGACGGTGCGGGTCTTCAAGGAACTGCTGCGCGAAACCGGCGAGAACGCCGTGGGCCGGCGCATCGTGCCGATCATCCCCGACGAGGCGCGCACCTTCGGGATGGACTCGTGGTTCCCGACCCTGAAGATCTATAACCGCAACGGCCAGCTCTACACCGCCGTCGACGCCCAGCTCATGTTGGCCTACAAGGAGAGCGAGCAGGGGCAGATTCTGCACGAGGGGATCAATGAAGCCGGCTCGTGCGCGTCATTCACCGCCGCCGGATCCTCGTACGCCACACACAACGAGCCGATGATCCCGGTCTACATCTTCTATTCGATGTTCGGTTTCCAGCGGACCGGCGACAGCTTCTGGGCCGCCGCCGACCAGATGGCCCGCGGTTTCGTGCTGGGTGCCACGGCCGGGCGCACCACCCTGACCGGTGAGGGCCTCCAGCACGCCGACGGCCACTCCCTACTGCTGGCCTCGACCAACCCGGCGGTGGTCGCCTACGACCCGGCCTTTGCCTACGAGGTCGCCTATATCGTCGAGAGCGGGCTGAGCCGCATGTTCGGCGATGATCCGGAGAACGTGTTCTTCTACATCACGATCTACAACGAGCCCTACGTCCAGCCCGCTGAGCCGGAGAACCTCGACGTTGAGCATCTGCTGCGCGGGATGTACCGCTACCGGGCCGCCGCCCGGAACCGCACCAGCACAGCCCAGATCCTGGCCTCCGGCGTGGCGATGCCCGATGCCCTGCGGGCCGCCGAGATGCTGGGGCAGCGATGGGATGTGGCCGCCGATGTGTGGTCGGTGACCAGCTGGAACGAATTGCACCGCGACGGTCTTGCGGTCGAGAAGGAGATCCTGCGCCATCCGGAGCGCCCCGCCCCGACCCCGTTCGTCACGCAGGTGCTCAGCAATACCGCGGGCCCGGTGGTCGCCGTGTCGGACTGGATGCGCGCGGTGCCCGAGCAGATCCGGCCGTGGGTGCCCAACAGCTATCTGACGCTGGGCACCGACGGGTTCGGGTTCTCCGACACCCGTCCGGCCGCCCGCCGCTATTTCAACACCGACGCCGAGTCGGTGGTGGTGGCGGTGCTCGAGGCCTTGGCCCGCGACGGGGAGATCGACCCGTCGGTGGCGGTGGCGGCGGCCCGGGAGTATCAGATCGACGATGTGCTGGCAGCCCCGGAACAGACGTCGGATTCCGGGGTGGCGTAGGCCCCGACATCAGGACCAAAACGGTTCGCTTTTTTAGTGGTTGTCACCAAGAAGTGCCGTAGATTTTAGACATGCCCGACAATCCCCAGGCCGAAGTGGCGCGTTCTCCGCTGGAGCTGCTGGCCGACGTTCCCGACGCCACCCTGCGCCGGCTCAAGGGACGCTCGGGCCGGCTGGCCACCGAGGCCGTCCGTGCCATGCAGAATCGGCTGCCGTTCTTCGCCGAACTGGAGGCCTCCCAGCGCGCGAGCGTGCAACTGGTGGTCCAGGCCGCGGTGGTCAACTTCGTCGAGTGGATCCGTGATCCCACCAGCAATGTCGGCTACACCGCCCAGGCCTTCGAACTGGTGCCCAAGGATCTGACCCGCAGGATCGCCCTGGCGCAGACCGTCGACATGGTTCGGGTCACCATGGAGTACTTCGAGGAGGTCATCCCGATGGCGGCCCGCAACCCCGAGCAGATGACCGCGCTGACGGTAGGGATCCTGCGGTACAGCCGCGATCTGGCGTTCGCCGCCGCCGCCATCTACGCCGACGCCGCCGAGGCCCGCGGCTCCTGGGACAGCCGGATGGAGGCCAGCGTGGTCGACGCGGTGGTCCGCGGCGATACCGGCCCGGAGTTGCTGTCCCGGGCGGCGGCACTGAACTGGGACACCACCGGGCCCGCGACCGTGGTGGTCGGCACCCCACCGCCGGGCCGGGAGGAACTGGCCGGTGAGGACATCCGCGATATCGCCATGCGGCATGACCGTGCCGCATTGGCCGATGTGCACGGCACCTGGCTGATCGCGATCATCTCCGGACCGCTCTCGCCGACCGACCGGTTCTTCAACGATCTGCTCTCCGCCTTCTCATCGGACCCGGTGGTGATCGGCCCCACCGCACCCATGCTGACCGCGGCCTATCACAGCGCCGGTGAGGCCATCTCCGGGATGAACGCCGTGGCCGGCTGGGGCGGCGCCCCCAGGCCGGTACTGGCCCGCGAACTGCTACCCGAACGCGCCCTGCTCGGTGACACCTCGGCGGTCACGGCGTTGTACAACGACGTCACCAGGCCACTGGCCGATGCCGGTCCCGCTCTGGCCGAAACCCTGGATGCCTACCTCGACAGCGGCGGCGCGATCGAGGCCTGCGCCCGGAAACTGTTCGTTCATCCAAATACCGTCCGGTACCGCCTCAAGCGGATCGCCGACTTCACCGGCCGCGATCCGACCCTGCCCCGCGACGCATACGTCCTGCGGGTCGCCACCACGCTCGGCCGGCTGGGCTACCGCGCCGCATCGGCCAGCACTCCCCAGACCAGTGCGAATACCTCCGTGGCACAGCTCACGCCGCCGCTGGTGGGCCTGGGCCGCGAAGTCTAGGTCGCGAGATGGTGTCGCTGACATCGCATTCCTCCGCACTTTTGTAGGTGTTCCACAAAAACCTAAGACAAGGTTCATAATCCTTTACACCCTGCAAATCCGCTTTCACAGTGTTCTCTTAGAGATGTGATCGCGCTCCTCGCGCCCGGACAGGGCTCGCAGTCCCCCGGCATGCTCGCCGACTGGCTGACGCTGCCCGGAGCAGACGACCGGATCGCCGCCTGGTCGCAGATCAGCGGTCTGGACCTGGCGCGGCTGGGCACCACCGCTACGGCAGAAGAAATCACCGACACCGCGGTCACCCAGCCCCTTGTCGTCGCGACCACCCTGCTGGCCTTCGACGAGATGAACCGTCGCGGCCTGCCGGCCGGCGCGGGCGAGACCCTCGTCGCCGGCCACTCGGTCGGCGAAATTGCGGCGTACGCCATGGCCGGGGTCATCCAGGCCGATGAGGCGGTCAGACTTGCCGCGGTCCGCGGTGCCGAGATGGCCAAGGCCTGCGCGGCCGAGCCCACCGGCATGTCGGCGGTGCTCGGCGGCGACGAGGCCGAGGTCCTGGCCCGGCTGGAGGCCCTGGAACTGGTGCCGGCCAACCGCAACGCCGCCGGTCAGGTCGTGGCCGCCGGAGCGGTTGCCGCCCTGGAGAAGCTCGCCGAGGACCCACCGGCCAAGGCCCGGGTACGCCTGCTGGCCACCGCCGGGGCGTTCCACACCCATTACATGGCCGCAGCCCTGGATGGCTATGCCGCCGCCGCCGCCGAGGTCAGCCCGGCTGATCCCCGGGTGACCCTGCTGTCCAATGCCGACGGTCAGCCGGTGACGTCAGGCACCGACGCGATGACCAAACTCGTCGCCCAACTGACTCGCCCGGTGCGCTGGGACTTGTGCTCGGCCGGCATGCGTCAGCGCGGCACCACGGCGATCATCGAGTTCCCCCCGGCGGGGGCGCTGACCGGAATCGCCAAACGTGAACTTCGGGGCGTCGCGACGTACGCCGTCAAGACACCCGCAGATCTGGACGGACTGACCAACATTTAGGGCAGCCGCCGGAAGAACAGATAACCCGTACAACCGCATTCGAAGAAGAAACAACAACGGAAGGGAGCCACAACGTGGCCGCCAGTCAGGATGAAATCATCGCCGGTCTCGCCGAGATCATCGAAGAGGTCACCGGTATCGAGCCCTCAGAGGTCACCCCGGAGAAGTCCTTCGTCGACGATCTGGACATCGACTCGCTGTCAATGGTGGAGATCGCGGTACAGACCGAGGACAAGTACGGCGTGAAGATCCCGGACGAGGATCTAGCCGGTCTGCGCACCGTCGGTGACGTGGTCGCCTACATCCAGAAGCTGGAAGAGGAGAACCCCGAGGCTGCCGCCGCCCTACGCGAGAAGTTCGGCCAGTGACCAAACCTTCCACTGCTAACGGGGGTTTCCCGAACGTCGTGGTGACTGCCGTTGAGGCCACCACGGCGCTCGGCGCTGACATCGACAGCACGTGGAAGGGTCTGCTCGCCGGGGAGAGCGGCATCCGGGTCCTCGAGGACGATTTCGTCACGAAATGGGACCTGCCGGTGCGGATCGGCGGGCATCTCGTCGATCCGATCGATGACCACATGGGCCGGCTGGACCTGCGACGGATGTCGTACGTCCAGCGGATGTCGAAGTATCTCGGCCGCAAGATGTGGGACGCCGCCGGCGCCCCGGAGGTGGACCCGGACCGCTTCACGGTCGTCATCGGCACCGGTCTCGGTGGCGGCGAGAAGATCGTCGAGACCTACGACACGATGAACGAGGGCGGCATCCGCAAGGTGTCACCACTGGCCGTTCAGATGATCATGCCCAACGGCGCGGCGGCGGTGGTCGGCCTCGACCTCGGGGCCCGGGCCGGGGTCATCACCCCGGTTTCGGCCTGTTCGTCCGGATCGGAGGCCATCGCCCATGCCTGGCGGCAGCTGGTCATGGGTGACGCGGATATCGCCGTCTGCGGTGGTGTCGAGGGCATGATCGAGGCGCTGCCGATCGCCGCGTTCTCGATGATGCGGGCCATGTCGACCCGCAACGAGGATCCGGCGGCGGCATCCCGGCCGTTCGACAAGGATCGCGACGGATTCGTCTTCGGCGAGGCCGGGGCGTTGATGATCCTCGAGACCGAGGAACACGCCAAGGCCCGCGGCGCCACGCCGCTGGCCCGGCTGCTGGGGGCCGGTATCACCTCGGATGCCTTCCACATGGTGGCACCGGCTTCCGACGGTATGCGTGCCGGGCGGGCAATGACCCGGGCGATGGAGTTGGCGGGCCTCTCCGCCAAGGACATCGATCACGTCAACGCCCACGCCACCTCGACGTCCATCGGTGATGTCGCCGAGGCGAGTGCCATCCGTGTCGCCGGTGTGGAGCATGCCTCGGTGTATGCCCCGAAGTCCGCCCTCGGTCATTCGATCGGCGCCGTGGGTGCGTTGGAGTCGATCCTGACGGTGCTCTCACTTCGCGACGGAGTGATCCCGCCGACGTTGAACTATGAGACACCCGATCCGGAGATCGACTTGGACGTCGTCGCCGGGGATCCGCGGTACGGCGATTACCAATACGCTATCAACAACTCGTTCGGTTTCGGCGGGCACAACGTCGCGCTTGCCTTCGGACGGTACTGACCCGGGCGAAAGGACCCATCTGCACCGATGGCACAGTTGACAACCGGAAACGGACTGCCGAACGTTGTCGTCACCGGCCTCGCCATGACGACCGCGCTCTCGACTGACGCCGAGAACACCTGGAAGAAACTTCTCGACGGGCAGTCCGGGATCCGCACGCTTGAGGATTCTTTTGTCGAGGAGTACGACCTGCCGGTCCGCATCGGCGGCCACCTGCTGGAGGACTTCGACGGGGAACTGGACAAGGTCGAACTACGACGGATGTCCTACCTGCAGAAGATGGCGGCCGTCATCGGCCGGCGCGCCTGGCAGAACGCGGGATCACCCGAGGTCGACACCCGTCGGCTGATGGTGTCGGTGGGTACCGGAATGGGTTCCTCGGAGGAACTGCTGTACGCCTACGACGGGATGCGGGCCAAGGGGCTGCGCGCGGTATCACCGCTGGTAGTACAGAAGTTCATGCCCAACGGCGCCGCTGCGGTCATCGGCCTGGAACTCGGGGCGAAAGCCGGGGTGAGCACCGCGATATCAGCGTGTGCCTCAGGCTCAGAGGCGATCGCCAACGCCTGGCGCAATATCGTCTACGGCGAGGCCGATATGGCCATCTGTGGTGGGGTCGAAACCAAGATCGAGGCGGTGCCGATCGCCGGGTTCGCCCAGATGCGGATTGTGCTGTCGACAAGCAATGACGACCCGGCGGGTGCCTGCCGCCCGTTCGACCGCGACCGCAACGGTTTCGTGTTCGGCGAAGGCGCCGCATTGATGGTGATCGAGACGGAGGACCACGCCAAGGCCCGAGGCGCCAACATCCTGGCCCGGATCATGGGGGCGTCGGTCACCTCCGACGGCTATCACATTGTGGCACCGGATCCCAACGGTGAGCAGGCCGGTCAGGCCATTACCCGCGCGGTGCAGCTCGCCGGGCTGCAACCCGCCGATATCGACCACATCAACGCCCACGCCACCGGCACCCAGGTCGGGGACGTCGCGGAAGGTAAGGCCATCAACAACGCGATGGGCGGGCATCGACCAGCGGTCTACGCACCCAAGTCGGCACTTGGCCACTCGGTGGGCGCGGTCGGCGCGGTGGAGTCCATCGTCACGGTGCTTGCCCTGCGGGACGGCGTGATACCGCCAACACTGAACTTGCGCAATCTCGACCCGGCGATCGACCTGGACGTCGTAGCAGGTGAACCGCGGCCGGGTGACTACCGGTACGCGGTGAACAACTCGTTCGGATTCGGCGGTCACAACGTGGCCATCGCATTCGGAAAGTACTGATATCCGATACGAGTCACGCCACCGAGACGAGTGAGCTGACATAAGACAGCCCGGAACCGAAGAAACCACAGCACGAGGAGGTTGGGATGACGATCATGGCTCCTGAGTCGGTCGGCGAATCGCTGGACCCTCGAGATCCGCTGCTGCGGCTACGCACGTTCTTCGACGAGAACAGCGTCGAGTTGCTGCACGAGCGGGACCGCTCCGGCATCCTCGCCGCGGCCGGCACCGTCAACGGTGTGCGCACCATCGCTTTCTGCACCGATGGCACCGTGATGGGCGGTGCGATGGGCGTCGAAGGCTGCAGCCATATCGTCGACGCCTACGATCTCGCGATCGAGGAGCAGAGCCCGATAGTGGGTATCTGGCATTCCGGCGGTGCCCGGCTGGCCGAGGGCGTGCGTGCCTTGCATGCCGTGGGATTGGTGTTCGAGGCCATGATCCGGGCCTCTGGCCACATTCCGCAGATCTCCGTCGTCGTCGGCTTCGCGGCCGGCGGCGCCGCCTACGGCCCGGCTCTGACCGACGTCGTCATCATGGCCCCGGAGGGTCGGATCTTCGTCACCGGCCCGGATGTGGTGCGCAGCGTGACCGGTGAGGACGTCGATATGGCCAGCCTCGGCGGCCCGGACACCCATCACAAGAAATCCGGCGTGTGCCATATCGTCGCCGATGACGAGCTCGACGCCTACGCCCGCGGCCGCCGACTGGTCGGATTGTTCAGCCAGCAGGGCCATTTCGACCGCGCCAAGGCGGAGGCCGGGGATGTCGACCTGCACGCACTGCTGCCGGAATCCCCGCGGCGCGCCTACGATGTGCATCCCCTCGTGGAGGCTCTGCTGGATGACGACGCACCCTTCGAGGAGTTCCAGTCCAAGTGGGCCCCCTCGATGGTGGTCGGGATGGGCCGACTGTCCGGCCGTACGGTGGGCGTGCTGGCCAACAATCCGCTGCGCCTGGGCGGCTGCCTGAATTCCGAAAGTGCCGAGAAGGCCGCCCGTTTCGTACGGCTGTGTGATGCATTCGGTATCCCACTGGTGGTCATCGTCGATGTGCCGGGTTACCTGCCCGGGGTCGATCAGGAGTGGGGCGGTGTGGTCCGTCGCGGCGCGAAACTCCTGCACGCCTTCGGCGAATCGTCAGTCCCCCGGGTCACCCTGGTGACCCGGAAGATCTACGGCGGTGCCTATATCGCGATGAACTCCCGATCGCTGGGCGCGACAAAGGTGTTCGCTTGGCCGGACGCCGAGGTGGCGGTGATGGGCGCCAAGGCGGCCGTCGGGATCCTGCACAAGAAAAAACTGGCCGCGGCCCCCGAAACCGAGCGCGAGGCGCTGCACGAGGAGCTCGCAGCCGAGCACGAGCGCATCGCCGGAGGGGTGGACAGCGCGATCGAGCTCGGTGTGGTCGACGAAAAAATCGATCCCTCCCACACCCGCAGCAAGCTGACCCGGGCCCTCGCTGAGGCCCCGCATCGCCGGGGCCGGCATAAGAACATCCCGCTATAGCCCCGGCTTCCCTCACGGGAAGGGGACGAGGAACTCCTGTGCCGCGGCAGCTGCCCGCGCCCGGTCCGAATCCACCAGGCCGATCCGGGTGCGCCGGTCCAGGATGTCCGCGGCGTCCAGGGCTCCCTCATGGGTGACGGCGAACTCGAACTCCGCGCGGGTGACATCGATACCCTCGACCGCCGTTTTCGCCGGTCGGTCGCAGCGTGCTGAGCCGAGGACGTGCGCGGACTCCGCGCCGTAGCGGGCCACCAGCGAACGCGGGATATCGTCACGCGCAATATCGTCGGAAGTGGGCCGCGCGCCACCGGGATTTGCCGGTGCGCCCACCAACGGCAGGTTTCTGGTGCGACATGGACCTGCCGCCAGCCCCCGCGCCGCCACCGCTCGATTCAGCACATCCTCGGCCATATAGCGGTATTCGGTCAGCTTTCCGCCCACAATGCTGAACAGCCCCGAATCGGATTCCAGCACCGCATGATCGCGGGACAGATCAGCCGTCTTCCCGGACTGTCCCCCGACATCGATCAGTGGCCGAAGTCCCGCATATGCGCCCGTCACGTCATCGGTGGTCAAGTCCGTCTGCAATGCTGTGTTGACGGTGTCGAGCAGGAAGTTGACCTCATCCGGTGTCGGCTCCGGGACATCGGGGATCGGGCCGGGCGCCTCCTCATCGGTAAGACCGAGGTAGACCCGGCCCAGCTGCTCGGGCATAGCGAAAACGAACCGATTGGTCTCGCCTGGGATCGGAATCGTCAGCGCCGCAGTGGGATTGCCGAAACTGGTCGCATCGAAAACCAGATGGGTACCGCGGCTGGGACGCAGCTTGATCGACTGATCCACCTCTGCCGCCCACACCCCGGTGGCATTGATCACCGCCCGGGCCACCAGGTCGATGGTCTGCCCCGTCAGCGTGTCGGTGAGCCGCACCGAGGAACCGGTAGCCGCCGAGGCCGCCACCCGGGTCAGAATCCGTGCGCCGTGCTGGGCGGCGGTGCGAGCCACCGCGACCACCAGCCGCGCATCGTCGATCAGCTGGCCGTCATACGCCAGCAGCGCACCATCGAGACCGTCGCGACGCACCGTGGGCGCCATCGCCGCCGCATCGTCGGCACTGATCCGTCGCGACCGCGGCAGGATCGCCGTACGGGTGCCGGCCAGTGCCCGCAACCCGTCACCGGCCAGGAATCCCACCCGGACCAGCGCACGCTGTGACCGGCTCATCGCCGGCAGCAGCGGGACCAGTTGCGGCATCGCCGTGACCAGATGCGGTGCATTGCGCGACATGAGAATTCCGCGCTCGACTGCACTTCGCCGGGCAATACCGACATCGCCGCTGGCCAGATACCGCAGACCGCCGTGCACAAGCTTGGAACTCCACCGGCTGGTCCCGAAGGCCAGATCGTGTTTCTCCACCAGCACCACCGACAGTCCCCGGTCTGCGGCGTCGAGCGCGATCCCCGCCCCGGTGATACCACCGCCGATGACGACGACATCGACGGTGCCGCCACCAGCGATGGCGTCCAGGTCGGCGATGCGCCGGGCACCGTTGAGGGCACTGCGATTGTTGGCACTGAGATCGTTCGGCAGTGGATCAGCCATGGCGCAGGTATCCGTTCAGGGCGTGGGTGAGTTCGGTCATGAGGGCGTCGGCGCTCAGGATCGGCTCGACGATCCGGGCGGACTGGATCGTCGACTGTGTGATCAGCAGGACCATGGCGGCCAATCGGTGCGGGTCCCCCGCCCGGACAGTGTTGCCCGACTGGGCTTTCCGCAGTTCGTCGGCAACGAGGTCAATCACGATCTGCTGGCTCGTACCGAGCCTTTCGGTGATGTAGACCATCGCGAGATCCGGCGCCGAGCGAAACACGTGCAGGATCACCCGATCGTGACGCAGGTGATGAGCCACCTCCACGATCCGGCCCACCAGGGCATCCCGGTCAGAACCCCGCGCCGCGGTCTGCCGCCAGGCTCCGACGATCCGATCGGTCAGCAAGGAGGCCAGAATGGCCCGGGTGTCCGGCCACCGGCGGTACACAGTTGGCCGGCTCACCCCGGCCCGGCGGGCGATCTCAGCCAATGTCACGCGTTCGACGCCGAAATCGGCCACGCAACTGGCCGCGGCCTCGAGGATCCGGTCATCGACAGCGACCGATTCGGCACTACCGGACGCGGCATTACTGATTGACAACATCTGTAATACTGTAACGCGTGACGGATACTGATGCCGGAAACCTGTTGCCCCCGATGGCCTGGAATGCCTGGGGCGACCCGGGACTGGCCAAACCGCTGTCCGCCGGTATCCGCACACTGCTCGAGCAGGCACTCGGCGCATCCCCCACCGAGCTCATCGCACCCGCTATCGAGGAGGTGCGCCTGGCTCCTTCACGGTTGACCGCGGCTCACCGCGATGGCCTCGCGGCCATCGTCGGAGAGCAGTATCTGCGCACCGGGGATCGTGACCGGCTGTTGCGCGCGGGCGGGAAATCCACACCGGATCTGTTGCGCCGCAAACAGCACCACCAGGACGGTCCGGATGGCGTGCTTCTCCCGGGCAACGAGGACGAGGTCGCGGCAATTCTGGGCTATTGCTCGACGCACCGGATCGCGGTGGTGCCGTTCGGCGGTGGAACCAGCGTGGTCGGCGGTCTGGATCCGATTCGCGACGATTTAGACGCCGTGGTGACGCTGGATCTGTGCCGATTCGATGCCCTGCTCTGGCTCGACGAGATTTCCGGCGAGGCCGAACTCGGAGCCGGGGTCACCGGGCCGGAGGCTGAACGTCTGCTCGGTGAGCGCGGTTTCTCCGCGGGGCATTTCCCGCAGAGTTTCCGCTTCGCCAGTATCGGCGGCTTCGCCGCCACCCGGTCCTCCGGCCAAGGTTCCGCCGGTTACGGCAGGTTCAACGACATGGTGCGCGGTATGCACGTGATCACCCCGGCCGGGCGGTTGGATCTCGGCCGGGCCCCCGCGTCGGCAGCCGGTCCGGATCTGCGCGAATTGTTCTGCGGGTCCGAGGGCCTCTTCGGTGTGATCACCCGAGTGCGTCTGCGGGTGCACCCTGTGCCCGAGAGTGTGCGCTACGAGGCGTGGTCCTTCCCCGATTTCAGCACCGGCGCTACCGCCCTGCGCGCGGTCATCCAGACCGGCACCGGGCCCACTGTGCTGCGGTTGTCCGATGAAGTCGAGACGGGGGTGAATCTGGCCACTACACACAGCATCGGCGAACAGAGCGTCACGGGGGGCTGCTTGGCGATCACGATCTTCGAGGGCACCAAGGCCCATACCGCTAGCCGTCATGCCGAGACCCGCGACCTTATCGAGGAAAACGGCGGAACCTCGCTGGGCGAAGGTCCTGCCAGGGCCTGGGAGCAGGGCAGGTTCGACGCTCCGTACCTGCGCGACTCCCTGCTCGCCGCCGGAGCGCTGTGCGAGACCCTGGAGACCGCGACAACATGGTCCAATATCCCGATCCTCAAGGCTGCGGTCACCGAGGCGCTGACCGCAGCACTGAGTGCCAGCGGCACCAATGCCCTGGTGATGTGCCATATCTCGCATGTGTATCCCACCGGCGCGTCGCTGTATTTCACCGTTGTGGCCGGCCAGCGCGGTGATGTGGCTCAGCAGTGGCGGGCCGCGAAGGCCGCCGCGTGCGATGCGATCATCGCGGGGGGCGGCACCATCACCCATCACCACGCGGTCGGGGCGGATCACCGACCGTGGATGACCGCCGAGCTCGGCGAGGTCGGCGTACAAATATTGCGCGCGGTGAAGCAGACCCTGGACCCGGCCGGCATCCTCAACCCGGGCAAGCTGATTCCGTGAGCCCCGTTTCGCGGGTCACCGTCCTGACCAACCCGATGGCGGGTCACGGGAACGCCCCGCACGCCACCGAGAAGGCAGTGGCGCGATTCCAGGAACGTGGTATCGACGTCGTCGAGGTCGTCGGCCGCGACCCCGCCCACGCCCGCGAACTACTCGATCAGGCGATGCAGGCCGGCACCGACGCGGTCGTCGTCGCCGGTGGCGACGGTGTCATCCGCCTTGCCCTCCAGGTCCTGGCGCGCAGTGGTATCCCGCTCGGCATCATCCCGGCCGGCACCGGCAACGACCACGCCCGTGAATACGCGATCCCGACCGGCGATCCGGCCGCGGCCGCCGATGTCATCGTCGAGGGGCACACCGCCACCGTCGATCTCGGATACATCCGCCGACCCGACGGCAGCGGTACGTGGTTCGGAACCGTGGCGGCAACGGGTTTCGATTCCCTGGTCAGCGACCGGGTCAATCGGATGCGCTGGCCGCACGGCCGGATGCGGTACAACCTCGCGATCGTGGCTGAGTTGTCGAAACTGCGACTGCTGCCGTTCCGCCTGGTCTTCGACGGCGAACGGGAAGTGATCACCAACCTGACGTTGGCAGCCTTCGGCAACACCCGCAGCTATGGAGGTGGCATGCGGATCTGTCCGACGGCCGATCATTGCGATGGCCTGCTCGACATCACGATGGTTCACACCGCCTCGCGCACCAAGTTGATCCGGTTGTTCCCCACTGTGTTCAAAGGAACTCATACCGGACTCGACGATGTCAGCACCGATCGGGCCCGCACGGTCACCGTGGAATCGCCCGGGATCAATGCCTACGCCGACGGCGATTTCGCCTGCCCGCTCCCGGCGGAGGTCTCCGCTGAGCCGGCCGCGCTGCGGATCCTCGTGCCCTCGGGCTGACACTCCAGCAAATGATCGCGGCCGCCCCGCCGGGATGGCGGTCTGTATCGTGATCTGAATCCGCGGGTCGGCGGGATCACCGACTCCGGCACGAATGAGGACGGTGGACCGATGAGGATGGTGTCGAGTACCAATGCGGGGAGGCTCACGGGCCGACAAGGCTGACCGGCGCGGTCGGGTCGTCCTGACCCGGCTGGTGTTGGTATGTGCCCTGGTGATCCCGCCGACCCCACTCGTCACCGCGCAATCCCCGGCCCGCGACCCGATGCACGTACCGGTGGCTGCCGTCTTACCGCATTTCAACGGTCCCGATAACCACCCGGAGGCGTTACCACCCGGTCTCGCCGACATCCCGGCACCCGCGGTCGGACCACCGCCACCGGCCATTGTGAGTTCTCCCGGCCTACTGAAGATCCCCACGGTGGCGCTCAAGGCCTATCTGCATGCCGACCGACTGATGGCGGAGTCCACCCCCGACTGCGGAGTGGGGTGGAACCTGCTCGCCGGGATCGGGCATATCGAATCGACACACGCTTTCGGGGGCGCCACCGACCCGCACGGCAATCCGGTCGAGCCCATTCACGGTCCGACACTGGACGGTTCGCTGCCCGGGAACGAAATAATCGTCGAGGGCCAGACGGAGGGACGTACCGTCTACGCCCGCGCGATGGGTCCCATGCAGTTCCTTCCGACGACCTGGACGCTGTACACCTCCGATGGCGACGGGGACGGCCGGGCCGACCCCCAGAATCTGTTCGATGCCAGCCTGGCCGCGGCCCGCTATCTGTGCGACGGCGGGCTGAACCTGCGGGACCGGTCCCAGCTGATCACCGCCGTGCTGCGCTACAACAACTCGATGTCCTACACCCTGAACGTGCTCGGCTGGGCCAATGCGTATGCGACCGGCGTCCCGCCGGCCAGGTTGCCGTCGCTGACCGGGCCGGCCTGGTCGAACAGCACCGGCCGGGCAGTGGCCAACCCCGGCGGAAACGCCCCCCGGGCGGCACCGCCGGCCCCGATTGCACCGGCTATCCAGAACGTCGGGGATCTCGGCGCCGCACCGGTGCGGGCCGGCGGCGGCCCCCGCTCCGCAGCGCCGGCGCCATCGTCATCCGGCTCGGGGTCGGGCGTGACGAACCCGGGCCCGATCGGCAGCACCGTGATCGGCGGGAGCGGCGGGTCCCCCCGCGTCACGATCGGCAACGGCCGCAGCGGCGGAGCCCGCTGAATCAACACCGCGGCGGAGCCCTGCTAACCCACCCCGCGGTTGAGCCAGCTCACCTCGCCACTGTCACCGCCATCGCGGTAGGGCTCGAGGGCCTCGTCCCAGGCGGTACCGAGCACGGTGTCGAGCTCGGAGGCCAGGGTGTCCGCTCCGGCGGACATCAGCGTCCGCAGCCTCATTTCCCCCACCGTGATATCACCGTTGGCGCTCATCGCTCCGCTCCACAGCCCCAGCTGCGGGGTGTGGCAGAACCGCTCACCGTCGACTCCCGGGCTCGGATCCTCGGTGACCTCGAATCGTAGGACCGACCACGATCGCAACGCATTGGCCAGCCGGGCACCGGTGCCCACCGGGCCCACCCAGTTGGTCACCGCCCGTAGTTGTCCGGGCATGGCCGGTTGCGGGGTCCACTTCAGGTTCGCCCCCGCACCGAGGGTCGACGATAGGGCCCACTCCACATGTGGGCACACCGCCGCGGGAGAGGCGTGGAGATAGACCACACCTGTCGTCGCGTCGGCGAACTGATTCGACGCACGCATCACATACTCCTTCGGCTCCACTAGGGACGTCTTCCCCAACGACCTGGTGTTTCCGAAGATGCAGTTGTGTCGTACGTGCCTATTGTGCCCCCTGTTGCCACTGTTGCGCTAGTCCGACGTGAACTCTCTCAGAACTCCGCCAGAGAGCGCGGTCCAGCAGGGTTTGGCCCACTCGCCGAAGTCTCGGTCAGTGAGCACCACCAATGCCAGGTCACGCGCCGGATCGACCCAGACGAAAGTGCCGGACTGGCCGAAGTGGCCGTACGTTCCCGGCGAGTTCCCGTTCCCCGTCCAGTGCGGCGACTTGCCATCGCGGATCTCGAGTCCGAGGCCCCAGTCGTTGGGCCGTTGCAATCCGAAACCCGGTAGCACCCCGGGCAGTCCCGGAAACTGTACGGCGGTGGCTTCGGCGTGCATCTGCGCCGACACCGTCCGTGGCCGCAGCAGATCCGCGGCGAACCTGACCAGATCCCCCACCGTCGACACCGCTCCGTAGCCCGCGGCGGCCGCACCCCCGTCCAACCGGGAGGCCGTCATACCCAGCTGTTCGAAGACCGCCTCGGCGAGGTAACGGCCGACCTCGATCCCCGAGCGTTCTTCCAATATCCCAGCCAACACCGTGAACCCGTAGTTGGAGTACACCCGCCGGGCACCGGGTGCTGTGACGGTTTCGGCTGAGTTCATGGCCAGTCCGGAGGTGTGGGCGAGCAGGTGACGCACCGTCGCACCCGGCGGCCCGGCGGGGGTATCAAGGTCGAAGACGCCCTCCTCGACGGCGATCTGGGCGGCGCGCGCCACCAGTGGTTTGGTCACCGAGGCCAACCGGTAAGCCCGGGACAGATCGCCGCGACTGGCCAGCACCCCGTCCGGGCTCAGCACTGCCGCCGCGGCATTCGGGACCGGCCAGTCGGCCATCAGATCCAACGCAGACATCACCGTCAACCTAACCGCCACTAAGGTCGGATGCCATGAGCCAGACGGTGCGCGGCGTGATATCCCGAAGCAAGGGCCGACCGGTCGAACTGGTCGACATCGTGATCCCGGACCCGGGCCCGGGCGAGGTGGTCGTCGATATCACCACCTGCGGTGTCTGCCACACCGACCTGACCTACCGTGAGGGCGGTATCAACGACTCCTACCCGTTCCTGCTCGGCCATGAGGCGGCAGGGGTCGTCGAAACCGTCGGGGAGGGTGTCACACATGTCGCACCGGGCGATTTCGTCATCCTCAACTGGCGGGCCGTGTGCGGTCGGTGCCGGGCCTGCAGACGGGGACGACCCTGGTACTGCTTCGACACATTCAACGCCGAGCAGAAGATGATGTTGCCCGACGGCACCGAACTGACTCCCGCACTGGGTATCGGCGCCTTCGCCGATAAGACACTGGTACACGAGTTGCAGTGCACCAAGGTCGATGCCGACGCCGATGCGGGTGCGGCCGGTCTACTGGGCTGCGGGGTCATGGCGGGTATCGGAGCGGCGATCAACACCGGCGCGGTCGGCCGCGACGACACCGTCGCGGTGATCGGGTGCGGCGGGGTGGGCGACGCGGCGATCGCCGGCGCTCGACTGGTGGGCGCGAAGTCGATCATCGCCGTCGACACCGACGACACCAAACTGGCCTGGGCTCGCGACTTCGGCGCCACCCATACCGTCAATGCCCGCGACCTCGACGTCGTGGAGACCATCCAGGAGTTCACCGACGGGTTCGGCGCCGACGTGGTTATCGATGCGGTGGGCCGACCGGAGACCTGGAAACAGGCCTTCTACGCCCGGGATCTGGCCGGAACCGTTGTGCTGGTCGGGGTTCCGACACCTGATATGACTCTGGAGATGCCCCTGGTGGACTTCTTCGCACGGGGTGGTGCGCTGAAGTCGTCCTGGTACGGCGACTGCCTGCCGGAGCGCGATTTCCCCACCCTCATCGCGCTGTACCGTCAGGGCCGGTTACCCCTCGAGCGGTTCGTTTCCGAACGTATCGGGCTCGACCACGTCGAGGAGGCGTTCACCAAGATGCATTCGGGTGAGGTGCTGCGCTCGGTGGTGGTGCTGTGAGCGCCATTCGGCGAGTGGTCACCCACGGAACTTTCGAACTCGACGGCGGCAGTTGGGAGGTCGACAACAACATCTGGATCGTCGGCGGGGACGACGAGGTCATCATCATCGACGCCGCCCACGATGCGGCGCCGATAGCGGACGCCGTAGCAGGCCGAACCGTCGCCGCTGTGGTGTGTACCCACGGCCACAACGACCACATCACCGTCGCTCCGCAACTGGGAAGCGATCTCGATACCCCGGTGCTGCTGAATCCGGCCGACACCATGCTGTGGGAGATGACGCACGGCGGCCACGAGTTCCGCGCGCTCCGGGACGGTCAGGTGCTGACCGCCGGCGGTGTCGAGTTGCGCGCCATCGCCACTCCCGGCCACTCCCCCGGCTCCACGTGCCTCTACGCCCCGGAACTCGGCGCGGTGTTCTCCGGTGACACGCTCTTCTGTGGCGGGCCGGGCGCCACCGGCCGGTCGTTCTCGGACTTCGGCACCATCCTGGCCTCGATCAAGGACAAACTCGGCGCGCTGCCCGACGACACCGTCGTCTACACCGGTCACGGCGACACCACCACCATCGGCGGCGAACTGGTCAACTACGACGACTGGGTCGTCCGCGGGCACTGACGGACAAGACGCTACGGCGCGGTGGCGGTGCTGAGCGGGTCGACGAGGATCTTCGCGTGCTTCTCCGGTTCGCCGAGTGCGGTGAAGGCACCGGCCACCCCGGCCAGTCCGACCTTCCCGGTGATCAACGCCGAGGCTTCCAATTTGCCGTCGGCCAGCATATGGAGGGTGTCGTAGAACTCCAGCGGGGTGTAGCCGAACACGAAGCGCACGTCGATCTCCTTGGCGATCCCCATGGTCGGCCGGAACTCATCGGCTCCCATGCACACCCCGACGACCACCACCCGGGCGTTCAGTGGTGCGGCCGCCATCACCGCGTCGATCATCCCGGGTACCCCGACGCACTCGAAGATCACCGGGCGTTTCGGGCCTGCCGCGCCCAGCGCGTCGGCCACCCGGTAGACCCGCGACCATCCCGGCAGCCGCCGCAGTTTGCCCATCGTGCCCACCGCAAGGCCGTACAGGTCCGGTACCTCGGTGACCATCCCCTTGCCGATTCCGCGCTCGTAGGGCGATTCCACGGCCGGGTCAACGACCACATCCGCACCGCATCGCCGGGCCAGATCCCGTCGGGCCGGAGAGTAGTCGCTGGCGACGATCGTACCGACACCGAGAGCTTTGAGTTGGCAGATCACCATCAATCCCACTGGCCCGCAACCGATTACAATCGCGGTATCACGCTTGGTGATCTCCGCGCGTCGCACCGCGTGCAATGCCACCGCCATCGGTTCGGTCAGCGCCGCGATGTCAAGAGGCAGCCCGTTGGGCACCGCGAACGTCAGCGACGCCTCGGTCAGCACCCGTTCGGCATAGCCGCCGTTCGCCAACGGCGACAGCCCGGTGAGCTGGATCCCGCCGTGGGCGCGCACCAGGGGAAATGACACCACCCGCATACCCTCGCGCAGACCCCTCGGTGTTCTGGGTCCGCGCTCGGCGATCACCCCGGCGAACTCGTGACCCATCACCGTCGCGGTATCCGCACGCATGAAATCGGGGTAGCCGACCCCGGCCATCACATCGGTCAGTTCGTCGGCGTGGTCCTTGGCATGCAGATCCGATCCGCAGATCCCGCAGGCCCGGACCTCGAGGACCAGTTGACCCTCGCCGGGCCGCGGATCGGGCAGGTCGACCACCGAGAGGATTCCATGCGAGCAGCTGACGGCCTTCATGCGGGGCAGTCTAGAGGCCCGGGCACGGCCCCCTGCCGATCCGCGGTTCAAGGACTACCGTCGAAGACAAGCCACGAGGAGGTCACCATGTCCGCGGTCGAGCACCCGCATTCCATCGGCACCAAGGTCAGCCGGTTCGCCGCGCGCAACTGGGCCGCTATCGCGCTGGTGGTGCTGGCCGCGGTGTTCATCGGGCAGAACCGCGACCAACAGCGGATCAATCTGCTCTGGATCAGCGTGGAGTCGCCGATGTGGCTGCTGCTCAGCGCGATGCTGGTGATCGGCATCGCGGCCGGCCTACTGCTCAATCGCCGGCGTAGGGGCTGACCGGCGATGCCCGAGTCAAGCAGCGTGGTACGTCCACAGCCGATGGACAGTGCCACCTACTCGGCCGCCTCGCGTCTGCAGGCCGCCGGGCTCAACAGCGCGATCCAGATTTTCGGTCAGGCCGCCCGGGAAGCAACGCTGCCCAGGATGCCCCATCCGGTCACCATCGCCGACTACGGCGCCGCCAACGGCTACAACTCGCTGCTTCCGATCGGCGAGGCGATCGATGTCCTGCGAACCCGAATCCGGGCCGACCAGCCCATCCTGGTCGCCCATACCGATCTCCCGGACAACGACTTCGGCGCACTGTTCGCCACTCTGGACAGCGATCCGGACAGTTACCTCGCCAAGGACCCGGCCACGTTCGCCTCGGCGGTCGGACGTTCGTTCTACCAACAGATTCTGCCGACCCAAAGCATCGTGCTGGGTTGGAGCTCCTGGGCCACCCACTGGCTCAGCCGTATCCCGACGCCGATCGGTGACCATATCCACATCGCCTACAGCACCGATCCGGCGGCTCGTCGCGCGTTCACCCAGCAGGCGGCACTGGACTGGAACGACTTCATCGCCTTCCGCGGCCGGGAGCTGGCCCCCGGCGGGCGCCTGGTGGTTCTCACCCTCGGGCTCGACGCCGCCGGGCAACCCGGTTTCGATGCCGTGATGGTGGCGATGACCGCGGCGCTCACCCAATTGACCGATGGCGGGCTGGTAAAGCCGGAGGAACTGCGCCGCATGACCATCCCGACCGTCGGACGTACCGAGAAGGAGTTGGCCGCGCCCTTCTTCCCGTCGGGCCGATTCGAGGGTATGTCGGTGGAGCGCCTCGAATTGTTCGACGCCGAGGACCGATTCTGGTCGCGGTATCAGATCGACGACGACGCCGTGGCATTCGGCACCGCCTGGGCCGGTTTCGCGCGGGCGGCCATCTTTCCGACCCTGACCACGGCTCTTGAGGGCGGACCGACCGACCCCCGGGCGCACGCTTTCATCGACGCCCTGGAAAACCGGGTCGCCACCCACCTTGCCGAGTCGCCGCGGCAGTCGACGATTCCGCTGGCAGCCCTTGTGCTCGCGAAGAAACGCTGACAGCCTGAAGTCGACAACCTCGGTGGTTCGCCTGCCCCGTCAGTGAATCCCTCTGGTGCGCAGGGCATATCGCCGCTCCGCGTACGCGAGGTCATCACGCCACAGCCGGGTGGCGGCAGCTCTCATCAGTGGCTGGATGATCGGGGTGGCCCGCAGCGCGTACCGGAAACCGGAAAGGTCGGACGTGGCGATCACCGCTTCGATGACTGCCGTGCGAGGTCGTCCTTCCGGCCCGGTACCGATCGGGGTGGCGTGGGTCTCCACCACACTGCCCGCACCCTCACCGTCGACGATGTGCATCACGATCGTGCGGGGCTCGGGGCAGCTGAACTCCGCGATCACCGGGGCGCCGAGCCGGCCCATCCGGAAGGTGACCGCAACCTGGAAAACGTCGGCGTCATCATCGGCATCGACCGGGGGCGCGCTGAGAACCCCGAGCCATCCCCCTCTCGGCGAGCTTGCGCAGCCAGGGCGATCGGCCGGCCACCGGCACAGCGGGTCACCGCAGCAGCGGACGATTCCGCTGGCAACCGTGGTGCTTGTCAAACAATACCGCTGAGCAGCACAGCCCAAACCAGCCGGACCCACCGGTCACTCGCCGGACCGCGTCCCGGTGAGCTTGGCGAATGCCACTGGCCTGTCGAAGGTCATGTCGAGGACGTTCCGGGTGAAGGCGGCACTTGCATATGCGGCGAAGTCGTGCCAGTCGTCGTTTTTGTTGACGTCGGCGTAGTCGGCGACTCCCTTGACGACGATGGCGTGGACCGTACGGGCCGGCGTGCTGCACATGGAGGCAGCCAGGACGACGCCGTAGGACTCCATATCCAAGGCCAGCAACGAGTGCTCACGCGATCGCAGCCTCCCCACGTAAACCGGATCCTTGACCACCTGGGGGCCACATGCCATGGACCCGTAGTGAATTCGGGATCCAAAGCCGTCGGGAAGTTCGCCAGGGAAGCCGCTCTGGATTGCTGACATGAAGCCTTCGGTGTCGCTCATCGACATCAGGTAGTCCAGGAGCCACGGCTCCATGGCGATCCGGTTCTGCAGCGGGATGATCTCCCCGTCGACAAGTTGGCCGCTGGCATGCTCGAAGCACTGACTGGCAACCACCAGATCGCCCAGTGCGACGCTGTGTTCCACACCGGCGCAGATACCGGTCATCACCACTATCGCAGGCTGCCAGAGACAAATGGCCTTGGTCGCCGCCACCGCAGCGGACGTGAGGCCCTTGCCGAGCTGACGAATCGCGACGATCGAGACCTCTCGGTCACCGACCCGATGAACGCCGTAGAGGTAGGAAGTGCCCTGACGGGGAACTTTCCGGAATTCCGTCCCCATGGTCCTGCTGAACCACTCGAGTTCCTTCGTCAGACCTGTGATGAGCAGCATGTCGGCACGAACCTCGGGGCGTCGACCTGCCTCGGTTCCCATCATCGGATGGCGCCCCGCCCCGGGATCAGCGGCAGGTCAAGCGGGGTGACCCAGCCGGGCGGCAGGTCGTTGACACTCGGCACGGCGTTGAGCGCCCGCAGGCCGGTTGCCAGGCAGCCGGCGGCGGCGGCATCGCGCCCGGAACCGTCGGTGAACCGGAATGCGGTCTCCTGGACGATGCTGGGCGTTCCCTCGATGTCGACCCGGTACACGTCGTCCTGGTCGCCCGATGGCCAGTCCGGGGCGGCATCGCGGCCGATGCGGTTGACATGCTCGAGCTGGATGCGAGTCTCGCCCTGATACACGCCGTTGATGGTGAACCGCACCGCGGCAACCTGGCCGGGCGCGATCACACCCTTGACGGTGGTGCGTTCGGTCGGAGTCACCCACTTATCCCAGGTGGTGGTGATCTCATCGAGTTCGATCCCTACGGCGTTCGCGATCATCGGCACAGTCGCACCCCAGGCGAACACCAAGATGTCGGAGTTCTGCAGCAGCGGGGTGAAGTCCGGCTCCCGGCCGATGCCCATCTCGAACTCATAGTCACCCTCGTAGTTGGTGTAGTCCATCAGTTCCGAGGCCCGCACCCGGCGCACCTCCGAGCACAGTCCCATCAGGGTCATCGGGAACAGGTCGTTGGCGAAGCCGGGGTCGATGCCGGTGGTGAAGCATGACGAGCCGCCCTGCTCGCAGGCCGCGGTGATTGGCTCGATCCAGTTCGGCGGGTTGAGGTGCATCGCCGGCCACACCCACGGTGTCATCGCCGTCGAGCAGACGTCAATCCCGGCTCGGAGGAACCGGCCGATCAGGTCGATATTGGCGTCGGCGTGCGCGGCGGTCGGGCCGTAGTGAACCAGCGCGTCGGGCGCGAGCGCAATCAGCGCGTCGACGTCGTCGGTCGCCCTGATACCCAGGAGCCCGGGCAGCCCGCAGATCTCAGCGACGTCCAGCCCCACCTTGTCCGGGTTGCTGACGCCCACCCCGATCAATTCGAACTCGGGATGTTTGAGCAGCTCGGGGATGACCATCTTCCCAACGAAGCCGGTCCCGAACACCACGATACGTTTCGTCACGTCAGTGAATCCCTCTGGTGCGCAGGGCATATCGCCGCTCTGCGTACGCGAGGTCATCACGCCACAGCCGGGTGGCGGCAGCTCTCATGAGTGGCTGGATGATCGGGGCGGCCCGCAGCGCGTACCGGAAACCGGAAAGGTCGGACGCGGCGATCACCGCTTCGATGACTGCCGTGCGGGGTCGTCCGTCGGGGCCGGTACCGATCGGGGTGGCGTGGGTCTCCACTACACTGCCCGCACCCTCACCGTCGACGATGTGCATCACGATCGTGCGGGGCTCGGGGCAGCTGAACTCCGCGATCACCGGGGCGCCGAGCCGGCCCATCCGGAAGGTGACCGCAACCTGGAAGACGTCGGCGTCATCATCGGCATCGACCGGGGGCGCGCTGAGCACCCCGAGCCGGGCGAACGAGTACGGGTGAAACCAGCCACCGTGCCAGGGATCGAGCCGATTGGAGATCACATCCTGCGGTTCGCACACCCCCTCCAGTCGGGTGACCGCCGCCAGGTGGCGCCCTTGCGGGCGCACCGGTAGGACGGGGGCGTCCAGCGGCTCCTCGCCGCCGACCTTGTCCAGGCGCACCCAGACCAGCACCCCGTCATCGTGGGCCGGCAACGGCTTCCAGCCGAACTCCCGGCCGCCCTCGAGTCTGAGTCCGTGCCACGGGCAGATCAGCGCCCCGCAGTCGACCTTGCCGGTCGACAGGTCGGCGCCGAGATGAGGACAGGACGCCGGACCGACGCGCAGACTGCCGCGCCCGTCCCGCCAGGCCACGATCTCGGTACCGCCCACCTCGGTCCCGAACGGACGGTCGGAGCGAATATCGGTGCTGGCGGCGAAGACGTACCAGTTACCGCCGGGCCGGCGCTGCGCTCGCCGCAGGGCGGCGTCGATGATGGCCGGTTCGGCATCCCGGAAGGTGGGTTTTTGATCCGCCCAGTCGATTTTCGGAAGTACTTCCAGCGGAATATCTTTCGGCATCCGCTCCGCCAGAACCGACCACAGGTCCATCAGCCCATCCCCCTCTCGGCGAGCTTGCGCAGCCAGGGCGATCGGCCGGCCACCGGCACGGTGTGCAGGGTGTGCCCGCTGACCCCCCAGCCCGCCAGCAACCGGTTGGCCGCCGTCCAGCCGGTGGTGGCGGCCCGTTCCATCAACGCCACCGGAAGGTCGATCCGGATTCCGTCACCGGCCAGCATTAACCCGTCCGTCGGGGTGTCGACCGTGGGGCGACGGGCGAAAGAGCCCGGCGAGAACAGTGGGCAGTCCTGTTTGAACAGGATCCGTTCAGCCACGATGCCGGCCTGTGCGGTCTCCGGGTACAGCTGGTGCAGCCTGGACAGCATCTTCTCCCGCAGGCCCTCGAACGGCGGCGGGTCGACCACCGAGTAGGAATGCACCTCCACCACCGAGCCGCCGTGCTCGCGTGCCCAGTCGGCGGCCTGACGCTCGTAGCTGCTCACCACGCTGATGTTGTCGACCGGCTCGAGTCCGCCGGTACCCAGGAAATCCGGTCGGTCGGTGTTGACCGGCCGGTCCAGCCACAGCCGCTGCACCACGAACGGCGGGGCAACCTCCATGGCCGACACCCGCTCACGCCAGGATGCATCGCCGAGCTCCGGTGAGGCCGCCACGATCCGCTGCAAACCGCCGGTGTCGACGGCCAGCACCACACCGTCGGCGTCGATCACCCGCCCGTCGTCGGTGTGCACCGCGAAACGTCTGACACCGTCCATCGACACGGACTCCGCCGAAACCGACGTGTGGAAGCTCACCCCCCGCTCGGCCAGATACTCCCCCAACGGGTTCCACAGCGCGGTATCGAAATTAGCCGCCGCCACGTCGAAGACGAGACCTTCGCTGGATCCCAGGAAATACATGTGGAACATTGCCGCGAGTTCGGCGGCCGAGAGCCGCTCCGGGCGGGCGAAGAAGCTGCGGGCGAACACCTCGAACGCCAGGTGGCGGGCGGCCGTGGGGAAGTTGATCTGATCCAGGAAGGTGCCGGCATCGCGATCGTCGAGCCGCTCGTAGATATCAGGCACCGAGACCGCCGCCAGTGGGGCGGCGGCTTTGGCGTCGATGCGCATCAGATCCCGGAACCGGAAGGTGGGACTGCGCAGCGCGAACACCAGCGCATTCCATGGCGGGCTCTGCGGCAGCCCGCGGAAGGTGTCGCGCCGACCTTCCCCGTCGACGAGGGGGTAGTCCTCGACGGCGCGCAACCGGTCCAAACCCGGGTCGCTACGGCGCAGCAGCGCCCGCAGGTTGTAGTACTGCCGGAAGAACGCGTGGAAACCGCGGTTGTTGGCCACCTCGGTACCGGCCAGCGGGCCGTCGTCGAGGCGTTCGGTCCACCCGGCCACCCGGCCGCCCAGGTTCGGCTCGCGCTCCAGCACCTCCACTGTGACACCACGCTCGGCAAGCCCGGTGGCCGCGGCCAGTCCCGCGATCCCGGCACCGATGACCACGACATGCGGCGCTGCCGGCAGCCCGGCAGCGCTCGGCAACCCGGCCGGACCGGGATGGCTGACCCGGCGTGGATCCTTCATCGGCCACCCTCCACGTTCTCCGGTGCGATGGTTTCGGGATCTTCATCGGCAACATCGGCTGTGCCGGCTGTGCCGGCTGTGCCGGCTGTGCCGGCTGTGCCGGCTGTGCCGGCTGTGTCCGGCGTGACCGCCGAGCCCGAATCGACCTCAGGCGCATCTGCGAGGAAGGTGTGCACGATATCGCGCTGCCAGCCCGGCATGGTCTCGCTGTGCACCCCCGCGAAACCCGCCGCAGCCAGCCGGCGCTGGAAATCGGCGGCACCGTCAAAACTGATCACACTGCGCCACAGGTGGCGATAGAGGGTGCTGTCACCGGTCTTCAGTCGACCCGCCGGGATGATCACACCCCAGCAGACCGCGGTCCAGATCGCCTGCGCGGCGGCGGAATCGCACACCGAGTACTCGTGCACGGCCAGGGTCGCGCCCGGGCGCAACAGATCCCGGAATCGGCGCAGTTGCGCCTCCGGGTCGGCAAGGTTGCGCAACAGGTAAGCGGCCAGGATGCCGTCGAAGGGCCCGTCCACACCGGCTTGGGCCAGGTCCTCGATCGGGGTGTGCACGAACCGCACGGTATCCGGCCAGGGTTTCGCGGCGGCCTGCTCCAGCATCCCGGCCGAGGCGTCCACGGCAACGATCTCGGCGTGCGGAGCGACCTCCAGCAGAGCGGCTGTCGAGGCACCCGTGCCGCAACCCGCGTCGAGCAGGCGCTGACCCCGACCGCCTCCGGGTATCCGCATCCGGCGTGCCGATATCCTCAGGTGGTCGTGATAGCCCGGGTTGGCGCCGACCAACCGGTCATACGCGGCGGCCCCGACGTCGAAGGCTCCCGGCACCTCGGCCCGGCGCAAACCAGACCTCGACAGCCCGCTCATCGCTGGGCATCCGAATCGACATTCCGCCGCGGCACCGGTCCGGCCCACACACTCGCCAACCAGCCGTCTAGCGGACTCGGCAAACCGGGCACGATCATCATCGGCGTCAATTCCAGCACACCCGACCCGGTCAGGCGGCCGCGCCCCGGCGGGCCCGCCGGGCGCGCACCAGCCCACCGGTGAAGACCTGCAACCGCCTGCCCATCCCCACCGAGGCCCGCTCGCTGAACACCTCGAAGTCGATGTCCTCGATCCGATCCAGAATCTCGGCGTACAGGGTGAAGGCGGTCGCCACACACGGTCGCGACTGCGGGGCCAGCAGAGCGATACCTTTGTGAGCCTCGCGGTAGATGGCCCGGGTGATGGCGTGCTGGGCCGCCAGCGCCTGGCGCACCCGCGGATCGGTGCGACTGGTCCGCTGACACCAGGTCAGCAGTTCCCGGTCGACGCCGAATGCGGCCAATTCGTCGGCGGGCAGGTACACCCGGTTGCGTTGCAGATCCTCATCGATATCGCGGAGAAAGTTGGTCAGCTGGAAGGCCCGTCCGAGCGCCTCGGCGGTGGGCTTGGCATCGTCAAGCGGCCCGACGGTCCCCAGGATGGGCAGCATCTGCAGGCCGATCACCTCGGCTGAACCGCGCATGTATCCGTTGAGCGCCGCGCGATCCGGGTAGTCGGTCACGGTGAGATCCATCCGCATCGCGGCCAGGAACTCCTCGAAGAGACTCAGCGGAATGCGATAGGTCCGGGCGGTGTGCAGAACCGCCGGCAGCACCGGTTCGCTGGCCTCGTCACCATCGAAAAATTTCGAGGCCAGCCGCTCCAGGCGGGCCTCCCGATCGGCCACGCCGGCATCGGACTGCAGATCGTCGAGGATATCGTCGGCGTACCGGGCAAACCCGTAGAGCGCATGCACGGCGGGACGTTGGGACGGTGTCAGCAGCCGGGTTGCCAGGAAATAGGTGCGGCCGTGCTCGGCGTTCAGTCGTCGGCAGTAGCGGTAGGACTCCCGCAGCCGGTCCCCGGAGATACCGGCAGCCTGCAATTCGGTGTTGATCATGCCCCAACCCGCGTCGCCGAACCACTGACCGTGCGGTTTTCGGGACCTCCGGACTGTCCGGTCACACGCTCGGCGGCAAGCCGGCCCGACAGCAGCGCCGTCGGCACCCCTACCCCGGGCACGGTCGATCCGCCGGCCAGCACGGCGTTATCGATACCGCGCACCAGATTGGCCGGCCGGAACGGACCGGTCTGGGAGAAAGTGTGCGCCAGGGCGAAGGGGGTACCGGCGTACATCCCCTGCCGGGCCCAGTCCACTGGTGTCACGACGTCGAGAATATCGGCATCCTCATCCATACCGGGCAGGAGACGTTCCGCCGCCGTCGCCAGCACCCGGCGAGCGTAGGCATCGCCCTCGACGGCCCAATTCACCTTGCCAACTTCGAGATTCGGGCATGGCGCAAGGACGAAAAGCAGGTCGCGTCCGGGCGGAGCGAGGGTCGGGTCGCCCGCAGTGGGCATGGTGACCAGCAGCGACGGGTCACTCATGAGCACCCCGTCGTCAATGATCTCATCGAAGGTCTTCGCCCAATTCGCCCCGAAACTGATGTTGTGGTGTTGCAGCGCACCCCCGACCGAGGGCACCCCGGCATGGATGACCACCGCCGACGGCGACGGTCGGAAGGTGATCGAACGGCGCGGCGTCTTGCCGAGCAACTGGTAGGTCAGCGGCAGTTCGGTGGTCAGCACCACCGCGTCGCAGGCGATCCGGTCGCCGGAGTCGGTGCACACCGCCGTCACCCTCGAACCGGACCGCTCCAGCGCCGTCACGGTCGACCCGTAGCGGAAGGTGACCCCGGCATCGGCCGCGGCCGCGGCCAGCGACTCCGGAACGGCCCGCATACCGCCGCGCGGGAAGTAGACCCCGGCGATGGTGTCCATATAGGCGATCACCGCGTAGGCGGCCAGCGCCTTCTGCGGCGGAACCCCGGCGTAGAGGGCCTGGAAGGTGAAGATCCGCTGCAGGCGCTCGTCGGTGATGAAGCGGCGCACCATTTTCTCCCAGCCGCGGAATCCGCCGATCGCAGCCAGCCGGGCCAGCTTCGGGGTCAGCAGCGACAGCGGTGAGGAGAAGTTCGATCCGATGAAACCATCGATCTCCAGCGTGTAGAGCTCGGTCAACCACTCCCGCAGCCGCAGGTAACCGGTGGCCTGATCGGGTCCGGCGAACTCCTCGATGGCCGCTGTCATCGCGGCGAGGTCGGAGTGCACGTCGAGCACGCTGCCGTCGGCGAACGAGGCCCGGTAGGCGGGGTCGGACGGCATCAGCTCGAGGTAGTCCTTCATCGATGCGCCGACGGCGTCGAAGGCTTCCTCGATGATGTCGGGCATGGTGAGCACGGTGGCTCCCGTGTCGATCCGGTAGCCGCGGATATCGGCCTGGCCCACCCGGCCGCCGGGAAAGTCGTAGCGCTCGACCACGGTGACCGAGCGGCCCTGTCCGGCCAGGTGCATCGCGGCCGACAGCCCGGACAGTCCAGCGCCTACCACCACAACATGGTCGGTGCGCCCTGGAATGGTTCGCATTTGTTAGTCCCTTTTCTGTCAGGTCAGCCGACGGGTGCAGGCCACCGCCATATCGGCCAGTGCCGACTGCGCCCAGTCGTCGATCCGGTTGTCATCGAGGAGTTCGATGGCGGTCCGCACGCGCTCGGCGATCAGTTCCTCGATCCATGCCGGCGCCCCGGTGGCCACGATCAGGTTCCGCCAGTGCGTGATATCCGCCTCGTCGAGTTGCTCGGCGCTCGTCAACGCCGTGAACTGCCGGCGGACTGCGTCGTCACCCATGCGCTGGGCTGCCACCACCACACTGGTGGCCTTACGTTCGGCGAGGTCACCGCCAGCCGGTTTGCCGGTCACCGACGGCGACCCGAACACCCCGAGGATATCGTCGCGCATCTGGAAGGCCTCACCTACCGCGTTACCGTAGGCGCCCAGCACATCGGTCAGGTCGTCCCGGCCGGCCATCGCCGCGCCGATCTCCAGCGGCCGACGGACGGTGTAGTTGCCGGACTTGCGCCTCGCCACTTCCAGGACGGCCTCGAGGGTGGGGAGGACTCCGGCGTCGTTGGCAATGTCGGCGATCTGCCCGACGGCGAGTTCGATCCGCATGGCGTCGTAGCGCGGCCAGGCCCGGTCCAGCGCGTCCCCGGCCAACCCGCTCTCTCGCATCATCTGCTCCGCCCAAACCAGACACAGATCGGAAAGCAGAACGGCCAGGGCGGCTCCGAACCGATCCTGCGACCCGGACAGACCGTAATTGCGGTGCCATCGACCGAACTGCACGTGGGCGGCGGGACGGCCGCGTCGCAGTGCCGAATCATCCATGACGTCATCCTGGAGGAGAGCGAAGGCGTGCAGCATTTCCAGACCCGCCGATGCCCGCAGGGCGGCGGTGTCTGCAGCGGGGTCGCTGTTGGTCCCGCACAGCCAGCCCAGGTACATGAAGGTCGAGCGCAGGCATTTGCCGCCGCCCAGGAATTGACCCAGCACAGCCGGGGCAATCTCGATACCGGTTCGCTCCAGTTGGGGAACGCACCGAGATGCCACGAAGTCGCCGACCTGATCCAGCACCCTGCGCCGGACGCCGTTTCGCCACAGTTCGAATTCGGCCCCCGGCGGTTCGACCGCCGGGCCGGCCACGATGGGAAGACCGCCGCCGGTCGATGTGGCGTCAGTCGCGCGCACGACCCCTCCTGTCCACCTGGTCCGCCTCATACTTGCCATCACCATTGAAGACGACCGTGCCGATCGGCGCCCGTCGAGCCCCCTATGGTCACCCAGGCGTAATGATTACCGAATGGCCGCGGTAGTCATTTACCCTTCCAGTGACCTGCGGTTTCCCGACCCGGCCGGCACAACGAGGGGGCTCCCCATGGCACAGCTGAAGGACCGGGTTGCCCTGGTGACCGGCGCGTCCTCCGGTCTGGGCGCCCAGGTTGCTCAACTGTTCGCCGAACGCGGTGCGTCGGTGTTCGGTATCGCCCGCGATACCGAACGGATGGCGACGGTCTTCAGATCGGTTCCGGGCGGCTCCTTCGGCGCGGCCGATATCACCAGCCCGCAGGCCTGCCGCGATGCCGTAGAGCAATGTGTGGATCGCTTCGGACGGCTAGATGTACTGGTCAACGCGGCCGGGTTCCACCAGATGCGCCATACCAGCGAGGTGACCGACGACGACTGGGCCTACGACCTGGCCGCCAACCTCAGCGGCCCGTTTTTCCTATGCCGGGCCGCGCTACCGCATCTGCTGCAGTCCGGTGGGAATATCATCAATGTCGCCTCGGTGGCCGGTGTCGAGGGCGAGGTGTACTCGGCCGGGTACTGCGCGGCCAAACACGGCCTCGTCGGCCTGACCCGCGCGCTGGCGGTGGAGTTCACCAGGGAAAAGTTGCGGGTCAACGCGGTGTGCCCGGGCGGGATGCTGACCCCCCAGGTCACCGAGTTCACCGCCCCTGACGATGCCGACTACAAGCTGATCATGCGGATCGCGGCACCGCGCGGGCTGATGGAACCTCGCGATGTGGCTTCGGTGATCGCCTTCCTGGCCAGCGCGGATGCCGCCGCCGTTCATGGGGCGGTCTACGTGGTCGACCACGGCAAACTGGCGGGCTGATCGGGCTTGATCCGGTCTTGCCGTCAGCGCTACTGCGCGGCGTTCTGCAACACACCCAGCTTGTCCGGGCAGTACGTGTTGATGGCCGCGCCGACGAATTGCCAGGCCTGCGCCTGGGTGGAATCCCGGTCCAGGTTGCGGGAGACGAAGAACGCCGAGGCATAGGCGTCACCGTCGACACCTTTGGCCAGCCGTTTGCAGGTGATCTTGCCCAGCCAGGCGTTGTAGTCCCGGGGGCCGTAAATCCCGTACTCGTGTAACTGGTCGGCGAAGGCGATATCGGGATCCGCCTCCGCGGCCGGGGCCAGCAGGACTGCCGCCGCCAGCGCCGCCAGACCGCCCGTCATCCGCGTCGCAAGTGCCGTAGTCCGCTTCATGATGGGCGCCGCATGATGAGCATCATGATTGAGCGTCATGATCACCATTGTAGGCCCGACACTTACATCAGCTAATCTCTTTGTCGGGAGGATCATCATGAGACTTTGGCGAGTCGCGCCCCTGCTGGCGGGATTGGCCGTCGCCGCCGGATCGGTGCTGGCGACGGCGACGGCGTCAGCGGATGCCACCGATGACTACCCCATCCCGAACCGGATGCTCAAGACCACCTGCACCGCCGAACAGATCATGGCGGCGGCCCGGGACGTGGAACCGGTCTACTTTGAGCGCTACATGATCGACTACAACAACAAGTCGCCGGAAGTCCAGCAAGCCGCCCGCGATTACATCCACGACTTCTACGCCAAAACACCGGCACAGCGGCGGGCCTGGTCAGAGGAGTTGGCCACCAACATTTACGCCGATCCGCTGGCCTTCCAATGGCCCAACCACGCCAAACTGTTCTTCAACAACAAGGGTGTGGCCGCCAACACCACCGACATCTGCAACCAGTACCCGCCCAACGACATGTCACTTTGGTCGTGGTAACCGCGACACCGGCAGTGATCGAACGCTGGCTGCGCCTCATCGAAGGTGACGATGTCAGCAGCGAAATCGACGATATTCTCACCGACGACGCCGTCTTCTACTCACCCGCGGTGTTCACACCGCAGCGGGGCCGGGCGGTGACGGCGGCCTATCTGCGCGCAGCCGAACAGATGTTCTCCGGAACCGGCTTCCGCTATGTGGAGAAGTGGTTCGGCGACCACTCCGCGGTTCTGCAGTTCACGGCCGACGTCGATGGGCTCACCGTGGAAGGTATCGACATGATCCACTGGAACGACGAGGGAAAGATCACCTCGTTCAAGGTGATGATACGCCCGTACAAGGCGCTACAGGGTGTCGTCGACCGGATGGCCGAACTCCTCGCTGCCGGATAGGCCGGTAGCTGCCGGCACCCCCGGCCGGGATAACGTTTTACCTACAATCCGCTGTGGTCAGCATTCAAGAATTTCCCCGGAAAGGCCTCTCTATCAGGCCTTCCCCTCCCATGACCGTACCGGCGCGGCTCTGGAGGTATGTGGCTGATGTGAGTAGAGTTCACCCAAACCCGCGGCCGGGTTTCTGAAGGTGCGTGTTTGCCGGACGCGATGACCGGCTGTCTCCCCCCAGGCAGGAGTGTTCGCGATGATTTCAGCCAGAGGCGCCGCCGTTCATGTCGGCCGGATCGGAGCGCTGGCGGTCACCCTCGGCGTGGGGGCGGCAGTGGCCTCCGGCACCGGCATCGCGCGGGCCGACACCACCGACCCGGGGACCCCGGGCTCCTCGGACCGAACCTCGCAGCGGGCCACCGCCGGTGGCGCCGCGAACACCGCTCCGGCGAAATCCCCACGGCGCGCAGCCCGCGGGGCCACAGCACGTATCAACTCCCAGCCGGCCCCGGCCGCCGTCAGCGGTAGCGCGACGGCCACCGCCAAACGCGCCGCGGGTGCACCCCCGGCCGGCGGGGACAACGATCCGGCAGACAGGCCCACGATTCCGGTCCT
>Ga0180436_10000063_pt1 | contig 108832 bp, 168 predicted proteins | sample SS_ome_2_FD_132434 | JGI IMG/M metagenome (GOLD analysis project Ga0180436, IMG submission 132434) | Hypersaline lake sediment archaeal communities from the Salton Sea, California, USA - SS_3_S_2 metaG | ecosystem: Environmental > Aquatic > Non-marine Saline and Alkaline > Hypersaline >...
GACTACAGCCAGAGGAACTTCGACTGGGTCGCTGCCAACCTAAGGGCGGTTATCATTGACTTCCTTCCGCTAGTGGTGGTGTTTGTTGAAAGCCAACTTCTCAGCAAACACACCGACCGAGCAAGGCGTTCTTTCAACCGCAGGGATGATAAAGAGGAACTTGACTTTGACATTTGGAAGCAATCCTACCCAACCATAGAGAAAACAGTCGCCAAACAGATGCCTAGACTTTTTATCGCATCGACTCTAGTGATCTCTGTTAGCTATTGGGCTTACTACACTGAGTTTGGTCGGGACTTGGCTCTATATGAGATTCCTTATGTGGGGGGAGTTGTCAAGTTTCTGGTGCTGGTTGTCTATCTGACCATTAGTGCACTCTTCACCTACGGTTGGGGTAAGTTGATGAGTGCGTTTGAGGTAGACACAGTCTTGGAGGATTTCGGGAAGTGGCTGGCTAAAACCTTTAGCAAACCTAAATCTAAGGGTAGTCAAACATTGGCAAAGGTTTCATCTGAAGATAAACCTAAACCAAAGGTTTCAGTAAGGGTTATAGTCAAAAGGCGTAGGGAAACTATATTTAAACTTCTACTTGAAAACGTTGAGCAAGACTCAGAACAACTCGCTAAAAGGTTTGGAGTTTCCTCCCAAACTATTAGAAATGACTACAAAGCTTTAGAGAAAGAGAACAAAATTTTATATGAGCGAGGTAAGGTTACAATAAAGGAAGAGCCCAAAGGAGATTTCTAAATGGGAATAAAACCACCTGATGTAACACACCCGTTTCCCACCCCGTCAATGATAAAACGAGGTGGGAACCTACACGTCCAAACACAAGAAGACGGTTGGCTAGTTTGGCAACCCGGGCATGAAGCACACCTAGTAAAGAAGGAAAAGCTCTTCTACACTTGTGACTGCACTGGGTTCCAAATGAGAGGCGTCTGTTCTCATATTGCGGCAGTGAGGATCAAACAAGGCGAGCTAAACAGGGAAGCGCTATTCTAATTCCTCCCCCTGAGGTGGGGTCTCAGTTTGTATCAATCAAAGTTTGCAACCACAACTGCTCCGCCAGTGTTTTGGCGCACGGTTCGCAATTTGGATTAGCGCCGTCAATTCTTGTCTGGTCATTTTTTGTCAAATCCTTTCTAGGATGGTGTCAATCCAGTGGTATGGAAAAAGTCTATGCAAGCCACGCGAGTACCGGAGGCACTCGCGGATGTTCTCTTATAGGAAATCCCAATTCTGGAGGCTGCCGAACCCCAATTGTCCAAATCGCCGATATTGCTACCAAGAAATGTCAAGCGATTATATGGGGCATCGCCAAATCCGTAATAGACATAGATAACATTGGGTGCACCCGCTGTAATACGGATAGCAACCGGACCGCACGGGATGGTGCTCAACAATGTGCTAGAAGTGATACCCCCGCCATTTTCCTGATACCTTCGCTTTATATCCATTGTGGTCTGGCCATCTGTATGACTGACAATCAATTCCCCAAAATCATTTTCGTTGGCATCACTGCCAGCATCTATGCGGATAGCTACATCTGAACCCCAAACGCTTGCGACTCGCATGTAAACTTCCCAATCGCCACCGGACGGATCACCAATGCTCCGATAGCGATAAAAGAAGTCATTTTGAACACTATCGGTCAGCAACACACAGCTCTCAGGAATTGCCGAAAAGTCTAGGCCATCTGGTGTACCATCAAAAACAGCTCCGCCAGCCCACCCAGTAGTTAGCCACTCAAAATCACTCCCGTCAAAATCCTCTTGTGGATCAATTAGGAAATTATGCGCCCTTTTGAATAGCCCCGCCTCATCCTTCTCAGCATACACATCCCCCGCCACATAGACGGCCCCCCACCCATGCGTGGCATCCCCCAAGTCCACATCATTGTCTGTATTTGGGTACAGCTTGCCATCTACCAAGTGGATTTGGTCAGCGGCGGCCACCTCAAAATCCATCCTGCCGCCCGTTGGATCACTGATGCTAGTTTCCTGGGCAGCATCTAATTGTAGACAGTCTGCAACGCCCCCAAGCCACAAAGGGCCTTTCCAGACCTGTATTTTCCCAGAGGCATAAACAGTAAACAGATCGGCGCCAGTAGAGTCCTGTGTAAAAAGATAGCTGTCTTGCTGGTCACACAATTTCCACCCCACAGAGCTGTTCCCGGCCACTGCGTCGTCAGCCAGGTAGAATATGGCCGTATCATCATTGCTTCCACCCACAAATTGCAACTGCGGACTATCCCCCGCACCGTCATCTAGGACGACATTGACTGTCGAAGTAAGTGCGCTCGCATCCAGCGTTGCAACATCAGACCCGCCAGCCTCAAAATCTATCTGGTCATCGGTAGGTGCTGATAGCGTGGTATCACCGTCGGTATCCAGAATCACGGCATCGGCGTTGCCGTCAACATCCACTGCATCAACTGTTATCTTGCTTGACATTTGTATCCTCCTTTGCTGCGGCTGCCCGCAGCTTGTTGAGTAGGCTCTGCGCCCACATGAGTTCCGCCTGCGACATTGGCGTCCTGTTGAGTAGCTGCACTAGTGCCATGAGTTCTTGTTCGTTTAGGATGTGGGTTTCTCCTTATAGGTTAAACCCACATTAGCCACAGTGCAACCTTGAACGTGTCCGCTCCCGCTGTTCTTTGTACCCAAACACTGCCATCGGCGTTTACTGACAACGCCACGGTATCTACACCATCGTCATAGATATTATAGCTTTCTCCGGGTTCTAACCAGCACTGGTGCTGCTCCTTCCCCGCTCCTGTGTTCTCGGTAGCAATCGAGTTCGCCCACATTACCTCCGTTACGTCCTCAGACCCGTTGGTAATGACACCTGTGGCAATATTATCAACGGCGCTGTAGTCCCAGTGCATAGCGCCGCTACAGAGCCTATAAGAATAGAACCTTACCGACCCATACTGAGTAAGTTGTGCCTCATTTCCATCGTCATCCATATAGAACAGTTCGGTATCGGCGCTAACATCTTTGGCATAGAGTCGACCTTCGTTGGCTGCATTGGTTGGAGCAGTCGCCTCAGACAACGCCAGAGTCCCGTCCTGGTCGGCAACAGAAGTTCCTAGGCCAATGCGATTGGGGATTATCTCATCGCCGCCCTCGGCTGCGGAGCTGTGGTCGTGGACAGCATCGGACCATATGTTATCCCAATCTAACTGACCACCTTGGCCTGCCGCGGCAGTATGGGCGTGGTCTCCCAAAGTAACTGTTACATTTCCGCCTGCCCCACCATCTGCGATGCTAATACCGGTCCCCTGAGTGAGGATTCTCTCTTGAGTTAGAGTAGCGTCGGCCGCCAGAGTCACGTATTGGGCATCAGTGGGAGCCCCTCCCCCACCTCCACCCGCTCCTTCCCAACAGTGCCCAACGAGAAACGCGTCCACAGTACCAGAAGAACCCGCAGCATTCGCAGTGAGAGCAACCCCGAAAACTCCTTGGTCGAACGTTGCAGTGGGTGTAGCAAACCCTCTTGCAGCACTAGTCTTGAGAAACTGCCCGCGAGTGACGTTCCCATCCACATAGACAGGAGCTCGGCCTAGGACTGCAACCTGGACGAGTGACCCAGAGGCTCCGCCGACCAAAACAACCCCAGCTACATCTATATCTCCCGAGGAGGTAGTGGTGGTGACGGAATTGTCCTTAGTGGAATCGAAGACCACTACCTCGCCTAACGACAACGTTCCTGTGGCATTGTTCGTGTACTCAGCCCGGAGGCAATCAGATCCCAAGTTCCAGTTAGAAGTTGACCAAATCACAGAACCGCCGGGTTTGAAAACCTCCCACCGCATTGAGCGAGGGTCGTAGAGCACATCCACGTAGTCCCCAACTGCGATTGAAAATAGTTTCTTCCAGCCGCATTGCTGGTTGGTTCCGCCCGAGATTTGACAAACGATATACCCGTCATCTGCATCGGCAACACTAGTGACCAAGCATCCTGGGTACCAAACCAACTGAGTTAGCCATTGGTGGAGAGAGTCTATTAAACTATCTACTGCATTTCGCACACTGACTTCATCAGACATTATAAACTCGTATCTGCTGCTTCTTCTAAGACGAAAGTTGAGTTTCCAATCCGCTCTTTCTGATTGTAGTTCACTGCGATCTTATGAATGAAAAAATCTTTCTGGCTCCAGCTAATTCCATCCTCAGCACTGGAATAGGTGATTTGGATCCGATCCATTAGCTCGAACATAACTCCTGCCAACCCAGCGCGGTTGACTCGTACGGTGTAATCCCTGTTCTCCCACTGGTACCGTCTCTTGGCCCAGAGGTCAAGCTGCGCTTGAGTGTTGCAACGTAACCGAGTGAGTTCTAGTTTCTCCCCATACGCCTCGGGTTCAGTGACCGCAGGGTTTGTGGGATAGGACGATGTCAGAATTGTCCCACTGTCTGTTAAAGCTTTGAGAATGACTTGGTTGACTCGAGCATCTGTTCGGGGGATAATCTCTAAAGGCTCAGTGAAAAAATCATCGTCCCACACCATTGTAACAGCCGGCAAGACCGCATCGAAGGCTGGGTGGGGGATGTAGTGAAATTGATCTTCTTTGTCACAGTAGCAGATGTAAAACTCATTCTCTGCCAACTGCCGAATCCGCTCCCAAATAATTCCCTCGTGAAGAGCCAGAACAGTTAAGTCGGCGGAGTTTGTCTGGTCAATATCTGAGATGTCGAGCCAGCCGTTGGGAGCAGGAGTAGACGGACCCATGTTGGTGTGGTCGTCTATAATGTGATCTACGACCTTCCCAGAGGTCAAGTTGGTCATCTGATGCTCATTAGCAGGAGCTGCTTGTTCCGTGAAGTAAATACCTTGGACCCGACCTCGTTTCAAGTAAGCATCAGAGGTATTGGCGATGAAAGTAGTCTCAGACCGGTCGTGATAGCGGCGGATGTTCTGGGGCAGGGCATAGCCCACAAACCGCCGGTAAAAATTAAAGTCCCAGGCCCCATCCGCCTTTAGCCGCACAAAGACCTGGACCTTCTCGTTCTCGTCTATGGCATCTCCGTCATTGAAAATAGTGCCCCGAATCTGCCACCCACCCCGGTCTATATCTCCGTTTAGTTGTTGAATTTCTACAGTTTTGTAAGTTCTCATGTGGTGATTTCTACGTTAGCTATACCAGCAGTAACATCCAATGTCCCAGTAATATCGGTCCAGGTAGTTCCTTGGTTGGGGGAGTGTTGGATTAACTGCGCTCCCGCATCGGTTCGAGCAATGACAATCTCATTGGGATCTTCATCCAAAACAGCGATAGCCGAGAGGTCATAAGGAAGTGCAGCATCTAAAGTTGACCAGCTTGCTACATCGTCCGTTTCAACCAAGTCGTCGTTTCCATCCAAAGCTAGGTATACATGGTTATCATCGTTTGGGTCTATGGCAATAGGCTGGGCTCGGCTGGTTCCCCAAGAACCGGGGTCAATTCCGGTTGTAGTAGCTCCACCATCTGTAGACAACTCTGTTTGTTCGTTATTTCCAAAATACCCAGAGATAACTACCCGCTCACCGGTATACTCTGTTGCTTTGACATTGATCGAGTCCCCTGCTCCTGGGTCAAAGGCTTTGGTCCCCACATGGTCATCTACAAGTGGGAGGTCTGCTGTGACCATAATAGGGTTGTTTGAGGAGTCATAAATCCCTAGGTACAAAATGTCTCCATCCCCGTCTACATCCATAGATTGTGGTGGAAGATCTGAGCCAGCACCGATTGGGGACAGGGTGTAAGTGGGGCCGTTTCGGAAAATATTGTCGCCACCACCCATATACCAAGTAACAGAGTCCCACTTTATTCCCCCACAGCCTGCAGATTCACTAAGAGCAGATACAGCAGTTGACCAACTCCCTCCAGATCGGGTGTAAAGCTGCGCAGTGGATCCTTTGTCAACTCCAATCCAAAGGTTCCCGTCTGACCCTCCTGACAACTCCGCAGCTCCCGTTGTCAGCACCCCAGGTGGGTCTAGGTCTTCGGTCCAGCTTCCTACATACCTCCAGATCTCATCTTGAGTATAGCTAACTGCGTAGAGGGCTCCGCTGTGTGTGTAGAAAGCTGAGTATCCCAGGCTAGAAACTGTTGGTTCATCTTGCCAAGCCCCCGCTCCCACAACTCGTTTTATGAGAGTTCCTTCGCCACCAATAACTGTTGACCAATATGTATAAGTTCCAAATTTGATAATATCATACGAAGATATACTATTCGACCCACCTACAGTGTATGAGGTATGGACATCGTGAGACCAACTTCCCCCCAACGTTCTTCTGGAGAAGTGAGCTTCTTGGATTAAGTGTCCAATCAGTTTTCCACACACAATATATAAATAGCTTCCGTACGCATTGGCGCTGCGTATTGTGTACGCAGCATCTACAGTTGAAACATCTAGATCCTTAGTCCAGCTCGTTCCGTTTGTGGTGTAGTACAGATCGTTGATGGATGCCCCCCAGATTCGGCCGTTCCAAATGAAAACGCGTTCTAGGTCAGAAGCTCCTGCGGGATTCCTTTTTGTCCAAGTAGCATCACCCGTCCGCTCATACAGCCCACGGTCACCATCGGAAGTGCCTCCCTGACACCAGAGTTTACCACCGTAGATGAAAAATTGTTTTGCTCTATGTGGCCCAGAATCATTAGCCCACGCCATAAAAGTATCCTCTCATATTGACAACTCTATGCAAAACGTACTTGCCAGTTATACCAAGTTGTCCCGTAATCATCTGTCCAATAAACCCACACCCGAGTAGCCGACCCGGCTAGCACATAGACCTCATCCTCGTAAGCTGGGTTAAATGCAATACAGTACCAATCCAAATCGCTTACAGCGGGAGCAGGGGAATCTCCTGCATCGTTCTCAGGAGTAGACATGGTAAACTGAGTCCAACTAGTTCCTTCATCAGTACTCCTAGCCACCCCCGCCTGAGTCGCGATCCAAAGAGTCTTAACGTAATCATATTTAGTAGCAGGATCTATTTTCATATCCCGCACATTTAGCCAGTTTCCTGTCAAACCGGTGTTCTTCGACTCCCAAGTACCTCCAGAGCAGCTACTATACTCCATATAAAAAACACCAGCGGATTTGTGGCCAATGAAAATGTCTGTAACCAAAGATGTATTAACTACGACCTGCGCATAGGCACTGCCTTGGAGCCCAGTTCCATCTGTAACTGTTAGGGTGACAGTGTAAGTCCCTGCTGAAGTGTACTGGTGGGTTCCGTTGGATGCGTTGGATGACCCGCCGTCGCCAAAGGACCAAGAGTAGCTGGTTACTGTTCCGTCTGGGTCGTACGAGCTTCTCCCATCGTAGGTCACAGAGTCGTTCACACAGATGACTGTAGGAGTCAAGCTAATAACCGCAACTGGCTCTTTGACTACTCCCGTTACGTTTCCAGCAGTACAACAAAAGAACCTCGGGCTCACTACGGGTCCGAGGATTACTTCCATCTCTCCTGCGAGTTTGGTGGCAATTAGCCTTGTTTTTTGGAGGTCACTGAGTGAGGTTCCCATATCTGTGAAATCTGTTTAAATTTTTCCAGTCCTTCTGGCTGCTTGATTTTTACAGTTGTGCTAAAGTTTCTTTAGTAATTGTGTAAAAATCCCCTTTAATATCTTTCAGTGTATAAAGAAAAACACTCAAAACTCCCCTATAATTCGGGGGGTGTCATTTTATACACACATTGGAAGCTTAACTAGTCTGCGCCCGTCTGCTAGAGTTAGACGTTAACATTCCAAAACTCGACCCTAACGTTGGTAAATCTCATTGAGGAGTTTCCAGAAGGGTCAGCCACTCGGTACTCAACTCGACCCATAGTAGGGCTTGTGATTCTCTGGATAGCACCATTCACCAGAGTGTCAAAGGAAGTTAAGACGGACTGTTGGTATTGCGTCCACGATTGGAGTTGAGTCAAATCGCAAGAAGATCTCTCCCAGACGACCTTGCCGACCTCATTCCAAATCCCAGCACCGTCAGTTCGAGTACCGATTTGGTTATATTCGATAGGAGTGACAGATTCCGGCTGGGCGATTGTACTCGATCCGTTTATAGCAAATGTAGCCATTAGTCAGGCCTCCTCGAAATCCCTTCCTCTATTGCTTCTGTTACTCCGATGATTAACATATTAGCGGCCTCAGGGGATAGGGCGCTCCCAGTGACATTGATACTTCCAGATACATCCACAGATACCCGACCTCCTCCAACAGCACCACCGGTCAAAGGAGTCACTCGGACGTGCTCTGCCACTCCCCCTTCGCCCACAACTAGGGTGGTAGGTCTTGAAAATACTGCGTCTAAGCCATGTTGAGCAAACTCAATCTCACCTCGGCCCGTAGGAGAACGCCCTGTTCTTTCCTCCTGGCGACGCCGAGCAGCAGATACACTCCAAGGATCCGCATCGGCTATCTCCTCCAAAGCCTCTGCCGTTTCTTTGGCCTCCTTCTTCAGCAAACCTAAGCTCTCTCTACGCCGCTGATCTGCGTCTATTCCAAGTTGGACTTGATCCACATAATCTCCATAAGCTTCTCGCCATAGGTTCATTATGGTGTTGGCTGTTTCTGTATTCATATCTTTCTCAGACATCAGAGATTCGCCCACCGCCTGGAGTTTTTCATCACGGCTTTGGAGGAGGTCGTTCATCCGCTCTTGGTAGTTTTGCTGTTCTGTAGCTCGAGCTTCTGCTGCATTCTCAGCAATGGTAGAAAGTGTCTCTTGGAGTTGGGTTTGGATGTCAGACATCCGCTCCTGGAATTGGGATTCCCGATCCGCCATCTCACGCCGGAAGTCCTGCTCTCGCTCCTGGCGTTGTGTCTCTCGGTCCTCTTGCATATCAGACCGAGCATCTTCTTGCTCCCGAGCCCGGACATCCTTTTCGTGGGCGTACCGAAGCCTCAACTCCCTTAGGGCGAGAGTGTCACCTTCAGCAATTAAGCGCTCCTCCTCAAACTGGAACTCCCACTCGGCATCAATAACCTCCTGATGCTGGTCGCGGATGAGCCGTTTCCACTGCCTGTTAAAGTCCTCTTGTTCGTCAACTTTCTCTCGGTTGTACTCCTCCCGGATCCGAGTTAAATCTTTTTGATAATCTGAGATTGCGTCGGCTTCACTCTTTTGGGCTTTCTCGATTGCTTTTTCATGCTGCTTTTGGTACTTCTTATCGATATCGGCCAGCTTTTTGCTGTGATCTTGGTTTAACTTCTCGACGCGCTTTTGGTGATCTTTGATAATATCTTCGATCTTCTTGGCGCCTTTGAGGGCCGCTTTCTCAGCCTTCTCATCTAGACCAGGAGGAGCCTTTTCCGTCGGTTCTTCTTCAGGAGCTTCCTTTGGAGCTTTTGCTGTTGGTTCTAACCCCCACATCTTACGGACAGTCTGTATTCGACTCCTCTTAAACGCCTCCTCTAGTGTGCGTTTCCGCTCAGCAAATCCCCTGATTCCCTCCCCTCGTCGGATCCGATCAATTAAATCTGCTAACATCAAAACATCAATAATTAACTGATCGATCTGAGACAAGACTGCGTTTGTAATAACAAAACCCAACTGTTGGAAGCTAGTAATAAGAGCAGTCGGTTTGGCGGATATGTTATCAAGGTAGTCAGAAGTTAGCCCAATCTTCATTGCAATCAATCCCCATGCCTCTACCAGACCCTGAGTGACTGGGTTGAGTTTTATTACAAAATCGAGTATAGCTGCGACCTCATCTCTACTCTCGACTAAGAAACTCACAAAGTCGGCAACCCTAGAAGCTAGATCCCACATATTTGATAATAGTGTCGCCACAAGCTCACCTAGTTTAACTGCAGTGGCGATGATCTCTTCTTTATTTTCCTTGACCCAGCCTACTACCCCCTTAAGTGCGTCTTCTAGTTCAGCAAATACTGGTTTCCCAAACTCAAGCAGCACCTCACTCCAGAGCCCGCGCAAGAACCCCATCTGACCAGCAAATGTTCCCAACTGATCTTGAACAAGGCCCCAACCCATACCATACTCCTCTAGGAGCTGGTTTAGGGCTGCCATTTTTTCTTCCATGGTGCCTTGCATCTTGGTAATCTCAGCCAGCTTTTTCTTTGGGAGCTCGAACCTCATAGCCAGAGAGGTATAGCTACCAGACAAAAACTCACGCAAGGCGAACGCAGCCCCTATCATACCCTGAATTGGATCTGCTGCTGCCAACCCCTGCTGGGCTCGAATCATATCGAGGAAGGCATCCTTGCTTCCCTCGGCGTAAGGTAGGAACTGCTTAGCAGCCAAGGCCATATCTACGACGCTCTGCCCGGTTTTGGATGCCTCTTCTCTCATCGCCTCCAGGAATTCTTGAGCCTTGACTTCGCTGCCCAGAAGGCGGTTGAACGTTAGTGTAACCCCTTGCATCCCGCTAGCTAAGCCAACGGCTTGCTGAGTTATTCCGAGGAGTGTAGCTCCCACCTGTTTCAAAACTCCGAGAAACATCTGGACGCCCTTAAAAGCGAAAGCGATCTTAATCGCCTCACCTACAGATAGGAAGGATTTCTCAGTCCCTTCTGCATCTTTGCTGATCTCTTCCATCCGCTTTTTTGCCACGTCTCGGGCACGTTGTGCTTCTTCTATTAACTTGTCTGTTCTTGCGATCAATTCGACGAATAACGTCTCTACAGGTTCACCTGGCATTATTTAAGAAACCATAATTTTATACCCTGCTTTGGTTCGACCAAATTAAGTTTAATCGCTGCGTCCATAAGTCGATCAAGATGATTGACTTTTAGGATCTCTGGGAGTACTTCGAGCACATAATGAAAATCCAACTCCCCAGCCTCAGACGTTGGGATCCCTAACGCATAGGCCATAAATGCCACTACACTTTCTGTGTTCTCTTCCACTACTTCAGTGAGGGCTTTTGATAATAGAGTTAGTTTAACTTGAGGATTTTTTTCCTTCTGGAAAGCTAGAATGTAAGGAGCCAACTGATCTAAGTGCCTCGCCACCACACAGATAGCCTTTAAGCCGTTCCGGAGGTTCATTGGTTCAACCATCTGCACCCCCAGTCACAACATTTCCAGTTGGCTTTAGGTTGTTAGGAATATTAGCTCCACCCTGAGTCGTTCGTTGCCAAGGGAGTTTTTGATAATCCTTGTACTGGCCTTTCTTGTCGTAGGCGACCTCAGATAAACCGTACTCAAATTCCTCCCTTTCATGCCTCGATAACTGAACTTCCTGCAAGTAGCACCAAGCCACCTCGGGAACTAGATTCAAGATTGTTTCTTGGGCCCAGGAGTAGGCTTCGGCTAGTTGGTGGACGATTGAGGCTAGGCCACGGTTGGGGTAGTCAGCATTTGTTTTAGCGACTTTGGGTTGGATGGTCATCCAAGGGAGAGTGGCTAAAGGCTCGTTTAGGGCGACAAGTTTGATAAAAGCCTCAGCAAACTCAACCGGATCCTGGCCCTCAGTCCAATCCTCAGAGAACCCCGTTGCATGGGAAAACCATTCCAGGTAGCAATCTACAGTGTCATAAAGCCCGATGTCCATCCACTCCTTGAGCTTCCCCATAGTTGCTTCCAGGGCATAATACCCCCTCAACCTTTGGCGGGGAACTACAAAGAACTCCCCACCAAAGGCGATGGTTTCTGTCTTGTTTTCGAGCTCCAATGCTTTCAAGAAGTCCACTGAGCTCCTCCTAACTTAGTTCACTGGGATCTAGCCTGACAACTGTTGCAAACGCCTGAGCATCCGGCTTTGTGTCATCTGCATAGAACCTGACAGTGAACCCGGTCAACGTCCATGGCTGACCCCAAACCGTTGCTAACTCCCAAGCATCTACAACCTGACACCTGTGTCCTGTTACTGAGAAGCAGTCTCCCGTGGAGTCGTCATAAACACGACTCCAGAAGCACATGTAATAGGTATCGTTGTCAATCTCACCGAGACCGAACTTACTTGTACCTTCGGAGGTGTTATTGGTGACTCCGCTACCCTTCATAAAGATACTAAGGTGCTCGAAGGGTAGAAGACTCTTGAGGGTGAACGTGCATTCCAGGTAGTTCCGCTTCTGGGTGACTGACTTAACACCAATCGTATCACATTGGATGTCATTCATCGTCACGTTGTCACGGAACCGGAAATCCTCGTAGCACCCAATCTGATAGGCGGGGTCTGCTGCGGTTCCCGCAATACCCCAGTAGAACCCGTCGGAGTCGGGGTTGTTCTGTGGAACTCCCCCAATCCAAAACTCGGGACCGCCCTCCAAGAAAAGATCTTCTGACGAGGTGGTTGTGCCTGTAGGCTCACAATAACTTGAGTTTAGCGGCATTTTTGTTTACCTCCTATTGAAAATGAAAAAGCGCGCTAACACATATACTAGCTGCGTCAACGCGCTTCCGTTTATCTAAAATATGGCCTAACAGGCTTTTGAAAGAATTTTTAAAAATTTCTCAATGCAAACACTGGGTAGGTGACAGCTTTCTTACCCCCTCCCCCACCACATCCCCCACAGCTCCCCCTTTGGATTTTTACTTTTTGTAGGAGCCCGTGGATGTCTCTTTCATCAAGCTCCTCCCCAATTATTAGGCAGGGAGCATTGTGGTAGAACCTATAGATATTACCCGTCTCGGGTCCTTCGTAGATGACAGAACCGCCTTTCGAGATGCCTCGTATGTAGCATAGCTTTTTCAAACCTCTTTCAACCTCATCTCACAAAGGACTTCTCCCCGCCAACCACCTGGAGGAGGCTCTGGAACAGGAGAATTTTGTCCCGTTATGTTGACTGCTGTCTCAGCCACAAAGTTCCCAGATGACTCAACCTTCTCTCCAAATAGCGCTGCTGTACAAAGGTTCATAATCTGATTACACTGGTCTGACGAGAAGTTGTACACTCCACCAGACGATGTAGGTTGAGTTAGTACCAAGGTTGAAAATGTCACTGTCCAGTTTTTTAAGTGACAGTTTCCTGTACTGTTGGGGGTGAGGAGATTAAGAGCCACTCGCACACAAGGATAGGCCCAGTCCGTTCCTGGCCACTCATCTTCTCGGATCTCATCTCCTACCACTGCAACTAAGTCGGTATCAGCTTTTAACACAGTAATTACTGCGCTCTGGACGTCGGAGCCATTGAGCATACAAAACCTCTTTTAGTAATTCAAGGTTCAACATCGAAACTATCAGGATCAAAGCCATCAGACAACCCCTCTGGGAGTTTAGTGGGTTCAATATTGAAAATAAATCTAAACATAAGACCTAAAAGCGCTGACCAGGGGATGAGGTGCTGAGTCCCTTTCTTGTTCTGATTGTGAGAGTAGCAATCCTTGCAGTAAACTAGGATCCCTCTCTCGTCATATCTAAATAAGAGAGTGTTGTATGGACTTCTCCGGCATCTAACGTCTTTCATCCTCTTCTAATCTCCCGTATAATTGAGTTTAAGATAATATCTTTTACCTCAAGCCCTTCTAGTTTCAGTGCAGTACTCATAAATGGAAATGCTTCTGTCCCAAACCTGGATATTTTCAACTGGACTGCTCGTGCTACTGCATATAAGGCATCTTTAGGAGGTGTTCCTGGTTTTACCTTTAACCACTCGACAATGTTCTTAAACTTAGGCCATCTCTGCGGAGGAGTTTTCTCATGCAAATAAATTGCTTGGTGTGTTCCAGGACCAATTCTAACACTATATGTTACTCCAGAAGATCGGACTCGCCCAACTGTAATAGACCGAACTGTCGCTCCAGTGGCTGTTCCCCTAGGTCTGAAAATCTCGAATACTCGCTTCGCTCGAGAAGCTACTCGAACTCCAGCAGTATGGAGACCCTTTCTCATCCCAGCATCAACTAAAGCTGGAAGGTCGTCAATTTTTCCTTCGCTCCATACACGTCCAGACATAAACCCTCATAGCATCTAGGTAAGCTTTATACAACTCTGGTGGCCACAAATACCAAAACCCCAAAGCGATTGGAGAAGTCTCCAGTGTGCTAGCGATAATATTAAGAACTTCGAGAGCTTCTTCGTGGCCCCGGCAGAATTCGAGCTCTTGGGTTAAGCCACGGACAGTGGAAACTAAACTCATCTGTTCTAACTACAACCTTCTGAGTTTGGGACTGCTGAAGTATGTTTGGATATCCAGTGGGTTGAGTCCATGTACTCGTTCATTCATAGCAGATTCTACCCACTCCTTAACTTTGCTTCGGTCTTTGTTTGAGCCAGTCCACTGGCCCATTGTACCTGGCCCAAGTACCTGACCCAGATACTTTACTTGCTGTTTGCGCGATTTACCTTTCCCGGTATATGACACCTTCTTATACACTCCCCCTCGGATCTTACCTTTGGGAGTATCAATCTCTGCTCGTTCATCCCCCCATCTATCCTTCTTCCAAGTTACATTCTGACGAGTGTATGTCTTTTTACCTGCCTGTTTGCGTTGGGCGGCTACTCCACCACCCTTCCGAGGGGCTGAGCCTCCTCGTTTACCTTTTCTCCCCTTGTGGCCCCAGTTACCAGACCCAGGACCACCTCTCTCGATAAAATCGATCGTTTCTGTAACTTCTTTGAAAATATCCCAACTCATTGTACTATCCTCCTATCCATCCTTTCTAGTCCCACAGACAAGTGGCTCCGTGGGTCGCTAGGGAGTAAACTATCTACTTGTACTCCTGTAACTCGAAAGTCGTAATCAGCCCAGGCACCAGTCTCGGGAGTTATTATATCCCTTTCAGTGATGTTTCTATCACTTGGCTGAACGACCATTGAGAACACCTTCCCAGTTTGGACTCCTTGAGCTCTTAGATCAGCGCTGGGCCTAACTGCTGAGATCCTTGCCTCAACGTGTTCTGCAATGGTTGATAATGTGTATTGTCGTCCGCCGGAAGCTGTATCTGCTGAGGCGTCTTCTCTTTTGATAGTGACTAGGATGTTTTGGCCTTGGAGAGACACTATTGTACCTCAAACATACTAAATTCTCTGAAAATCCTTTCTTTGAATGCTGGATGACATATAAACATCATCTTAAACTTGATAGGATCCATGTAAGAGTACATTGCTGGCTCTTTGATCTTTATAACCTTGGTTTTCTTAAATGGTTGCCAAGGAAATGAAAATAATCGTTCCCATAGAGTTCTGGGAACCTCTTCTTCCTTTTCAGCAAGAGAGTTAGTATCCCACTTGATATCTATAAAACCAAGGTTAACTGCTCGGCCTTTGTAACCTAAGTCAAAGCTTTTGTATTGTTGAGTCATGGGTAACCTCTTCCAGTAATCCCCAGGAATCTCTTTTTCTTTATCATGTTTAGAAGGTTTAGGGCCTGCACCACTCTAGGATCTGAGCTAATACTGTTCATCCAGGTAGCAGTTTCTCCATAGCTCTCCGAGTAATCCATACTCGACCAGGACTTGATAAACTTCTCACCCTCAGCAGTTAAGCTAGTAATTTGAGGGAGTAGATACTTCGCAATCTGGCAAACAGCCATTCGAAGCACAGATCCAAGTTTAGTGCCTGTAAACGCTCCTGAAGCAAACCCCGCCGTGTACGTTACCCTTACTCTAGCAGGACACTCGCACCCACACCACCTCCCCCTAGCCGTGCAGCAGGGAAATGCGCTACAGGCTACGGCCAAGATAATTCCTTGTTCTGCGTCGAGAGTAACTGCGCATTCTTCATCGTCTTGCCATTCACAATCACAGTCTAAAAAATGTAAAGAGGTCACAGTGTCTATGGATATTATACGTCTTTTCTTTAATTGTAGTTCCTTCTGGAACGGCCAAGGGTACTCCTCAGTCTGAGCCGTGGGAGTTAGAGGAGTCATCAGGTACTCCTCAGCCAACCACTCCCCAATGTCAAGAGCTAACTGAACCTGAGTAGATGTGTATGAACCTGTCGAATCTCCACAATAGTCAGAGAAATCCGAGGTGGTGACGATATCTGACATTAGACCTCATTGGATTGGGCCTCTCGTGCCTCCCTCATCTTTTTCATTTTCAACTCAGCGTACTTGTTTAAATCTTCTTCTGTAAAATCAAAGTTCTCAGCCAGGATCTCTAAAGTCATAACTTCCCGTGTGGTCATTTCTACGGCCAGAGCTTCTTTGACTACTTCAAGTATCCAAGTTCCTTGGGCTGCTTCCTTTAATTTTCCCATCACTCATATTTTAACACAGAAAGGGCGAAAATCAAAATGTTTCGCCTCGAGTTCTGAAAATTTTAAGGTTCCACCTCTTGACAAAAACTGAATTCTGTGTTATAATGTAATCACAACAATGAAAGGAGCGCAGATCATGAATAGAATAGCGATATGTGATTTTTGTGGGAGTAAAATAACAATAGTCATCAGGATGTCAGCCAATCGGTTCGATGACATGTACGTAGTATGTAAAACCTGCGGTAAGAAGGCAGATATTAACATTGAATATGACAACGAAAGAACCTCAGAGTTTGACTAGCTAAGCATAACTCCATTGAGTAGGTTGCACCTTAGAGTGTGGACACCTTTGGGGAAGAGCAAAGTCCTCTAGCGAAAGCTAGGGGCTTTGCCATTTTTCCACCCAATCCCTCACCAGAACCTCAAAGTCGTAACTCCTAGCACATTCCTGAGCAGTGTGCGCCATATTCATTAGTTTGGCTTGATCCATTAGGAGCGAATTAACTTTCGACACAAAGTTCCAGTCGTGCTCAGAAGTCCCAACTTCTCCTGGAATCAAATAACCCGTTTCTCCATCTACCACTCGCTCGTGTAGAGCAGCCACGTCGGAACAAACCAAAACAGATCCTGCTGCTGCTGCCTCTAATGCCGATATACAACACGTCTCCTTAAAGGCGGTGGGGTACAAAAACAGTTCAGATTTAAGCTGCCACTCTCTCAACTCCTCTGCTCCAACGTGGACATGGTTGACAATGTTGTGCCCGGTCTTTTCTAAAAATTCAGCTTGAGCGTACTGAGCAGCGCACATATTCTGGTTCTCCTCGGGTTTCGCTCCCCAGCCGTAGTAACTTGAAAATAAGTGTAAAGAAGCCTCTGGCTGGAGGACTTGGATTTTGGGCCAGATGTCGAGGATATGAGACAAGCCACGTTCAGGAGTACTGGTATGGATGCACATGCCTCGAACTTTGTCAATTTTCTTCTCAAACTCCTCTAACTTGATTCCGTTGGCTGTAACCATGCAGTATTCATCTGGAATATTCTCCTCAGTGGCAATTTTGTCTTTTTGCCACTGAGACACAAACATCACCAAATCAACCAACCCATTTCTAACATCATCTCCTAGTCCAACACTTTCCGTGTCAGCCAGGATAATGACCTTGAGTCCCTTAGGGCGCTCTTTGAAAATCTCCCTCATCCGGAAACTGACGAAGACATCTCGGTCCTCCTGGGGGTTGAAACGAGAGATGTTAGACCAGAAAACTTCACTGGATGTAGTTTCAATGGGAGAGCGGTTATAGAGCCTCACTTGGTGGCCCTGTCTGGCTAGTTCCCTTGCTGACTGGACGATAAACCCCTCAGTTCCACCTAAGCCTTTTTGTTCTAGGTCGGAGTCAGTAAATGGGGGGTTGTTGCTATAATGCAGATCAACCTTCACTTTAACCTCCTCAGGACTTTATTCTGTAGCTTCTCAATCTTCTTTATTCGCTGCTGCTTTAGCTTTTGCAGTTTGGCCTTGTGCTTCTCTGTTACTTTGATATGAGCTTCTCTGTACCAATCATGCAGTCGTTCCTGCTCTTCTTTTGATAATCCCGACTGCTCAATTAGTTTGTAAATTTCCTTCGCTTCTTTCATACTCCTCCTTCCACGGCAGAGCGAATTTGTAGTCGTCGTACTTCATAAGTTGGCTCATTCTAAACCGGAAAATCTGTTCGTTCTTCTGAGCAGTTGCTGTGTTACCGCTCCCACCAGCGTAGTGCACCAATTGTGCTTTTGGTTGATAAACTACCTTGTAGCCTAGCCTCTGAGTCAGGATGCACAACTCACAATCTTCAAAGTTTCCTGGACCGTAAATCTCATTGAATCCCCCAACTTGTTTGAAAATATTTCTCCTAACCATCAAACAAGCGCCAGTTACAATCTGGTGTTCTCTGCGAATGTTAACTCTCGGGTCATCTGGTGGCCAACCTACGCAGATATGGAATGGCTGACCTAGAATATTCACAGCCACCCCTGCGTGCTGGATTGTTCCTGCAGGCCGTTTGGTGTCTCCCCCAGTGTCTTCTGGAAAAATGAGTTTGGCTCCTACGACCCCAACACTCCAGTCGTCAAACTCATCTACCATATGCTTCAACCAACCGTCTTCAATGATCTCGATGTCGCTATTGAGAAATAAGATTAGTGGGGCAGAACATTTCTTGCTAGCCCAGTTGTTTATTCCAGCAAACCCTCTGTTCTGGCCAGATCTCAGAACTTTGGTGTGGGGACGGGATTGGATACTGTCATAATATTTATAAAGCTCTCCTCGTCCCCGTTTGTTGGGAGTACAATCGTCTGCTATGATGAGATTATAGGGTACTCCTGCATCGAACTGGTCCAGAGTATTTAACAGGCTTTTTAAAAATTTTAGCCCACCATAAACTGCAACTATGATGTCTACAGGAGCGCCGGTTGGTTTTCTCTTTCTTTTTTTTCTCATAAAATTTTAAGGTTCGACCCCTTGACAAAATGATGTTTTTGTGTTATAATGTAAGTACAAACAATGAAAGGAGAATTAGAATGGCTGATAAAGAGTTATTTGATAAGATCAAAGCCTACATGATTGAAGTTATGGACGAGCATATTGACCCCCTCACAGATGAGACGAACACAGCCACATTGGTAGAAGATGCTGCTGATAAGTTCGGCCTATATGTGAAGGACAAAGAGGGCAGTATCTACCCGGAGGATTGGCTATTCGACCTTGCGTTCTACGTATACCGAGATTATTGCCCTTAGTCAACTAAGATCTCCACACAATCCTCCCAAGTTGGGTAGTCACTAAAATCTCCCACCATTTCCGGATGATTGAAAATATGGTCGATTGCTTCGGCAGCAGCTTCCTCATCTATCCAGTATCTCCTTTGGTTGCCGAGTGGAAATATCGTGGGGGGTCCCTTAGGCGGAATTTTTATTCCTCCAGGAGCCTCACTGATGGCAGTACAATCCGTTGCCACCCAAGGAAGCCCACAAGCTGCTGCCTCCCTTAAGATTAACCCATACCCCTCCGCCTGACTAGGAAGTAGGAACACATCTGCTGCTCTGTAGTGCTCTCTTAGTAAATCTTTTGATAATCCCCCTACCCAGACAAAGCGGTTCTGTAGGTCGTAATCTCTTGCCAGAGCGTGCAGATCCCACCCCTCGTAGGGGCTCCCCTTGTGCTCTTTGCTCGGGGCTACAATGACTAGCATCGCTTCTTCTTTGAGTCTAGACACAATCTCAAAGCAGGCGGGGAGGTTCTTGCGGTCATTGTTGTCTGCAACTGTCAAAACGATTTTACTATTTGCTACGCGACTTAAAACATCCACAGGAGGTTCATTTGATTTGATCGCTATGTGCTTGAGCCAAAGTTGCCCACACTTTCCTCTAGCTAGGTTATTGTCCCCGGGAGTCCAGTAGTCTATATCTAAACCAAGAGGTAGGTAGGTAGTCTCTAATCCTGCTTTCTTACAAACTTCAACTCCAAAACGAGAAATAACAAACCGTCTATCTAACTTCTCTGCTGCCTCCGGCCAAAGGAGGGGCCAACTTTCTATAGGAAAAACTGCTGTGTATTCCCAATCTCTATCTTGCAGCGCGTTCTCTAGCCTAAGGTGTTTGTGAAGGTCAAAGATGAAAATAGTGTACTTAGCTTTAACTGCATCTCTTAGGTGGTTTACGTGGGCGGGGAGGGCTTGATAGATTCCAGAGATCAATGAAAATGGATAAGTGTGGTATTCTCCTTTGTAGCCGCAGTCAATAATATAGACATCATAGTCTCTCCCCAAAACCTTTCCAATCTCATGGGAGATAACTCGGTAGGAGATTGCGTCGTGGTTGGCAATGATAATACTTTCACACACCTACTACCTCCAGGATTTGCTGTGCTCGGTGTCTATACGTATGCTTTTCTACAATCGAATTATGAGTGTAAACAGTCTCACACTCCAACGCTTCTTTGATGGTTGGGACAATTTCTTCCAAACTCTGGTAGGTAAACACTCCGGGGCAATTTCCCAAACCAGGAAGAAGATCCAATCCTAGAACATAGTTTGTAACGAGCGGAATTCCGCAAGACATGATCTCGAAGACTCGCATATTTATATCGTAGGCGATGTTTTGGCCGTAGAAGGAGCTAATGTTAAATCCAACTCGACTCTGCCGGTAAACTTTGGCCCCATCTTCCATAATTGCGCCTTCGATCCCCGGCCAGTAGAAGTTGAACTCTTTACCCAACTTGTCTAAGATCTCTAGGCGGGTTGGATCATAACAATTTCCCACAAACGCTACATCGTAAAGTTTGTTCTCCTTGGGATGGCTAGCCCAGACCTCGGGATCAGCAGCCAGCGGGAGCCAGGTAGAATCTATTCCCTTATCTCTTAATCTTAAAGTATCCTCATACTGAGCCTGAAAAACCCAACCACCAGCTTTGAAAATCTTTTCAGCCTGGGAATCATCATCTGGTTGCCTAACATCAGGATTGCAGTTTCTCCTTGAGTCAATAAACCAAAAAGCGCATCTGGACGCCCAACTATCCTGTACAACCAAAGGGCCGCCGCTGTCTACACACAAGTATAGGTCGACGGAAGGGTCATCTTCAGGAACTTGACCTTGAGTGATAAAAGCGTTGTGCCCCAGTTCTCTTAGCGCCTTCTCGAGGTATGTTGCTGGGTTATATCTAATGTAAGCTGCTACTGGGATCTGTATTTTCATAATATCCTGTTTGGCACCGCCTCTTTATCAGTGCCCGGTCCTTCGCTGCTCTCTGAGTTTGTTCCGGGATAGAGATGAAAGCATCCATAGTTTTATGTAGCAAGTGCTCGATGTAAGTATTTTTTAGTTCTGGTATGCGCTCAATTTTATATCTCAATTTCTGGACCATTCCACTTAGGTCTACATCATCGGCTACCAAAGAGAATTGCTCATCTGAAAAATATCCTCTGCTCTTAATAATTTCGTCGTGAACTCTTCTCGGTATGCAATCCCAGCCACCACCTATGAACGGAACACAGGTCTCTTGCATCCAATCTTGCCCAGCCATACCTACATCTGGGGTCATTGCCGCGTCTAAGATATTTAGCCATCCTGTCTTGTGGAACAGAATATCGTTGTTAAATAGTATCACCCTTTCACCCACAGTTAGCGGATACACTGTGTTTCGTGCTTTGGGCATAACCCCTTCCTGACCTCGGCTATCCCAGAAGTGGTATTGAAAACCTACACAATTTTGAGTAACTAAATTAGGGATTAGCTCCTGAGCTTTCTCCTGTGTGCCATCAATAGACCCATTGTCCACAAACCAAAACTCATATTGAAAATCTGCCCCAATGTGCTCAAAGAAAGTTCGTAGAAACGGTTCTGTTAAACTATCCCACAGGTTAAAGCAGACGACCATGATTGAATACGGAATCAACTGTATTTCTCCTTTAGCGCGCAAAACTTTTTGAAAATTTTCTCAGGACTAAAGTCACTAAAATTATCCCCCAGAAAATAATCTAGGTCAAATACTCCCCAGCCCCGCATTAACTCAGTGCCGTCGTAGTTGATATGAGAATCGCTATAAGCCTCTCGTGTATGCTGATCGAAGAAGGCTATGGTTGGGACTCTTTGAGACAACGCTAAGTACATCATACCCCCAACTGCCCCCAGAAAATAGTCCATCTGTGCCATTTGACTAATCAGGGGAGCGACCGAGTTGTGAGTCCACCCCAAATCTACAAAGTTCTTCTGAGGCTCCAGTTTTACCTCTAGGTCATCCATACCCCCTAAGCGGAAAACAGTCCCCTCGAATTCTTCTTCCATAATCTCAAGGAAAGCGTTCCAATACGGCCAAGCCTTTTGGCGATCTTGCGTCCCAGCATGAGTGTGAATAGCTACAAAGGGTCGTTGGTGTTGCCCCCAGTCATAAGGGAATGACTGGAGAACACTTTCTGAAGGAGTAAAAGCCAACCAGTTTACGGCATTCGTGGGGTTGACTTTTGTCTGAAAGTGGTTCACCGCCCAATGGCCACAGAGAGTAGGGAGGGCGGGGGAGTAGGTGTGGATGTCGGTCATAAACACACCAACAGTCATGCCCCAGGCGATATCTCCCAATAGTGGTTTGAGTTCTCTAATAAGAATTTGGGCACATTCTGACCAGTTCTCTGGCCTTGGGTACCGCCGCCAGTCATCGTTTAGCCGTGCGTGGCGGTGTGCTATCATGCTGAGGTGGTAGTGGTCTTTAATGAGAATCCGCCAGGAACAAGGGAACCGCTCTACGAGGGGCTCGTAGCGGGTGGGAGTTACTATGACAAGGCGTTTGTCGTTGATAATCGCATCTTGGAGTTCAGTAAAGTAAACAGCAGGAAACCAGGGGATGATCTCTCCCATGCAAACAAGAGGGGTTAGAACCTTGGCCTTGCGTTCGTCTTCGTCGAACTTTTTGATAATAAGTGATTCTCGTTCCTCAATTTGTTCCATCCATAATCTCTCCATAGAGTTTGTTATACTTTTGTGCCATTACTCGAGCATCAAATAGCTCCCGAACTCGTGCCTGCCCCTTCTCGCCCATATACTCTCTAAGTGGATTGTTTTCCAACAAAGCCAAAATAGTATACGCCCACATCTTTCCATGATACTCCGCATCCCATCGGTCTTCCCAATACTGAGGAGGAACCAAATAAATAGCGTAAGGCCCGCCCAGCTCAAGGTTGGTTGCACATAGAGACCCAATCATAGGCACCCCTGCTCCCATGATCTCAGCACCAACTCGGCCAAATCCTTCAAAGAATCCCCAGGTAAGGAAGCAACCGATGTCCATAGCTCCGTAGGCCAGATCTTTTCTCCGAATGCCTCCAGGAAGCAGGACATTCGCCCCGATCTCTTTTGCCAAGTCTTTGGCGGGCTCGTAACCGTCTTTATCCCCAAACATAATGAATTGGACCTCTGGATTGACTTCCTGAGTGTATTTTGCTATGCCGATAAACGCTCCCGGCCCCTTCCAAACAATAAACCTACCAATCCACCCGACGACAGGTTTGTCAGGATCCAACCCCCAGTGCTCCTTTGCTGCTCGTTTATCACTGCACTGGAGCCGATCCACGTCTACACTGTAGTAGATGAGTCTATGCCTATCCTCGGGGATATTATGGTGATAGTCGGCCTGCATCTGGCAAGGCGAAACCACCCACACTTCGTTACGGTAGTCCCAATGCACAGGTCCTCTTGTAGCAATAGTTGCCACACAAGGGATACCTTTTTCTAACCCAGCATCTATGGCTGCACAGCCAGTGTTTGCTCCTGGGTGCCCGTGGACAACGTCAACATGAAAAGATCGAAATATCTTTTTTATGTCTTCTTTCTCATTACTTACAACGATGTGAGGAACTCCCAGTGCCTCGAACTCAGCGTCTGTCCTCTCGTCGTGGTGCTTATCGGCATAGACAAACTGGATATTGCTTCTATCAGAGTATTTGATAATATCGAGAACGTGATCCGTAGGCCCGCCCAATCCGGAGCCTTGGAGGTATTGTAGAATAGTTATCATGCTAACTCTCTGTACAGATCGTTGTACTTCTTAGCCATTATCCTCGCATCAAATAAATCTAACGCTCGTTGTTTTCCTGCTTTAGCCATATCCAACCTAGGTTGTTCACACTCCAGTAAGGCCAAAATCGTATGAGCCCATGTTTGGCAATGATAATCTGCTTTGTGGTTGTCGTTCCAGTAGTTTGGAGATGGGAGGTAGATTGCATAGTCCCGAGCAATCTCAACATTGGTTGAACAATGTGAGCAGATCATTGGAACTTCGGCGCCAAGCATTTCCGCAGCCACTCGGCCGAACGCTTCTCCAAAGGTTGGAAATAGCCCCACATCCATTGCTCCGTAGGCTAGATCCTTTTCTCGTGTACCCCCAGCAAACACCACCTCAGCTCCGAGTTCCTTGGCCAACTCTTTCGCGGGTTCATAGCCATCTTTATCGCCGAACATGATAAACTGGATGTTTGAGTCTACTTCCTGAACCCGCTTCGCGATCCCAATAGTAGTCCCCGGGCATTTGAAAGCGATGTACCTTCCCATCCAACCGACTACGAACTGGTTTGGGTTTAACCCCCAGTGCTTTTTGGCTGCCCTTCTGTCTGCACACTGCAAGCGATCTATATCTACTCCATGATATATAAGTTTTGCACCGACTGGCTGTTTACTAAGCAATGATTGGCTTCCTGCCACAACAGCTACTAAACCCTCGTAATCACGGTGTATGGGTCCTGCGGTTCCTACAGTAGCAATGGCTGGAACTCCTAAACTGAGTGCTGTGTCTAAACTATCACATTTTGCATTCGCACCAGGTTGGGCGTGTACAATGTCAACAGTTTTGATAATCTCCCTTAACTCATCAAAGGAGACTTCTTTGTGATACTCAACTCCTAATTCTCTAAACTCAACTTCTGTTCTATCATCGTTGTGGTAGTTAGCAACTACAAATTGAAAATCTTTAGAGTATTTAATGAGATCTAAGGATAAGTCTGTTACACCCCCCAAACCTGAGCTTTGTGTAAAATGCAAGACTTTAGTCATGGCTTCCTGTAACCTCGAAGTAGTGTTGGAACGTCTACAATGTTATAGCCAGGAGGTTTTTGCCATGATTCGGACAATAGTGGTATGTCCATTGGTTCGCAGTAGTGTGTATTTTCCATAATTTCCGTACAGGCTGAGTATACTCCCGAACTGACAGGTTTATTAAGCTTTACACTGGGCAGCACCCAGTCATGAAACACAATAACTCCACCCTTCCGTAGCATTGGGTAGTAATCCAGTATATCTTGCTTCACACATTCGTAGGAGTGTCCTCCATCTACAAATACTAAATCCAACCCCTCCTGCTCCCCCCGCACTCGCTTAGCAGCTTCATGTGAGGGCATACTGACATGCGCAACTCGATCTTGTATTCTAGAGTAGACTCTATCAAAAGGAACGAATTGCGGAGCGGGGTCAATTGTGTACCCTCGAAAGTTGTCACCGAACGTTCGCTTCATGGCGGAATACATGAGCAAAGCAGACCCGCCCTCCCATGTACCAATATCTACAAATACCTTAGGAGTTGGAAGAGCGTTTAACATTTTGCAAACCACATACCAAAGACGGAAGCGATCTTGTACTGCCATTAGCACTTTGACACCTTGGTGTGTGGGATCATCTTCCATAAACGCATTCAGTAGTTGCTGAGGAAGCTCTGGGTTAGTCTCAAACGGTGGCCCGTATCTTTCAGATAACATTATCCCTGCACCAGTCCCTTCCGCACGTACCTGCTACCCAAGTCTACGGCTACAACCACGACTAGTATCACAATGATAATCGTGAGGGTTTCCTGTTTCCTAAATAGCCGGGTTGTTTCGATTAACTTCAATCCAAGACCGCCAGCACCCACCATGCCCATAATAGCAGCGTCTCGTATGTTGGATTCTAGGTAGTACAGAATGCGACTTATAAACAGCGGGAGGACAAGGGGCAGCATTCCGTAAAACAGCACCTGCACTTCGTTTGCCCCATCTACTCTCATTGCTTCCAAGATCTCTTTTGCGTGTGTGGACATTGTCTCGATTGTTTCCGAGAAATGTTTTGTTAAGGCTCCTGAGCAGTGGAGAGACATAGCCAAAACCCCCGCCAGGGGTCCTAACCCTGTCGCGCACACGAAAAGAAGCGCCCACACTAGAACGGGAACAGATCGTAGAATATCGGCGACAAGCCTAACTGTGTAATAGCATGGAGGAGATACTGTAGTTTCTTTGGCAGCCAAAAAAGACAAAGGTAGGGCCACCATAGTTGCTAAAGTAATCCCAGACACCGCCATTTGTACTGTCTCCAACAGAGGAAGCCACAACTCTGGCAGGATGCTCCATTCTGGGGGAAACATCCCTAACGCATAATCTACAGCAAATGGAAGTCCACTAACAACTTTGGGTAAATCTACAACAGTTTCTGAGACACTTACTAGAAAAATCGCTAGCAGAACTACAAGATATGCGTTAGTCCCTTTCAGGAATTTCCATGCCCGCTGCACTCCGGATACCATCAAACTCCTCATCTGAGCACCTGGCCAGCCCACTCCACCCAAACTTCCACGCTTCAATCATCTCGCCAGGAATGTTGACTAAGCACTCTGTTACCTGCTCTTTCAACTCCGGATCCATGGATTTCACTGCAGCGATAGGTGGATTGGGAATGGGATCAGATACCCAAATGATAGTCATCTCATCTTTTCCGATAACTCCCAACTCCTCAGCTATTCCAACGCGCGCTTTGGTCGAAGCAGCAGCATCAACTGTTCCGTTCTTGACCGCGTTGAAAGCCGCATCATAGCTACCAGAGAAGATAGTATCTTTGGGAGTAATGTTATTCTTCTCCAAGTATTTGCGAGGCATAAGATGTCCAGAGGTTGAGGCAGGGTCTAGATAAGATAGTGTTTTATCTTCTAGCTGCTCGACATATGTAATACCGCTATCAGTGCGAACAAAGATAACGCTATAGTAGACATCACTGCCAGACTTAGCGTCAACAGCATAGACAATAGCCTCAATCTCAGCGCCCGAATCCACACCTAGCACATAGCTGTACGCCCCCAACCTGCCTAACTCAGCATGCCCATACTTCATTGCCTCAATCGTAGCAGTATAGTCGGAGACCGTTTTAATCTCAAACGGTCTGTCTAGGCACTCAGTCATATACTCTGCAAACGGCGCGTAAATCACTTTGCAGGTGTCAGCATCCTCCAGTGGAATAACCGCCATAGTCACAGCACCGGTTTCTTGCCCCACACAGCCAACAAGAACAACAACCAACAGTAGTAACACGCTTAATCTTTTAAGCATCTTTATCTCCTTTTCTTATTGTTTCTCTTATTTGTGACGTGGATACATTAGGTGTAGCTTCTAGTATTCCGAACTCGATCCCCCTCTCTATTAGATGCTCAAAGCACTTTACTGTCCCACAACTTGAATCGTACCACGTGGATCCAATGATAATTTTGTCCACCCCATACTCTTGTAAAGTCTCGAAGGTCGGAATACCAGAGTGAGGAACAACACGGTCGACACACTTAAGCGATCCAATTATCTCAGCTCGCTGTTCCCAAGGTATAGTAGGAACGTGTTTAAACTTCAGCATCCACTCGTCTGTGTTTACTCCCACGATCAAGAAATCGCCTTCGAGTTTGGCTCTCTCTAGCAACCGCAAATGACCAACGTGAAAAAGATCCCAACAACCGTTCGTGTAAACCACTATCACCAGAGTAACCCGCCCTCATCTTTTAGACGACCTCGTAACCCCTTCCAGAGCCATTGGAGCACGTTGTTGGATCTGTCCTCCCTGTACTTCCAAAGCATAACAGCGGTAAACGCAGTGGTAAAAATACCAAACGCCCAGAAGCACTGGTCTTTGGTGTCGGCAATGTTAAGGTTGTGAGCAAACATAATCCAATATTCAATATGGGTATGCAAAATAGCCTTAGTAGAAACATCTTGACAGGACCTGCGTCTACGAACTTTAGTACCCAGCCATACGTATTTCATGCGTATGAAGGTAGTGTAGGCAATCAGAACCCACCAGATAGTATCTACAATTTGTGTTTTTGTCATTGGGCTCTCCTAATCTTTTCTTTGATTTCTGTGCTAGATTTTAACGGATGGGGGTATCGCGGTACAACTATAACTCTACCGCTGAACTCTGGATACTGTCTTACCTCGTGGTCTGTAGACTCAAATAATATATCTGGTTTGATCTCGAGCAAATTGTCGAGGGGTATGTACTTTTTCTGAGCTACAGCCATGTCTACACATTGCAGAGCACTAACCAATCTAAGTCGATCTTGAAATGGCATGGTGGGCCTCGGTTTCTTTTCCATCGCTGCCTCATCAGTTAATACCCCAACTACAAGTTTATCACAAAAAGATCTACAATTCTCCAGATGGAGTAAGTGGCCAATATGTAAAATATCTGCGACAACATAAGCATAACCTACTTGCATGTAATATCCTCCAGTTGTGCTTTTGCTACTTTAACCTCAGGGGAGTTTGGATTGAAAATATTTTCGCGTTCCTTGGGGTCTGCTGTCAGGTCGTACAACTCTTCCCCCCACCGCTTCGTGTGAATGTACTTCCACTCTGATGTCCGAACAGAAACCTTTTCTGAAAATATATATGGGCTATCGTACTCAGGATTACTCTGTTTCCAAATGTAGGATATAATTTTAGGATATGATGCTTGTGAGATCGCGTATGGTGAATGATAATCCGCAGGATCTGATTCTTTGTGGCCAGCGAGATCTAAAACAATGTTGTAGATCTTCTTTAGCTCTACTTGGCAATCTATCTGCTGAGGGGCTAAGTCAGGGGCCCAAACAATTAGTGGAACATGAAGGAGTTCATCATAGAAAACACAGGTATGCTCAAATAAGTAGCGATCTCCCATCCACCTATCACACATTGCCTCCCCATGATCTCCGTAGAATATAAATGCAGTGTCCTCTAAGTATCCTTTTTCTTCTAGCCAGGCCCATAGAAGGTTAAGGTTATGATCTTGATAGTGCACCCCCTCATCGTACCTATCTTTGGCCTCCTGGCATTCCTCTTCCCCCCATATAACTGAGCCAGTGTAGTACTGATCTGGTCTAGTTTCTAACCTTCGGGATTTGGCATAAACCTCAAACTCTTTGGGCACATTGAAAGGAACATGGTTATCCCTTGTTCCCACCCACAAAAAGAAAGGCTCTTGGGGTTCGAATGTATCGAAAAGTTTATTCAGGAGCCTGCCGCCCCAACCCTCGATAGGCGGATCTCTGAATAATGTATACTCATAAAAGTGGTCAAACCCCCTTGATAATCCAGACCGATCTGTTACCCAACTTCCGTCCATGTAAGACCATGTTGAGTATCCCATCCCTTTGAGAGTTTCAGCTAGCAGCGGTTGGTTGGGCAAAGGAGTTACTGTTCCATCTAATTTTGTATTTTCCATAAGCGCACCATGCTCATAAGGATACTTGCCAGTGCAAACAGAATAGTGTGATGGTAGTGACCAATAAGAATGAGAGATTGCTTGATTGAAAATCCAGCCCTGCTTAGCTATTAAGTCAAGGAAAGGAGTTGTCTTTCTCTCATACCCATATATCGAACAGTGATCGTATCTCAGACCATCCCATGCCACTAATATGATATTTCTCATATACCTAACCCGTCTAGAAGATGTAGACTATCCCAAACTGGACCGTTAGCTCGGTGGTCTGGGTGATAGATATTATTCTGCTCTCTGGGATCTTGTGTTAGGTCGTAAAATTCGTCCCCGCGCAGGCTCCGAATGTACTTCCACTCCGGCGTCCGAACCGAAACTTTGGGCGAGAATAGTTTTGGGTTATCATATAAAGCATCCACCATCCAATAGTCTTGCATTATAAGATTAGGAAAATCTACCGAAGACACGGCGTAGGGATCTAATCCAACCGACCTTTCAGATAACCCGGTCTCGTGTGCTACCATATTAAAAACATACCGGAGTTCGATTTGGTCATAGTTTACTTTCGATTTAATTCCCTCTCCCCATACTACTAAGGGAACTCTTAGAACCTCATCGTATAGCATACACGTATGATGGTACAAACCGTGCTCACCGAAATACTCTCCATGATCTCCGTATAGAATGAAAATAGTATCCTCTGCGTAATCCTCTGCACTAAGCCACTCTACCAATCTCTTTAGTTGGTAATCCATGTAGACCATAGCTTCGTCGTACCTATCTCGAAGCTGACCAAACTCCTTCTCCCCCCAGGGTAATCTTTCGGTGAAGTATAGATTTACATTTGTGTGAAGAGAGCGATCCGACGCCCATTGAAAAAACTGTTCTGGCACGTGGTAAGGGTCATGCGCGTCTAACCAATGGGAGAAGAAGAAAAAGGGCTTTTCAGGTCTGAAAGTGTCAATCACCTTGTCTACAACTCGGCCCCCACGGCCTTCAGGCGATTGTTGAAAAAGACGGTAGTCGTAGAAATGGTCAAATCCCCTTATATCAGTAGCGGGGTCTATCCATGAGTTATCAGAATAGCACCAAGTTGAGTAGCCCACCTCTTGCAGCATTTGTGGGAGAAGCTTATTCCGCCTCCAGTCTGTAAATGTTTGGGCGCGGTGGGGACCTCCTGCGGTACGCATTGTCGCGCCGTGCTGCCAAGGATATTTTCCAGTAAAAACAGTGTATGCCACAGGCAGTGACCAAAAGGACTGGCTAATAGCTTGGTCATATACCAGCTTTGGCTCGATCGAATCTAAGAATGGTGTAGTTTCCCGATCATACCCATAAAGAGAACAATGATCTCGTCTCGCACAATCCCACGCTAGTAAAACTATATTTTTAGTCATCTTTCCACTCGTAGACATTGCAGATTGGTCTAGCCGGTACACCGGCGGCAAACGTGTCGGCAGGTACGTCTCTTGTTACGACTGCCCCCGCGCCTATAACCGAGTTGTCTCCGATTGTAACTCCACCAATGATAATCACGCCCGTGCCGATAAAAACATTTCTACCGATGAATATATCTTTTGTTTTGGTTGTTTTCCGGTGATCTGGGTGTATGGGGTGGTAGGCAGTTGTGATATGTACCCCCATACCTACTTTAATATCTCTGCCGATATGTACGTGACTGCCTGGAGGGATATTGAAAAAGCAATCGTTAAAGTCTGTCCAAGTGACCCCCTCTTCTAGATCAAGGCCGGATGGCTGGTTTAGTATCTGAGGGCTAACTTCTCGGCCCTGTTGCCTTACGACTAACTGACCATCTCCCCACCTACTGCTACCCATCTGTCACCTCGTGCTTTAAGAACTCCTGTCTAAACGACTCCCACAATATAGGCAAGAACTCTCTCCAGGGAGTGTTGGTTGGATAAATCCTTCTAATCATAAAAGTCTTGATGATTTGATACACAACAGTGTAGAGCTTATTTACCCAATGAGTATGCCTTACCCTAATTAGCCGCCGGATAGCGGGCCAAGCCCTCGGGATGACGACAGCAATCATACCGAGAAGGGCGATATTGCTATGGACATCCTTCTCCTGTTCTGAAAAACTATTAAGAGGGCTCCTGCCCATATAGAACTTTGGAATAGCGTTAAAGTCTCCGTCATATAAGCCTCGTTCGATCACACTATTACCTAGGTCAGTTCCAGGATATGGGTGGAACACTGGGAACTCCGCATAGTCGGCGCCCGCCTTAATATTAAACTTCACGGAATAGACGTCGTCCGCGATTGTAGCATCAGGCAACCCAACTATGGTGTTTGAAAACGTCATGATCCCATACTTCTTACACAAGGCGAACGCATCAAGTATCTGCTGATCTGACATATTGCGCCTTAGTTGGTCATTTCTGATTGACTCTCTGCCGTGCTCAATGCTCATTGAGATTGTAGTACAGCCAGCTTCTTTCAGAACCTTGATAATATCTTCAGTTAAGAGGTCTGCGCGGGTCAAAATGTAAAATGGCAACCCAATCTCAATTGGATATCTGTCTCCAAACGCAACCAGCCAGTCATCCAAGGAAAATGCGAAAACATCGTCATAGAATTTGACAACGGCTAGTGGGTAATTCTTTTTGACATACTTCAACAAATCTAAGATATAATCTACTGAGTGTCTTCTAACCAGCTTGCCTTTGCCGGAGTATAATTTCTTCCAAGCATGGTTAAAGCAATAGGAGCAGTTGTAAGGACACCCCCTACCAGTTATAAAACTCTTGAGGTTGTTTCCCCCCATAGTTGTCCAGCTGTCCGGGGGCCCATAGAATATTGAGACATCCGGAACTGGAAGAGTGTCTAAATCGCGAACAAGAGGTCTGGGAGGGCTGTACCCATCTTTGGTCCTAAGATTCGGAATATCGTGTATTACTGACCCATTCTCAACTGCTAGGAGGAAATCACCAAAAGCTCCCTCTCCTTCCCCCACACAAACAGCATCGAGCGAGTCGTGCCCAAGAGCATCAGGGAAGAACGTCGGGTGGGGTCCCCCCATAATTGTCCATATTTCGGGATGCAGCTCGGATACAACTTTGTTGAACTGATGATAATATTTATGCTCACCTGTGCAGGAGGAGTAGGCCACCATGTCAGGCTCCCACTGGTTGATAACGTCCAAAACGTGTTGGCTTGCGATGACTGCTAAGCGAGTTTCCCAACCTAAGGTTTTCGCAACGGCAGAAAGATACTGCACGCCAATGGGAGCAATAAAACCCAGGTCATGCGCGACAAAAAGAACTCTCACCTCCAGTGTCTCCAGGGCGCCGCTTCGGGATACGGAAATCCCTCTTCTAAACGCCTATAGTATGTATCCTTTGCGTCCCTAAATTCTTGACTGTTAAATGTTTCATCCCAACCTATAAGAAGATGGTATACATTGGCATCTGGACAATACGACATCTTATTGTGTTTCTTTGCAACTTCCGCATATTCTATGTCTATCCAGTTACATGGGTAGAAAGGACTCACTAACCACCCAGCCATATACAAGTCACAAAACTTAGCAGAAACCATACACAAACCGTTTGCTCCGACATTGGGTACGTTCATCTCGGGCGCCTTTAAGTCATTTAGAAACATTAGCCCATCCCGCTCAGGGAGGTACCTATCGTAGCATATCATTGCATGGGTAAACCATTTTGGTTTGAACTCCATATCATCCGCAGTGGCTAAGCCTAAGATATTCTCACCAGGCCAGGTCTGTCTTACTAGTCCCCAAGCCGTGTTAATTGCGTCTGAGAAACTTTTGCTCTCCTCATAGAACACGACACTAACCCTAGATTTGTGGGGCAGGGATTCTACATACTGTGAGAGCTCCTCATATTCTGGACGGGACTGACCTACGATCATGATAATATGGCAATCCGATGTATCTAGGACATTCTGTACAGTTCTCTTGGCATGAGCTAATCTTCCGTGTGTGGCGCAAAACATTATTGCCTTAGCGTCAGCGTGCTTATCGATATTTGCTTTAATGGGTGAGTTGACATTCTTAGCACTCTTTTTGGGAGCGTCTTTCACTGCAGCAGGAGGTGTTGAAACCACGCTCTTTTTCTCTTTACTAGCCTTTTTGGTGGGCGGTTTCACAGATTTGTAGTATCTCCATGGTGCTTCTGGAATACCGTTGTACGAAAACATCAACTTGTTTCTCTTTTCAAACACAGTGTGGTCAATGTCAAAATCGTCAGTGTGTATGTTACTACTGTGGTCTAGCATTTGGTGAACAGCCAGCGCAGCAGGACATTTGTAGAACAAACCGAGCCTCAACGCTACCCTGGTTATCTCAAAATCCAAATACCAATGAAGATACTCAGGGCACAGAAGCCACCCATTTTGGTGGATGTCACAATACTCAGCGGTGAGCCCAGCAAACCCGGCTACGTTACAATTGGTACGCCCATCATTCCCCGCCAAAACAGCCACACCGGGCTGACCGGCGTCATTATACCCCTTTGCAAACCCCTCATACCAACCGGCATTCAATCTCATGTCGTCCGGCAGGGGAAACGCAAGGATATTTTTGCTCGGATTGCGGGTTCTTAGAATGCCGTATAACTCGTTAGTAACCTCAACAGATTGCCGCCAATTTCCCAGCCTCAGTAAGAACTGTTGAGGGTGCTTTCTTTGGATTTCTTGTAATCCTTTGAAAATACTTTTGTCTCCGTTAACTCCTATTGCGAGGTTGCATTCTGTTTTTAGTACTTCTTCTGCTATTTTTATCGCGCTGTTCAACCGTATAGTCGAAACAATTACCCAACTTTCTAGCATTAAAATGGTCCTTCACCAGGGATACACTCTCCAGGAAGACCTTTTGTTCCATAGAAATCCTCTTCCAATTTCCAGGAAGTAGGAGAAGGACAATCAGCAAATCCTTTTCTTCTCACACCTAAATACTCCTCTGCTACCCAGGCGGCGATTTCAGCAGATATACCACAAGCAATCCAATCCGGCTCCCAAATCTCAATGTATCCAGTTCTCTTAAGAGAGTTAAGAATAAGTTCCTTACCATAAAGAGACCTCAGAGATGAGACATCCACAATCTCTGCCACATGATTTTCGTGTATTGCTAGGGGGGTTGTGTAAGACATCCCAACTATAGTTTTTGTAGCTCCTGAACGAACGACCTTAACTCCAGGAAACTCTGTGTAATACCCATCTGGAACTTCATCCTCCAGATCATAGAGTCTACGGTGCTCAATAAAAATAACTGGATCCTGCTCCTCAAATATCGCGTGCAGGAGCATGCCTTTTGCATCGTAAGCATTGCTGGGAGCAATTACTTTTAGTCCAGGAATGTGGGCAAACGTTGAGAGAAGAGATTGAGAATGTTGAGAGCCCTGCCCCCAGCCTTTTCCGATAATAGCTCGGATCACTATTGGCACATGCTGTTTGCCACCCGAACTGTGGTGGATTTTAGCGGCCATGTTGACTAGCTGGTTCATTCCAACCAGCATAAAATCCACGCGTGCGTGTACAATTACGGGTCGCATGTCCATTAGAGCGGCTCCAATTGCAAACCCAGTGAATCCTTCTTCACAGAGTGGCATATCATAAGCCCTTGGAAGATCTTTGGTAGTCTCAAACACTCCTTTGGGATCATCAACCCCCTCACCCATAACAAAAACTGTTGGGTTAACTTCTTGTGCAATCTTCAGCGCCTCGTGAATTGCTTCTTTGTACGTTTTCATACGAAACAGCTCTCTGGGAACTCCGAAACCCTAGCAAACTCAAAGGCATCTTTAACTTCTTCGTTCACCGTAGTATCTTTTACTCCCCGCAACAAATCCAATTCTTGATCCAATCGAATAGCTACATCGTCCCTATATCCTAAATGAAAATCCTCCCCCGGTCCTACATGCTCCATCCACCTACAAACTTTGCAGTGAAGAAGCGCTGGATGATTATCTCGAACCGACCGGACTAAGAATTCTATCTTCTCTTTTACCTTAAACGGATCGTTGCCTTTCACAAATCCATATACTGCACCAAAACTCTCAACCTTATGCTTGACAGACCCGCAGAACCTGCTCTCAGTAGGAGAGTGTGTGGCATACCCATTGTCTTCCAGCACAAATAGAACAGGAAGCTTTTTCAATGCCGCAAAGTTTAAAGACTCCCAAAAAACCCCTTCATCGAGAGCCCCATCTCCAAAGGGAGCGACCGCGATTTGTCCTGTTCCTTTCATTTTGAAGGCCCAGGCGGCACCGACAGCTACTGGAATGTTGGAGGCGACGATTGATGAGGAAAGACTGACCCCAACTTCCGTATCTACGACGTGCATTGAACCACCCATGCCGCCTGAGCAGCCAGTTTTTTTGCTGTACAGCTCAGCGGCCAAGGCTCGTATATCTCCGCCCTTGGCCAGGTACCAATGATGATTTCTATGAGAAGGAAATACCCAGTCTGTTTGTTTAAGGTAAGAACAGACACCGACAGCTACTGCCTCTTGCCCGTTGCAGAGGTGGATCGGACAACGCATCAGCAGCTCAGACATATAGCGGTTTGAGACTTCCTCCTCAAACCGCCTTATACGCAACATATCTTTAATAAGAGGATCCATAGCCCTTCTTTCTCATCCACTTGACATTGATGGTTCTTGGGTCATTTTGACTCGTTTTGCTTTCGTGGATGGCCTCTAAGATTTCCATAATAGCGTCTTCAACGGTATACTGAGGTTTCCATTGAAAATACTCTTCCGCCCTATCCCCACGAACTTGGTAGGATCTGTTGTCTCTGCACTCTTCGATCAAGTTGATCTCGGCCCCGGTGCAATCACTAACCAGTTGAGCAATTTCTCCTGTGGTCATGCTAACAGCTGAGACATTGAAAATATTGGCTTCTGGATGTACTATCAGCCCAGGCCACTCAACAAGTGTACAATAGAAATTGACCATGTCTTGAATGTGAAGAAGAGAGCGGTACTGTTGCCCGCCCCAAAGCTCTATCTGACCGTCTTCTGCTGCCTGTCCTGTAAACCCGTTAACCATGAGATCAAACCGCATCCGAGGAGAGTATCCCATCAGAGTTGCTGGCCTTACAACAACCACATCTGGAATCTCGGGCTCTACAACCCGCTCCGCCCAAACTTTGGAGGCGGAGTACCTCGTTAGTGGTTTCAATGGACTATTTTCTGTAGCTTTCTCTTCACATATACCGTAGACAGAGGATGAACTAGCGTAAATTAGCCGCTGGCAGCCACAGCCTCTGACGACGTTGAGTGTTCCACCTACATTGGTTGTCCAAGTTAGATCAGCATCTAGCTCTGAGCAGGGGTCATTACTGATAGCTGCTAAGTGGACTATGCAATCTGCATCTCTGAGAGCTTTGGTAAACCCCTCAGTCGGCTCCCGAATGTCAACTTGGATGTTTTCAATACTGCCCTCTGGCCACTCATCGAACAGTAACCAATCAGCTACTACGACATCGTGGCCACGCTTGACTAATGTAGGAACCAAAACATGCCCCACATACCCTGCCCCACCAACAACCAGAACTCTCATGCCAGTAATCCTTTGATAAACTTCTTAAATTCAATTGGGTCAACCGGCTTGTTTCCAAATATTGACACCTTCATTGCCCCATAGGCGTTGCCTAGGAGCCCAACTACAGTCAGCGGAAGTCCTAAAGCGACCAAAGGAGCAGTGATTGATAAAAACGCATCCCCTGCTCCTACTGTGTCTACAACAGAGGATGCCACTGGAGGAAAATACTCAACGAATCCTCCTCCTTGGTAGGTGACAGATCCCTCGTGCCCGAGAGTAACTGCTAAAATATTTGCCACGTCTAGGTTGGCTGCTAAATCCCCAATAGCTCCTTTCTTATCGCCGCAAGCCAATCTAAGCTCTTTCTCATCAATAACAGCATAGTCTACATCATACCATTTGGTAACTAGGTTATAACCATAGTTGGCTGAATTGGTTTGAACGTTGACTGCCAAGAAGGGAGATTCTCCGATAATGTAACCAATTAGATCTTTTGTAAACAGCCCATGACCATAATCGCAAACTATAACAGCATCTACAGAACCAAGAAGTGCACCAACGGAGTTTTCTAAGTCTCTGCGAATGGTCTCTGGGTAGTCTTCATCGAGATGTATCTCTTCTGCGACCTTGCTACTTGTCCCCTTTTCTATCAGCCGCCGTTTGCGGATGGTTGGGTGCGAGCATAGGTGTGTGGTGATTCCCTGTAAGGCAAGGTTATCGCCGCAAGTAACCAAAGAAACATTTTCACAAAACTGAGCTAAATTACGTGCAACTACTGCTGCCCCTCCTGCGTACGTGTCCTCACTTAGATGCTGCATCGGAACCATAACATCTTTTGAGGAGCGATTTAATGCCCTACAGAGCACATACTCATCTCGAATGTATTCTCCAACAACCAAAACCTTGAGATCTCTAAGTTCTGTAAAATAATTTTCAATGTCGCGATAACTAACGAGATTCTTTACTTTGGCAATAAGTCTCTCAAGGTCTGGGCCAAGAGATGTTTGGTTGATTACTTTCGAAGATGAAAAGTCACCTATCATCCTCAGAAGGGCAACTCGTCCCCCGTAACCTTCTACAAACTCTTTTTCTTTGATAATATGGTTGGAAGGGCAATCTAAAACTTCCTCTCCTTTACAATAGACGTCTGGCCGAATCGCTTCCAAAACATCCATAGCATCTGGGGATTCATTTACGGCGACTAAATCTACATACCTAATCGCCTCTACGACAGAAGCTCTCGTTTGTTGGTTGAAAACCGGGCGGCTGGGACCCTTTCGTACAAACTCATCTGGTGTTAAAGTAACAACCAGTATATCGCCGCAGCTTTTTGCTTCTTTTAGGTGCTGAATATGCCCCGCATGTACTACATCGAAAACACCGTGACAAAGGACAATTTTCTTGCCCTGCCGTTTCTCTTCCGCGCACGTGTGATATAGGTCTAGTAGTTCCATATTAGTCTATAATTGATACATCAAGGTTAAACTTGCCACAAAGGTACAACTTGTTCCTGTGAACCTCTAACGGACCTAGCACGCCTTCGCGTGACTGGTGCTTGTGGTGGAACACTTTCAACCCAAAAGTAGGTTTTTCAACCCATCCCTTCTCCCTCATTCGAATTTGCCAGTCAACGTCTTCGCAAGTGCCGGGCCAGTAGCTCTCATCAAACTCTCCTACCTCTTCCCAAACCCCCCTCGAAAACATCCACAGACTTCCTTCGATAAAGGGAATTCCAGCCCAAACCATGTGCTGCATACCAGTACACCCACAGTTGGGATTCTCCTTTAGAGTAACCAGCATGGGAGTCAAAACGGGGCCCTGGATGACCATATCATTGTTTATCAAGCAGATGTAGTCGCCCCTTGAGTGGCGAATTCCAAAGTTCCACCCACCAGGCACCCCCAAATTCTCCTCAGATTGGAGAATTTGAAAATCCTTGAGCCAGACATGATTCCAGCCCTCAGAGACTCTCTGTAGTTCTTCCCAAGTCTCTCCGCCATCTGGGGATCCGTTATCGAGGATTATCAACTCACTCGGGTAATCCAACCATGAGAAGAAGGAGTCGAGGAAAGCGGAGGTTAGATACCACTTGCCATAGCAAAGGACGACAACGCTGACGAGTTCTTCCATTACTTTCTCGACCGAGATGTGGTGGCGTAATTGAGGAAGTAGCCTATGCCCGTACCAGCAAATGCAGAAAGCAGCTCGGGAATGTCTTGACCAGTTACCGCCAGGTAGATAACTGCCCCAACCAGACTCACTGTAATTATACCCGGAATCACCACCTCTTTGAGCAGTTCTTTCAAATTGCCACTCATGTTTTCCTCCTCTATATCATGTCTGCAAGTTGTTCCGCTAGCTCATCGTACTCGGATAGAATCGTTTCGATCTGAGTCAGTTCCAGTCGCATATTGGCGATAATCTGACCAATCGTTCCTGGGGTTGGGGGTACTGGGGGTTCCCCGCCTTGGTAGATCTTCTCTTCCCACAACGCATCCACATGGTCATGGTTCGTCATTCCAATCATACGAATGCCCACAAGCTCATCTGATGGGAGGTTGGGATCCCGAATCCACGCCCGATGAGGGCCCGTCCAAGGATCTTGATAATAGTCGGTGTAGGCCCCTGTCCCCATACCACTCCCACCTGCACCGTTCTGATCCAACCCACCCACATCTGCTCGATCTTCTCTGTCTGTTGTATACTGAGGATCCAACTCAGGTGCATCTGTCCACCAGAAAGCTCGGTGAGATTTTGTTAAATCTAGCGTCTCTTGAGGATTGACGACAGGGTTACCGCTGATGTCTTTTACCGTTGAGACAAAACTAGCATGCCCAGTTTTAACCCACAACGTAGTAATTTGATAATAGTGGTCACCATCTTGCAACCCAGAGGGAGGAGAAATCGCTACCCCGTACTTAGCCATCTCCTCCGCAGCTGCTGCTCCAGTAAGAGCGTTTCCATCTAAGTCGTAAACTGTTAACATATCGCCTCCATTGGGTGGCCCAGGAGCATCCATCTCCATTATTGGGCCGTATATTTCTGGCCGGTTATCATGTCTAAACGTCCCCCACTGGCCCGGCCAGGGATACCAGATGAAGGGGAGAACCGCCATGACCCGTGAATCTTGACAACAAAGTTCGTGATACTCCCTCAATCCTTGCAGGTATGTCTCATCTGTCACTCCATAGTCTTTTGCTGTTTGACCCATCCAACCCTCATCAGGGCCAGCTCCATTTATAGCACTCGTGATTCCACACTCAGTGACATAAACATCTACATTAGGTTTCCCAGCTTCTTCTAGCCACTGCAACCAGTAGGGCCATCGGGCGCAGTGCCAACCTTGCATTCCATCTGACCAGTAGTGTGGGAACCAATACTCATTAATGAAAATACAATCTAGTTCCTCTACGCTTTCGGGAAAGTATTCGTCAAGTCGTGGCCCATCTTGAGTGAAATTCCCTTCAGCAAACCGAAATGCCCCTACTTTGACTCCATGAGACCGCATCACCCGGATAAACTCAGCCTGACGAGCGTCAAACTCAGGGAAAGATTGATAATCTCCTTGCCAAAGTGGCTCGTTCCAGTAAGTTGTTATATCTGGGGGATTCTCTGAGACTTTATTCCAAATCTGTCCCGCCCACCACTCAGGATCTGTTGTCCTCCAGTCTCTGTCTCCCTCGTGCATCCAATAAAGGACAGTCGTATCTGGAGAAGCTTCTCTAACCTGAGCGATATGTTGGCTCTCGGCGTCCATTAGGAGGACTGCCTTAGGTTTGTACCGCTCGATTAAATCTAATCCCGCTCCAGGAGTTTGTATGAAGAACCCGAATTTGTTCATAACTCTGCCAACTGCTCCCAAGCATCAGAATACTCCTCAAATATGTTGTCTAGTACCTCATCCCAAGACTTCTCATCATAAGGAGTACTAACAGCTTCTTCCACCAACTTTGGGAGGATTCTGGATGAGGTTAACATCTCATCCTCCTCCCTATCACACCCACACGGCACAGATCCCCAACCACAACCACAAACTGGACAGTAAGCATTTTGCCCGCACTCGCACGTTATCATCTCACATGGCTCTGGTTTGGGTTGGTTCCACTGAGTAGGTATCAACTCAGGATGGCAGCATATAGGAATTTTGTTATTCATATTTTCTCTTGCCCAAGAACTTATAGGAGAAAATAGCTCCCCCATCTTGGTGCTGCTCTGGGTAAAGGTCTACATGCCAACCTCGGGATTGAAAATCCTCTGGTTGTGGTCCCCACTTGTGAACCTGGTAAGGATTAGGAGTTCCGTCTGGGTTGGTTGGTCCTCTTTCCAACATCCCTAACGGCGCCCAGCAAATCACAAGTTTCTTGGCAACTCTTTCTGCATCGTCAAGAATTTTTAGTCCTCTTTCTTGCTCAAGGTGCTCAATAATGTCAACTGCAAGAACAGCGTCTACTGAGTTGTCTGGAGAAATTTTTAAAAATTCTAAGGCATCTTTGCAGACAGGAATCCAGCCCGTAACAGGCCGCCTTTCCCAAGCTAACCTTAACTGTTCTTTCCACAAATCAACTCCAATATGCTTAACTACCCCGGGAAGCCCTGCGGTGTGCCATAAGTCTCCACAACCGAGGTCTATAATGCTTTCAATGTTATCTGGCCAAATCGCCTCAATTAGACCCCTCACAAAACACCCTCCACCTTGAATTCTGCAAGAGCCTCTTTCGTGATAGGATCTGCGTCTCCCCAATCAAACCCAACCCGTGCTAAGGCTGCTGGGTTTGATAATCCTAGCCTGTGTTTTCCTATCACTACCCAATATGTATTCGACTCATCACTCACAAGGCGCGATCCACGTTCTTTGTGGTAGTGTCTAGGATCTGTCCAATCAGCACAATCTATGGCTGCATGTTCGGCGTATTCAGCGTATTTTCCGATCTTATGTTTTTGGTCAATCTTGCCAATATTACAGTTTAGTTCTTCCCGCATCTGTTGTTCCGGAGCATAACGAGCGTGCCACATATGGTACCCAATTAGTTTTTTGACTCGGAGAAACTTGTGGCGCTTCTCAACCGCAGTCATTGCTAGGTCACAGTCCTCCCCGCCATGCCCAATTAACTCCTCCCAAAATCCCCCACAATCCCAAAAAATATTTTTAGGATAAGCAATGTTACCCGAAAAACAACCCATCGCAGCAGCTAGCCCAACAGGAGTAGCGGGCCAGAGCTCAGGTTCTACCTCATCCGGAAAATCATTGTACCGAGGATCTTTTCTGCCTTTCAACGAGGCGTCAGGAGGCATGGGGAGTTTGGGGTAGTTCATTGACTCCAAGCGGAACCAGAAGTCTTTGTCATTCTTAAGGTTTTCAATCCCATACTCCATTCTCAGGAGGAAATGGTACAACCCGACGATAATACAGTCAGGATGCTGCGTGTGAAGGTCAGCGTACGTGCCGAGGATATGAGATGGCATTAGGTTGTCTGAGTCAATGAATAAGGCGAGAGAATAATCGGGGTTGGAGTTCGCTACACCGAAGTTGCGCGCCCGGGGTGCGCGGAAGCCTTGATGGGGCCCCGCACTCAGGTACTTAAGAGGAATTCCATTTTCATCAGTTTTACCTCGCAACCACTCGAAAGTGCCGTCAGTTGAGCCGTCGTCTACAACGATAATCTCAAACTCTCGGTACTCTTGCATCCCCAGCGCTGCGAGGCAAAGTTCTAGGTTTTCTTTTCTATTGTAGGTTGGAACTACGACGGAGATCACAGCCCCTCTCCTTCCCTCAGAACTAGGTCTCGCCTGTTTGCAACTCCATGTACACACTTAGACCTTGGTTTCCTGCTGAAGCATTCACACGAAAAAGATTTGTATTATTTACAAGGCAATCCAGCTCATCTCCAGGACCAAGAGGATAATATGATTGCCGACTCTGGTCCCAAACGGCGATCCATTGACCAGCAGTATTCTGTGTCCACGCCTTAAGGACCACTCTCTTTGTTGGATACCCAGTAGGCACTCCGTTTACTTGTGGGCCATTGGGATCAATAGGCTCCGGATCTCCAGTTGTGATATTTCCGTGCCCCCATATCTTGATTCGATTAGTTGTGATTGCTAGTTTTGCCATTCTACCTCACCAGATTCAACTTCTTCTTGTGTCCCGTAGAGCCGAACTCGGTCCGAATTATCCCCTCAGCCTTTCCGTTTCTTTGTCAACCCGAGCATCTGCTCAGCATCTACATCCCAGACATCCGCCCAAGGATTGAAAATGTAAAGCGTGTATGTGACGGGGCCGTACTCCTGCCTCCCGCTCCCCCAAAGGTATGCGATGTCAATTTTCCTCATCTTTCTTTTTTACTGCCTTACCATTAAGCCTTCGCAAAACTTCTAGAATTTCCCCCTGAGTTTGGGAGATACCGGCCATCTGATCCAGATACCGCTCCAACAGCGGGGCGAACCGCTCTATAATAATAACAACCACTTTATAGAAGATATATGCGTAGACTACACTGATAACAACAGCGCCCGATTGATAAACAAACAGTGCAGTCAACGGACTTAATTCTGTCAACCTAGTCTCCCGCCATCCTAGCCAAGTCAGGGAACCGCTGCTCAAACTCATGGGATTTGTCTTTGACAGTCCACCCTGCCCCAACAAAGCGAATGATAGGAGTAGAAATAATTTTAGGACAAAGCCGGTGACACTTGGGACAGGGAGCAGTTGGAGAGGGGTTAAACAACTCCTCATAACTATCGAATAGACCATGCTCTTGGCAACGGTATTGGTAAACCAATGAAAATCTCCTTAAAAGGGATGGGATTGAGACTGAAAATGAAGTGGAGCTGAAAGGAGGGTTGTCTCAAATCCCATCCCTCACACTCAATTATATCACAGATAGGGAGATAATCAAAATAAGAGCCCCGACCATTGCTGGTCGGGGCTGTTGTGCGCCTTGTCGCCCCGTCGTGCTGCCGGTGGGGTTACTGCCAAGATTCAAGGATCTTGGCATCCTTGATGCGAGCAAAAAGCCCGCATTTTAGGCATCGCGCTTCGTAGGAACCGTCATCATAAGTCAAGCTTCTCAAGAAACGATGCCCGTCTCGCCGTGTAGCCGTCATATCGAGAGTATTCCTGTCCACTTCTTCTGTCGTTCCCATACATTGCTGTGCCATTTTTATTATCCTTTCAGAGTCCACTGGTGCAGGGGATCGCCCAGTGGTGAGCCTGAGATCCGCTCAGGCGTCGGGCAACCATTCTATTGGGGCGGAAAGTTGACCAGAGAAATACCGGGGAAAAAATATACAATATCCAACATTTCCCCTCTCTGATGACAATTCACCTCAATCGGCAGAACGTTGGTGAATTGGCGAATCGCCCAGTAGCGGCTGCCAGTGCCATGCACTAACAAGCCGGCTACACCCCCGATAGACACATCCCGGTCAGGACCTTTATCAGACCCTTTCTCCAATTTCAATTGAATCTGTTCTAATCCCATTGGACTCATAAACATTTTTTCCCTCTCCCTTCTTGAGAGCCTGAGAACCGCTCAGGCGTCGGTACCAACAACTAACTGGTATTGTCTACAAAATATCCTCTTCGCACGATGTCTGGAACTGGGTAGGTACCAGAAGGCCTGGTCTTGGCTAACCACTTAGCGTAACATTCGTTGCACAAGTACTTCCCAACATCCGGCCGCCAGCGACCATCTGGATTCCCACATTCTCGGCAGTTCGACATTTTTAGCCCCCTCTCTCGATCAAGAATGATAACCGACCCCAACGATACCGATGAATCTTATCTGCCCACAACCTTTGGCCAGGCTGCTTGCAGGCAATCATCCACCCATTGCGGTAAAGCCGATGGTTACCATGGTATGACGTGATTTTCCAGTTTCTCAGTTTGATCTCCATCTTAATCTCCTCTCGTGTCCTCAATGTAGTCTTTCAAATCTTTGCAATCACTATGTAGGTAGTCATCATAGAACTCCTTGGCGATTGCTACGGGAACATCTTCCTTACCCCAGTACTGCTCCACGAACTCGTCAAACGACAAGTGTGGGGCGACGGGGCAACAAACTTTCTTACCAGTCCACTTTCCCCCGCAGACAGCACAGATCATATCCCCCGTCCACCTGTCTCTTGTCCACAAAGATTCTTGCTTGCCATTAGTTGTCCTCAGCATCTTCCTCCTCCTGTTTAACTGCTATAGCCATGGACTTGAGAAACGATCCACAAATACCACTAAGATGCCAACCACGAAGATCTACCTCACCTCCGTACTGAGCGAGAATTTCCGCTTTGGCACAAGCCAGACAATGAGCTTTAATTTCTTTTCGCTCCCAACCATCTTTTGTCTTGCGTTCAGCTAGGTAGAAATCCCCGCCGGTGTTGAAAACAGCCCATTTCTCGTACGATAACCTACCTTTCATTTTCATCCTCCTCTATACTGATGAATACACACCAGGGCTTGTCTGGACTTTTGACTTCATTTGACAATCTTATACAGTAAGGATCCATATGGCTCTTGTACTTATCAACGAGATACATAATCCGCCTCCAAGAAGAAGGAGTAACCTGCATATACCTGCGGAATCCAGCACCTGCCCTACTTCTATGAACTTCTGCAATCAATCCACCCAGCTCGTACACATAAAGATAAATTAGCATTGTAATTCTCCTTTCAGTTGATTGAAACCTTCTTCTGTTAGCTCTCCCTCAGCAACCAACCCCCGGCGCTCCAAAGCCTTGACGCTGGCCCCGTGCGCCTTCTCTCCTTGACTGAGTGCAATCAGTGCCTTCTTCATCCCCTCAGACAAGTCAACTTTTGGTTCTATGGAGATTGATAACCCATCTTCAGGAACCACAACTTTCTTACCCTCGGGAACAAAGATCCGAGAATCTTCAGGAGCACAGGGCCACTCACACTTGGGGCAGATCAAAGTCTGGGGTCGGAGTGGGTCTGGTTTGAGTTTACTCTTTGGCCACTCTTTAAAACAGTAGGTACATTTATACATCACTGGGTACTCTTTTGTAGATCCCCCAACCAATGCGCTCTATCTGTCCCCTGTCGCAAGCACGAGTCATTTCCACGTGAACTCGTTTAGGAGCTATGTAGCTCTCCCACCAGTCGTCAGGATCATACGCACGCCGCTCAACCAGCAGAGAGTGAACATCTTGCGAGGTGAATACTCCATCCTCTGCTGCATTAGCTGCGTCTCGAACTGCTTGGGTAACTCCGAGTATGCAAGGATCTCCATAACCTGGTGCGTTATACATTTTACCCTCCTTTTATTATTCCGGCGGCCAAACAACTCACTTTATAGGAATTCTACAGTGTAGCCTCACAGCCACTGCCGACTCTCCCTCCCCCGCCGACGTGTGCTCGTCACGGCTTGGGAAAGTCTGATTGTTTGGCCGCTCTTTGCTACACCCAACAGAAGGCGAATGCCAATTCACCAGCCTTATTATTTTGGCTCCCAGGTTCCGGGTGTTGGGTGCACCAAAAAGCGGCCGAGCAGAAACTTTGTCTGCTTTCACTGCGCTTCCTTCCTGAGGACTTTGTTGTATTCCTTGGCAATTTTTCCATTGTCTGCAACCATCAGCTCTGCGCACAACTGGAAAGCCCAATTCTCAAACGCCCTCGTACAATCCTGTGCACTCGATTCTTGATGCCCATACTCATGGACAAATGTTCTCAAAACTGCTAGTAGGTCTGAATCTCTCAAATGGTCATGCCTCAACCAGCAAGTTTGATCTTCATAGAACCCATTGCGGGTTTCGGCATGTGAACCTTTAGGGACAAACACTTTAACGAAAATCGGCCAACCCATGTGATCTCGGACTTTTTCCAGAAACCTTTTTCTCCTATTGGCTTTTGTGTCGAGTGTCTTGCGTTCCCTATAAGGATCTGGAATATCAGCAACGTCTTCGTCATACCTAATATTCCCGTCTACAAAAACTCGTTGGTATACTGGGTTATCTACTCGAACTACAGTGTATCCTCTCCTTCTCGCCTCTGCGGCTACAATATCATTTGACCACAGAACTGTCTTTCGAGACCCTCCTGTCTCCTTTCTTAGGGCTGAGACCCACCGCTTTGGGTCTTCTGGATCAAGGCGCTGAACTCGACCTTCCAATTTGCGTCGGTCATCGAGGATAACTACTTCCCTGATGATCTGCCGGATCTTGCTGAAGGTCTTGAGCTCTGACAACTCTCTGGTAATCTCGGGAATGAGATCATTGTCATCCACAATATTTCGGTCTCGGTTGAGAGGAATATCAAGGTTATAGGAGAACACAGCGTCAATCTCCCTAACAAAGATCCCCTTAACGAACAGCCGAGCGCCTTGCCAACTCTTTGGTTCAAAGATTGCCTTTGTCGAGGGACTTCGAGTCTTTTTTGTTTTTCGACCACCGCTACTCGTTACCCGAGCTGTTCGCTTCCGAAGTTTTTTGTAATCTGGGAAGTAATCCTTGGCATACTGGAGGTATTCATCAGCAGCAGTGTTCCACTCAATGAAAATCCTTGTCCCGGGGTGCGTACTTCGGTGCTTGTAGACGTTTAAGGCCAGGACCTCATATTTGTCCTTGATAATGACCGGCTCGATGGCCCAGTCACGAGAGGTCATATAAAGCCCAATGCCCTCTCTAACTGCCACCAGAAAAGCCATCAATTGCCCCTCACCCTTCTGTCCACGGTAATGGGTACCCCGCTTACCCGAGATCCCTAGGAATAAAATGTCCTCCAGGTCAACTCCTCGGCCTTCATCCCAGATTCTCCAATACTGCTGGCCGTTGACTTTGTAGTCCTTCCAGATCTCCATGTACTCTGAGAGGTGGCCGCCATTTTGATCTGCTTGGTAGTCAGCCTCATCCATGATATTTTGCATGCACTCACGAACCATCTCCCACGGACCCCACTTGGAAGCTTCGTCATTGAGGTACTCAAGGCTGATGTTAGTCAAAATCTGGCGGTCAAACCTGTACTTCTTGCCATTGACTTTCAGAAACTCGGCCATCATGCAGCTCCTTTCATTGTATTTGATTACATTATAACACAGAATTCAGTTTTTGTCAAGAGGCAACTGAAAATTTTAAGGTTCGACCTCTTGACAAATGTAGATTCTATGTTATAATTGTATTGTGTTAGGATCTGGTAGTGTATGGGTCAGAACTGGAGGCTAGACCTCTGTGAGATTGCAACCTCCCATAATTGTTTGAGCGTCTCCAGCCTACCTAACTAACACACCCAAGCAGAGGGCAAGGCCTTAGGCCCCACCCGCTTGGCCCGAGGTGGCCAGCCTCTTAATTCACTGGGGGTGCAATCGGGCAAAGAGAAAATGGCGAACCTCTGCCAACACCGTCCAGCCTGTGGCCGCGACCTTCTAGGGAAAGCACTCGAAGCGCTGGGGGAGTGCCGCTTGACTGACGGGTCAGGGTCGTGGAGACCCACGCCTTAGCGGAAGGGGGCGCGGTGGGCAGGCAACGTCAGAATGTCGGAACGGTAGACGAGCACGAGAGTGTGCCTGAATACGGGCGTGCAGGTTCGAATCCTGCTTCTGGCGTTTAGTAGGTTACAATGTCAAAACAACGAGTTCGAAGAAGCACACAGAACGAATCTGGAAGGGGAGATCGGCTTAGGAAGCGCCAAAAAGTTGAAAAAGTGAGGCGTACTGGCCGGAGGAATAAAAGCCAATCCTAGCTATGCAGACTTTTTTACCTTACCCGAGTTTCATCGAATCAGCCAGGTGCCTTGATAATAAGAGACTTGGCAACCAGAGAAGGGAAGTACTATCCATCCTAACTGCTCTCACTGACCCAACTGTGGGTTGGCAGAATCATCCTGCAGTGAAGATGTGGAGGGGGTATGGTAGCGCGCTCATAGACTATGGACTTACCATCTGCATTTGGTGGAAGATCCGGGGATACAAGGATACCTGTTACTCAAAGATACTCAAGTCAATAGGAAAGTTTCCCGACCAGTTGTACAATCCACCTTGGCTTGGAGATGAAGATTTTCACTCCAGCCACCGCGCTGCTCTGCTGGCTAAGGACCCCGAGTGGTACGGGCAGTTTGGGTGGAGTGAGGAGCCCAAGATTGAGTATATTTGGCCGGTATAAGAATTTTTAAAAATTTTTTGAGGAGATTAGCATGGCTATTAGTCTAGAACAACGAGAAGAGATCATCAAGTTTATAAACTACTACTCAAAACGATGCCCTCACTGTGAAAGCACTCAGTTCACAAGCGACAACCATGGCAATCATCGCTGCCTTGACTGCGGAGAAGACTTCACTGATGAGACAGCCCTCCCGTCCCGAGCAGGAGTAGAGAATCAGACGTGAGGTGCTCAGTCTGTGATGAACCGCTAACTGTTCGAACCAGGAGTGGAATTTATTATATGCGTGTTAACCCTAACTGCCCAAGGTACAAAAAGAAGATATGGATCTCAAAAGCCCAATCCAAATAGCTAATGGACTCTATCAGTTTTATAGGCAGAACGGAATGAGTGAGGGAGACAGTAAAGAGCGGCTGACTTCTTTATTAGCTCTCGATCCTCAAAACTATTCTGTTCAGCTAATCTCGTTCATACTAGAGGAGGTCGAAAATGAAAATAGCAGAGGTTAGCATTTACAACGATCCCTGTGGACCTACGCCTCAGTGGATTATCGAGTCTATCATCCGGCGGAAGAAGAAGAAAGCCAAGAACCGCCGGTTGAGGAAGATAGCCAAAACAACCCAAACCACCAAGAATAATCGGCGGCATAAATTGAGAGGATACCAAGGTACCAGAAAACCGAACTCCTCGAAGAGCTGGAGGAAATAATGAGCTGGGCACTATCTGTTACTGGTACTGTCATCGCTAACATTGGCTTTTGGTTATATGGAAACAAACATAAGTGGGCTCCAGTAATCTCAATGCTAGCCACAGCAGTATGGATACTATACAACATACTCAATAACCAATGGCCTCTACTACTACCTTGCGCTGTAAATCTAATTATTCAAATTCGTAATCTGTATCTCTGGAGGAAGTGATGGCCGGAAAGCCAAGGACCCGATGGGAAGAAGAAAAGGCCCGCGCCAAAATGTACTAAACCTATTCGAAAGTCCAAGAGGAGAAGGAAGAGATGACCTGTCCAAAGTGTATGAGCTGGGCGGACTGGGGTTGGGTGCGGATTCAAAAAATAACGAGAATGGAGGTGATTTAAATGGGAAAGAAACCAGGACAAAGCCAAAAGGTGGTTCTAAGCCGGCAGGTGGCGGGAAGGGAGGAGGCAAAGGAGGATCCCAGGGAGGGAGGAAATAGAAAGGAGAAAACAATGAGAACCTTATCTGACGGGAGCCCCAGTACATTGGGAACTTACCGTGATTACGCGGAAGCTCTCGGAATTGACAAAGCTGTAGCATTCTTTGACCAAAGGATCGCCAAGAGTCCTGAGGGTAGAGATGAGGAAATACTCAAGGATGTAACCCAAATGCTCTACTTAATCATGAGCATGGCAGAATGAAAACCTCAGAACTGATCTACCAACTAGAGGAGATCCGGAGCATACACGGGGATTTGCTTGTTTGTGTACAAGGTACCAAGCATAACTTGCTCTACTCTCCAAAACTGGTCTGTTTCCTGCCTAAATATGAGCTGCTGACTATTATTACAGACCAGTTAGAGGAGAACCCTTGGATTGAAGTTGAGGAGCCAGATTGGGATATGGTGATGCGGAAACCTTAGAAAGGAGGCCCCCGATGAGTGTAGAAACTTACATAGACACTGCCGATGAGCTGAGCAGAAGAATACTTCTACTTATTCCCAAACACCCAGAAATACTAACAATGGAATCACCCTGGGATCTATTTAAAATCAAAGAATTCTCCTGCAAAGATCTGGCCCCCACCATGTTCCAGGCGGGCTGGGCGTTAGCTAAAGCGAAAAAAGACTACTCAAACGATCAGGATTGACAAGGTAGCGAAGGTGTGATAGAGTAAAGGTGTCAGCGTAAACGACATCTAAATAATTAGCAAACAAATCCCACCACCTTACAACGGATGTCGTTGTGCTGACAAAGGCTGGTGGGGTTTGTTGTTTTATAGGGGGATTGAAAATGTCTAAGTATGAGATGCCATACTTGTGGGAGGATGATTGGGACAACCAGATATTTAAAACAGCCAAAGAACGCTTTGGGATCTGGCCCCTGACTGTTTGGCCTTGTGACCATCAAGATCCTTTATATAGGAGATTGAAAAAAGAGATAGGAGACACAGGACAGGCAAGAAGAGGATGTCTATCGAAACCCGATCCTCAAAGCAAAAGTTGGTATCGCGGTAAACACACAGAAAGTATATTTAACCCACAACTATGCGTCTGGATCCTTAATTGTTTTGCTCCTCAATCAGGGATATGCTTTGACCCTTTCGCAGGTGGCGGAACTAGAGCCGTACTAGCTGCAAAACACGGACTCAAGTATACAGGCATTGAATTACGCCATGAAGAAGCGGAAAGAGTAAAAAACTTAACAGAAGGGCTAAACATTATAGAAGGTGATGCGAGAGATTGTCTAGAGCTTGTTGGCCACAACTTTGGAGATTTCTTAATAACTTGCCCACCTTACTGGAACCTGGAGCAGTACAAAGGGGGACTTCAGGATCTATCCATGCTGGAGACATACGATGAATTCTTGGCCGCCCTTCGCCAAGTCATAACTGGTTGCTTTGGAGTAATGAACCCAGGATCTCTATCATGCTGGGTTGTGGGGCTTCATAGAAATACAGACGGTGAACTACTGGCAATGAACCATGATATAGCCAGACTCCACAAAGAGGTGGGGTTTAAACTGAGAGAAGAGATTGTGGTCAACCACATTGGAACTCAGGCAACTATGCGAGTCGGAAACTTTGAAAAAGGTAACAGGTGGTTAATAAGAACCCATGAATATGTACTGGTATTTGAGAAGCCAGAGGAAGATTGAGAATGAAAAACGAAGAAACCGATTATGTAGTATGTCCAATCTGTGGTGAGCAAATGTCCAGAATCACTTGGAAACATCTAAAGTTTAGGCACCAAATGACAATGAGTGCCTTCAAACTGCAGTTTCCACATGCACGAACAGTTAGTAAACATTCCAGCAGGAAATCTGGATCTGCTATATCACGTGCCCGCAGAACCGGAGTAAAAAGAAACCAAAAGTTCTGTAAGGACTGCGGGGAGCCGTGCCAGGGAGAAAGATGCAAAACCTGCTATGAAGTATATCAAAATTCTCCCGAGTACTCGAAACACGCTAAGTATATACGATCCAAGCGTCCCAACAAGTATAAACCAAAGGACTACATCTGCCCAGATTGTGAAGGAGAGAAACTATCCCCAACAAGTCCTCGATGCAGAAGTTGTGCAGCTAAAAGAAGGAATGAAGAAAGATACAAAGATCCAGAGTTCAGAGAGAAACTGAGCGGGATACATAAGAAAGTGTTCGAGGAGCAGCCCGAGAAAGTACAAAAGTTACGGGCGGGTCATAGAAAATTTATCCAGGACCCAGAAAGAAAAGAAAAATTTTACGAGTCCAGAGAAGTCGTATCAGGAGAAGAGCACCACTGGTACAGAGATGGTTCCTGTCTAGACAGCGAGTATGGTGGGGAATTCGATGAGAGATTGAAATTTCAGATCCGTCAGAGAGATCAAACCTGCCAGATGTGCGGAAAGACTGAGGAAGAGAACGGAGAAGCATTATCCGTTCACCACATAGATGGAGACAAAGAAAATAATGACCCCCAAAACTTGATAGCATTGTGTAGAAACTGTCACTCCAAGACGACATGCCTCCCGGATCAATGGGAACTAGCATTATCTCTATACATGGAAGATAAAGTAGAAGGGGAGATTCATTAACTGAATCTCCCCTTGATATTGCGACACGTCCTAAAGACGATTAGAATCTTAACCTCTAGGTGAATGAAGTGCCCCCGACGATGCTGCAGCCGGTGCCAAGGTGACCTGCAAAGCTTGCCGTGTAGGCGGCTTGCGCACACATATGCTTTCTAAATATCTTTGTTATCATAAAGGTGTTTAACCCTCTATTTCTTACTGTTACCAGTAAGCTCGGACTATGTCTTCGCTCATTTCTGAACGCCCCGCGCTCGTGGGAGAATTATTGCCATACCTCTCGGTTCAGGCGCACTCCTAGTCTCTACACCCACCAAAAAGTTTCCCTTCTGGCTTGGCTCGGCGTTGTCCCAGTGGGAGTTTCGCCGAATTCACGGAGTTAAGTGACAAAGCGTTTATCACTAGTGCAGTCACCGCGTAGATTTCAAAGGCAAAAGCTGTACAGCCTCTTGGCAGATCTACATAACTTAATGGTGTTTGTGTACTCTTATACACAATAGGTTCTCCATTATGATAAACTCTTAATGGATACACCGTCGAGCTAAATATATCTGCCCCCGTCGTCGTGGCAGTGAACCGGAAGTCCGGAACCAGGATCAACTCTCCTACGAACGTCTGGATTCTCGGAGCTAGCGTGAAGCCAGCCACGATGCCTCCGCGGTCCTGGTTGATCTGGATCATTTGGACGGGCTGTGTCCCTCCGGTGGCGCCCAAGCTCAGGTAGCCGATAGCGATGGCTCGGAGAGCTTTGGGGTGACCGAAGATGTGGGTGGGTCTTGCACACCCAGCAGCGAGGAAGTTGTCGAACTCTTCCTCGTCATAGGTCCCGGTCGGGTTGCTGTTGGTCCGCGCACCGTTTGCAGATGTGACTTGGGTCTCGATCCCGTCGAAAGCGTTCGCAACTGTAGCGATTGCTCCCTTGACCAGGGCGAGGTCCCACTTGTTCAGCACAGTCACTTCCTGGAGTTTCATCATCTTCTCTTTGACTCCGATCACTGTTTCGATTCCAGAGTCTAGAGAAAGTCGGCTGATCCCCAATCCCTGCGCGCGTGCGACTGCTATCGAGTGACGTAAGTCCTCGTAGGTGATAGACTCATAACTGCCGATGTACTTGCGGGCAATTGTAGTCGTCTCACCCTCATGCGTGGTCTCGTCCGGACAAGCTCCTTTAGTGAAGAAGCCATGGGACGCCTCCCCCGTGGTGTCGAAGCTCAGGCTGGTCATCTCTCGCCAGCTATCTGAGTTGTAATCGGTCACCACTTCAGGCAACGTCTTCCAGACTGTGATCTCCTCACACATGTCCAAAACCTCAGTCGGATCTAGAGGCTGAGGATACTGGTTAGAGAAGTCTGCGGGCTGCGTATAGGGCTGAGGCAGGATATTTGGGTCGGTTTGGGTCTTCTCAACCATTCCCTTGATGACTTCCACAGCGGGATCGCCTTCCGGCTCCGGCTGGTTCAGGTTCTCATAAACAGACTGAGCAACCTGCTGCATCTCGGTCATGGTCAAGTCCTCGCCGCCCTTAGCCTCTCGCACCTGTAACACGGCCCTAGCAACAATGTCCTCGATGTTCGGACCTTCGGCAGGTTCACGACGACCTGCGATGTCGGCGGCACTCTTGGTCACGATATCGGTAATCGTAGGAACCAAGAGTTCCACGTTGCACCTCCTTATTTAGTTTTTAAAGTGTTTCCACCTAGTATATTACACCAGGTGGTGTGGTCATCCGTGCGATCTCTTTGGCAGAGTAGCTTTCCTTCGGTTCTGGAGCAGGACCACTCGAGCGGTACATAGATTTCCTGATTGGCGCCGCCTCAGCTACCGGTTTGCTGATTTGGTTTCTCAGATCCTCCAGTTCCGCCTTCAAGGTTGCATTCTCTTGCACTAGCGGCCTTGTGCCCTCATTTACTGCAGCTACAATAACCTCCCGGATGTCGCCCATTGAAGGTGGGGTCTCTTGGATGACTGATTGCTGCATCCAATTCCCCAAATCTCCGAGCGCTTCCTGACAGGCTTGTAACTTGCCCCTCCGGTCTAGCTCCTCGCTCCCGAGCACACTTTTGACCTTTATATTGAAAACATCTAGAGGTGTGGTGGCAGGTGGCTCTACTCCTTCAGCCTTAACACGTTCCTCAGGCTCGGCTTCCGAACCGCCGACTTCTGCCATAGATGTAATCTCCGATTTAATTGCTTCTGCGATCTGATTTAACGCGTCTTGTGCCACTGACAAATCACCTTCAGTAACTGCGTTGTAGACGCCTTCTGCGAACCTTGTCATGTTATCATCAAAATCTGCTGCCATAACTTCTCCTCCAGTGGCTGGAGTTTCTTCTAAAATCGAAATAGCTGGGTTCTCAGGAAGTGGTTGCATTTCCGTGCTTGTACCGACAACTGCTTCTGGGGTGTACTGAGCGTCTTTGTACCAAGTTTCCATATCCTCGTTCAGTGAAGTAACCATCCCGCCCAGCTCACTCAGACGCCGTTGCATATCCTCGAAAGCCTTTAGACGAGCGTCTGAAACCTTGCGGCCTGCTTTCTCAACTGCCTCAGATTGTTCCTCAGCCTCCTCAACCACAGCTTCATCCAAACTAGGCGCCCCGTCCTCAGCTTCGGACTTTTTGCCTCGGAATTTCCCAGCCTTAATGGCTTGGACCACTCCCTCTTGTTTGTGTGCAGCTGCTCGGGCGGCCTTTTTATCTTTATATTTTTTGCCCTTACCATAAGGAAACCTACCTAGGACTTTGTCCCCCTTACTTGAATAAAGGACAACCTCCCCATCCTCTTCCTTTATCATCAGCTCGATGAGTTCAGCTTTTTCAACTCCACTCATCTTAGCACCGCACTCAGGGCAGGTGACACTCGTACAAGGAGTTCCTGCTTCGTGAGGAGCTGTGGCTCCGCACTCTGGGCAAACGCATTCAGCAGGTCCACCGTCGCCTTGCTTTGGACCACCTACTCCTTGTCCCTCTCCCCGGGCCTTTTCCACTTCGGACTTCTGTTTCTTTCGTTTCTTAAGCTCTTCCTCATTCTCTTTCTTAGCTTCTTGATCTAGTCCGGGAACCTCGGCTTCCTCCGGAGTCTCTGTCCACATTTCCTCGGCCATTGTCTCCTTGCCAGGTTCCTCCTTTTCGTACTCAAAGTCTTTATCCACCTTCTTGCGCTTTGCCTTCTCAACATCCTCACCCTTAAAGACTAGCCCCTCCTCTCCTGCCTCAGACTTGCCGACTTGACTGGAATATTGCTCTAACTTCTCAGCCCACTCATCGCCAACGATCGAAGCAGCGTCTTCTTTCTTTGTAACCATACTTTTCTCCTTCCAGGCCTCGATCTCTGTCCGCGGTAGAACAGGAACTCGAGTTAATGCAAAATGTTTGATAATCCCATCTCTATAAACACGCCGAGAGCCTTTCTCGGTAGCCTCTGACTTTTCCTCTTCCTTGGTTCTATCATAGAAGCCCATCGAAATACGGACTCTCTCATCATGCGGAACATCGTTTTTAATATCCTCCTGAACTGCGGTAAAGGCCGCCTTACCCAGTTCAGTCGGCCAGAAAGTACCTTTTGCTTTGAACTTCTCGCCATCCGGGTAAATCACAGTGGAAGGCCCAGCTATCCAATCTTCGTCAGGAATTCCCTTACCGGCGAAGTCATAATGCGAAACACAAGCATACGGCATCATATCCATTTCTTCGGCATGAGCAACAGCATTGTCGAAAAAAGCTCGGTCCACTCGCTCTTTGTGGTTGTCTTCTCCTGTATCTGAAACAGTAGCAGCCCAGTGCATGGTGCCGTCGTCGTGCAAAGAAGCTTTGGTAAAGTAGAGACTAATATCTGGCATAATTATATTCCTTATTGAGACAATATATTAAAATGTCATTAACACAAAACAAAACCCAACTTTCCAGGTCTTCTGACCTTTCCAGTTGGGCTCCAGTTGGCTTACTGCCTTGGCCTCAAGAATTATATCATTTTCCTCTTTATTGTAACATAGAAGAGGGAGAAATCAAAATCACACCTTATACCCCCACCTGCCAGGATTCTGCAAAAACTCCTCAGCGTTCTCCAGAGAGCCCCCCTCCAACCACAACATATTATCCCCTAGCCCCTCCTCAGACTCCAAAACCTCAGAAGTAACCTCGCGGGATGTATTGATAATCTCAGTTACATCCTCCTCAAAAGGACCAGTTACCACAACCTGATCTGGGGCGATATCCACAGTTGCAGCATATTCACCATCTAGTCTATATACCTTCACTTCCACTCCTCCGGCATTCTATCACCAAGGACAGCTCCCACCATCTCATGTGATTCCGGAAAATAATGCTTATAGAAACCCACTTCCCTTTTATTCGAGTACCTTTTCACACATTCTATACTCTCTGCAAAGAATTCCCGCTCTGTTTTCTTTGCATAGTTCGTAGGAAACCGATCAAAAAGCCAGGCTCGGTCGTACGGATTATCTTTTGCCCGAATCACCTTGGATGACTTAGCCACTCCCTTCGTTTCACTCAGTGTGTAATCCAGCGCATGTCCCCACTCATGCCAAACTGTGCCATAACTGGCAAACCCCTGAGGTGTGTCTAGGTTAGCAGATGTTTGCGGCCCAAAAACAATTTCATCTGTGTACACCCTGTAAAATCCAGCGCAACCCCTAGCCGAACCTCCATATACGCGATCGAATTCTTCTTGGGTTTTTGTTGTGATAAAAGTAACCTCAGTATCGGGTTGAGGCATCCCTTGCAGACTGTATGCTATCTCAGTAGCTTGGTTCTTTGTAACACGCGAACCCACACGGTGCCCACCAGTAGCCTCCTCAAACTTACTCCTATAGTTGTCATCAGTCCAATCAACAGTACTAACCTTTCCCACAACAGCGGGCGCCTTACTGGGAGCACTTCCCCCTCTCCTGCCCTTGCGCCCTTTGTGACCCCAATGACCACTTCCAGGCCCGCCTTTCTCAACCTCTGACTTGCCTACGTAGAATTCAATCTCTTTTCCTAACCCTGCGATCTCCGACGGAGTCGCTGCCAAGTGGCACCTTCAGACGTTCGGGTGAGCTGGCGGCCCACCACACTTTTCTCCAAAAACGTTATCAAAGGTCTTCGAGTTAACCGGCTGGGGACCCATCGCCTCATTAGCCTTACAGACCTCACATGCGTCCGCTCCAATGGTCACCCATCGCTTTGTTTCAAGGCCGACTTCGTCCATCTGCTTTTCCCAAGCAGAAGACTGGGCACGAGCAATTTCAAACCGAGTGATCGAGCGGATCCTTTGCTCACTAAACTCGCTCTGCTCGAATAAATTTTTAAAAATTCCGTCTATCAGGTCTTGTTCGGGGATCCCTTCTTGGAGACCGTTGTAGATCATAGTGCGGAGGTAGTGTTTGGTTCCTCTGTTGACGTTTCGAACCATCTCTGCTGCTCTGTCTTGAATAAATTCCAGAGCAACAGGATCTACCAGGTCAAAAGCCAACTCAATTGCTACCCCAGCCAGCTCTCCGATGTACTCTGCTGCCCCTTCTAGCCCGTCTAAGTAAGCCAGAGTTAACGCTGCAATGAGTTCGTCAGAAACGTCTATTGACCAAAACTCTTCTGAGTCGTCTAGGATCTCATCTATTCGGTCCCACAGTTCTTCGTCAGCCACTCAAAAAGTCTCCTACTCTCGCGGCACCGTTGTACTTGTATCAGATACATATACCTTGCCCCTGTTCAATATAATCGTCTCAGGCAACCCTTGCCCATCTAAACCTTGAATAGCATCATAACCCAACAACGCCGGGAGCCGAGCCATATCGTGTCGCGCAAACTCCGCTACATCATTTGAAATCCGAGAATATTCTGTTATATCCCTTACCAAATCCTTGTTTGTTGGGTCCTTAGCAAGACGAACAGATAACTTATTAAGTTCGGTATCTCTCAACTTGCTAAACTGGTCGTGTAATCTATGAACTTCTGCCTCTGTAACAACTTTAGCCCCTTTACTAAGAGCCATCCTAGTGACAACTCCGCCCTCGCTTTTCGCAAAATGTTTAGCATGGCTTTCGGCATCCCTACCATGTGCAGCATGAACCCCGCTGGCATAAAATCCACTCCCAGTATGCAATCTACCTGACCTAAACTGTTCGGCGTACTCTGCCGCTCGGGCTCCTCCCTCCGCCCTAAACATCTCCAGTCCACCAGAACCGATAACGCTGTCTAGCTCCTTCTCCGTTACCACACTCGGCAGTGAATTATAACCAATCTCGGCGAACAGTCTTCCTGTGATCTCCTCCTTTGTGCCTTCCTCTCCTAAACGACCTATCATTCCACCAATATCCGTAAAACCGGTAGGAGAAACCAGATCCGCCAACGGCGTAAGTCTTCCAGCTCTAGAGGGAGCCGACCCACCTCTTTTGCCCTTTCGTCCTCGATGTCCCCAATGACCTGAGCCAGGGCCTCCCATCGCCCGAAAATCACCAAGAGAAGATTCTATTAGATTGACAATACCTGCAGACAAGTCAGCCATTACCATTTCCAATCAGGATAACTACTCCCCAAATTACTTACCTGATCCCTTGCCACAATTAGTTCTTTATTGAAAATCGCCCTATCCTCACAAATCAGAACAGGGGAAACCCAGAATAATTCTCCCCCGACTTCATAATCAACTATAGCGCACCCATTCTGCCACTGTGGACCTGAACTAAACCCAGGTACCCGGCCATCTATCCAGCAGGCACACCCAGGTGAGAACCCAACAACCTGCTTTATCTCCTTAGCGCGGTGTATCGTTCTGCTTCCCCACTCCACCTTGTGAGTGTGGCCGAAAATCTCATTCGTGTCTCCACTCTCAATAACTGCTTTGGCAGTATTTCCGGGAATTCTCGCTATCTCGCCGTGGGTCAAGCGTAAAAACTCATTTAACCATACCTCCCCACTCGGGTAATCTCCAACCCATTCTATCTCTAAACTGTCCAACCCTAGTAGACGGGGCACACTCATAGCTGGTGGCATCTCCATCTCATCGGCGGGCCGGAGGTCATAAGCGGCTCTCAAGTGAGTGACAATGGCATCTTGCAACCTTTTACCGTGGTTCCCTTCGTAAACAGTCATCTCCTCACAACATTGCCGAAATTGAGACAACCACCAGTGAGCTTCCAGTACAGAAGGCTGAGTCGTTTCGCAGAACTCTGGAGATTTTGTATATTTTGTAGACCACTCAGCCAAATCTAACATATCCCCCAAAACATCCACACGGTCCACTTCAGCTATTTGAGCTACTTGGAGGATAACATCTAGAACTGCACGGTTATGGAGAGGAGTAAGCTCACCTGTTGTAATATCACGAATAAATCCAAAATGGGGATCTGAAAATATAAGCGTTCTGCGCAGTTCCCCTTTTCGTGCCTTATATGCCTGTGGAAGTTTGAAAATCTTGCACTCAACCGGCTGGAGGACTGGGAAGATCGGTTCCGGCTCAATACGTGATAACCAAACTTTGACTTGGAACAGGGGAGCAATAACAAGTCCGTCCTCGTATACAGAACCAGTTAGACGCCCCTCATCCCAAGTAAGATCCTTTTTGGCTGCCTTAGCACCAACGGGCCACTTGTTTACAAGGTACCGGTCAACCTTCCAGACATTTAAATCTACCTGGCAAACTTCAAGCATCTCATCGAGAGTTTTGATTCCAGCAAACTGTGCCTCAACAACCATAGTGTTAACCCGTTCATCTCTTTTGACAGTTTGCCGATCTTTCCTGCCTCTTTTTTCTCTCTCTCGAATATACTTCTGCCGAGCAGAGCTCTCAGAGACACCAAACATCTCCCCCACTTCTCTCCAGGACTGCCCAGATGCTTCGATGTTGTCTCCCATAGAGATTAGTAGATTTGTCTCGTCTTGGGTCCAGCGCTTATTGGCCAAAAACTACTCCTTTAGCTGATTGAAAATGTTCTCGATGCTTCCCTTTACTGCCTTTCCATACAACTGATCCGCTAGGACATCTTGCATCATTTTAAAAGCTTTGGTTTGTTCAAGGTCATCTCCTACGTCTTGCTTCAACAGGAGGGTTTCCTCGACTATATGGGCAGCTTTCACTGCGGGAGGATACTCAGGATATTCTCCTTTTGGTTTTTGAGCCTTAGGTGGAACTTCCTTTTGGGCAGGAGGTTTGGGCAGACCCTGGATTCCTTCTTGTATTGCTCCCGGTTTAACAGGGATTGAAAATATTCCGTCTTCAACTGCCTGCTCTAGCATATCCTCTGCTGCCAGTGCCCCAGCTCCTACCATCTGACCCAGGTAAGCAATTCGCAAACCCTCAGCCTGGCGCCGTTTGACTACGTCCTCAATCTCAGGAACGTCCCAATCGAACATGATTGGGCAATCTGGCGGGAAGAACTGCCGGTTGATCGCCCGCTTCTCGTCGTAGGCGAACCCACCCACGCCAGTGCGTTGGGTAGTTAACCTCTGTACACGAGCTCCAGCAAGCGTCCTATCGTGCTCCGCCAGGCCAAGGCTACCTATGGTCAAACCATATGGTGTTCCACATTTCTCCGCGTAATGCTTCCATTTTTCGCTAACATTCAGCTCAGGTTGACCAAAAGGAACAAATTTGGCAGGAGTCTCGTGTTCATACAGCAAAGGAATCTTAATGGGATTCACACCCATCATCATTTCTTCGAAACCTTTTTTCCACTCTGTCACGTCCGCTTCCGAGAAATCCATTAAATCCAAGATTCCTGCAATGGGGGTATCCGATAAACTTTTCAAATCATAAGTATAAAGCCTTGCCAACGCTTCTATCACTTGATAATTTTGTTCTACAGGGCTTTTTTGATACCCAAAGAGCTTTATGCTCGTCTGCGGAAGGTACATAAGTCGAGCAATTTCTCGACGTTTAAACGCGATTGGCCGCTGATTGTCATTCGGATCCATCTGGACGTATGGATAGTTTGGGTTGCCTTGATTGATATACATCGTACCAGCATCCACGTGCACTATTCCAGCAGGGTAACCAGCAGGGAACTTCCCACCAAACGCACCATCTGGCCACCACATAATCTCTAAAGAACCCCCAAAAGGTAGATCGTAGCTATCTTTCTCCCACATAACCTTTAGGAGATCGAACCTAACATGCTCGAAAAGTTCCTCATAATACTCAGTTATCTCTAATACTTCATCGCTCTTTGGGTCCACCCCCTTCTTTGGAGTAAACTTATACTCAAGTTTCAAGGATCTCACAAGATGTGTCTGGTACGAAAGGTTTACAGGCTCTGATGCCAGATACCGCCACTGCGTGCTTGAGAACATAGAAGGCACACGAGACGGCTGTAAAAATGGTCTTGTGTTTACATCCAGATATGCTACTGATCTTCTCTTCGGTTCTGCTGCCATTAGAATAACCTCTCCATATGAGGAGCCCCCACACCCTTGGTAGAACTTAGCGGCAGAATCCAATTCTCAACTAAAAAATCTGCTCCGTACTCCTCCAGTTGAAAATCCCAGATTGCAACCACAAAGTATCCATTCTGATGCGCCCACCTAGCCTTTTCTATATCTCGCTCCTGCATGTCAGGGAGAGTATGCCAGTAGGACCCTTGAACCTCAATTAGTGTCCTGGGAGGCACGAACTCATCGTAGATCCTATAATACCCCTTCGGCCTATACTGAGATATGTGCCTAATCCCCTTCTCATCCAGAGCCCGAGATACATCAATCTCTATAGAAGTAGGGGAGTCAAAAACTCCATCGTAGTCGCCTCTCCGCCAAGCCTCTTTTACGCTCTCAGACATCCTTGCACGGACTTCGTCGGTATACACCGCCCGGTTTCCAAGTAGAACTTTAGCCTCTCGGGCTCTCCGCATATTAGCCTGTACCTCATCCGGGTTATTCTCACACCACTGCCTTATCTTCCTAGATTGCCGTACTCGGAGTTCCTCCGTCCATGCTCCCTCGTGATCGCCCCTATCCCAAGATTCCTTTATCTTACCCGACATCTCATGATGTCTATCAGGATCCTTCCACGCTGCAGTTGCTGCTCTAGATTTTTTCCGAGTTGTTTCACCACTACTGTGGTCTCCCCGACTCCACGCCTCCTTAGTGGTCTTGGAATATTTCCTCCTCGTCTCACTGCACATTAGCGGTGCTTCAGGAAACCTCTCCAGATACTCTACCGAAGATATCCCATGCTTAAACGGTAGATGGCGGTTATCTAAACGCCTTGCCTTGGCACCGCATACCCTACAAACTATGTAATCTATTCCTTCCACGCCCATATCTTTTGCCATATAATTACACCTTAATAAGCATCAGGTGCTAGAAATTTTTAAAAATTCCCCCTACTCAACGCGTCCCTCCAGAACAGCAATAAGATGGTGCATATCCTGCTCTAAGTATTTCCTCCGCGTATGCCATTTCTTAACTGTCCCCGGCGATTTGGATGTTGCTACCTTCTCTGCCGCTGCGATTGCCTGCTGACGCTTACTCTCTATTTGATTTCTCAGCCAGCTAACTCGATGCTTCGGCAAAACAGCACTTGGGACAATTTTGCTCACATCCACCTGTTGCGACGGCAGTACTCGAGGAGACTTTATGGAACCTCGTTTAGGTGCTGTTGCACTCATTGGGTTCTCTGCTATTCGCAGTGCAGATCTATTTAAAACCACCATGTAGCCCTGCTCCGATACATCTATTGCATCATAACCGCTAGCAGCAGCAAACCGCCCCCGATCTCCTGTCGCTATGTGTCCTACGACATCTCCATGCTGTTCTGCTATGTAAGAGGCCTGCATAAGATTATTCGCAGTCTTATTATCGCCACGATTCGCAGCAGCAAAGGCTTGGGTCCTCAGAGTATCAGGATCTACTTTTACGCTCTCCCGGCTTGCTAGCCATCCTTCCATCTCCTCCTTAAGCGCAGACTCACTTATAACGTTAGCATCTTTTTTCAGAGACATCCGAATTATAGTTGCGTTTTCTCCTTGCTTAGCTCCAAAGTACATTGCAGTACTATCTGCATTCTCGCCGTAAACTGTATATAACCCTGCGCCATGCATACCGGTCCCCGTCTCAAACGAATCTCCATACATCAACTCCTCGGCATACTCCCCCCTAGATACTCCACGGTAAAGCTCCCTCTCCCCAGAATTCACAAACTCATTTAGCTCAGAAGCAGTCACCACATCCGGTTTGCCATCGAACCCCTGCTCTTTGATAATCTCATTGGCAATAGGATCCGTTCGGCTGCTGGGTGGGACATACGTGTCGACCCTCCCCTCGAGCACAGAATTCAAATATGGGGATTTGGCCACAGTTCCAGCCTTGCTGGGAGCGGAACCACCGCGCCTCCCTTTCCGCCCTTTGTGGCCCCAGTGTCCAGAACCGGGCCCACCCATCTCCTTGTACTCACCAAGGGACTCGTCTATTAAATTGATAATATCAGCGGAACATTGGGTAGAAGCCGTCAACTGTATGATAACGCATCTCCTTCATGGGTTGAAAATCTTCCTCGTTCACTGGGAATGGCTTTTTATCTAAAATGTGATAAGTTCTCCCAGAAGCTGGGCCTCGAACTGTAAAGGGTGGCTGAAGTAAATACCGCAGCTCAAACCTGTCTCCTCGGTCAGCAGAAACAATCATGCCCGGGCTTAAGAATTTTAATTTTCTCCACCGCTTCCCATCGAAAAATCCCACATCGGGCCAGGCTAACATGACCGCCTCTGCTCGGTCTGGCGACTTAGTTCCCCGGTCCTTCATCTTGTCCTTCTGCTCGACAATAATTTTACCCCGGGAAGTCACCCCCCACCTTGGTGCAATCATCTGTGACTGCAAAACTTCATCATCTGGCAAGTCCATTTCCGTAATACCCAAACGCATCATCCACCAGAGCTGATCTCTCAAAGACCAAAACTCCTCCGTGTAGTCTTTCTCATTGATAGGTGGTTTCTGGACATGGACTTCGAGAATCTTGACTCCTTCCGGAAGATCTCCAAGCTCACTAAGTTCCTTCAGCCTGTCGTGTACACCAGACCCTACTCCAATAATATCTACCCGAACCTCCTGAGGGTGATGTTTTCTAATCAGACGAACCGCCTGGCCAGCCACAGTCATCACATCTGCTCCCTCAAAAGTCCATAGTATTTCGGCGTGGTGTCCGAAAATCCCAGCAATCACTGACTCATCTCCCCCACCGAAGGCAACATCTATTCCGAACCGAACAGGCTGGCCTGGTTTCTCAACTCGTTTGACTGCGGCGTCCACGGCAGACATGGGAATGATTTGATCTTCCCCCTCGCTTGGGAACCAGCCTAAGACCTTGGACTCTGCGAGGGGATTGGGCTTCCACCACTGGTCCGAGTCCGGAGGAAATTGAAAAAGTTCTACCTTTTGCTCTGGTAGCGGGTCAAAGACTCTCGCACACCACTTCCTTATTCGTTCTTGCACCCACTCCAACCGGACAGCTTTTGGGAAGGGAGGATCCTCTCCTTGTAGTTCTGCCAGTATATTGGGGTGATCGAGTGCACCAATGTGTATACAATGCCAGGTAGGATCGTTCGCAGCGTCGTAAAATGGTCCAGATCTCTCTAGGGGGTTTCCAATAGCAATAACTCGGTTATCAGGTCCAACTGGGATGTTGTCAACTGCGGCGTCCCAAATCGGCGCTCGGATACCAGGACCTTCGTCGAGTGCCACACATATCCTCTCCTCATGGAACCCCTGAAACCGGTTCTCTCGGTCGGTTGACAATCCTAGGGCGTAGTGTTTAGCAGAGTGCTTAATTTCCGTAGAGTAAGTTTTTCCGACAGATCCCTCTGGGCGCTGATCTCGGATTTCGCCCCACAGAAGCTTCTCGACTTGGGGCCAGGTGGGAGCGGTTGTCAGTGCAATCGAAGGATCAAAAACATCGAACCACCAGTTGATAAGCCCACCCACAATGAACGTTTTGCCCACACCGAACGATGCTGGGACGATTGTATATTTGTTCATCTGGAATGACAAAGCAACCGCCACTTGTTTGTCCCACCACTCAACTTTGAGAACTTCCCGGGCGTACTCTTGGATGCTCTCGACGTACTTCGCATACTTCTTAGGAACGGCCAAGGATTTGTCCCGGTTCATCCGTTCCCTAATCATTGCGACAAGTCTTCGGTCGTATTTTTCCTCCCAGTTTGGTGGGAGAGAATCTAGCCAGTCGGGAGCCCTAGTCAAAACGAAACCCCCGACTCTTCAGAAATTCTACAAGGTCTGCGCCTTCTGGACATCCCTTTTTCGCCTTCTTGAGGTCGGGGGAGTAGACTTGTACTACAAGCCAGCCAGTGAGCTGGCCCAGCTTGTTATAGATTTTTACTTTGCCCATACTGCTACCTTTCTAATCCACTCCATACAAACTTAGAATCACTGCACTTCGTACCGTCTCGGGACTGTTCGCGAACCAAGCCTCACCTACATCTACTCGCTCGAGATCCATGCAAGTTGATGGGCCCGTCCCATCAGTAAATATATAGATAGGTAAGTCTCCATGCTGCTTTCGAATCTCTTCTAGATGATCGATTAGTTCACTAGTAAGCATAATACAAGTCTCCCTCACTCAAATAAGCTCGATAGAGATGTTGCCACCCGTTGTTCGGAAACAAGCACGTCTTCCACCCACCCACCTTCGGGACTGAGAACGAGTTGGGATTCGATTTGAGAAATGATAAAATCACTCTTAGATACCCCACCCGGTACTATAGTAATATTTTTACCTTTGATAGAAGATACCTTATAGTTTCCTTTTATCAACCAAGGTTTCTCCTCGGGGTGATTAGAAAAATTCTTAAGGTTTGCTCCTCTCTGTGGGTTATCCAAAATAAACGTATATTTACGAGCCCCAAAAGCCCCACCAGCGGGACTAAGGCTCGAAAACTCACGCCCCAAGGTCCCAAAATCTACCTTGTCTCCCACAGATAGAGAGCCCTCCCAATCTGAACCGCGGTATAAACGAGGAGTACTTCTTAAATCTTGCTCTACCATACTTTTGATTATAGCTGCTGCTGCCAATTGCTTTGGTATCCACCGACGCTCTGGATTTGCTAAGTCCCTCTCGAAACGTTTGAGAGACACATGCCTAAATCCTGGGTCGCTTTGACCACTAAATCCCCCGCTGGTGAATAACCTTGCTTCTGCGTAGGCATCTGCATACTTCATGTACTCATTCTCGGGTACCTCATCATGCAGATCCCCCAGAAGGGAGGTAAAACCCCGGTCGCGGGCATCTCGACCTATAGACACCAGTATACCCGGATCGTAACCATCCTTCTCCAACTGGCTTACAACCGCAGCGCCAAGAACGCCGACTGCCCCCGGCAAACTCCCTCCCCTCTTTCCTTTTCGACCAGCGTGACCCCAATGGCCACTTCCTGGTCCGCCTTTCTCTACCCATCCACCTTCGGGGCTGAGAACGAGTTGGGATTCGACTTGAGAAATGATAAAGTCGCTTTTTACCCGCAGGACTTTTCTTCCGATGTATGTGGCACCATATGGAGCTATGTGGGTATTATCTATAAAACCCGATATATCAACCCTATCCCAACCAGCTTCCGCTGCCATTAACTCCTCAAACCTCCTATCTATAGATCCCCAAGAAGTTTTACCCAACCCTCGAGACTCCATGCATCCTTCCCACCAGCTTTCAAGCTTAACCTCGTACAAAGTGTTATCCACCTCAGCCTGTATCGAGAAATCAGGGTCTATATTCCCCTGAATAACATCCACCTCGAATGCGTGCCAAGAAGACCAAGCACCACCTACCGGTTGAGGGCTAGAAATCCCACCAGCTTTAGAAGGGGCCGATCCACCGCGCTTACCTTTGCGGCCTTTGTGACCATGGTGGCCAGAACCGGGGCCGCCCATCTCAGTTAGTATGGCGCCTACTTCGGCAAAGAGGTCTCTACTCAAAACGAAACCCCCGACTCTTCAGAAATTCTACAAGGTCTGCGCCTTCTGGACATCCCTTTTTCGCCTTCTGGAGGTCGGGGGAGTAGACTTGCACCACCCCGTTGATGTACCACCCGACGAGTTGGCCCAACTTATTGTATATTTTTACTTTATCCATATCTTACTCCTCAACCCAAATAGCCACTTTGGGCCATAGCAAACCACATAAAACCTCTCTCTCATAAAACTCAACAGGAAAGTCAGCTACTACCCAATAAACTTCATCCTCCAACCAAGTTGTATTCGGCTCCAAGACGGGCTCGTCCAGCACTCTAGTGGCCAACTCGTACTCCTCCTCTGGCAGGGGCAGCCCCCAGTAGTGCTTCACTCCATCTCGGATACCCAACCGTCTCTGACCAGCAGACCGTAGACGACCTGTGTCTTTAATATCTACAATAAGTAACTTCTCACACTCTGGAATGAATACGATTGCTCTCTTATTCGCCCACTGCGGCCAGTAACTGATGTCCCAGTCGTACACACACTGCCCAGTACTGTTCTTCCTACAATCATTGACTGCCATAGTCGGAGCGGCTAGATCCAACTCCTGGCCGCTGCGCATTCTATCACCCTGACAAAAAGCTGGAGGACCGTAGGGAGTGGCCAAGCCAACCATATCTGGCATGCGGAGTGGGATACTAGTGTATAAGATTAAAGCTACCAGAATCTCAATCACCTAAGACGCCTTAGTTTAGGAATTTGAATAGATTTCTGTTTGATTACTTTCCCGGATCCGTCTTTGGTGACTTCAATCCGGACGGGCCAGTTTTTGCCTTTAGTAACTTCTTTCATACTACAACCTCATAGCCTTCTCGGAGGAGATAGATAATGAGCGCGTTGACAAAATCCGGATCTGTATCTGATACTATCTCCACGAAATCTATTATTTTATCCTCACCTACGACGTCTGAGCGGCTGGGTATAACCACAGACCGATCTTTATTAACTGCAGCCATAATACCTTTGAGTCCTCGATCTGAAGTAGTAACTCGACCCAGCCGATCCATAGTCCCAACCTGCTTACCTGTTACACCGCTAAGGATATTCATTTTATGTACTCCACCCCACCAAACACGTCATCTCGCATGTACTCATAAATCTCCGGAGCTCGCTTCTGTAAGGTCTTCGGGGCGCTTGTATACATTTGGTAGCTTTCGGCAAATAACTCCTTGTGATCTTTCTGAGAGTATCGGGAAGGAAATCCCTTCCTCGGACCTCCTGCCTTTGTCGCTTCCGCCCGTAGTGCACTGGGGTGTATTCCGACTCGACCTTTCTTCTCCCTATAGAACTTTCCAAAATCTTCAACGTAACGCCGGTCTCCATACTGTGAGTTATGATTTTGAACCACGTGACCAATCTCATGCACCACAGTGGCCTTATGCCAAATCCGCCTATTATGAGCTCCATAAGTCTCACTATTTAGCTCGATGTAGTTCCCTCTGCACCGTCCCTCTGCTCCAGGGATATGGCGTTTCTCAATCCCATAGACCTTGTCTAGGTGCTCCTGGGGGAGATTGGCTACAGCACGCCTTATCACTCCTTTGTCTTTTTCAGTTAAAGAGGAGTGCAAACGGTCTTCATGCATAGCCGAATCCGTTGGGGGAGTGTGACCCTTGGCAGCAATCCTCTTAGCTGCTGCTTGACGCTTTCTCCAGTCCTTGCCTGTTCGTCTAGACATAGCTCTAGAGCGCGGGAGGGACCCACCTCTTTTTCCTTTTCTGCCTGCGTGTCCCCAATTCCCAGATCCGGGGCCACCGAGTTCTATGTAGTTGTCTATGATCTGGATAGCAATGTCTGTCAAATGGTGACTCCTAACAGGTCCGTGACGTTGGCGATCCGGTTGAATAGGGTAGTCGACTCAGATCCAGCAAACAACAAACCAACCACTTCGCGGTCGCCGGTTAGAACAGCCGAACCGCTGTCTCCGCCCTCGCACATGTAGCCAGCCATAACTTGATCGGTGAAAGTGGCCATTTGATAGCCGTACAAAACGTTGGCCGTCACGTCAATTTGCTCGATAGTTCCGTGGGTAAGGCCAGTTGTGCGGCCACTCTTCTGAATACTCATGCCGAGTTCGGCTTCGGCTACTCCAGCGGGTTCGCCGATTTCGAGGATCTCGGGGGTGACGAGGTCAGATGACAGTGGAGTGGCTAGGGCGGCGTCTACGAGGTTCTCCGAGTTGTTGACTCCTCGGAGGCGGTAGCGAGACTTCATGGCTCGGGCAATCAAGTTCCCGGCACCGATGATTCCATCCAAAATGGGACAACTGAACTCAACCGGAACAAACCGGTAAAGCGTAGCGATGAGGTCATCAACCGTTCCGCCGTCGTGGGGACCGGGCTGGACGATGTAGTCTCCTGGTTCTCCCGCGTTCGAGTTGGCCAAGACGTGGTTGTTGCTCAAAATATACCCTTCGGAGGTGAGGCAACCAAGTGTTCCAGCCGTGATGTCGACGTGACCAATAGACACTCCACCAGGAGCGGGGCGGTGCTTGCTCGTTCGCATCGCTCTCAAGACACCAACTTCCTGGACGTCTGTTTTGATTCCATTGAGGTACTTGGGGACAGGTTCTACGGGGTTTGTTTGTTTCTGGACTACGGAGACGATGACAGCTAGGTCGTCGGTCCGCTCTCCTCCGACTCTCTTGTAGCCAACTCCTACAGCCACGACGTTCTTTTTGGCTAGTAAGTGGCTAGCGTATGCGGACTTGATAGATCTTACTTCGTTCATTTTTTCTCCTTTACACAAGATGGGCAAGTAAATTCAATGACGGTCGTCCAGACTTTAGGTTTAGCGACTCTAGTAAACCACCCGTATGGCTTGGTAAACCAGCCTTTGCATTTCTTACACTTGTAGTAGATCACTTCTTCTCTCTAATGAAAGGTGGCTTTAAGTTCTTAACTATAGCTTGTCTCCAAGCTTCCTTCTCGTTAGACGCTTTTATTTCGTAATTGTCAGTTGAGCCGATGACAGTGTATGTCTTCATAGTAAGTTTATTAAGTATAGAGATAAGATGTGGAAGATTTGATCGTCCGTGGGACCAACGCCCTCATACTGGTCAATAAACTTGGGCCAAAGCTTCTTAAACTGAAACCAATCAATGATGAAGTGAGAAGCAAAAGCCAACGAAAGCTGGAGTAGGTTCCAACTTGTAAACAGGAAGACAAACGTCGTTACAATGAAACAGTGCAAACACATACCCCAGATGTGCTGTCGCTTTATGGTGGCTAACCATTTGTTTTGGAATAAAACATCTCCAACTAGGTGGCCTATAATGTAGTTCATCTATCCTCGCTTAAGAAGTCCTTTTCTACAACCACATTGTCCTTTGCAGTTGTAGGAACAGGTGGGTAGGGTTCGTGACGGACTAAGTAAGTGGGCGGCTTACTGCAGGTTAAGCACCAATCATCCGAGTGTGTTGGGTGTAGTTCGTTAGTCATAATTTATGTAAGGTCCTATTCTGGGGATGGGTTTTATAAAAAAGTTAGGTGACATTGCCCGCAGCGCCTTCGCGTTTGGTTTTAATTTTTTCCAACTCCTGCCTACCCACTGTCATCCTTTACAATCTTTACACCTACCTGGCCTAAACGCCCCATAAACTGCATATTTGTTGACATAACATACATAGTCTGAACATGTATATGTTTGTTCTACGCCTCAGCGCCCATACATAACACCAGAGTTATCCGGGGCGGGGGCCAGAGGGGTGGTGGGTGACCTTCTGTTACCTCCCACAGCAGTATCTCCTCAACCCTTTGAGCTTTTTAAGCCTCCTTTCTGTCTTCTTATAACTATCACGGCTCAACCTCATCTCCTCCCTATACTTCTCCATCCTCACCTTAGCCTCCTCTCTAGCTGCGTACATTGTGCTTGGAGGATATCTACTTAATGCCTCACCTTTCCGCCGAAGTAGAACTTCAGTAGATTCCACAGCTTTGTCCAACCAGCTACACACCGCCACCCACGCACTCACTATGAGAGCTGTCAAAGCAATCGCTACTTCCACTCCACATCCCTTACATAGACCAGCTTTATGTACTTATCCCCATATGCCCACCTAGCTAGTCTCTTCTCCTCTAGTAGGTGCATGAGTGTTCTGTGTGATTCTGTAGCACCTACCTCCAGGGGAGCTTGGCCAGGAGGTAGCTCTTCCTCTACTACCTTACCTGTGTGCAGTGTTTGTCCTAGCACTATTGGCTCAGTCCACACCAGCTCGCCGTCTGTATTATGTCCTCTGCCTTTCATTGGAATAAACGTAGCTTTAAATGAGTACGGTAGGTTGTTTAGTGCTTTGTTGTTTGCTTCTATGTATTTGTTGCCCTTTGGTATTCGGCCTACATAGATCTTTATATACAGAATAGCCCCTAAGCATAAACCAGTATGTAACCAGGAGTACACATACGTATCGTAGATAGACGGAAGGGGGTTATTCGCCCCATAACCTTGTGCTACAAAATCCATCCACTTCGGTTCATACTCTGCACCTGCCAGAGTAGGCCCCCATTGTGGCTCTTCCATTAGTTTGTTATGCACATAGCTCATCAAGAAAGCTTTATTGCTCACCTTGCCCTCGCAATCTCCTTGTACCTTTCATATGAGACCTCAATGTAGCCTTCCATTTTAAGGATTGCGATTGTATGTCTATCCCTAGTTGCCACTAAGTCTCCTGTGACTAAGTTCCAGAAGTACCTCATAACCCCTCCCTCACCATCTCTTCAATTCGCTTAGTTAGACCTTCCGATACCCCTGTAACACATATCTTTACAGTAATCCCTGGTGGGTCTGGTAGGGGCATCCAGTGAGTTATGTCGTATACTATGTAGTTGTCATCATACCGCTTCCCGTTTGCCTCAAAGGAAGCTATTAGTATACCCCGGTTCTTAGTGTATGTTAGCACTTTGTCTGTTTTTCTGGGTAATTTATCTTCAACTCGAATCCAGTCCATCTTCATCCCTCAATAAACAGCGAAATAATCTTCCAAAATAGGGTCCCACCACTCTACCTTTAGAATGTCATGTGGAGGAATATAGTACCGATCTCCGGGTCCCTTCTCAAGGAACCCGTGTTTCAACCACAACGGGAACATTTTCACTACGGCGTATGCACTTCCAAATTTAACTTGAGCTGCTTTCTCTTCTCCGTGTAGCGTATACGTTACTGTAGCCGCTGTAGGAGGTTCAGAATACAGTTTAATTCCGTGTAGTTTTAGATACCACTCCGGTGGAAGGATTTTGTACAGCAACCGATCTAAATCCACCCCATATCCTCTGCTGTGTTCTTTAGGATCTCATAAAGCTGATCTGAGATCTCGAACCGTTCCTTATTGATCTTTAGGCTCTCTTCTAGATCTCCATCTGCATGTCTCTGCACTGCTACCGCCCAATCAGCCAACATCTCAATCAAATCAAATAGAGACATCTTGTTAACCCCAGCTGTCCAGTGCTCTGGGTGGTGCCGGTTGTTCTCATAGTGGTGTTTTAGCGCAGGACCCATCTCTTTTAGGGCTTTTGTGCCCTCTGCACTATCGTACATCAGCTCAACCTTTCTCAACCAAATACTTAAAGAGCTCCATGTAATCTGGGGGCTCGATTTCAATCCCCTGTACTATTAAGAACTGTATAAACCCAGCCGCCTCTAACCACTTCGACGGAAATTCTCTAGACCACTCAGCGATTGGATCCCCTGTCACTTCTTTGCCCTCCTTATTAAAATCTTCTTTATATTGACGTTCAAGTTTCTCGAATATTGACAGGCTTCGCATTGACCAGAGCGATCTTCTGCTCTTTGTTTGCCGTGTAGTGGACAGTGAACTGTCACTGCAGTTGGCTCCAATCAATCTCAGGCGGGTTGCTATGCGCGATCTCAGAAATGGACCTCTTGGGGCCCGTTGGAACCGGTCTCCCCACGACGTCTAGCCCATCCGAAGCTCCCACCCCAGGTTGTGAAGGCCCTAACCCCATTCTTCGTCTACAAGTAGGACAAAACTTGTCTTCTGGTCTTTCTGGTTTGCTAGGGTCAAATTCATACTTATTGTGCCAGCACATCTGACATATCCGTCTAATCTTCATTCTAAACTCCCAACTCTGGATAAAACCATTTCCTCAAGTCAACAGGAATCCATTTAAGCTCGTCTTGAGTTAGTTCCCGCGCTCCCATTAACATCGCCAGTTGGAGTTCTGGATCTTCCTCCACTTGAGATGCGCTAATTAGAAGCTGCGCTGCATAATCCTTATTCATAAAAAGGTTTTCATTCCTTTACATAATCTTTTAAGAGCTTCTTGGCCATTTCACTGACTTTTACATCGTCAGATAAAACTTTGATCCAATCAGCATTCTCATCTGTATCACTTATCTTAATAACCTTCATCTTATCCCCGCCACTCTAGCATTATCTCCATCAATTCCCCCCAAGACAACAACCTCTCCCTCTCTTAGACAGCCAAAACCAGTTGCAGGAGTTGACAGAATGCGATTGGCTGGAACCACCGTTACAAATACCACCCCTATGTCACCACCACTCTGAGGAGTAGCAAAATTCCTCGCAACACGTGCGCTAACAGACCAACTCTCCACTGCATTTGTCTCAACCGGTATAGCACCACCGATTCTATCTGGCCATTTTCCATCATCCGGCAATCTAGCTCCCCTATACAGCCGAACCTCCTTAATTCCCCTCGCTTTCAGTTCGGCTTGTGTCTCGTTGTACATGCTTCTCAGGAGGGCTCGCTGTTTATCACTCTCCATCAAAGGATTTACACTTGCCCATCGCACTCCAAGTTGCTCTATAGTATATCCCTCCTCTAGTCTTTTTAGCTGTTTCTGTCTGTATTCTTTCATGTTATCAATCTTACCTTGAGTAAACTCCGATGTCTTAAGGCCAAACTCCTTCGCCGCATCTTGCTGCACAGCCAAAGAGCGCATATCGTTGTCGTTAGAGGAGTGCGCCCACTGCCTCACAAAGTCAGCTGCTTCTTGTTCTGTAACCCCAGATACCTCAGAAAGGTCTCTTGCCACTTGGGCTTTGAGTTTGGCTCTTTCATTGGTAGTAGCGTATTCCCAATCCCCTGGTTTTGGTTTGGTAACTACCTCCTCCCCAGGAAATAAGGTGTCAGTGAGCAACTTGTCAACTCCCCTATTACCCTCAACACCAGCGTTCCCAACTGGAGCAGACAACTTAGCCAACCCTCTAGAAGGAGCACTACCCCCTCGTTTCCCCTTCCGACCCCTATGACCCCAGTGACCAGAGCCGGGTCCACCCTTTTGGAACCACTTCTCTAGGTTGAGTTCGTTTTCAATCTCACCAACTATCTGATTAGGTAACAACCTCTTGCTCCAGCTCTACTGTCCAGGCGTACCTGTAACCGCCCTTCCGCGGCGCTACAAACTCGATCAATGTCCCCCCAACGATCCACCAGTTGTCTTGAAGGAGGGGATTTATAATACCTAAAAAGTCACTAATCACATCTCCCCGGTCGGGTCCCTCGACAATAACCAGTTGCCTATTCATCCTTCCACCTCTTTGTACTGTGCCTCTAGCGCTTGCTCCTTCTCTATCATCCGGGTAATTTCTTGGTCTAGTTGCTCAGTGGGCATTTCCCTATAGATTGCAATATCAATCGTCGTCTCAGACTTACTCGCTTGGATTCCTGCTCGGTCTGCTAGGTCTTTTGAGGCACTTAAAGCCACTCGGTCATCTGGTGAGAATTGTAAATCTCGAATGTTTCGTATCGCCTCAGGAGCGGCTTCCAAGACCATGTGCATCGCCTTAAACACGTGATCTGTCTGGATCCGGTTAATCAGTGCCTCAATAATGTGGCGCTCTTTCCAGTTGTAGATCGTCGTAGGAGACAACCCGACCATCCTGGCAGCCGCATCTTTGGTTTTGCACTGGAGCCTAGCGGCGATATACTCTTGCTGCACCGGTCTCAGGTGGCCAATCAAAGCTTGACAATCTTCATCTACTTCTGGTGGAAGCTCATCTTTCACAACTAGTCGAGTATCCCGTAGCGGAGCGTCCGGCCACTTTGCAGTATACTCATCCACAGTCATATCGTGAGCATATTTGAGGTGCCTATGTGTAATCGCCTTAAACTGTGACCCAGGGCCCTCCCCGATTTGTGCCTCACACTCTTTGCAAGTGACCAATCAGCACAGCCCCCAAGGTCCCCACTTAGTGGGAGGAGCCAACTTCACTTTCTTTTTCTCAGGCTTTTTCACCTTTTTCTTTCCTTCTTTGTCCCCCATAACTTTCTCCCAGAAATTTTTAAAAATTCTCACCAATACTGACAACCAGCTATAGACACACTCCCATAGTCCCCATCACACTCGACCCAGTTCAGCGTCTTTGTTGGGGTATAGCTAACCCAATGACTCTTGACTGAGTAGGTCTGCCTATAGCTAGGGCAACTAATTGTTAGGTTGTAGCACTTTGGTTCCTGTGGACTACAGCCACACAGAAACAACATTAAAACTAAAATAATTCTCATAATTCCAGCAGTGCGGGCCAGTCTTTCACCTGGCTTCGGCTCACGTCCGACCTGTGACCATTGACTCAGCGCGAAGCATAAAGTGTTCGCCAGTGCGTGTCATAAGCGCCACGCCGCCGCACTGCTCCTAACGATGTGGGTTTCGATCCTTGTGCCTGATAAGCCTAAAACGGAAGTTCTTCTTCAACGACCTTGACCTTTTGCACGGGCTCTTCAAAAACCTTGAGCATCTCGGGGTCAAAGGCCTTGACTAGCAGAGTAGCAATCAAAAACTCAAAGTCATTCGAGGAAAGCTTTTCAACTTTCCGACGAACATTCTTTGCTACTCCAGCTTCTGCCAGAGCTTCGTTGAATACACTTTTTGAGATCATTTTATCCCTCCTTTCTATCTGATCGAGAACAGTAGTGATGTTTATAGACCGCGGCAATTCCTCTATTGGAGGATACACTTCCTTAACGTAACGAGGATAATAGTCACTATTACCATCAGTAGTGTGGGGCCACCAAGTATAATCTATGTATATTCCATATCTATAATCTGTATTCCAATCCATGTGTCTTCACCCTTAATTATATCACATTCTGAGAATTTTTTCAACAAAACCCATCGTCTCCTAGGAGCTCAGCCAACCACTCTAAATTCGCTCTCCGCTGAGATTTGAGCTTAATATGCTCACAACTTGACAAATCAGGACAAGAATCACATAACCGGTCACACCGCCAACAGGGGCACAAATAATTACTTTCACAATCCCAACACTCCGAGTTACACTCTCTCACCAAACGAAAATCCTCCCCACACTCTAAACATTTTAATGTCCCCCAATAAGGACATAAATAATTTAAAGCCCATTTAGGAACTCCCAAGCTTTGGATCGTGGAGGCGGCTAAGCTTGTGGGTCCTCCCTGATAGAATTTTGTTTGGTAAGAGGTGCCCACTTCTCTATCCACTCCCTAAAAACTGGCTCGTAAACGATTCCAACTCGGCGCTCCTCAGGGTTCCCGTCAACAAAAACAATGTAAGTTGGGACTGCCCTGACATAATACTCAGCCACCGCCTGGGGATATTTAGAAGCATCAACAACTGCAAACCTGACCCGACCTCTGTACTCCTCCGCCAATTTTCCTATGACTGGATCCATTTGATGGCAGGCGTGACACCAAGGAGTGTAGAAGCAGACTATAACAGGAACGGTTGATTCTAAAACATCTCGAAATTTCTCTTCATTCATCCCAAAACCTCCTCGGCACTCCTATTTTCCACGGCAAAGTTTTATACCATTCTCTCACTGCCTCCTCTCCATACCGCTCGCAAGAAACTTCCCACGCTTTCTCCCTAGGAAAGACTTTACCCCAATTTGTGTGACAATTTCGACACAGGAGAAAACAGTTGTAAGGAACAAATATTAGATCCTTCCAGTCTCTCCCAGCATCAGCCCTGGTGACGATGCCCTCGTGCAGGTCCAAAATCGCATTCTCACCGCAGCATTCGCATTTAGATCCTCGTTCTGTTACTAAGTTCTGTTTTAACCTCAGTCTGTCCTTGCCCTGCCTAACCAAGCCTCGCCCCACCTTACCAAGCCGGGCCCAACTCGGCCTTACCTGGCCAAATCCTGCCCAACCCAGCCTTGTTTAGAAGTCCCCAAATAGCGGGCACATTCGCTGAAAAGAACACCAATTACACCACCACCCCTCGTTACAAGGAGCGTAGGGCCCCTCGGCGTCCATTAAGCTCCGAATGTACTCAACCTTTTCCCAATAAGCAGTACACTCATCTTTGGTCCGGGCACTGGTCAGAAATTGAACCGTCAAGTCGCTTTTATTCATCACTCCAAACGCAACGTGCCGAACCCCAGTTAAGGCAGCGTAAGCCGTCAACTGCTCATCTTCGTGAACTCGTTCTTCCTTGTAGGCTTTGCCCGAAGTCTTCCAGTCAATAATGTACTCAACAGAATTGAGCCTGCCTCGCCAGTCTATAACCCCAACAAACCCATTTTTCTTCTGTTTCCTTTCAACTTCTATCGTCTCAACTCCATCTCCGAACTTTGTTTCCAATAAGTCAAGCATATTGCGAATCAGAACACTGTCTCGAGTGAAAATAGAGTTTACTAATTCAGCTTTCTCAACTTGCCCAAATCCTGGAGGGGGCTCCAATTCGATACCCTCGAGCTCCTTATCCAAGTTAGCCCGTAAGGTCTTCTCCCAGTATTTGTTCCCTTGCCAGTGAGAAGCTATCGCAGCGTGAACTGCTCGGCCCTCTGCAAAATCAGCGTTGGATTCTCTTCTGTACCTCAAAACGTAGGAAGCGTACCACTGGAAAGGACATCTTTCGTACGAACTTATCTGGCTATGACTCAGATACCTCATTTGTCTCTCTCCTGCTCGAAAAAGGAGACAATATCATTTTGCCAAGTGTCCACAAGGGGATCATCCCTCCCTACTAGTTCGAATAGCAATATGCCCAAGGCCCTCACAATTAGTGAGAATGCTCTCCATTGAATCTCAGTCATAAGTTTCCACTCCCATCATTTCTCCCAGCATCTCCATAAATGAGGCTGGATCTACTCTTAACATCGAAGTTGTAATCCAAAACACTCTCCATCCCAAGCGAACGGCCGAGTTGTGCTTCTTGACGTCTTTCTCGTACTGCGACCCCCTAGCGTGACCTTTTCCAGGCACCCAAGTCAGTCCCTGACACTCTACTAAAATCAAATGTCCTGGCCAGGCGAAGTCTGCTCTATAGTCTCTAAAGGGATGAAAATGGTACTCCCGCACTGGCTCTGGGAGACCTGCTATTTTGACCTGCGTCTCGAAGGCGCGCTCTAGGTCGGAACCTAACTCAGAAATCTCCTGCGTATTCATCCCTCATTCCTAAAGATCTACACAACTTTGAGTGGGCTTTCAACAAAAGCGGGTCTCTATCTTCTAAACCTTGAGTATTAAGCCCATCCATACCTATATACTCAACTTCCCTTCCTCCCTCGCTGACAAGAATCATGGGTCCTTCTTGCCTGGCTCGAAACCTTCCAGGATCTGTATCCCATCCATACCCCGGGCCTTGCAATAAGTGCTGACGGTACTGCTCAACAGTCACATCTGGGTTTAACAGTAATCCCCAATCCTCGTCTGTTAGCCCAGTATCTGGATCCTGCGCCTTTCTCTTAGATAAAAGTAGTTTGGTATAATTCACACCGGTTGAAAATACGTCTGGTTCTACTACAACAAGAGATTCCTCCTGAGTCTCCTTATCGACTGCTGTAACTTCCTCTCCATCTGCATCTCGCAATATAACCTGATCTGGGATAGGGAGTAGCCCGTACCGCATTTGATAAAGGAGCTCGCCAACCCGAACGTAGGGACGGATATCTGGTTTGCCAGACCACGACATCGCCCACTTGTCGTAGTCATACTTGAAAGGCTTTCCAACCTCTGGAGGGCTCTTTGCCCAATAGAATTCACCGAGATAGAGAGCGTAAGCCAAGGCAGTTCCATGCAGTTTCTCCCCTTCTGCGTGAGTTTTGATAAACTCACCGAGGAACCGATAATCCGGAGTTTCTTTTTGAGCCTTTAGATCCCACAAATCACACGGGGCGATATGGGGCGGAACTTTAGAAATCTCCTTCATTATCCTCCTCAGTATACTTGTCTACAACTTGCTGAACTGGGCTCGAAGGCTCTCGGACAATCATCTGAGTCAGCACAGCGGCCCAGCCAACACTGTTTGGGTCTGTAATTAGAATAGGCTTGCCTGCATCAAAGTAGCGGATTTTAACTGTGTCTGCATCCACATGATTGACAATCCCTAGGAAGTAGTGAGGCTCCAACTTAACCATCAGGTCTCCACCAGCTTCTCCCGGAATATTGTCCTTAAGCTCCGCGATACTAGGAACTGTCATCTCCAGTCGGACCTTTCCCTTGTCAGCTACCAGGTAGAGGATTGCATCTTCACTAGAGTTCCTAGCTCGGTCTGAGTAGAGGCAGGCCAAGCTTAATGATTGCACAAGCGGCGCCTTCTCAATCTCTAACTCTATGCCATCCTTTTCTAACATAGCTTTGGTGATTTGAGCTGCCTCTGTGGGGTAGGCTCCAGACAGCCCTTTGGCCCACACTGCAATTAGCCCGTCCTCACTCAATCCTCGGATCCAGGTTTCGGATACAGAAATTAAGATTGTCCCTCCCATCCCCGACCGCTTAACCTCCTGAAGAAACCTCATTGAAAAAGTAGGTTTTAGATCGGCGTCCCCAAAGTCGGTTTTGTAAATAGCCATACGGAAGCCATCAGCGCCAACCATAAGCTGATTCTTCATGTCCATATTGATTCCCATGAGAATGGGCCGAGACATATCTTGAGAAACAGCAAACCCAACCTGCTCTGCTCGGTAAATAAATGACTGCACTGACTGATCCCAACCTACCTTGAACTCCGGGCACGGTTCTTCTGGAAACCCCTCTCCATCCATTGGTGGTAGGGACCGTCGCTTCCCTGACTGAGTGATAGTTAATCTCTTCTTGGAGGATAGTTTGACCTCCCCCTCGCCCAGGGATTTTGCAATACCGCTGAGGAGCTCAGCATCTACATAAATCTCTCCTGGGGTTTTGACTTGGGCAGGAATGGCTTGGCGGACCCAGACTATATGATCTGTAGCAGACAGGGTGAGCAAATCTCCTTGGGCGTTCAAACGGGTTGCCTTTAGGATAGGCTCTATGGGCCGGTTCGGGACGTTCCCAGCCATAAAATTAACTACGTCTCTTAATTGACTTGCACTTACAGTTAGGTTCACTTTGACCTCCTATTTTACCCAACATGGGGCAACTTTTGCTTCTGCAGGGCAAGGAATTGATTTAACCATTTCCCCTGCTGCCGATTCCATCTCATTTTCAACAATTCGAGCAACTTCCTGTGCCTGCTCCTCCCTGGCCTCAACTACAACCTCATCATGGATTGATAAAACTAAATGAGCATCACAGTCTTTTAACGCTTTTGCGATTCTAACCATCGCTCTTTTCATCATATCAGCCGAGGATGATTGAATAGGGGTATTACGGGCAAGTGTGCTGTACTTTCCTATCTCTTTAGAATTAAGCTCTGTTGCCTCTGGGAACCACCTTTTACGACCCCAGATCGTCTGGACATAGCCATTTCTGTGCAGGAGCTTGATCTGACTGTCTCCCCATTTGAAAACATCCGGATACCTTGATCTCAATATATGTAAGATTACTTTTGCATCACCGATACTAATACCAGAACTTTGAGCAAACGTCTCAGGCCCTGCACCATAATTCATTGCAAATCCTGTGTTCTTGACTACAGTTCGTTTTTCACCTACCAGTTCCTCCAAACCTGGATCGTTGAAAATGACCCGGGCATTCGCCAAATGTGGATCGCTTTCCCTACAAACTTGTCTAAGGGCTTTATCTCCAGAAACCTCAGCCATAACCCGCATCTCTTGCTGGCTGTAATCTGCACAAACAAACACATATCCCTTGCTAGGAATGAAAATCCTGCGTACCCTTGATTTTCGAGGTACATTCTGCAAGTTGGGATTTCTGCTTGATAGCCGACCTGTATCAGCGCCAACCTGATTGTAGCTAGTGTGAACCCGGCTTGTCACTCTGTTAATGTATTTAGGATAATCCCAAGAAGCAAGTTTCTTATGTTCCTTATAACTCCTCCAGGCTCTAACGGGGATACAATTAGGATGTTTTTTAAGGTACTCTTCCAATGTAGCATCTCGAGCGTTTGGCAAACGTATACCAGACCGCTCCATTACTCCCAACACTTGCTGCCAGGAATCTAAGTTGATAGGCGGAACAAACCCGCTGAATAAGCTGTCCATATGAGCTGGCAAATTGAGACCCTTGCACATAGTCTGTGCAGCCTCGTTAGCAAGCCCTAACTCACCTTGAACTACTTCCTCCCAAGCATTCACATCCAGTTGAACACCATGCAACTCCATATCAATTAAAACAGGAAGTAAATCATGCTCTAACCCACAGATTTTGCTTAAATCTTCCTTCTTAACCCCTTTTTTCTGTACTTCATATATCCCAACTAAGTGCTTCACATCATCTTCAACATAACCCAACTGCCTCTCAGATAACTGCTGGCCTAGCCGGAACTTTACCTCTGGCTTTTCAATTAGAATCTCTGTTCTCCTCCAGATTGTAGAAGCTAAATCGCATCTCAATAACGTCCCAGCGGTTAGAATCCGTTCCATTAGAAAGGTATCCCAGATTGGGGATACATTTATACCTAACTGTCGTTTTATCCATTTTGCATCAAAGCCAGCGTTATGGATTACCTTTAAAATACTGGTATTATACAGGAGTGTGTTAAGTCTCTCAAAATCTTCAGTTAGTAGGTAAACATCCCCGTCAGGACAGCCCACCTGAATAGTAGCGATTTTATTTTCAAAAGGGTTAGGAAAGCCCCCTCCCACCTCAACTTCGATATCCAGCCCCACAACTGATGGCCACCAATCCGGAAGCTTGTTAATATGTATCAAAATAACCTGTTCCCTACCTTATGAACAACATCTCTAAGATTACCAACTGCCTGATCGTAATAACTCTTTTTTAACTCAATCCCAACAAACCTACGCCCAAATTTAAGTGCCACGTAACCCTCACTGCCAATCCCTGCAAAAGGCGAACAAATCAATTCCCCTGGGTTTGACCACAAACGGATACAACGCTCAATAGTTTCTAATTGGAGGGGACAAATATGGCGATCATCCCTGTGTTCTTTTGCACTCCTGTATTGTAAGGTATCCGATTCGCGGATATTGTACCAGATTGGGTGTGCCCACTCAATCCACGTCTCGCGGTCAATATCCGATTTGATCGGAATTTGGTTCTCACCGGGCTTGCGAAAAACCAAAATATAATCAGCTAAGGCTGGGGATAACCAAGAGCTATCTTTCTCTAGCTGTTTAAACATTAATCCCTTTGCATGAGTTCTAACAGCCACTGCTTGGGGGTTTTTATCAATCGTTACACGACCATGATATATCCATCCTTTATCCAGATAGGCATCAATTAGGTTACCTGAAAAATCCTTCACACCGATAAACCCATCCTTAACTAAGGTTGCTGCGACATCAGCACAGTGAACTGCGCATAGCCTCCCAGGTTTTGTTACTCTTAACAAATGTTCAATAATATAGGAGAAATGTTGAAAAAACTCCTCATCCGATGAACAATTGCCAACGTCTCTCTCCGTTGGGGAATACGTATAAAGAGAAAGAAACGGTGGGGAGAAGACAGACAAGTCAACCGACCCATCCTCAATCTCTCCCATACCTTCTACGCTATCCCCAAGCATCATTTTCCACCCGTTACCACTTGTCGTATCCTCTATGTAATGGCCATTCAATTGTAGCCTCCCAATCTCTGCTTTCTCGAATTCCTTAACATAGTTAATCAATTTCTCGCTCATACGGTCCGCCTGATTTTCCTTACTCTTTATATTTTGCCATATTGCCTCCTCCACATCTGACAAAACAATATAAACGTCAACAGGGTGTTTTTGCATAAAACGATATTGGCGACGTATACACTGATAATAGCTCTCCCAAGAATCCGATAATCCCATAAACGCCATCTTGTGAGAGTTTTGAAAATTCATTCCAAATCCAGCAATTTTGGGTTTGGTTACTAGTACTCTATATTTACCATCTTGAAACCCCTCTATGGCTTTAATTTTAGTCTCAATATCATCACTTCCTGATACTTCGATTGAATCAGAGATCAAACCAGATACTCTTTTGCTCTCATCATTTAGTCCACACCAAACAATCCATTGTTCATTACATCCATTTATCAAATCGGCAACGGTCCCAGCTCTAGCGTCAATCGTTTCTCTGCGAACTGCCAGACGATCCTGAATCCCCCTTAGCCCCGTGAAAAAAAGCTGGCCCGGGGGACAATAATTCGATTCAACGAAAATTGGTTTGATTTCCAGTGGGGGCAAAACGAATCCATCATCATCATATCCCAGATCAGAAGGCTTCTTAACACTCATACCCCAACTGGCCATCCAACGATAAAATGGCTCCACCGCATGACCCTTTAATCGCCAACCCTTATCATCATGGACAAAAAACGCGGCCATCATATCCACACGAGTCATAATTCCTAAAAACTCAGAATGATTGGCTATCTCGGCAATATCATTGGGAGCTGGAGTAGCTGTACAGCAAAGCTTATATGGGGTCTGGGCGAACATCTCGGTTACTTTTTGACGTGTTTTCCCAGTGAGAGATTTCAAAATACTTGACTCGTCTAAAACAACCGCCCCAAATAAACCCGGATCAAACTTCTCTACCATCTCGTAATTTGTGATGTTCAATTTACCATTTAGCTCATCCTCCGATCTAACATAGGTCACATTCAAACCTAATTTTCTACCTTCCTTGACAGTCTGCCTAGCTACAGTCAGGGGAGCAATAATCAAAGTATCTTTACCAATGAGTCTGGCCCATTCTAGTTGCATTAAAGTTTTACCAAGACCAGTATCCGCAAAAATAGCGGCCCGGCCCTTTCTCACGGCCCATTTGGTGAGATCCCTTTGGAAAGGGAACAGTATTGAGTGAACATCACTATCTAGTATTTCAATTCCAGCGGATTTGTGTAGGAGTATCTTCGATTCTAAAAATTTTTGATAATTCAAAACAGTAGACCTTTTCTAGGGGGCAACTCGTGCCAATTTATCGGCTCAACATAGTTTATATTGTATTCCCGCTTACCTACCACCCAAAAGAGTGTTTTACCATTCGGTTTTATATAGTTCAACATCCATTGGTGTGCCTTGCTTTCGTAGGTCAAGTCAAAGCGGAAATCATTGCCGGGGTTATACAGCCTATGGTAGGGTATAGGAGATTTTATTTCAACCAAATCACCTTTAAACTTAACATTACCATCTAAGACATCGTACCACTGGCGTTTGTTCTTGTTAAAGTAGTTACTTAAGCACACAACGTATATTGTGGAAATGTTTTTGTCAAATTTCTTAGCACCCAACGCCACACCCAACGCCGAAAACCCACTACCGGCGACAATAACAATGCTTTCAACATCATCTGGTATATTGTTACACTGATTGGCGACCACATCCATTACAAAAGTACCGGCCATACCAAAATCAACGTGGTAATAATTTAGAGAACGGGCTAGTTCTCTACCTGCCTTGTCCACTGATGATTTCCGTGGGCAATCAACTCCATAAATGGTAGCTCCCAGCTTCTGCGCCAACGACACGTTTATGCGATTAAAATCTACAACAGTATTGTCATACCGAAATACCGCTACGGCGGATTGCAAACCAAAATATCTCGCCACACCCGCCATTATGCAAGATTGTGGAGAAGGCAAACCGGCAGAGGTTGCTAATCCTCCACTGCACCTTGATCGTATGTCTGGCAAATTGTGATGCACTAGAGATAAACATTGACGTACTTTACCACCTAACAACCCTCCCAGGGAAAAATAATCGTCTCGTTTGTAGTAATAACCATCCACCCTCTCAACGGGGGTATAGTAGTTCATAAGTTGCCTATAGCCGTCTTCCGCGTACGCAGGGAAATCTTTAAGGTTTACCACTTGACAAATCCCATAATTTGTGTTATAATATAGTCAGGAGGTGCAAAATGTCCCGTAGGAAATGTTCCCCAATAACAAAACGAAAATTGTCCCAAGAAGAGCTAGAGGCATTGTTAAAAGAACGACCCATACTTTCTCCCGAGGAGGCTCTGCGCGAACAGATCAGCGAGTTTAACGTAGATAGGTTTGAGAAAGAAACCCGAGATGAGGCGATAGCTAACGCAACTATAAGCAGAGGCAAAGGACCCTATATGTAAGAAGGTTTACAGAAAACAAGAATAGGCTCCGATTTTGTTTTCTCAAGGTTTTTGCCCAAGGTACTGAAGCACATCTCCAACCTCTCGAACTCGGTAAACCCCACAGCCGTAAACAGCTTGATTGTGTCTTGCACCAGGGGATAGTGCTTCGATTTGATATTGACATCGTTGATATTCAGTGCAAAAAGACACCCTGGCTTTAAATGCTCAAATACCTTGGTTACCATAGGTAGTAGGAAACCATCCAACCACGATTGATAATCTGGGTACCGATGACAACTTTGGGTATCCTCTTCTGAGTAAATCTCCTTCTTAAAGTAAGGTGGGCTGGTAAAAGCGAAATCAAATTTACGGCCACCCAAATCCACATCCTCAAACGGCGAATTCACCATTTCAACCTTATTGCTTCTACCAAAGAATTCCGCCATTTTCTCGTTACCCTCACAACTCGGCAATGACGGGTCCACACCCACGTATTTGGCACCCATTTCCAAGGACAAAAAACCCAACAGACGACCACCATATCCAGAGCTAGGGTCAAGCACACACTCCGCATCCAGAGGTACATATCTTTTGTAGATTGCTTTTGCAGCGGATGGACGGAAATTGCTGCACCTTTGGGCGCCCCTTACCAACCCTAATTTATTTCTCACATACAAGTCACCTATATCTCCATCAATCTCAATGGCCAGCTCAATGGCCCTTTGTAGCAGACCATCATCCACGTAGGAACCCATAGGTGATCTCATTCCAATAGCATAGCTGTCCCAAATATGTGAGTGAAAATAGGTCGCCGCCCTCATGCCTTCACTTCTAATCTCAATAGACCTGCTGGTGCAATCAAAAAGGGGTTCATAATGCTCTGTTATTTTTGCATCCATATTCTGCAGAACAAAGAAATCTTTCCAAATTTCATAATCTCTCATTTCTGGGTAAGGGAACCCGTGGGAGCGGTGGTAATCGAACATTAAACTCACTAATTTTTCTTTTTGGTGCCCCGCTAACTCGCGTATTATCTTCCTGGACATATCTCTCATTTACCTGTTAGATTTAAAAACTCAGTCTTAGCCAAAGCATCCTCAAATACCCCCCTAGTAACTGATGTTATCCTTAGCCCGTCTACCTGACGTTGTATGCAAGAACGCACGCCATTAACTACAACCATCACTCCCAAAGGCTCTAAATTTGCCTCGAAAATGTCTGCGATGTCTTTAGTCAATTGCTCTTGCAGAACTGGACGAGCAGCCAGTAGACACACAAGCCGAGGAATCTTTGACAACCCCAAAACCATTCCGTTCTTGCTGGGAATGTACCCCACGTGGATTTTATACCTCACAGGCATCAGGTGATGGGGACAAACTCCCACCGCCTCAATATCCGTAACCACTACCATCTCATCATAATCACAAGGGAAGGTAGTTGATAGAATTTCCTCTATTTTGTCTCGCTCATAGAGTCCTCGACAAAGTTCCCGAAAGGCTCTAGCCACTCGTTTCGGAGTGCCTTGGAAATTGTCTTTGAAAATAGAATCTATATCAGGATCTTTAAGGTTAATTCCCAAGCCCTTTATTAGGTTGTAGACTGCTAACTCTACTAAAGTCTCGTCATATTTCATTATTTCACCTGAATATACTTATGGACCTGCACACTCAACCGCACCCCATAGAACTGAGCGATCTTAATCGCATCTTCCAGGTTCTGCTCATAATTTTCATCCCACACAGGTTGAACAGAGACGACCTTTTGCTCCTTAATCCAACCCCCGGCAAAGTCTCGGACTATTGTCTTTGCATCATAGAAATCAGCCCCAACAAGCAACTTTACCTCATCTGCAGCGTCAAAAACTTCTTGCTCTGGCCATTGGCTTTTGGGAGACACACAAACCCAGTGAAAACCAAACGGAATTGGATTTGTGCCGTTTGTCTCTAGTGAAACCATATAACCTGCGTTACATAGAGCCTCACTGAGCAAGAAAAGTTCTGAATGAATGGTAGGTTCTCCTCCTGTGATACAAACCCAATCGTCCCGGATATGAGCAACAATATCGTTAATCTCCATCTCAGTATAACCATCCTGCGGGGTGTCGCACCACCGGCAACTTAGATTACAGCCGTAGGTACGGATGAAGGTCATGGGCAAACCTGTGTTAGCGCCTTCACCTTGGATACTTTGAAAGATCTCATGGATTCTCAATTTTATCTCCTTTCACAGGTTCCACTATAACACGATCCTTTTCAAACACTATAGGAATGTGTCCAAATTTAGAATAGTAATCCCCTGAGTCACAAAATATAGGAAGGGAATCTGGTCTATATGTTACTGAGCAGTTAGGAGATTCCCAAACGGTCACCTCAGTTAGATTAACATTAAGTTCCTGGAGATCTACCTCCTTTTGCATCCCCATATATATCGCCTCTGCAATCCTCTCAGCAGTTGGATCTGAAAGCCAGTTCCCTAATACGCTGGCCACCATTGTCAGTTCTGCCTCATATTCAGGAAACATGGAAAGAAGACTAAAAATATACTGTCCAGCGTTTAATGGTTTGTGATCGGGTATCACTTGCTCAATGAGATCTTTAACAATCGCAAAGTCAACTACAAAGCCGTCTTTATTTAGTTTATTTGATTCCAACACTACCTCCACCTCCCACCGGTGCCCGTGTAGCCGTCTGCACTTGCCTCCATAGTGGGGTAGAAGGTGAGCGGCGTCAAAATGACTCTTCACTCTCATGGTGTACATCTTCAATCCTCCAATGACTTCTGAACTCTTCTCCAGTCACCTGGAGATCTTGCCATATTCATTAAAGCTTCGTATGGCATCTCAGCACACAGAATTACCCTAGCATCTTTGTTCACGCTCTCAAACAAATCCGCCAGGTCCCTAGGAGAGCGAGATAGCAGCATAAGTACCTCTTTTCCAACCTCCGCCAAAGCCTTTCCAGCTTCCTTAGGTCTTTTCTGTATTAACTTAGCGATAACAGACGCACCGCCCGCTGGAGACTTAGCTGCGCTTAATAAGGCTTCTTCCATAGGTCTCTCAGGACTCCTGCAAAAAATAGTATACAGATAGAAGCAATTATATGTCTAACAGAAAACTCAAACATCCCTTTCCAAACCACTGGGCCCACACGAGTCTCAGTAGCAACCTTAGCGTACATTTTCAATCCTTCTCAATACTTAAATCTAACATCACATTCTACAGGAACAGACAGTGTAGGGGTGCGGCGGTTTATGTTGCAGTTGTAATAACTGAAAAACCTTGTGTCTCCGTGAACTTCTTGTTCCAGGTCTTTTGCCCTACTACAGATCATGTAGTCGTTTACCACTCCTGGACAATCGGCCCATAAAGAGTTACAATAACTTGGACCTCCTGGAGATGGAGCACAACTCATAAGGAAAACAATTATTAGTAGAGCTATTGTCACCACAATCCTCGGCACTTAAAAATCTCCTACTGTCATTGATCTTACTCTGTCTAGATTTTCATACAACGAAGACGGTCCAAACTTCTTTGATAATGAGTCATCAGCAAATCTCGTGCAAGGTCCATCCCAGGTCAAAGGAATCGCCCCTGTTGGGCCATCTCGGTTCTTTTCCAAAATAAAATAAGCCTTGTCTTTATCGTACTCATCGGGGATAGAGAACTCCTCCCCCGCAGCAAGCATAGCGGGTATATTATACAACTCCCCGATGGCATGAGACACATGCTGAGCAACTCCGGTGTAGCGCAATCTACCCTTGCCCCCCAGTTTTGAAGTAGTCATCTGTGCCCCTCGGTTGAGTTGGGACACCATGTACGATGTAGCACCAATCGCAACCAACCTTGCTGCGTTTTTATAGATTCTAGATACCCTCAACTCCTCTGTTTCTGCTTTATCGGGAACCAGCTCAGCATAATCAATTCCCAAATCTGTCAGTGGCCCACAATTGGCATGTAAGGCGTTTGATTGCCAGTGAATAGCATCTGAGGTCATCATTTGAGAATCATCATAGTAAATTGGTAAAGTCTCAAGAAACTCCAAAGCCTCCTGAACTCGCCGAACTTCATCGCTGTCTTCTTCATACTGTCCCAATGCCAGTTGGTGCCCATCTACCCCCGCCAGGCAACACGCTAACCTCTTTGCTAACTTCCACCCCGGCATCTCGTACGAATTGAACGCGACGCAACCTGGTTGGTTGTTGGCTTTCATCTGAATTACTCGGCCTAGGAGAATCTGTAGGAGCAACTGAGTCTTGCCCGAGCCCTCAAGCCCTGAGATCACCATTAAGCCCTGCTTCGGAGGTATCCCCATTTGAAAAAGCGCTGGCCATCCCATAGGAAGTATCTGTGTAACCTCTCCCACGATGTTATGCGCCAAGTGCCGCCTAAACTCCTCCACACCCTCTCGGAATGGTCTATACTCATGCCTCAGCAACCCCTGCGCTTTTTGAATATCTCCCACCACGTCACTCATAAAAGCATCCACATCGGAGACAGTTGATACAAGATTCTCAAAATCCTGATACTTTTGGTGGTAAGTGTCAATCACCATTCCCAAATGTCTCAGTCGACCCGCATCGTCCACTACCTGCGCCCAACTAAATACCGCAGGTCTATTTATTGACAATCTCAATTTTTCAGGAACATCCAGTATGCTTCTCAAATATACTGAACCTCCTGCCATCTCTAGAGTGTCGCCTAGTTGTTTTTCAAGGTTGGCCAGGTCTATAGGTTTCTTATTGATTTTTAAGTCCAGTATTCCTTGATATATTAACTTGTGACTGTCTGCTCTTTCGTGACCTGGCCCATAGCCGAACTTGTCTTCTGACAGTTCAGCTGCTATTGGATTTAGCAACTCACTCGGGTTTAGCAGAATCCCCGCTATCACCGCCCTCTCGTAATCTGCGACTTTCATCTACACGCTCCGGACAATATGTCATAGGCCATAGCAAGGTCTTCTTTCCCTCTGTTTTCTTAGGTACTAAGTCGCACTCTTCTTTTTTTGCGCAGGTTTGACAACCATACCAGTTTGGATCCATTTTTAATACTCATCGTCGAAAAGCTTAACTCGTTGGAATTTTCTATAACTTATAACCTCATCAACTAGCGCCGGGACTAGATCAATAGCCTCCACAAAAAACTGACCGTTAATTGCGGCTTGCTCCTCATCTGGCTCCTCTAGTACTTTTGAGCTCGTCGCCAAATTTTTAAAGTCAATTAGCTCTCTATCAGTCGCCATAATACCCTCCCAATAAATTTTTAAAAATTCTCGCTTCATTCTGTAAACGAAACTCACAATAATCTGTGAACAGACCTTCCGGCCACTCAAACACTTCACAACTTAGGAGATGAGCTAGCTTATAACCCATCTGCTCCTCTCCTCGGTCAGGAATGACAATCATATCCCTAGATCCTAGCATATCCTTCGTTTTTGAGGCGAGCTCAGCACGGCACGACGAAACTCCCACTGTCTGTCCAGGAGCTGCGACCGCTCGTAATCCGTCCTGTCTTGCCAAGAGCGCATCCAACGTTGAGAAAAAGACCAAAATAGTTCCAGATCCCTTAACATCACCCAAGTTGAATACATGAGGCTGACTCCCCAACTCCCACCTGTACTTTGGTCCTCCACCACTGTTCCTCCTACTTTGAACTGCTACAACTTGGCTATTACCCGGTTCCCTTGACCAGAAGGGAATTGAGAAACGTATACCTGTCCACCCAAGTCGGTATTTGTTAATTGTTTCATCTGTTAACAACCTTGAATGAAAATATTCTCTGTGATCTCCTAGAAGCGAATGCCAGTAATCTACAACCTGGTGAGAAGGTTTGGCTTTCTTTTTCTTTTTGAACTGTGGGGTGAACTGCGGTTCGGGGATCTTGCCTTCTCTTAGGTCGCACCATTGCTTGGCTTGGGAGTAGGTCATTCCCCTTTCTATGAGGAATTGAATAACTCCACCCCCACGACCACAACCGAAGCAGTACCAACCACGGTCTCCCGGGTAAACAACTAAACTACTAACTTCGTCGTTGTGAAAGGGACAAAGCCCAGTGAGACGTTCACCTGACGGCTGTAGTTTGACAAATTGGGAGATGGCGGATGCTGAAGTTAACATACCCTTGCCTTGGCCAGCCTGAACATGCCCAGGCGAACCTCGTCTTGCCGAGCTCTGCCCCACCTTACCGGGCCGGTCCACGCCTTGGTTTTGTAGATGATTGAAAATCCCCTGCCTAGCCGGGGCCCGCCATACCTGACCTAGCCCGACCTGATCTTGTCCTACCCTGCCGGAGCGAGCCAAACCCAGCCTCGAGATTTGGCGAGTATAGGAATCGAACCCATACTCACCAATTTCACTAATCCTTCCACTCAACAGTGAACCGACCAAACCGAGGTCGCCAGTCCATTAGTCCCACCTGCTCACCAGCAACCTCAATCCACCGCCTAACGGCTTCCTCATCCAAGAGGTTCTCATTGAACTCAGCAGTAATATCAGCCGACCACTGTTTGAAAATAGGTCGTATCCGCTTAACCTTGCTTTGCCCAACATTTACAAGGGCCTCAAATACAAACTTCTTGTTCTTTTGTAGTTCCTGTGGAATCCTAGAGCCTTCATACTTCAGTGGAGCATCATCTAGAACCCAGAAAGCCGCTGCGGATTCCTTGCCCATTCTCTCTTTCCTAGCAGCTCCACCCTTTCCGATAATGCAAGCCTCGAATACATAGCTAGGTATACAGGGTTCATCATTTTCGTCCAGGTAGAGGGCGCCTAGGAAGGCTAAGCGATCCAGCTCTTCGAAGTCGGCGTCGGTCTTTTTCCTCTTGGATGTGATCTCCCCCATCTTTCGAGCGTACGGGTCGTCTCTGTCTGCCAGCCGCCCGTTGTGCATCAGCAGAGGTGCTATTCCTACGATTGTAAAGTTCAACTTTTTCACTTTTCTTTTTCCTTTCGGGCGGTGTAACCACTTTGACTTTTCTTTCTCTTTGGGGAGTAATATCTCGAGCCAAATAGCGCTCTCGTCTTATCCCATCAGTTAGAATGTCATGGCACCGCCTACAAACGGTTATTCCATCTTTGAGGAGTTCGTATCCATACCTTTTGTATGTTTTATGGTGTACTTCTAACTCCTCTGAACAAGGTACACCAGTCAGTTCAGTGATTCCGAACAACTTTGATAACTGACACTCAAAGCTGTCCCTTTCTAAGACTTTCTGTCTCCAATCGCTCACATAGAATTTACCCCCTTTGATAATGTTCCTTGCCCGGCCCAACCTCGCCCCACCTCACCATAACAAATCCCGCCCCACCCTACCACAGCCGGCCTCGAACATCAATAAAAATGATGCCTTCTTACCCCCTGCCAAACCGTGCCTAGCCTTACTGTGCACTGCCTGACCACGCCACGTCAAGCCCCACCGAGTCAAGCCTTGCCATACCTAGAAATCTCCTTGTATTGAGGATATGCCATAATCCAAGCACTCAATAGCAGCAAGTTCCAATTCTAGCTCCGGCCAGGCATATTTGTGAAGGTTGTTACCAGAAGCATTCCAAATCTCAACCGCCTTAACTACTCCTTGATAACTAAACCTTTTAGCGTCCTCTGCATTAGCAATTACTGCTTGATCGCCTTGTCCTGCCTGTATAAGTAATAGTTCGTGAAAATATTGAGTCACCTGAGAACAGAATTCTTTCAAATTAACTCCACTGGTTGTCACCTCGGCCACTGTGTTTAAACACAAGTCCAGCTGCTCGCTTGCAAGTGAGCTTATCATTTTTCTAACCAGAGCAATATCAGCCATCCCTAGCACTTCTTTTGTCTTTGTTGTGCTGACAAACCCAAAGTTGGAGAGGAGATCCAGCACTGAGATGCCATCACGCATTGAACCTTGTACCTGCCGAGCAATCATATGAAGAGCATCATTTTCAAACTCAATCCCTTCCTTCTCACAGATCAACTGGAGTCTTTCCTCAATAGCGGTACTCCCAATAGGTTTAAAACTGTGCTGCTGGCACCTAGATTTAATAGTTGCGGGGATCTTTGAGATTTCTGTTGTACACAAAACGAAATAAACTCCTTGCGGTGGTTCTTCGAGGATCTTCAGTAGGGCATTGTTGGCCTCTTTCGTTAACATGTGACATTCGTCAATGATGAAAACCTTTGTCTCCCCGTGGATGGGGATGAAAAAGCTTTCCTCTTTTAGACGACGGGCGTCGTCTATTCCTCGGTTTGAGGCCGCGTCAATCTCAACAATATCAGTCCCTTTTGCTCCCAACTTCTCGGCTAGGATCCGAGCTACTGTGGTCTTGCCTGTCCCATGCCGTCCGGTGAACAAAAGAGTTTGAGCAACTTCGCCTCTTTTGAGGGCGTTCATCAGGGGAGTGACTATGTGGTTTTGGGCCGCTACTTCTGACCATTCTGAGGGGCGGTATTTAATATACAGGGTCATTTAGAAATTGCTCCCACTGCTCCTTGGTCATAAGTTCCTGCAACCGGTCAAGGTTTGGATTCGCCCTCCAATCCCCCACCTTGATAAACTCAACCTCATCAAGGTCTCTCCTTATGAAGTGCTGCTCTCCAAAGACGTTGACAACATGGGATTGAACCCAGTTCCTAAACTGCCCATAGTTGCCGGCGATGATTAGCTTGTAAGGTTTGTATCGTTTGCTAGATGCTCTCTGGTAGCTATCAAAATAAGCTAACCTAGCCTGATCCAGTTTATTGGAGATTACTTCCAACCGCCAGATTATCGCTGCAGTTACCGACAAATAAACCAAAACCATCAAGAAGCTAGTGCTCATTGATAATCCTTTCTACAAACCGAAAAGTAAAAGGGAACCTCGAAAGTTGACTGGCTCTCTTCACCGCTCGAATCAGATCATCGTACCCATGCTTAGCCATAAGTTTCTTCGCAGGCTTTAGATGTCTGCCAAATGGTTCCAGAAACTTTAACCCCGCCTCTTTGTGGCACTCCTTCAACCACCCCGTCAACTTCCAAGGAGTTAAGGGTAAAAGATCGTCGGGGTACTCAAAATAAACACTGGACGGGTCGGACCGTTTACCCTCGGTCAGGCCGATTGGATCCGACCCGTCAACAATGAAAGGAGGAGAGTAATCTATTTGGTTTCGCCTAAAAATCGGCTCCCTCGTCTGGCTTTTCGACATAGTTCTCCTGAACCATCTTAGCTATGTCTTTGTACCCCATAGCCTCCAAAGCGATGACAACATGCTCATCTGACCACTCGGCGAAAACATTGCCGGGTAACTCTTTTTTCTCGATCAAGGGAGCAAAGACCTCACGAGCAATGTCAATACCAGCTTTATTAAGTTTACCATCAGGACCGAAAGCTTTTGCTGTCTTCTTTGTCCGCTTCCGGACTTCTTCAGTCATAGCTTGGTAGAGGTGTTCGACAGAAGGAGCTTGTTCGATGACTTCCTCTTCTTGCTCCTCGACCGCTTCTTCTTCCTCAACCGACCGCCCATCCTTATACCGTTGCTTAATCATCCAGATAGGGAGTTTGACCTTATTGGCCCGCTTGCTCCAGATCGTATCCCCCTTGAGAATGACACTGGCCTCCCGAGCAAACTGGTCCCACTCAGGAACGACATTGTTTACATCCGACCAGCCCTCATTCTCAAGAAGAGCTGGACACATTGCCTGGATTAAATTGTAGCAGTTGACTTGGGCTGTATTGCGCCCATCGTCTCCTTCGTCAATGACAAAGGTCGGCATATCTGGATTTTCAGGATCTGGAGCGACACGGTAGGGGACAAAGATACGCTCCTCCCAACCATCGTATGGAGTTGAATCTCCATCCAGGTCGCCGATGATCTTAAACTTGAAAATGACAGACCGACCATAACCATAGTCTCGCCAGGTCAGGTTCCCTCCCTCATCTTTAGTTTCACAACCTGAGTACACCAGTTGGAACGACTGATCTCTCGGCAATGACCACCCAGGCACATCCGAAACCCAGCCACCAGAGACTGTGACTTCAACTTCTTTGTCAGCTTTTTCGACCGCTCTTTCCACTTCTGTCAAGAACCGAGAGCTGTCCTTGATTGAGTCCGGCCACTTCCGGTCTACCTCAGCTCCCAGTGCCCTTGCCAAAGCCACGATCTGCCCCGGGCGGACACTTATTGGCGGTCCGTCATCCTCTTCTCCTTTGACCAAAAGCCTAGCCCGTGCAACTAGTTCTCCTTGTTGTGGGACGTAAATAGGCTGCCCATTGTCGGTGTGCTGCTCGTCATCAAACCATTTGAGACCGACAACTGTGTACTGACCATCGTCCCACTGCCGAGCTGCTCCTTGAGCAGCTCGTTCGATATCTTCTTGACTCGGTACTCCACCAATTCCCATTAGAAATCCTCCTTCCTCATGTTCTCTTGCTTATCCTCAATTTTTACAAACATCCTAAACGGCTCAGTCAATGCCTGAACCATCTGTTCCAATATCTTCGCTAGGTCCTCAGGGGTCAGTTCCTCATTCTCCACAGCAAATTTGACAATGCACTGACCCCTTGGGAACAGAGTATATCCTGTCCGCAGCTCAGACCCTCGGACCTTCAGATCTACATACATAATAAACTTCTCAACCCAAAAGTGAGCAGACCCATCTTCAATAGCAGACTCTCGGTTCACCCACACCTCGTACACTGGTTGAGTTTCAGTCTTAATTTCCAACTGACACCAGCTCCTTCAATTCCTCAAGGCGAATGCTCTGCGGCCACCGCAACGCTGCCCAAAGAGCCATTCGACCGTGGTAAATCCCCTGAGCAGTCATGTCGTCTCTCTCGGCGTCGTTCCAGTAGTACGCAACCATCGGATCCTTGTGCTTGGGATGTAGCGAGTGCATCCATTGAATAAGCTTTTCCTGAACTTTAGCCTCGCCTAGAACATACACCTCAAGGTCATTTGGGTCTGCATCTGCGTCTGACAATAAAAACTTTACCAACCAATCCCACTTTTTCTCCATCAATCCTCCTTCACACCAATTATAACATAGAATCAGTGTTTGTCAATAGCCCCAATCTTAAAATTTTGCTCAATCTGATTCTTTCAAAAACTTGATTGCAGTGTCAACTTCTCCAGAAGTCAGTTCCCAACCTTCGTGGTCCAGACCAGAAGTAACCAACCACTTGAACCTCTGATGGAGACGAACTGCTTCTTCATCATCTCCCAAGTGATGAGCCAGGATCGCCAGTGCCAATTGAGCAGGACCCGAACCCCCATAACCCCACTCAAATCCTGTTGGGGAGTGGTTCCAAAGGTCCAGCCGGGGATCTAGTGGCTCTCCGTCAACTGTCACTTCACACTGTAGTGGCTCGATTCTAGTTCCTTTATAAACTGCCATTGGTTACTCCTTCACAAAGTCACTGATTAGCTGCGGGGTAGCAGTATCGAATCCCACCACGTCGAGCATCCCAGCATCTTGGGGGTCTGCAATTGAAAACCCATTGCTAACCATCCCCACAACAACTAGCTTAGCGGGGATCTCAGTCTCCCTGCGATACTTCTGCAAAGCCTGCTGGGGATGAATACTACCCGCCCAGGTCTCATTGTCAGTATACACTACAAAAGTATCTGCACTAACCGCCGGTCCCTTTTTTACATACTGCCCAGAGCTCCAAATGGACGTCCGCTCTCTGTTGTATCCGAGAGCCCACATCATAGGCAACGCACAATCCGTCCCACCAGCAGCCAGCCCACTAACTTTTCTAATCACATCATCCAGGCGCTCTCGAGGACTAACTTCAATGGGAATCAGCTCATGAGCAAAAGCCATAATGTGGTAATCTGACTCAGTCTTAGCAGTCACCATGCACATCGCCGCTGCCCCATCCCGAGGAGTCAGACTAGGAATACCAGCAATGTCAGTCCAGGTCATCGAACCAGACACATCCAAAGCCAGAACCATTCTCTTTCCAGTCGACTCCACGTTATCAAACGCCAAGTAAAAGGCGTCATCAAGTGCATCTACCACTTGACTCACTGGTTGCCAGGAGTGTTTGCCCCTAGCACTATGACCAGATTGGTAGGTTCTCAAAGCTGCCAGAACAGCGATAGGGTGAACTCTGGCTTTGCGGATTCGATCCTCATCCCTCAGCTCATTGCAAACCCTCCGAGTGGCATCTGACAGTGGAGCAATTAATCCCACTCGAGTCATAGTCGCTAAGTTGCGGATCATCGCCCACATGGGCATTTTCTCAAGGAGAGCTTCCCAAACATCAGGCTCTTTGAGAAACTCGGTGGGGATCATTTCCCTAGTCAGATTCCATTCCTCAATCAGACCAATGATAGCATTTTTATGGGGGGCCTTCTGAGCCAACTCAAATGCGGGAATTAGGCCCACCCCCTCATAATCTCCCACCAGTTCCCCTGTGGTAACCCAATAATAAAGGGCATCTCTCGATGCATCCTTAGGCTCTGGATGCGACAACCTCAAGGCATCTCGGTGTGTCCACCCATCGCGCTGGCGGTACTTCACAACCTGGTAAGCTAACCGATTGAGATCCTTTTCATTATACCAAGCGCCCACTGCATCGCGCAACCCCCTACCCCAACCCCGGAAATGCTGGACATACTCGAGGAAATGAAAAAGGTGGGTTCCAATGCGAGCCACACGAGGAAGGACATCCAGTGCTGCCGTCCGAGTAACCGAGTTGCTAGCACCACAGCACATTGCCAGAGCAAACAGGGCAGGATCGTTCTTGGGAGCTCTTCCGGCTTCGCTAACCTCCACGATCCGATTGACCGTTCTGACTCCATCTTCTTGGATACATCGGGCGACTGCTTGAGCGTTCTCAACTGTCAACTTCTGCTCAGTAGCATAATAAGAACCACCCTCCGTCCCTAAAATCAAAAAACGGTCTAGGCGGACCCAGTCATCGACAGGAAAAACATAACCCCCTGCTGAATTCTCAACCATGTCTCGACCAGGAATAGGCTCTGATTGCTTTGTCTCTTTGGTTGAGTAGTGTTGGTGAAACTTCTGCATTTCGACCCTCCTTTGTAATTCGGGCAAATATTGGTAGTCGGGTGTGTTCACATTTTCAGTATGATAACCGACTGCCTCCGGCCCGAATTTGTTTCCAGTGAAGGCGGGCAAGTTGTTGTGCATCGGAATTCTCTGCGATAACCAATGCACTCCGGCCCGCCTATTGGGGCATGGTGAGATTTGAACTCACGACCTCGTCTCCCCAAGAGATAACCCTCACCATTCGACCCTTGCAGATAAGTTGTTGGCAAGGGAATTTACGCGCTCTGCCTCTGAGCTACATGCCCCACGATTTGGGAGCGGCTGGATTCAAACCAGCACTGTACGACCTCCTAAAGGATAACCCTATTCCAGCGGCCCATAAGGCGAAGGACGGAAAGGGAATTTTTCGCGCCTCTGTCAATTGGGCTACACTCCCATGTTGTTGAGGGGCGATGCGGGCCGGATTCCCCACCACGGCCTCCGATATGCCCATTACCCAGAAGGGACAAGCCTTGACAGAGAACTTGTTGCCCACCTGGCGTTCTTAGGCATTCCGCCGATACTTTCGTATCCCAGCTTCAACCGACCCAATGAGGTAATCATGTTATGGTCCTCCCCCTGAGGGTTACTCGGTCTTGTAGCTGACCCTTACCCAGCGCTGCCACGCCGCCGCATCGCCCAAAGGGCCGGGCAGGATTCGAACCTGCATCTTTGGCCATGTACGAATGAGCCAACCTCATATGGTTGTTTGTAACCCATCTCATCCAGCACTGTCTACCATTCGACCACCGGCCCATGAGAATGTAAGCCACCCCGCCGCCGACCCTACCCAATCACCACCACCCGACCGCCCGACGCGATGCTTTCTGCACTCACTTACTGTGATTTCAATCCCTCAGTTGGTATTCTTAACAATCATACCTGTGAACGGGCGCAGCCTACATCTCAATTGTAAATCAATTATAACACAGTTTTCTATTTTGTCAAGAGGTCGAACCTTAAAATTTTCAGCCCTCTTCTTGTCCGTCGTAGAAACCCTCATCGTAACCTTCATCACGAATGTTCTCTACACACTCGGGGCATGGTTCAACTTCAAAGTAAGGAATAGCTGTAGGTTGTCTACCCCTCTCTAATTCTAATTTTTCTCCACACTGGGCGGAGTACAATTCGAACTCGACCTCAAAGATCATTTCCAAGCCCTTCCTCTAAAAATGGACAAGCAACATAGTCATAAGCTACCAAGCATAATCCCTCACTACTGGAATTAGCAGCGTTATTGGGATGAGCACAACCGAAATAATCCCACTCCTCTCCAGTTTCCTCATCCCACCATTCGTCATATCTTAAGTAGTCACAGTCCCAATGACTATCCACTGACGATCTCCTTCCAATAGGTCAACCACTCGGTCAATAGCATCATTTGCCACATCCAGATCGTTTGACGATATATCGCCGTCAATGACAATATTTGCCAAACTGTTCACTAGGCTAGCTAATTCTTTACGCTCTTCCAGTAAACAATAAGCACATAAGTGACTGGTTCGTAGGTGGTTGTGTTTTCGACAAGTCACGTCTCCACCTCAACTGTTTTACCAAATCCACACTCAAGGCATTCGTAATAAGTTTTAGTTTTGCCCTTTTCTTTGTAGGTGTAGATTGGAGTCATTTGGTCACCACATTTAGGACAAGTCATTTTTCAGTTCCTCAATACTCCTCGTGGTTAGAATAGAAATCATCTTAAACTGCCAATCCTCAACCAAACCCTCTGGCAGGAGCTCATTGCACATAGTACTGAGGCGAATCCAACAAATCCTTTTTTCTTCAGGAGGTTTATAGCTAAAATCAGAGATCAGTTTGTCAAACCGCTCCCAATGAGCCTCAGGAACCACATCCCGTATTTGTTCTGCTACCTTAGATGGACATCTCATCTCGCTAGAATCCTTTCTTTCCTTTTCATAATCTCCACAATTTGATCTAGAGATACAGGATAAAAATCATTATTGTCTACCCCTACATCGTAAATCAGCCCAGGAGCCTGATACTGCTCATGACTGTGCCCATGTAGGTGCCAGGAGCCGTAATGATCCCGATCCCATCGGGCTAGGGGATAGTGACACAGCACAATCGCTGGATGCTTTCCCTGAGGCTCCAGTACAGCCATTGGTGGTAGAACATTGATTGAAAATCCAGTAAAGGAACGACAATCTGAAACCATTGGAGCTGTCTGAATCCACCTTTTGTCGTGGTGCCAAGAGTTCGATAGAACATTTATCAACCCGTGCAGCTTACTAAAGTAACCTTTTGCAACCCTCAACCCACTCAGAGTAAAATCTCCCAAATGATAAACTACATCCTCTGGAGAGACTTGTTCATTCCACCGCCAGATCATCTCCTCATCCATCTCCTCGGCGGATGAGAATGGACGGTTGCAATACTTAATAATATTCTCGTGCCCAAAATGCTGATCTGCAGTAAAATAGATCATTTCACCACTCCCTAATCAAAACTATTGCTGCAAACAACAAACCAGAACCGCAGCAGACTAAGGTAAGGTAGACCAAACTTACAACCAGCACTACACACCAATAAGTATATGCTAACTTAGTTCTCTCATCCATTTCTGTCTCTCCAAAGATGACTTAGAGGTGTGTATCCTATATGATGAAGAGTTTCAGTAACTAAGCGATTAAACTTATCGTTTAACTCTTCTGTCAGCTTAACCCACTCCTGGATTTGTTCCTCAGATACCATCATATCATTCTGAGCTACAGAGGCTAGAGTAGAAATGTGAGCACCAAGGGTTCTCCACTCATCGAAAATTTCTTCATTCCCGGTTACGTATATCATCAGAAATCCCCCTAAGTTAAGTGAACAGGAATCTCAAGCGCGCTGAAAGCCTCTTCCAAGATGTCATCCAATAGGCGTTCCTCAGTTAGTACGATCTCATCCTCAGCATCACCGCCGCTGAGAAAATATGTACCATCAGTAAAATCTAGCACAAGGTACCGCTCTCTGGTCAAACTGCCGGATTTGTAGGCGTCTATAAGCTCCTGTAAGCTCTCATAAACAGTGATTGTTCTCATCCTAAATCCTCCTTTTATTTTTAAAAATTCCCGTCCGGCCCTAACAGACCTCGAACAGGACCTCGACAAGCTCAAACCAGCCGTAACAGGCAATTACAACCAGGGGTAGGAATACAGGTAAAATTAGCATTTTTTGAAAATCCTTTTTGTGGTAGAATTTTGTGTGAAGCGGCTAAGGCGAACGAAGTGAGCCTGCCGCATTCTATGAGTATCTATTGTAAAGTAATGAGTATATATTGATGAGTATATATTGTTGTCTGTTTGTTAACATGCAGTGCAGCTCTGTTTGTTAACAAACAGACTAGCTATGTATGTTAACAAACATAGCTAGAAATCACCAAATTTCGAGTTCTGGCTCCTAGCTTTCTTTGTCTGTTTTCTTCTAGCTTCTATCCTATCAGCCTTCATCTGTTTGAGCTTATCCCAGTTAATTTTTTCACCTTTGAAAGGTCTCTCACCTACTCTACTTAAGCCGATCTTTAACTTTCTTCCCGTCTGTTGGCGGAAGATAATGTCCGCCTCCTCCAGCTCGTTTAGTGCTTTGTACACCTTTCGCTCTGATAGCCCAGTGCAGCTCTGGAATTGAGATATACTGATATAATCAATACATTTCTGCCACCCATCCGTCTTACGGATAATAAATATCAGTATTGTAAAGGCTTCTGGAGTTAGGTAGGGCATCACCTCATCTATCAGCGCTCTAGCCACTTTGACGAAATCTTTTTTGACTCCATAAGTCTCACTCCACTGGTTGCCGCTTTCCTTTAATACCCTTCCATAATTTAGAATTCTCAAATAAAGAAGCCCCCATCTCAGAAGCCTAGGCCTGCTCATGAGGAGAAAGAGCTAAAACCTCATTGCCCAGGCCCCTGAGATGGGGGCTTAACTCTTTCTCCTACCCGTGAGCAGACGGGCTTCTTTGTATTTCCAGTATTGTAACATAGGAGGAGTCATTTGTCAAATTCAGTTTGCTCACCCATCAGAAATTCCACTATTTTCCACGGAGCGATGTAGTATGTACATTGGCTGAATTCTAGAACAGCATCCCGTTCTTCACTCAATGCTAAGATAGCCGCCTCCCTCAGAGCGGACGCGTGATCTGCTCCTTTCTCTGGTTCGATGCGTAGCACAACCTTACTCAATCCAGACATGTTTTCTTTCCCCTCATTTGTACTCTGTCTCATAATGCGAGCATTTAGTACACCTCCAGTGAATCACGATCACACTGTACTTATTGCTCACCCCTCTATCTTTTTCTTTACCTTTCATTTCGTGTCCACAAACCGGACATTTCTTCTTGTCCATACTACTTTACCTACCTTCCTCCAGAACTTTTTCGATCCTGCGGATCTTGGAGCAGACAATGCACTAGAGAACGTTCTTTCCCAAGACCTTGTGACTGGTCTCCATATTACATCGAGGACAATAGAGCTTAACGAACGACTTGGTAGTGGATAAGTTTACATTCACTGCATTGAACTCCTTTCTCACGAGCAGTGTGTTCTGTTTTTCTTCTGCAACTGGGGCAGTAGATTTTCATTCCCAACACTCCCTACCTTGTAGTGTAGCAGGAACAAACACGTTGTGCTTCCTGCACCATAACTTAACTCTATCCTGGTTGGTGACTTTCCATTCGGAGTGCCTACAGTCATCACAGAGTTTTTTCTGTTCTCTTTTGTTTTGGTGGGCAGTTAGTTCTACCACAGCCATGTTCTTTAATCCATTCTAAATCCTTCTTGTCACGGACTCGGATTAGGCCCCGGCAATGAGGGCAGTTCATTGTTTTTTCTTCTGGCATCCACAGCCTTCTTTTTCGATCTCCTCGGCTCGTTTAGTGGTCATTGCCAGAACCGGTTGCCCACATCTGGGACAAGCGACCAATTCGGGATTTCCTTCAACTATTGTACTCATCTTAATCATTCTCACAAAGAAGATCCAGCATTTCTTGCTGCTCCTCTATAGTGGCCATTAGTTCTGCGATAGTGCGCGCAGTGTCCAACAAATAGAGTTCGATTATAAGTGACCGCTGCTCCTTTTCTTTTGGATCTAACTTGTCAATTAGTTGAGCTAAATCTGACTTCATTGTGAATCAATTATAACATGACATTTGAGTTTGTCAAGAGGCCGAACCTTAAAATTTTCAGAACCCACCAAATTGCCTCTTGACAACTGGAGTATTTTGTGTTATAATGTTTATGCAATAAAATGAAAGGAGTAGACAATATGTGTGAGTGCATAGCAGGGCGAGAGTTTGTCAGTCAAGTAGTTACAGCAGAAGGTATTTGGACATTTTATCGTTGTGTAGAGTGTGGCGCTCTCATCGAAGAGTGGGAACCTACAGAGGAACAGTAGTCGTGGCAACTCTAATCCGAGTATTCGAAAACGGCAAGTGTATCGGCCGCTGCGACGCCTCCTGCTACAACGCCAAACACGAAAAATGTGTCTGCTGTTGTGGTGGGAGAAACCACGGCAAGGGCCTAGACGCTGCAATTGAAAATACGAGAGAAATGCTGGACGAGCTGGTCGGGGCGGAAATCGGCCAGGAAGTCCTGCAGATGAGATTGTTTTGAAAGGAGGTTACGCATGCCTAGGAAAGCAAGATTCAAAGGCGGTCCAGTCTGGCTAAATTCTGGAGGTAGCGGCCCTGATGACTACCTACTGAAACCAATCGAGGGCGGTCGTTGGACATATGTCATTTTCCGCTTTGGCCGGAATTTTCGCTGGTCTCAAGACGGTAGGATTGAGAACCTGAAGGAGGCGCAGGCGAACGGAGCTGCTGATAAGGAAGTCATGGATCATATTTTCCCAATCAAGCAGATTTGTGTACCTGACAACGCTGCTCGATACCGTAGAATGAAGGAACGCGGGAGTGTTCCTACAATGAATGCTACTGAGTTTTGGGAGCGATACAAAGACAAGCTCGTGGTGCAGTATTGGAGGTCAGGATGGTAGTGGAAATTTTCTCAAAGAAAGCATTTGAGCAAACTCTCCCCACCCACCGACTGACAGATGAGAGGCTTGTGGGTTCCTTTAGAAACTCCGGAACCCCCAACTGACTATCAGATGTCTCTGATATATGAGGAGGATTGAAAATGGGCAAAACATTCAACGTCTCAAGATCAGTTGAGAGCAGAGTCATAGGCCGCCCCACTCAGCAGGCTGGCTATCTATTAGACCAACTAGATGCTAGAGGCCGGCAAGGTCCTTGTGAGAATTGTGTTTTCTATAGAGGTCAGCCAGGACTCTATTGCCTCCGGTATGGAGACTGTTTTCCAGAGACTAAAGTCTTGTGGCGGGAACGGGTTGAGGGTGTTACTTATGGTCATCAAGATACTCGGTGTATTCTAGAGAAAGGAGGGTAGTATGACGGAGTTAGAAATTGTTATGAGGTATACTGGTTGGGCAAAACAGGTAGCCCAGGCAGCAATTTCTCAGTGGAAGAAACATGACCCTACTTGGTCTGCTAACTACATACTGGAATATATGAGGAGTGAAAATTTTAAGGCTCGACCTCTTGACGTTTGAGTTGTTTTGTATTATAATGTAAGTACAACAATGAAAGGAGGTCTTGAGAATGGAAGTTCCTAATTGCCCCAATTGCGGGGCCGAAATGGTTGAGCGGTCTGGAAAGTACGGAGACTTTTGGGGTTGTCCCAAATACCCCAAGTGTCGTGGAACCAGACCTCGGAATGACAAACCAACTTTTGGGAAGAAGGAAGTCAAGGAGTTCACTCCTTCCAAGTACCAGGAGGCGATTTTCGAGTTTGTCAAGTCTGGCAAAGGTAACGCCGTAGTTGAGGCTGTAGCAGGTTCGGGCAAGACAACGACTATCATCGAGGCTCTCAAATTCACTCCGGAGGATGCTCGAGTGGCTTTTGTCGCGTTCAACCGAGCCATTGCGCTCGAACTGGCAGACCGAGCTCCTCAGCATGTCCAGGTCCGGACACTTCACTCCTTAGGATTGAAAAACTACACTGATTGGTTGGGAGCTAAACCTCAGGTGGACTCCAAAAAGGTCCGGAACATCTTGGAGAGCCTTCTGACAGACGATGACTGGGAGATGGCTTCGCCCCTGAGTAAAGCAGTCAGCTTGGCCAAGGCGACACTGACGGATCCCAATGACCCAATCGCCCTCGAGTCAATGTGTGATAGATACGGCATTGAACTCAACGGGTATGGAATGAAAATGTTTCGGCTTATTCCTGAGGTTTTGGAAAGGTGCAAACGGATGACGGGGGTGGTAGATTTTGATGACATGCCATGGCTTCCGGTGGTGCTCGACATCCCCTGTCAGAAGTTTGATTATTTGTTCGTGGACGAGTGTCTCCCCTATCACATGCCTGTTCTTCTCTCGGATGGGACCTCGATGCCTATTGGAAAAATTGTAGAGGATGAGTTGCCTTTAGAAGTTCTATCCTACGATACAACTACGAAACAGCAAAAACCTTGTAGGGTAACAGGTTGGCATAAAGTGCCCAATCGAAAGCCTTTGGTCAAAGTTTCGGTTAGAGAGCTAAAAGGAAGTAAACATGGCCCACGTAGTTTCGTTGTGTGTACCGTTGACCATAAAATCTGGGCAGACGGAAAATGGATAGATGCCGAAAAATTACTGCCAGGAATGATAGTACAAGTGGAAACCTCAGCACAACGTACCCAAAGGTACAAAATTGCAGGAGAAGGTCAACGCAGGTTAAGTGAGAAAATGAGGGAGTCAAACAGTTTAGGAAAGACAGGATCATATTGCCCCCCAAAAGGCGCTCCATGGCCAGGAGAGAGAGGAGGAAACGGTGCTAGGTTGCCCTTTCCTCAGCAGATCCTCCTTGAAGCATTAGGAGACGGGTGGACCCCCGAGTTTTGCATTCCAACAGGAATTAAAAGATTTGGCTCCTACAAGGTTGGATTTGTTCATTCTCGACCCCTTCCTGTTCACTACAAAATTGATATAGCCAATCCAGAGTTGAAGATTGCAGTTGAAGTTGATGGGCCGGCGCACGAGAAGATGCAAGAAACTGATGAAAAGAAAGACAACTTTCTTCGAGAGATTGGGTGGAAAGTGGTTCGTGTAACAAACATGGAGGCAGTTAAGTGCACAGAAAGAATTGTATCGGAGATACATACACTTTCTGATTGTCCTACAGACTACTATGTTTATAAAGTCGAGCCAATCAATATAAAGGGTTACTACGTGTACGACATATCAGTTGAGGATTGTCATAACTTCTATGCAAATGGCATTTTGGTTCACAACTGTCAGGATCTCAACAAGGCCCAGATTGAGCTGGCTCTAAGGTCAGTCGCCGAGGGCGGTCGAGTGATAGCTGTGGGTGATAGAAACCAGTCAATTTATGGGTTCCGCGGGGCCGACATTGAAGCGATCCCAAGAGTCATCAAAACCTTGAATGCCAAAACGCTCCCACTGAGCATCTCCTACAGGTGTCCAAGGGCGGTTGTTGAGCTGGCCCAGACTCTTGTACCAGAGATCGAGGCGGCAGAGAAGGCCAGAGAAGGAGTTGTGGACTTTGCTGCAATGAGGCAGGCACTGGGCGATATGGAGACAGGGGATATGGTCCTTTGTCGGACGAACGCTCCTTTGGTGGAGGTGGCCTATTCGCTCATCCGGTCAGGACAAAAAGCCGTTATGAGGGGTAGGGATATTGGGAAGGGTCTTATTCACATCGTCAAGAAAATGAAAGCTAGTTCAATACATGATTTCTGGACGAAACTCCGAGCGTATGAGGCCAGGGAAACGGGCAAGCTCCTTCGCCTTGAGAAGCTCAATCAGTTACAATCGTTGCAAGACAAGTTAGACACAATCGTAGCCATCGGAGAGGACGTTGAGACAGTGGATGAGCTGGTTCACAAGATTGAGGGGCTTTTTTCCGACGAGATTGAGGGAGTGGTTTGTTCGTCAGTGCACCGGGCAAAAGGCCTCGAAGCAGACCGAGTTTTTATCATCCGTAGAGACCTGATGCCCCATCCCATGGCACAGTCGCCGTGGGAGCTGGTGCAAGAAAAGAATCTGGAATACGTAGCAATAACCAGATCAAAGAATGAGCTAATATTCGTGGAGTAAAAGAAAGGAGAGAGCAATGGAAACCGTGAGACTCAAAAACGGAACAGAGGAAGACAAGCCATCAGTTGTGATGACGATGATGAGCCTAGAGCATGTCATGGATGAAAGGCCGCTGGCACTATATGATCTCGCGATGATGTGCCGTGACCGCAACTATGAGCCTTTCGGATCGAATGGCAGCTACCTCAAAGACCTAAACTTGGTTGACCAGGATGGCTCAATTCATAACTCCATCCGTAATATTGTCTTATCTGCCATAAGTGGCGATGGTTTGGACATAGTTTTGAGAAATCCAGTTGCCAAGGTGTAACTGGAAGGAGGAAAAATGAAAACTGTCTACAACCGCAAAACGAAAAATGGGAAAGTTCACCAAGTGAAGGAGGAGGAAAAATGAGAATCCTATTGCCCTTACTGTATGACTCGCACAACACAGTACCAAACGACGATCTCATTATAGAGCTTGTGGCTGATCGCATCCAACTTGAGTTGGGAGATCGAGAGATTCAGGTATCCAAATTTGAGTTCCTACAGGTAAGCAAGTTGTTAGAGGAGGAGAGTAATCAATGAAAGCGAGCAGGGGCGATACATGTTGTGTTTGTGAAGGACCTGCGGTGGAGAAATCTTTTGACGGCACTGGTTGGTGTCAGATTCATCTCTCAGATTGGAATGCATTTCTTCGATGGGAACGTGTGAACTACAATAGCTTGGATGAAACCTTCTCAGCGTGGTTGGAGCAAGTTAAATCATGCTAATGAAAATCCTTGTACTTCTGGTTATGATCCTGTGGTTGGTAGCCAGTCTTCCTCAAACGAGATTTATCTGGGTTCCAGACTACAGCCAGAGGAACTTCGACTGGGTCGCTGCCAACCTAAGGGCGGTTATCATTGACTTCCTTCCGCTAGTGGTGGTGTTTGTTGAAAGCCAACTTCTCAGCAAACACACCGACCGAGCA
>Ga0180436_10000064_pt1 | contig 107876 bp, 69 predicted proteins | sample SS_ome_2_FD_132434 | JGI IMG/M metagenome (GOLD analysis project Ga0180436, IMG submission 132434) | Hypersaline lake sediment archaeal communities from the Salton Sea, California, USA - SS_3_S_2 metaG | ecosystem: Environmental > Aquatic > Non-marine Saline and Alkaline > Hypersaline >...
ACCTCATGGAGGTATCAACAAAATGACTCCTATACAAAAACTAAAATTGAAACTCAACCCTCCATAAACTATATTCCAAAAAACTCTCTCGGGTGTCCGAAATGTATCCGGTCATTACAAATCTTAAGAAATGTTCATTTTTCGAGCAGCAAAGTGAGCCCGGCAAAATCGGCTTGTACCCGGAAATCACGCCCCAGCGACAAACCATTGCCAAGCTGAAGGCGGACGAATTCAGTCGCCAGGGTGGGGAATTCACAGGTGCAAGAAAACTGAACGCACCCCCATACCCCCTCCTCCAGAGAATCGAAGGTCCGGCTGCAGGGGCGGAGAGGACAGTCGACGGGGCAGGTCCCAACAGTCCTTACAGGCGCTGGTTGCCGGGTTTCAGAGCCCGAAGTCTGCGGCCACGAAGACCTGAATCTTCGCACACTCTCTAAGAAGAAAGCAGGCGCAACAAGTTGACTTCTGTTGCTATCATGCCTCTTCTGCCAGCTTCAAAATCGCTCGCCGAAGGCGCCGGTGTTTGTCAAATAGTCTCACATAGTCGGACTCGCGGCGTCCCCCTTTGGCCCTGACGACCTTTACCAGTGAGCGTTTCTCTTCGGGTTTCCAGCGGGAGACTCCCGGTAACATCACGATCAGGGGACTCCAGCGCTCCCAGGCCAGCCGCTCGCCGGCCGTCCAGTTCCGCTGAGTCCTGACCCCAAGCAATTGCGCGGCCTCGCGCGACAGGGACCGTATTGCCTTCTCTCTGTCAGCCCCGAAACGGTCTGCCAACAGGCGCGAGATTCGCAGGCCCAGTTCTCCAAGCGGTATCTTCGTCAAGACATCTTGCTTTGGTCCGTAAGGATACAGGAAGAGCGCCTCGGAGGAAAGCTTCTGTAGGGTGGTCGTGCTGGAGCGATGGCAGGGATCATCTCGCATCAACTGCAGCTCTGATCGCAGAAGCCGGCGTACCTCCGGGTCCTCCGGGCGGAAGCCGAGCTTGTAATAGAACCACCAGGCACCCGACTTCAGCCCCTCGGTATTGTCGTGTCCCAGCTGAAACGGAGGGACGAAAAGGACCTCGGCGCCGAAGATGTGTCGTGCCATCGCCAAGACGCGTCCGAGAATCTGGGCGGCCTCAGCCCCTCGGTAGCTCTCGAACACGTTGTAGGCGATCTCCGAGGAGTTAAAAAGCGAGCTGGTGAGCACGTACCCGATCGGCACACCGTTCTTGATGGTCAAGAAGCCGTAGACTGATTCCAACATCAACCGACGTTCGGGGATTTGGCCGATGCAGGCGAACTGGAGGCCCTGCCCGCAATCGACCAACCTGATGTCGTTCTTGTCGCCGTAACTGAAGGCGTCCAGATCGCGCGAGCGTGTTATCATCGCTTCGACCGCCGTATCGATCATTCGCTGACCCTCATGAGGAGAGAGCGAGCGCACCCGTAAAGGAGGTTTTCGGGTCTCCTCGATGAGATTGGGTCGTGCCCGGAAAAGAGGTCGGGTTTGGAAGACCACAGGCATCCCTGGCAGCTTAACGCCGGTGCGTGTGGGCGTGTCGGGCCCGGGTGAGAGTCTCATGGGCACGTCGAGTTCCTCGAAGACTCTCTCTCGCATAAACGAGGTCCCCTTCAGGGCCATAAAGCGGCGAACAAGGAAGGCAGCGTCGGTCTCGCCGGTTGCTTTCAGACGGTCAAGCCACTCTTTGGGCGAAAGGTTCATTACGTCCAGAGCAAGCGACTCGGTATGAGGCATCAGGATGGGCAGAAGGTCCACCAGCTTGCTCTTGTTGGTGAACTCCGGCCAATTGATGAAGAGCTTATCCGGGAAGCGTTTGACCAGCCAGCAGGCAGTCGGCCAGAAAAAAGAGTAGTTGATGTCCGTACCAGCTATGCCAGTGTCGGCAAGCGCCCGGCGATGACGGCGCAGGTAACCGCGTCTGACGAAATCGGCGAGCATCTGCTCGACCTGCTTCAGTACCTGCTGGCTGTCCGGGTAAGCGTGCAGGAAGCACAAAAACTCGTGCAACCGACGGACTTCGTCAGCTTTGTCCAACCGCCGCGTGAGTTTGCTCAGCAGGTCCAGTTTTCGCGCAGCTGCATCCCCGCCGTAAACGTTCTTCAGTTTCTCAAGCTGTCTTAGCAGAAGAGAGGTTTTCATTTCTACATCCTTGATCTGCTCATGCCAGAGACGCGACACAACCAAGGGCAGCCATATGCGCTTCTCAGACCTGGGAAACTCTGAGGTAGTCTACTCTTTGGCGCTTCCTGCTTTTATCATAATGATGGCCCAAAGAACTCCGGCCGTCGCGAAAGCCATCGCGGAGATCATCCTTGGAGCTGTCGATCCATCCTCGATCATCTTCCAGATCACGATTGCCGACGCAAAGAAGAATATCAAGGAGATGATAAGGGCAATCGGCCGGCTGGTGATTTTGCTCTTCATTTCGGACCCTCTTCCCGTTTTCCTACTAAAGGTTAAATGTCACAAACCCCGTACTCCCAAGTTATCATGGTCTCAAGTGCGCAGGGCACCTGACCTATTAGCTAATCTAAGTTTGTTCGTCTAAGTGAAATTCGTGATGCCATCAAATCAACCGCAATACCCAGAGCAACTCCGAGGGCATTGGCCAGAAAATCAAACCGGTAATAGGTGTTTGTCATTACACCGAAGCCATTGGTTGCCTCGAATAGCTCGACGATCAGAAGAGCAATTATGGCGCAAAAGGCCGGTTTCATTTTGCCAGGGGCTGCAAGTCTGACTATGAAGTAGACTGCAAACGAAACAGAGAAGTTCCCGGCGTAGCTGAATGTGAAATCGGATAATGAGTCCGAGAACCAGCTCTTCAGGAGAAGCCCTGCAACACCGATCAGAACGAAAAAAGTGCTACGAGCGCGGTAAGAAGAGTTGATTTGAAGCCCTCCAAGAGATTCAGAAAAACGGTCCAGAGATTTGGCGGCAATTCAATGCCGCGACGCGTTGTTCATGTGCATCCGCATAATGTCTCAAACAGCGTTTCAAGTGCCCTTTAGCACGCCCGCAAGGTGAACCGCACGGTTCACCCGCCCGTAGAACGCGTCGTCTACTCGCAGAATCAATCCTGTTGACATCACACATTATAACCGTTCGTGCAGCCTTGTCAAGAGTTCTTGGTTTGCAGGTCACGCGGCCATGTGATTCCTGTGCCTGTGGGGCCCCTGACCCGACAGCCATGTAGGTCAACCATGCCCAAAGGACTGCTTGACGAATGCGCTGCCAAGCGACGTAGGTCAACCATGCCCAAGGGGCTGGTTGACAAACTTCGTCCGCCGTCCTTCGACTTCGCTCAGGACAGGTCGGCCGTCCGCGGCAAACCACAGCCCGGTAGCCGCACCCTTTAGGGTGCGCGAAGTTGTAGGTCAACCATGCCCACAGGGCTGGTTCGCCTACAGGGTGAATCACACAATACGGCTTAAGAAAGTGGTTGACAACGCTCGGTGGAGAGTCTTGATTACAGATGAGACAGGGACAGAAGCAGACGGGGATTCAAGCATGGCTTCAGCTTCGCTAGCAAGCTGACCCACTGATTCCCCGGACAGACCTACGAGGAGGCGACAGACGTGAGTCACAGTAGGATAGTCACAGAAGCCCAACTTGACGAATGGGTGCGGGGCAACCCCGAGAAGGCCCAAGGAGCGATTGTCGAACTCGTTTACAGACTCGTTGCGGTCTCATCCTCCAATCCAAAGGAGCTACGTTTTCCGCTCGGTGACAGCATCACACAACCTGGCCCAGACGGTTTCGTGAACGCGGTCCTTGGCTTTGACCCATTTGTGCCAGAAGGAAAGTCCTTTTGGGACATTGGTACTGGCCAAAAGGCCCGAAGGAAAGCCACCCACGACTACAGCGAACGTGTGAGACAAACACCCAAGGCGATGCGGAGCGAATCAGCTTTTGTTTTCGTCACCCCAAGGTCTGGGGCAAGAGACTGGCCATACACTTGGAAGAAGGAAGCCCAGGGGAGTTGGCTGGAGAAACGACGGAGACGTAGAGATTGGCGAGACGTTCGCGTCATTGATGCATCGGGGTTAATCCACTGGTTGCACCACTTTCCTGGCGTGGAGGTGTGGCTTGCTGGCGTAATAGGTCTACCGGTTAAGCAAATAGAGACACCAGAGCATCGATGGGAGGAATTACGAACAATCGGAGACCCACTTCCCCTGACCCCAGAGGTCTTTCTCGTAAACCGAGATGAGGCCTGTAACAAGCTGAAAGAGGTGTTTTCTGGCACCACCTTACGCCTGCGACTCAACACACATTTCCCTGACGAAGTCGTCGACTTTGTTTCTGCATATGTTGCCACAATGGACGAGGACACCAGAATCGAGACAGTAGGTCGTTGCCTGTTGGTTTCTGGCCCTGACGCCTGGAACTACCTCACCCAGCAACGAGAGCGGCACATCTTGGTGGCCGATTTCGATCTGAGCGACGCCGATGCAACGGGCACAAGGTTGCTCCAAAGGGCCCACCGGGCCGGCCACGCGGCAATCTTCGGAGGGCGCCCCGGCGGTATTCCCGACCCCAATCGGGTCCTCATTCCGAGCCCGAAGAGCTACCAGTTGAAAGAGGTTTTGGAGCGCGCGGGTTACAAGGAGGAGCGGGCGCGCACTCTGGCGCAGAAAAGCAACGGCAACCTCACTTCCTTGCTGAGGTGTGTCCAGAATCTCTCCCTGATGCCAGAATGGGCTCAAGGCACTGATGCCGCGGAACTGGCAATTGCACAGCTTCTTGGCTCCTGGAATGAGAAGTCCGAAGACGATCGGTCTGTCGTGGACGGACTGTCGGGAAAAGCATACGGGGAGTGGATCGGAGAGATGTGTAAGATCGCACTTCGACCGGCCACTCCCTTAATCCAGCGGGATGGCGTATGGAAGGTCGTTGCGCGCTATGAGGCATGGCATGCATTGGGCCCAAACATATCAGATGAGCACCTGAACCGGTTGCGAGACGCTGCTGTCCAGGTACTCCGGGAGGTCGACCCGAAATTCGACTTGCAGCCTGAAGAACGATATGCCGCCGCAATCCACGGCAAGGTCCTGGCCCATTCCTATCACCTTCGAAATGGTTTGGCAGAAACCCTAGCCCTTCTCGGCAGCTATCCTCTCGCCCTCACATCTTGCTCGCTCGGTAAGGCTGAAGCCACGGCTGTCCTTTCAGTCCGGGCAATCCTGTCTGGTGCTGACTGGGTGCGGTGGGCCAGCCTCAACGATCTCTTGCCGCTCCTTGCCGAGGCCGCCCCTGGCGAGTTTCTTGATGCCGTAGACAACTCATTGAGGCAGGAACCTTGCCCCTTCGACACAATATTCTCCGAAGAAGGATCTGGGATAATGGGCAGCAACTACATGACCGGCCTGTTGTGGTCGCTCGAGACCTTGGCTTGGGAGCCGGACTACCTCAATCGCGTACTCATAACTTTGGGTGAGCTTGCCGCAAGAGACCCCGGGGGCAATTGGGCCAATCGTCCGGCCAACTCCCTTTCAACCATTCTGCTGCCTTGGTTCCCTCAAACCTGCGCCCCAATTGCGAAAAGAAAGGACGCAGTTACTACACTCATGAACGAGCTCCCTGAAGTGGCCTGGGACCTCCTTCTTAGCCTCCTGCCCCAGTCACATCGAATCTCTTCGGGGTCTCGAAAGCCCGCGTGGCGCGCAATGATTCCCGAGGATTGGACGAGAGGAGTATCGCAACGAGCGTATTGGGAACAGATCGCCATGTATGCGCAGTTGGCCGTAGATGCCGCCAAGAAGGATACATCTAAACTCGAAGATCTAGTCGACCGCTTGGATGATTTGCCCCCCCCGGCCCATCACCAGGTTCTTGCTCATTTAGGCTCGGACGCCATAGTCTCAATGCCTGAATCAGAAGGACTCAGCGTCTGGACCAAGCTTGTGGACCTGGTCTCCAAACACCGAAAGTTCGCCGATGCGCAGTGGGCTATGAAGCCGGAGCAGGTAGACAACATTGCTGCCGTGGCTGAAAGACTCGCCCCTGCCGCACCGACTTTAATGCATCAGCGCCTCTTTAGCGACCGAGATTTCGACCTCTATGAGGAGAAGGGTGACTATCGGCAGCAGGAAAGGCAACTGGAGGAACGCCGCAAAGCGGCCCTTGTCCAGGTGTTCAAGACTGGAGGCAGCGAAGCGGTTCTTGAATTCGCACAAGCTGTGGAGTCGCCTTGGCGAGTCGGCGTTACCTTTGGGGCGGTTGCGCCTGGTGAAGCTGACACAGCCATTTTGCCGAGAATGCTGGATGTGGAGAAAAAGTCCCTGGCGCAACTGGGAGGTGGGTTTGTCGTGGGTAGGTTTGCCATTCGGGGTTGGGACTGGGTGGACGCTGTCGATACTTCCCAATGGACGCCCGACCAGAAGGGCCAGTTCTTGGCTTACCTGCCTTTTGACCCTCAGACCTGGGACCGATGCTCCCGGCTACTCGCACAGGATGAATCTCCCTACTGGACTCGAACGAGCGCTAACCCCTATGCTACGGAGGGCAGTCTTGAAACGGCTGTGGATCGCTTACTCCTCCACGGTCGCCCAAACGCTGCGATTGGGTGTCTAGCCAGAATGCTCCACAACAAAGCACCGCTCGATGCTCAGCAAGCCGTTCGAGCGCTGTTCGCCGCAGTCGACTCGTTGGAAAGCGCTCACGCCATGAGGGTCCACAACACTCTCGAAGTCTTGAACGCCCTGCAGCGTGAACCAAGCGTCAATCCCGATGATCTTGCCCGCGTCGAGTGGGCCTACCTCCCGCTTCTCGAACACAACCTGGGTGCTTCTCCAAAACTTTTAGAGAGTACGCTAGCTAATGATCCGGGCTTCTTCTGTCAGGTCATTCGTGCGGTTTTCCGGTCCCAGAGCGAGAAGCCCTCTCCTGCTGAGCCCACCAAAGCAGAGAAAACGATGGCAGCAAACGCCTATAGCCTGCTGAGTGGATGGAAGATTCCTCCTGGCACCCAGCAAGATGGGACTTTTGACGGTGATGCGCTCTCTGCATGGTTGGGCGAGGTGAAAAAGGCGTGCTCGGTCTCAGGCCATTTGGGCATAGCTCTCACTATGGTTGGGCACGTTCTCGTTTATGTACCACCTGACCCAGATGGCTTGTGGATACATCGAGGCGCCGCCGCTGAATTAAACGGCAAAGACGTAGATGACATGCGAGAAGGATTTCGAACCCAGTTATACAACTCCCGGGGCGGGCATGAGTATACGGCTGGGCGGCAGGAACGAGAGATAGCTCAAGGCTATCGAAAACGAGCCGAAGAAGTTGAGTCTGCTGGCTACCATCGGTTAGCCACTACCTTGCGAGATCTAGCGCTCTCATATGAACGTGAGGCTGACCGCGACGCTTCTAGAGACCCCTTCGGAGATTAGCTTAGCCCGGAACTCGCAGTTCTGCTGTCCGAGCGCCGCATCGGCCATTTGGGCCAACCATGCCCAAAGCGCTGCCTGCTGAATAAGCTGTCAAGACACCCGAAGCCAGAGAGTCAAAGTTCCCCTGACAAGGCGGATTTAGGGGGTTTTAAAACTCTCATCCGTACCCGCCCCCTCTCTCCCGGCACAAACGTCAAATTCCCTACAACTTCAGTGGTGAAAGAGATCGGTCGAGTGTAATTGAGGGGCCTTATGTTTTTTTCACACGCGGCCCCTCAGAAGGAGTATCATATGAAGCCCTTGTTCGACAAAGACATCGAAAAGGTCGACCCCGATTCCCTGAAGCTTCTGGATCTTTTGATACACAAAATCATAGAGGGGTTAGAGGACAGATCCTACCAGCCCAGAATCCAGGATGCCCTAAAAGCTATCCAGCTCCGGGGCAAGGTCGCCAAAGCCTCCGAAGGCGAAAAGATCTTCTGGGACATGATAGAGGAAATAAAACAGGAAGAACTGCCCAAAATGTATCCCCAGGCCCCCAGCCTGGAAGATCAGATTCGAACCACCATCGTGGGCCTTCGGCCCCAGGTCGAAAACGGCGCTCTTCCCGTCAAACTCATTGCCGATGCCTTGAATCAGGGAAGGGGGGAAGAAAGCCAGCTCACCTATCGCCGGGTTGGCCAGCTCCTCTCTGAAATGGGCTTCAGAAAGGCCAGAACCCACAACGGTTCATACGCCATCCTCTGGGACGACAATCTTTTGTCTCCACCTGTTGCGGACCGCGAACAAAGCGAGAAAGAGAGTCTCCCGGCAGGTCGGGCTGTAAGTCCCGGCGGAGACGGGACGAACTGCCCGACAATCGGTTGTGGGAGGGACACAAAACAAAGTCTCCCCTCAGATCCGGCTACCCGCAGCCTGCCCTGCTGCCCCACCCTCAACCCTCAGAAAAACGAAAAAAACGATTCCGCATGTCTCGCACGTCCCGCACGTCCAGCAAGTCCGGCGGTCTCATCTTTTCGCTGGGCCTCTCCCACTCCTCCGGGCCGGCTCGCTCGGTCGCCCACTATCGAGCCACGATCTTAATGGACGTTGTTGCGGGGTACCCTTAGCCCCAGCTGGCACTAACCCACCGTGAGGCGTTCGGGATTGTATCCCGAACGAAGGCGCCGGGATGCAATCCCGCCGGCCTCCAATGCTGTGGAATCTGTGCTCAAAGATCCCGACTGGTAGGCAGGCCCTCCGCGGCCCTCTTCTTCGGTGAACCGGCCAACTCAGGAAGCTCGCCGGCAATGGCCGCAATCTCCGCGTCAGGATTCTTCATCAGCACGGGATGATTGAGAGTTATGTTGTGCTTTAGGATGCTGAGACGGTAGGAGCCGAGTCGGTTGTTCTCCATTATGGATTGCCCAGAACCCAAGGCAGACCGCAACTGCTTTCTTAGCCTGTACACATACCTGGTCTGATTGTCTCCCGGCTCAAGATCCTCTTTGTGTATCCATCCATCCTCTTTCTTAAAGGCGGCCCAGGCTAGTTTCACCAGGTACTTGAAGCTCTTGGCAGGAAGGATCACCCTTTTACCGTTCAGCAGCACCAGGAATTTATCCTTGACCGGCGTCCCGTCGATTACCAGAGTCGTCTCGTCTGCTTTTGCACTTTTGATCTTAGCAGAAAGGTTTTCCCTATTCTTTGAGCGTCTCGGTTTTTGCTCCGCCGCTTCCTTCAATCTCCGGGCAACTTTTTCGGGAACCAATGCCTGCAAAGCTTCGAGCTTCGATTCTTTGATTCTCGCAAGGCTGCCAAACCCTCCCCGGACCAGTCTCCAAACGTAATCTCTTCCCAGCCCGGGAACTCTCAGGCGAGCCAGTCCGATCCCTGCTTCATCCACTCCGAAATCCACCTGCAGCGAAAGTCTTCTCAGCAGGTGAACCAGCCTCTTGTCCGAATTCAGAATCCTTGCCATTCCACAGGCAGCGTCCAGAAGCCAGCTTGCCGTTCTCCCTATCTGTTCGATCTGTCCCGATCGACAGGAGTACTTCTCCTCCAGATCAAGTGTCGATATCGGGGTCATCCATTCACAGAGGAGAAGGCAGATTTTCACCAGCATGTTCTCGCCTGTCGATAAGCCGGTCTCCTTTCTCAGCAGAGATTCTATCTCTTCATCAGCAGGCGACGAGTCTCTGTATCTCTCCGCAAGCGCCCTTTCGTAGGTCCGGTTCTGCTCCTCCCAGTATCCTAAGCTTATGTGAACCTCCTCGCCATCCCTGGTGTTCAGAACCGAATAGAACCAGCCGAAGTCATCCAGATCGAGCGGCCTTCTTAGTTTCTTCTTGATGCAAAGACCGGTCTCGATAGATATGCCTTTGAAAGCAAACAGGCGGCCCAGCCTGGAGGGAGACAAACTTCGCCTGTTTCGGGCAAGAATCTCCTCATCGAGCAATTCCTTTATCCTGTTTTCGATCTGATCGTCAATCTGCAAGACCGACTCACCACCGAAACCGGATATCAGAACGTTCTTGAGCTGAGCTGGAGTCTTACCCGCACCTGATGCCACCAGATCAAGAATCACATCCCCCAGGTCCTTCTCGAACAGCCGGGAGGCCAGCTTCTCCTCCTCGCCTTCCACGTATCCTTCCCACAAGGCATCGAACTGAAATCTGTTCTGGGCGATTATGACGGATCTTCCAAAGTCTTCCTGCAGTCCGAACCGGCCCGCCCTTCCGGACATGTTTTCGTATTCGCTCCAACTTATGGGCAGCATGACCGGCTTGCCGGAGTATTCCCCCTTCTCGAACTTCTGAGTCTCGATGAACACCGTCCTTGCCGGAAGATTTATCCCCAGGGCAAGAGTGGTGGTGGAGAAAATCACCCTGATCTCTCCCGCCAGATAGAAACGCTCCACCACCTTCCTCTCATCGAAGGTCAAATCGGCGTTGTGAAACGCTATGCCCTTCTGCAGGCACAGATTCAGTCTCTCCTTCAGCGTCGTGTTTTCCAGTTCGGATAAGGCTTCGATAGCACCCGAGCTTGAAGGCAGATTCACCCTCTCCGAGAAGAGAAACGCCCCCTTCTCGCAATCTGCCTTGCTCTTCAGGAAGATCAGAACCTGCTCTCCCTTCTCAAGCAGCTTTTCCAGATTAGCGAAGAGGACCTCATGCGGCTGCTCCGATTCCAGGTCCACCAGTTCATCGGTTCCCTCCTCGCCGGAGTTGTACTTTCTGAAGTGGAGTTTTCCATCCAGCAGCACTCCCTGCAGAAGCTCCACCGGCCTCGATTTTTCAAAAAGAAGCCGGCAGCCCAGCCAGATGGACAGATGATCCACCTCCCGCAAGACGGCGGACAGACCGAGAATCTGCGGAGAGTACTTCGAGCCCTTGATCTTGGTCAAGGCCAACTCCAGGACCGCCCCGCGCGACGGGTCGGCGATCATCTGCAGCTCGTCGACCACCAGCAGACTGATCAGCTTGAGGATATCCATATTCTTGATCAGAAGCTGGTTGAATTTCTCATAGATCATGATGGCCAGATCGAAGCTCCCCTTCTCGATCGATCTGTCGTGCTCCTGCCGGTCTCGGGTGGAGATGACCACCTTTATTCCCAACTCCGAGTACTTACCACAGAAGTCGGAATACTTCTCCTCGGCGATGGCCTTCAGGGGAACTAAGAAGATCACCTTCTTTCGTTTAAACAGGCTGGCTGCTGCTGCCATCTCACCACAGAAGGTCTTGCCCGATGAAGTAGGTGCGGAGATGATCAGGCTTGTCCCGTCCAGCAGTCCGTGCTTGGTTACCGCGCCGGCCTGCAGAGGCAGCAGATTCTCCCCCTGGCTCTTCTTCCACCTCTCAATCACCGAATGCGGAATACCGTAACGTAAAAGCTTTTCCAGTTTCATCTTTAGCCTCCCGCCTTTGTCGGTTCACGGTTCATAGCTGATAATTCGTCCTCCCCACCCCACCCCCGTGACTATGAACAGTGAGCCGCTAGCTGTTGAATGTCCTCACAGGCTACGATAGTGCACATTTGTGCCGCTGTCAAGTAAAAAATGAACTTTTTTAGGGTATTTTTTCTGGCGTGCGATGCAGAGGAGAGATTGCCTCCCTGCTGGCGAAAGACGAAGTGAGGATCACGGCTCTGGAAATCTAACCGTCAGAGTCGAGGACCAAGGATGAGAGCAGGAGAAATCCTTAGGGCAAACACACATAGACTCTACTCGAGAATAGGGAGACAAAGCCTCTTTTGTGCTTGACACATCGCACCTGCCGGGCTATATTGAAAGCGGAAGGGAAAGTGTGACGATAGCCGAGCTGATAAGGAATACATCTTGGAGCTTGCCTTCAAGCTTGCGAGGGGCTAATTACCTGAGAGGGCCAAACCCAGAACGGGGTGGTCTGCTCATCAAGTTTTATTAGAGTCAGAAGATCCGCTGCCTTTGGCAGTTTGGTTTACAAATCAAGTAGCCTTTGCAATTCTCAAAAAGTCACCACAAAAAGGGAGGGAGAGGTACGCCCAAAAACCTCTCAGTCTTTTTGTGGCCTGATAGTTTGGAGGTTCAAAGGTTAACCTTTCAACTCGAAGGAGGAAGGGATGTTAAGAAGACTAACGTTCCTCTCCGTTCTGGCTCTGGTTGTGCTGATCTGGGGCTGGTCAGTAATGGCGGCAGGGCCGGCAGCCGACCGGGCGGAGAGCATCGGGTCTGCGGAGGGGGCCAAGGCTGCGGGAGACATCCTGTGGCACTGCGACGTGCAGTACAACCCCTACACCGGGGATACCATCGATTATCAGATTCTGGGGGTGGAGACCTTCCACGACACCATCTATCTGACCGGCGGAAACAACGGAACCGACCCCAACAAAATTCATGTCTGGACCAGAACGGGCGGCACATGCCATTATCAGTACTCGGTGGATCAAGCCTCCCTCGCAGGCTGGGGATGGCGTGACCTGGCCTGTGACGGCCAATACCTGTATGCAAGCGACACCTATGTCCTGGCCGCGTTCACCGTAAGTCCAGCCGGAGTGACCGTCAACGGCCCGGCCAGCATAACCGTCAACAGCGCCCAGATGCCTTCCCTGAACCCGGTCAGGGCTGTGGCATACGATGAGGATAATGACTGGTTCTGGGCGGCCAATTTCTCCAATCCGATCTATGCCTTCGATCGGAGCGGGAACATGATGGCCACGGCCGCCAACATTGCCGGCCCCGCTTACGGTATGGCCTACGACAACACCACGCCCGGCGGCCCTTACCTCTGGATTCACGTCCAAGACTCGACCAACGTGTATCAGTTCCACATCCCGACACTCAGCTTTACCGGGCTGATTTACTCCGGCTGGGGCTATCAAGACCCCGGGGTAAGCGGGATTGCCGGCGGGCTCTGTGTGCTGGAAGGCGATCCCTCGAAAGAGAAAACCAGCGTAACCCTGCTGGGCGTGACCCAGGTGACTACTCCCAACCCGGACGAGATGTACGCCATGGAGATCTACTTCCGCGAGGATTCGCTTTACTGGAAGCCGCCTTACGATAATTACGCACCCTCCGGCATGCCCGACATCGACATGTTCCAAGGCTTCGGCTGGTGGAAGGATCCGGGAGGCCTGCCGACCTTCGACGGACCGTGCGCCGTTGCCAACTGCTTCAAGTGGTTCGACTCCAAGTACGAGGAGGGCTTCGGAGGAGTGCCCGGCGACGCGGACGACCGGTTCCCGCTGGTGAGGGACTACCTGGATGGGCTTCCAGCTTTCATGGGGCCGCCGGACGACCACGATCCCGCCAATGTGGACATCGACTGGTGGTTGGGGGCAACGACCCCCTGGATGCAGGGCGGAACTACGCCTCCCCCACCGACTCTTCAGCCGTTTGTTCCCGGATACCAGTTTCCACCCCAGCCAATGCCGCCTTGGGGCGAGCTGGTTGAGAGGCTGGCCTGGTACTTGGACCTGGACGGAGGGCAGAGCGGGTACTGCAACCATTCCGGAACCAGGCCCCAGGACATGCACGACGGAATCCAGGACTGGCTCGAAAGCGAAACCTTCCAGGGCACCGGTGGAGAGCAGCAGTTCATAAGAGGAGACGTGAACGGGGACGGCGCTGTTGACGCGCAAGATATAGCCGCTTGCGCGGGTGGAGGACCTTTCTCGTGCGATGATGCCGCCGACGCCGATGACGACGGCGTTCTCGACTTGGCTGACTGCGATTATCTGACAGCCTTCCTTTTCGGACCAGGTCCACCGCCTCCTCCTCCGTACCCGGACTGCGGCCTCGATCCGACTGCTGACGGACTCGACTGCGGCACTTACCAGTACTGCCCATCCGGCCCCACGCTGGCCGATACACTATGTGTCAACATCTGGCCCATGCCTACTTTCGAGCTGGTGGAGAGGCTGGTGGAGAAGTGCGAAGATATGATTCTGCTGTTGGGCTTCTGGTGGCAGGATCCTACCGGGCAGTGGTGGAGAAATGGCGGTCACTGGGTCACCGTGGCTGGCATCAACTCGGAGGACTTCCTGATAGCCTTCTCGGACCCGTTCATCGATAACGCCGAATACGGCGGCCGCGGCAGGGTTGGGACCGGCTGGGTTCTCCCCCATGATCATCTTGCATTCGATCACTGGACACACAACGACGAAGGGAACGTGTCGCACGACGTGTACGAGGTGATCGTCGATCCGATCAGCCCGGGAGGCCTGTGGGAGATCGTCGACTACGGGGCCCCGTCTGTCTGGCCCTCCTGGATCGCCTCGCGGTTCGAATTTGCGAACGTGCCGCCCGAATTCGAGCCGATGACCATGCCCTATGACACGACCAGGACTCTCGTAACCGAGGTGGAGTATGCCATCCAGGTATCCCCCTGGGACTACCGCGGCGATGTGAACGTCCCCGGCGGCGACGGAGTGGTCGATGTAGGTGACGTAGTCTTCATAGTCAATTATCTTTATAGATACGGACCTGTGCCCGATCCTGTCTCAGAGGCAGACGTCAACTGCGATGGGATAGTCGACGTAGGAGACGTGGTCTACCTGATCAACTACCTGTACAGGAACGGGCCCGTACCCAAGTGCTGTGATCCGTAAGTCATCAGCAAGTCAACTACAGAATTGACCTCAAAAGCCCCTCGCAAAGTGCGGGGGGCTTTTTCATATGTTCTTTCCCAAAAAGCAGGTTGACGAAGGCAGTCATTGCGAGGACCCGGTCAGACGACCGCCCGTATGGGCGCAGGGGACGAAACAATCCCCCCCCCGGTCTGCACAAATGAGGGGATTGCTTCGTCCCCCGTACGGGGGACTCGCAATGACTTATTCCAGATCGGTGCGAGGCGTCCCCCCCGGTCAACCCCCGACTGATCTTTTTGTTGACTTCGCCGCGCACGCCCCGTATATTCTCTGATGTTTGTAAAACCATCCTTCATCCCTTTTGCTTGAGGGCAATCTAAGATGAGTCCAAAAACAACCTCTTCTTCGGAACCCGAGGTCACCCTCAAACTGGTAAAAGAGCACGGGCTGAACGAGGAAGAATACGAGATGATCCAGAAGATCCTGGGACGAAAGCCCACCTACACGGAATTGGGAATTTACTCCGTGATGTGGTCCGAACACTGCAGCTACAAGAACTCCATCGCCGTGATAAAGACTCTTCCCCGCGACGGGGAGTGCCTTCTGGCCAAAGCCGGCGAGGAGAACGCCGGTGCGGTGGACATCGGAGACGGGCTGGCCGTGATCTTCAAAATGGAGAGCCATAATCATCCCAGCGCGGTTGAACCGTACCAGGGAGCGGCCACCGGAGTGGGGGGAATCCTCAGAGACATCTTCACCATGGGTGCACGGCCCATCGCCTGCGCAGACTCGCTTCGATTCGGAGAGCTCTCCTCCCCCAGAGTCCGCTATCTGTTCGACGGTGTGGTAAGAGGAATCGGCGACTATGGGAACTGCTTCGGCGTGCCGACGGTCGCGGGAGATGTATATTTCGAGGAGTCCTATACCGGGAACCCGCTGGTGAACGCCATGAGCATAGGCACGGTGAAGGTCGACCAGATAGCCAGGGCCAAGGCTGCCGGAAAAGGCAATCCGGTCATGCTGGTGGGAGCATCCACCGGCAGGGACGGAATACATGGAGTCACCTTCGCCTCGGAGGAGATATCGGAGAAGTCGGAGGAGCGGCGGCCGTCCGTCCAGATCGGGGACCCTTTCATGGAGAAGCTTCTGCTGGAAGCATCGCTGGAGATAATCAAGCAGGACCTGATCGTCGGCATCCAGGACCTGGGTGGGGCCGGTCTCACCTGCGCCAGCTCGGAGACGGCAGCCAGGGGCAAGAGCGGCATGGAGATTGACGTTTCGCTGGTGCCGGTCCGGGAAGAGAAGATGATCCCCTACGAGGTAATGCTCTCCGAATCGCAAGAGCGAATGCTGGTGATCGCCAAAAAGGGAAACGAGGGCAAAGTACAGGAGATATTCAAGAAGTGGGGGCTGCACTCGGTGATTATCGGCCAGGTTACCGATGATGAGATGCTCCGGGTGAAGAACCACGGCGAGGTGGTGGCCGAGATTCCCGCTGCCTCTCTGGTGCTGGGAGGTGGTGCTCCGGTTTACATCCGGGAGAAGAAGAGACCGGAATACCTCGAGGAAGCCGCCAAGCTGGACCTGACAGAAATCCCCATACCCAAAGATTTGAACTTTACTCTTCTGCAGCTTCTCGGCTCTCCCAATATCGCCAGCAAGAAGTGGGTCTATGAGCAGTACGACACACAGGTCAGAACCGGCACGGTGGTGGGTCCGGGGTCGGATGCAGCCGTCCTGCGACTGCGCAAGGCCAATAAAGGCCTGGCTACCAGCACAGACTGCAATGGCCGCTACTGCTATCTCGATCCCCGCACCGGGGGAAGGATCGCGGTGGCGGAATCGGCCCGAAACGTGGTCTGCGCCGGGGCCAAGCCTCTGGCCATAACCAACTGCCTTAATTTCGGCGATCCGTACGACCCCGAGGTCTACTGGACCTTCGCCGAGTGCGTGGCCGGAATGGGCGAGGCCTGCCGGGCGCTGAATACTCCCGTGACCGGCGGAAATATGAGCTTCTACAATGAGGACCCGGAGAGAATCGTCTATCCCACACCGGTGGTCGGAATGATAGGCATAATCGAGGACTTGAAACACGTCACCACCATGAGCTTCAAAGAGGAGGGTGACACAATCGTGCTCCTGGGCGAAAGCAAAGAAGAGCTGGGAGCGACCGAGTATCTGAAGACCATTCATAATTCGGTTAAGGGAAAGACCCCGGAGTTGAATCTGGAGACAGAGAAAAAACTCCAGGACGCCTGCCTGGATATGATCAGGTCGGGAATCGTCAGGTCGGCACACGACTGCTCTGACGGAGGTTTGGCGGTTGCGCTGGCTGAATGCTGCGTCTCCTCGCCTCGGCATCTTGGAGCGAAGATAAAGCTCGACCAAAACATGAGACCAGATGTCATCCTTTTCGGCGAGTCGCAGTCCAGGATAATAATCAGCGCGAAGTCAGGGGACTTGCCGAAGGTGCAGAAGATCGCCGGGGATCACCAGGTTCCTCTATCGGCCATCGGCAAAGTTGAAGGCGGGAATCTAAAGATCGAGGGAATGATTGACCTGCCGGTAAAGGAACTTGCGGATGTTTACGAGAAGGCCATCGAGCGGATCATGGAGAAGGAGCTTGAGGTCGTTTAGAGGAAGGAAATGGGAGCAGACTATGAGAGGTGCGATCGCCATATTGGTTTTGATGCTGATCTTCAGCCTGGCGTTCTCGCAACAGGACCAGGGCGGAGGCGAGACTGACAGCACAGAAGCGGACACCTCGCAAGTCGACACCGTGGCGGCTGATACCGTCATTGCCGACACTACGGAAGTCGATACCCTGCAGGCTGACACCTCAGAAGTTGACACCCTTGAGACCGATACCCTTCAGACCGACACTTCGAGGACCGCACCCCCAGAGGGTGACACTCTCCAGGCCGACACCTTGGAGGTTGACACCGTGAAGGCGGAAGTTCCGACGACCGATACCCTGGAGGTTGACACCCTTAAAGCTGAGACCCCGGAAGCCGACACTCTGGGAGTCGAAATCCCGAAGGCCGACTCCCTTGGCGCCGACACTCTGGAGGTTGACTCATTGAAAGCACAAATCCCGGGAGCCGACAGCCTGCAAGTCGACAGCCTGAGGGCTGGACCCCCGCTAGTGGACAGCTTGATGGCTGACACCCTGAAGCAGCCGGACGGCACCAGGGAGGTGGTTCACAAGTATATCGGTACAAACACATGTAAGCTGTGCCACAACAGCCCCCTCAAGGGAAAGATTTGGGACGCGTGGGATTCCACCAAGCACGCCACCGCATACGCGACCTTAGCCAACCAGCAGTCGCAGGCGATAGCCGAAGAGATGGGCATCGAAGACGCTCAGCAAGACTCGACCTGCCTTCAATGTCACGTAACCGGTTACGGCCTGCCCGCCACCGACAAGTACTCGGTGGAGGAAGGGGTGACCTGCGAGGCCTGCCACGGCCCTGGACAACACTACGACGATATCCGGGTGATGACAAAACCCGAGCTTTATGAGCAGAGGGGTATGATCGTGCCTGACGAAGAGCTCTGCATAACCTGCCACAACCAGGAAAGCCCCACCTATAAGGAATTCAAGTACAAAGACGCCCTCAAGCTGATCGAGCACCGCAAGCCCGAGATGGAGATCAAGGACGTACTCGATTCTGAGTGAAATCCATTCCGCAGGACAGGCTTGCTGAAAGCAAATGTGTGACGTGCGCCCGGGCGGGAGTTCCCGGACGGGTGAGCGGACGCCCATACGGGCTCGTCTGAGCTCCCGTCTGGGGGCTTCCGTGCAACCCACTCCCCAACGAGGAGACGCCTGAGTTGCGGTACTGGTGCATCTGGTGCATCTGGTGCATCTGGTGCTTCTGGTGGTTATTTTTATTTTTTTCTCACTTTTCCTCCAGTTCGTTCTCCTGCAACGAATTGTGGATATTTATATATGCATCCTGAGGAAGGAGCTTTTCGTCCCGGATGATGGCTGAGCACCCGTTGGGTGTTTTCGCCCTCTCTAGAGCCCACGGCGGAAAGGAGGCTGCCAAGGCCGGGATATGTGAGCCGGATTTCTTTTGATCTGCCCTGGTTGAAAGTGCCCGAATTCTGGGTCTCGAGATCCGTGATGGTTTTAACGGGAAGAACGCCATAAAGCTCAGGGTCAGCCCTTCGACAAGACTCAGGGTGTAGATCGATTGGATGGTTCATATCGAATCTCTTCTCCGCATATTTAGGAGAGCATTCAATTGCCTGCGAGACGCGCCGGGAATAAGATATGCTCTCCTATACACACTGGAGCTATCCGCATCACCACAGAAGTTGAGGTTAATTTGCTCCTACGACCTCTCCCCCTGTGTCCCCTTGAGGGTGTCCTTCGATCCCGAAGATCTCAGGATCGAGGGAAATCCCTTCAGGGTGAACCCCTCCGTCAAACGGAGAGGGGGATATCATAGCCGATTGTCGGGCAGTCTGCCGACAGCCCGACCTACAGACTGAAGTTGTGGAGAATTTGCTCTTTGTGGAAAGAGAGCCTACTGCATATGTTCGGGCGGGGGTTGAACCTCCCGCCCAAGGAGGAGATGCCTGAGTTGCGATGCAGGGGGGTTCTGAGCTTTGCGGGGATTCATCTTCATTTTTTCTCTCATACCCCCTGCATCCCAGGACCTTGTGCGCCAGCAGGTTACAAACTGCGATGCTCGGGGTTCTGCGGCTTTCTGCGGCGTTCTGGGGCGTTCTGCGGGTCATTTTCGTTTTTTTCAATTCCTGCCTGCTGGGATTCTTTGAGTCAGCAGAGTGTCGGGTAACCCTTCGAGCGATCCAACGCAAGAATATGCTCGCCCTCTCCCTTGGTCCCTCTCCCACAAGGGGAGAGGGAAACGACGATCCACAAAGGTCAGAAGCAATTGGATGGTTCATATCGAATCTCTCTTTCGCATATTTGGGAGAGCAGTCTATTGCCTGCGAGATGCGCCGGGAATAAAACATGCTCTCTATACATACTCGAGCTATCCGCATTACCACAGAAGTTGTGGGATATTAGCAATTCGTGGAAAAAGAGACAACTCCGTAAGCTCGGGCGGGGGCAATTATTCGGATCGGCAGGGGGAAGAAGGAAGGGGAATTGGAGGTTTACAAATCCCCCTGAATCCCCCTTTACTAAAGGGGGAACGGAAAGAAAGACATGCTCTCTATACATACTGGAGCTATCCGCATTACCACAGAAGTTGTGGCATATTTGCTCTTCGTGGAAAGAGAGCCTACTCCATATGATCGGGCGGGGGTTCCCAGACGGGCGCGTCCGCGCAACCCCCGCCCGAGCTCAGGACAGAACTAGTCGCCATTCGATTCACCACAAGAATATGAGAGTCTGAGCGAAATCAGAATCTAAAAATAAAAACGAAACCACGTCTCAACTTTCTTCTGAAACTGTTTGCTCCCGTACTCTGAATCGTCATCTCCGAAAAAGATGCTTGGCCACAGAAGGATTTCCGAATTGGTAAAAGGTTTGTAACCTAATTGCGAAGATAAAAGGAAACTACCATCATTGACGTTGTAAATTGTGAAAACCGCAGCGGAAGAATACAGCCATTCAAAAGGTTCCGGCAAACTGGCTTTGAAATAGATATAATCCTGCATCATATTTTTTGAACCGAAATTGGTGGTCATGATCGACTTGGTCAAACCGATCAATTCAGCGTCTGCACTGTTTAAACTGTTTATCAGATACTCCTGATAATCTTTGTATTCTGAAGAAGTCAATCCGCGATTGTTGTGATAATACTCGGCAATAAATGTCATGTTAAGACTGTTGAGATAGCGCATTCCAAGCAAACAAGAGAATCCGTCTGTCTTGCCCATTTGAACCATATCATCCTGAATAAAATTGAAATCTTCATCCTTAGCGTAACTGGCTTCTCCATGCACCTCGATATTTTCGCGCAGGTTGGTCGAAAAATCCGTGCCGCAGCGCTTCGGTTGGTTTTTGCCTGCGAATACCATAAAATCGAGATCGATATTTTGCAGAAGCAAATAAAGTTTGATGGCCAGAGACGTGTTATCGAGTTCGGCGTATTTATCCAGAATCTCGGCTTCCCGCGGGAGCACGATTGTAGATAGAGACAGGTTTTGAATCCAGCCGGAAGAAAAACTACGATTGTAGTTAATGAAAAGCGAGTTCTTACCGGCTAGTGCGAGATCCGGGTTCTCCGGGTCTTTCTCGGCATTCACGTAACCGACCGGATTAAATGCGTAGCCTTTGCCCCAGTTATAACGCCGCTTGCCAATTCCCGTTGTGAACCTTGGTGAAAGATTTAAACTGCCAGACAATTCGAAAAATGACAGGTCAATGGGTTCCTCTTTTATGTATTGGGCGAAAGTTCGCAAAGTGAAACCAACTTGTTTGTAGCGGTAATCACCGTTGAAATAGAAATCGAGGCGGTACTGGGAAAGGTACTCATCCGGTTTTTCCTGCCCGAAAAATTGCAGTCCATAAAAAGGGGAACATTCATTTGTCTGCAAAACGCCCCATTTTGCATCCAGGTTGCCGCTGAATTCTATCTTTGCGGTTTCTTCTTCGGGAATCTCAAAATCGTAATCCTGAGCGCTGGCTGAGTATCCTAAAAGCAACAGCGCCGATGCAATTACCAGGCATAAAAACACCTGTTTACGTGGAATCATCGCAACTCGCTTAATCTTGAAAGATAATCCAACGTGAAAACTTCATCGGGGAATTCTCTTCTTTTTATCTTCGAATAGATCATCACGGATTTGAAACCCTTATACAACGGACTTGTCGTTTCGATCACGGCCGGACGGACAATCCCTTTGCCGAAATCTTTCACCTGTTTAAAGTGCAGTGTCTTGATCAATTTCCCGGACGCAGCGTAACACTCCACCTTCTCGACGAAGTTGTTCTTTTCAATCACCCACATTTTCAGGCGGTCGTAGGACACGGTCCTTGTTTTTGCCTTTAAATCAAGAATCAAGTTTTCACCGCTTTCCTCAAGATTTGTCGCATCGTATTCGGCGGAATAATCAAGGCGCATGATATCGGCATTATTAAACACGCCACCGACTACGGACTGCATGCTGGTAATGCGAATTGGCTTTCCCACGTTGGGAATATACAACCACATATTATCGCCCAATCGCAAAGTGGCTCGTCCTTTATCACTCGCCGGCGACAGATAGAGCATGGCAACTTTGTCCCGATCTTTTTTGACCGTATAAAAAACAAATTCCTTCTTCTTTCCGTCCGGTTCTTCGTTGATCAGTTTGCGGTAAAATTCAACCGAGCCGGGAGTCAGAATCTCATCGACTTTTTTCAAGATCGCGTTGCCCCTGGTATTAATTTGAACAGATTCCTGTGCCGGAAGCGCGTGGAATAAAAAGACAGTTATTAGAATAGACACGAATAAACGCATGTTCACTCCCTTCCGTATTCCGATTCTTTTTCTTTGTTCTCTCATCTTTCTTTCCTTTGAAAGAACTATACATGCCTCAATGCGTCAACCGGTTCCATTTTTGACGCTTTATACGCCGGTTGAAAACTGGATAAAACTGAAATGATGATAACTATAATCGATACTGTAATTAATTCTCCAACGGAAACAGATGTTTCTAACAAAATACCTTGCATCCTTCCGAAGGAGAAATGAAACTCTGCCAGATTGATTAAAGACAAACTCAGTACACTGATTATACAGCCGACTATGGCGCTGATAAAACCGAGAAGAAAGCCTTCGGCCACAAACAACCACAATATCTTTGAAGGCAATGTGCCAATGGCCGAGATTGTGCCGATTTCACTCACACGTTCAAAAACCGACATCATCATCACGTTTAGAATACTGATCAGCACGATTGAGATCAGCACGATTTTGACTATGTAGATCAGCAAATCCACAACGGTGGCAATTGTGGAAAATGGTGAAAGTTGCGCCCAGGTATGTAATTCGAACACTGGCTTTTCGTCTTCACCTTTTATTGACTGCAAACTTTGATTCAACGTTTTACTTACGCGTTTCAAATCATCGCCATCTTTCAGCCGAACGGCGATTTCATTGATTTCGTTGCCGTCTATTCGCAGCAAATCTTTGGCATCATTCAAGTGCATGTATCCGTCACGGCCGGAAGGACCTGTTAATCCGCTCATTATTCCGGCGATGCTAAACGACATGCCGTTGACCGAACCATCCCGATTGGTAGCTACTAAAACGACTTCCTGCCCGGTTTCAAGTTTTAATCCTTTTGCCAGGTTTTCCGGTATGATCAATTCTCCCGGCTTCACAAAAGAATCCGGCTCTCTTGAAGAATCAACGATACGATCAACCAGGGCCGGGCTGGCTTTGTTTTCCATTTCCGGAATTACAGCAGTCAACCTGATATTGGTGGTTTGCTCATAGTTGCTCAACATAGCTCCGAATTTTATTCTGAAAGTGTAGGCTTCTATAACATTTCTCTTTTCATCCAAAAGAGAGCTCAGATCCTTTATTTCTTCGTCTTTCAGATTCAAATGCAGCGGCAGATTGTCGATTGAACTGACATATCCCTTTTTATGAATTTGTAAATGCCCCAGCATCGAATCGGTGATTGTGCCGACCATCATTGCCTTGAAAGATTCTGAAATGCCGGAAAAAACCACGACCATTACCACGCCCAGAATGATAAGCAGGGAAGTGAGCAGAGTACGTCTCTTGTAGCGCAATAGATTGCGCAGCGCGATTTTGAGTATATTTCTCATTTCACTTTTTCTCCTTCGCCTGGACGTTCGGACTGGTCGCCAGTTCTTTGTTTACTAACCTGCCGTCTTCCAGGGTATAAATCACCTCGGCTTCCTTGACTATCTTTGGATCGTGGGTGGAAAAGATGAAAGTCGTTTTCAATTCCCGCTGCATTTGACGCATCAACTCAATAACCTTAAATGCTGACTTGTGGTCTAAATTTGCGGTGGGTTCGTCGGCAAGAACCAACTTCGGGTCTGCCACAAGTGCTCGTGCAACGGCAACTCGTTGTTTCTGCCCGCCTGATATCTGTGATGGGTACTTGTCTTTCTGGTCTATCATGCCCACAGCTTCCAAATACTTCAAAACCCGTTCACCACGTTCTTTTTCGGCTACGCTCTGCACCATTATCAGGGGATATTCAACATTTTCATATACCGTCAGCACAGGCAAGAGGTTGAAGTTCTGAAAAATGAATCCGATATTCGTACCGCGGAAAACAGCAGCACCTTTGCGGTTGAATTCGTTCACCCGAACGTCATTTACTTTTATTTCACCTGTGCTGGGTTTATCCAGACAACCGATTAAATTGAGTAAGGTTGTTTTGCCGCTGCCGGAAGGCCCAACAAAAGAAACAAAGGTCTGTTGTTCAATGTCGAGACTTATATCCGCAAGCGCTTGTATAGAGGTTTCTCCCATTTTATATACTCTCGACACTTTGTTTAATTCAATCAGTGCCATATTGATTCTCCGTGTGTGATTAAGTTGGAATTTAATTCTTAACTCGATTTGTACTACGTATTACTCCAATATTTTGATTACCTTTTGTTTTTCTGTTGTGTTCGGACCTCAGACCTGACACACCTCGAAGCGTCAGTCACCAGAACGCCCCGCACGGGGAAGAGCACAGCTCCTGACGCAACCATACCAACCGTGAGGTTGCCCGGTTTGCTAACCCCTACCACGTTGAATCGTGATTAAAGCAGAACTTGTGAAGAGACTTATGCCTTGCTTTTCAGCCGCTCTAATCTCTGCTCGGCGTCTTCCACCTCGGGTATTTCGGAATCGGCGTCTCTGAAGATTTCGAGGAACTCTTCATACTTCTCCGCGGCTCTGCTGTTCCAGTCGGATTTCTCGTAGGCCAATCCAAGCAGGTAGTGAGCCTTGGCCGACCAGACCGGAACGTGTGCTCTATATTCATCGTATCGGGAGAGCATCTTCTCCAAAAGCGCCACCGCTTTGTCGAGCTTGCCCGATTCCAGATAGGCCTTGGAGAGCATGAAGCTGCCGATGAAATCCTGGCCTCCCTGACTTGCCTTCGTCAGATTGACAATCGACTCTTCCAGGTTGCCCTTTGCCAGGTCGATGCATCCGCGTGCGTAGTGATAGGTCCGCATCCGCACCTCGTCGTCGTCTTCGATGTCGTTCTTCAACTCACCGGTCACCTCCTCAGCCCTCTCCAAAAGACCGCTTCGGGCCAGCAGTTGAACGTAGTACTGCCGCCCCCAAATCCTGCCGTCAGGATTAACCTTCCGCCAGATTTCCACGGCCCTGCGGGCCTCCCGGAAGGACGAATCCCGATCACCCTTCTCCATATGAATCAGGGCCTTGAGAAAGTGCTTCCGCGCGTTCCAGTCGCCCTCTTCCTGTTCCATCCTGTCTGCGGCCAAGCCATCGCCCAGTAACTGCAGGGCCTGATCGAATTTCCCCTGGTGGGCCGGAACAAAAGCCAGATAGGTTCTCCCCTGCGACCGCACATCCTTCTGGTCGGCGGCCGAGAGCTCCTTGTAACAGCTCTCAGCTTTTGCATATTCTCTCTTGAAAAGATACATGTGCCCGGTCTTGGCCAGAGATGTGTAGAAGTCCGGCTTGTTGGCCAGGGCCTTTCCGTAGGATTCGATGGCCTGATCAAGCTTGCCGTTCCAGGCGTAAGGATCGCCCCGGGTGTCATACGGATTGGCTTCCTCCTGTGCCATGGAGATGTACCTGTTTATGGCCCAGATGGACTTTTCGAAATCGCCTGCCATGTGGTAGGTGTAGGCAAGCATGTTGTAAGCCATCTTATAGAGAGGGTCTATCTTGATGGCCCGGTCGTATTGCAGAATGGCCTTGTCGTACTCGCGCCGCTCGTAATAAAAACCGGCCAGGAAGACGTATGCCTCCTTGTGATCGGGGAAGGCCTTGATTATCTCCTGCAATCCCTCCTGGTAGTGCTCGTAATCTCCTGCTATCCCTGCTGCCTGGGTCTTTATGCAGTACTGCTCGAGTTTGGTGACCTTGTCTGAGTATTTGACTGCCTTGGCCACCAGTTCTTTCTGCCTCTCCCCCATCGTGAGCCGGGCCAGCCAGGAGTAGGCCGAGGCAAAGGTGGAGTCAAACTCCAGAGCTTTCTCAAAGCTCTTCTTAGCATCTGCAAAATAGACCTTGTTGTAATTGTCGAGTCCCTCCAGGAAGTACCGGTAGGCTTCCGGAGAGTGGGTGGTGACGTCGGCCACCGCTTTGTCCACCGCCGCCTCTGTCCCGCCCGGCAGGGCCAAGTCTTCCTTTATCTGAGCACTGAGCCTGTCGATCACCGCGAAGAGATCCTCTCCCATCTCACCCGCAACCCGCTGAGTCGCCAGCACCTCTCCGGTGGCGGCGTCGGAGATATCCGAGGTCAAGACAATGTTCGGTTCCATCTGCAGGATATTGCCGGTCAGAATCCAGCTCACCCCGGCTTTGCGGGCAACCTCCGAGGCGACGGTTCGGTCCACCCTCTTTAGGTCCTCATTGCCCAGGAGCTTCAGAATGTCGTAGAGTCTCTGCCGGCTGACCACCCGCATCACGTATTGTGACTCGGAGAGGTCGGTGATCAGCAGGCTGGTGATCATCTGCCCGGTTCTCTCCGGATCTTCCGGGTCGACCAGGTTGTCGAAATACATGACCGCCAAAGAACTCTCCTCAGCCACGGCCCTCCCTTCCGGCGCCACTTCGAGCTTAAAGGGCTTGAGAATCAACAGGGCCAGGACCAAGACAAACACCGCCGCCGCCGACACCAGGTAGGGAAGTAACTTTCTCTTCGGCCTGGTATCCGCAGGTTCGACCGAGATCTCGGAGCTTCCGGACTGCTCGGAGGTCCTCTGCTCCCTTCTCAGATCGGCCAGAAGATCGTCCACGTGTTGATATCTCTCCGCCTTGTCCTTGGAGAGGGTTTTGCCGATTATCCGCTCCAACTCCTGCGATGCTCTGTTGTTGTAACGAGCCAGAGGCTGCGGCTGATCGTTCACTATGGAGTTCAGTATGGCCGCCTGATGCTCCCCCTGAAAGGGAAGCCGGCCGGTGATCATCTCGTATAGCATCACTCCCAGAGAGAAAATGTCCGAGCGTCGATCCACCTCCTCACCCTGGGCCTGTTCGGGAGACATGTAGGAAACCGTACCCAGGGTGGAACCCGCCTGGGTGATTTTGATGTCCCCTTTCAGCTTGGCCAATCCAAAATCGACTATCCTGGCCCGGCCATCTTTGTCCACCAGAATGTTCTGGGGCTTGATGTCACGGTGAATGATCCCCACCTCATGAGCTTTGGCCAATCCCCGGGAGATTTGCATGCCGATGTCCATGATCTCGGTGAGGCGCACATCTTTTCTCTCGGTCAGATCCTTCAGCGATTCGCCATCGACATACTCCATGGCGATGTAAGAACGGTTATGATACTCCGCCACCTCGTATACAGTGATTATGTTGGGATGATTCAGAGCCGCAGCCGACTGGGCCTCCCGCATGAATCTGGACTTGACCCCCGCATCGGTGGTGTACTCCTGGGGCAGGAATTTGAGCGCCACGTTGCGGTTAAGTTTGGTGTCCTGGGCCAGAAACACCTCTCCCATGCCACCCGCGCCGATCTTTCGCTCGATGCGATAGTGGGAGACCGTCATCCCGTGGGTGATCACGTTGAACGACTGGGTCTTGTCAAATCCGTTCTGTTCGCGTTCAGCATTCATAGGCTTCTTCTATTCTAATACTGACGGGAGCGTGAACTGTTGGCAGGCTTACGCTTCGCTCTTCAACCGGGCCACTCTCTCTCTGGCATCCTCTACCTCGGGTATCCCCGGATCGGCATCCTTCCAGATCTCCAGAAACTCCTGGTACTTCTCGATTGCCTTCGAGTTCCACCCCGATTTCTCGTAGGCTAATCCCAGAAGATAATGGGCCTTCACCCCCCAGGTGGCAATGCCTGCTCGTCCAGCGGTATACTTTGAGAGCATCTTTTCCAAGCTGGCCACCGCCTCACCCACCATGTTCGCCTCCAGGTAGGCTGTGCAAAGCGGATATCGAATGTAGAACTCAATGATGATCTGATCCGCCTTCTCAAAATCGGCCACCGCCGCCTCCGGGTTGCCCTTGGCCAACTCCAGACATCCCCGGGCATGCCAGTAGAGACCCCCATAGGCTGCATCTTTTCCCTCGATGTCCTTCTCCAAAGCGTTCACCACCTGCTCCGCCTTGGCGATTTCCCCTTTCCTGGAGAGGATCCAGACCAGATGATTCCGAGCATAGACCGGGCTGTCAGGATCGGCTTGGCGCAAGACCTCAACCCCTTGTTCCATCTCCCTCAAAGCCGCGTCCAAATCCCCTTTCTGATCATACAAGATCGCCTTCAGGAAATACTTGTTGGCGAGGGTTCGCCCTTCGGCCCGCTCCATTCTGTCTGCAGCAATGCCGTGGTCCAGGACCTCCAGAGCCAGTGCCAGCTTGCCCCGATAGGCAAAGACGTTGGCCAGGTAGGCCCGACCCAGTGATCGGGTATCTCGATCGGCGCTGGAGGAGAGTTCCTTGTAGCAGCTTTCGGCCCTGGCATACTCTCCCTTGAAGAGGTACATGTGTCCCAGGTTGACCCGTGACGCGTAGAAGTCGGGCTTCTTCTCGAGAGCAGTCCGGTAGGATTCAATCGCCTCATCTATCTTGCCGTTCCAGGCGTAAAGATCGCCCCGGGTGTCGTAAGGATTGGCTTCGTCCGGCGCGATGGATATGTACTCGTTAATGGCCCAGATGGATTTGTCAAAATCGCGCATGTGATGATAGGTGTAAGCCAGCAGGTTATACGATGTCTTATGAAGAGGATCCATCTCGAGCACCCGGTTGAGGTATCGAACGGCTTCCGCGTATCGCCGCTTGCTGTAATAGTGATACACCAGCAATTCAAACGCCCCCTTGTCATGGGGAAAGCGCTCAATGATATTCTTTAGGCCCTTCTCCATCTTCTCTTCATCCCCGAACAACCCGGCATGAAGCGCCTCTATGTAGAGTCTCTCCTTCTTGCTGACCCGGTCGGAGTATTCCATGGCTCTGGCTACATAGACCTTGCGATCCAGGCCCTCTTTAGCCAGGGCCAGCTTGAAGTATGCCATGGCAAAGGTGGAGTCGAACTCCAAGGCCTTCTCGAAGTTGGCTATGGCCTCCGGTATGTAGGCCTTCTGGCTCTGCTCGACTCCCTGCAGATAGTAGCGATATGCCTCGGGTGAGTGAGTGGTGACATCCGCCACCGCCCTGTCCAGCCCCCTCTGGCCTTCGCCTGACAAGGATAGATCCTCGTTTATCTGTTCGGTCAGCTTGTCAACCACCGAGAATAAGTCTTCTCCCTCCTCTCCGGTCACCCGCTGGGTGGCAAGTATGGCTCCCGTCGCGGCATCGGATATGTCCGACGTCAGGACTATGCGCGGTTCGGTCTGGAGTATGTCTCCGGTCAGAATCCACTTCACCTCTGCTTCGCGGGCCACCTCGGAGGCGACCGTCTTGTCCACCCTGGTCATATCCTCATTGCCCACCAGCTTCAGAATGTCGTAAAGCCTCTGCTGACTCACCACCCTCATCGCGTACTGAGATTCCGACAGGTCGGTGATGAGCAGGCTGGTGATCATCTGGGCCAGCCGGTCTTTATCCTCCGGGTCGACCAGGTTGTCGAAATACATGACCGCCAGAGAGCTCTGCTCGGCTATGGCCGATTCCTCCGGTACTATGTCCAGTTTGAAGGGCCTTAAGACCAGCAAGACGAAAGCGACAATGAAGACCACCGAAGCGGGGACCAGGTAGGAAAGAAGTCTTCTCCTTGAGGGGGGGATAACGCCTGCCACGGAAAACTCGGAGCTTCTCATCTGTTCGGAGGCCCTCTTTTCTCCCCTCAAATCGGCCAGAAGGTCGTCCGCATGTTGATATCTCTCCGCCTTATCCTTCGACAGGACCTTGCTCACTATACGCTGCAGCTCCGGCGATACTCTGTTATTGTAACGGGCCAAGGGCTGCGGCTGTTCGTTGGTTATCGAACGGAGTATGGCTGCCAGGTTCTCCCCCTGAAAGGGAAGTCGGCCGGCAATCATCTCATACAGGATGACTCCCAGAGAGAAGATGTCCGAGCGACGGTCCATCTGTTGGCCCTGGGCCAACTCGGGAGAAATATAGGAAACCGTACCCAAGGCGGAACCCGACTGGGTGATCTTGATGTCTCCTTTCAGCTTGGCCAGGCCGAAGTCGACTATCCTGGCCCGGCAGTCCTTGTCTATCAAGACGTTCTGGGGCTTGATGTCCCGATGAATGATCCCGGCCTGATGCGCCTTGGCCAGGCCCTGGGATATCTGCATAGCGATATCGATCAGCTCGCTCATGCGCAGATCTCGTTTTGCCATGAGTTCCTTAAGCGACTCCCCTTGCACATACTCCATGACGATGTAGGTGCGGTTCTGATGCTCGGCCACCTCGTAGACCGTGATTATGTTTGGGTGATTCAGGGCCGCCGCAGCCTGGGCCTCGCGCATGAACCGGGACTTCACCTCCGGGTCGGAGGTATACTCGGGGGAAAGGAACTTCAGCGCCACGTTACGGTTCAGCCTGGTGTCCTGGGCAAGAAAGACCTCTCCCATGCCGCCGGCACCGATCTTCCTCTCGATCCGATAGTGGGAAACCGTCATGCCGTGGCTGATAACCTTGAACGATTGAGTTTTGTCCAGTCCGTCTCCTTCAGGTCCGGATACCATGAGATTTCACCCTCCATATAGTATTACTTCCCAAGCCGTCAAGAAGTTTCACTCCGACCCTCCAACCGGGATAATCTCTCCCTGGCATCCTTCAACTCAGGTATCCCCGTATCCGCTTCCTTCCACTTTTCCAGGATTTCCCGGTATTTCTCGGCAGCTCTCTTCTCCCAGCCCGATTTCTCGTAAGCAACGCCCAGGAGGTAGGCAACCTTTAAGGAAAGGGTCGGGTTCCTGACCGTACCCAGTATGCTCCAGTTGGACAGTTCCTGTAGTTTCTCCACCGCCTCACCGGTCATACCGGTCTCCAGATAGATCTTTGCCAACCAGAAGTTGATGGAGTAGTCATCTCTCTGTCTTTCGGCCAGAGCCTGAGCGGCCTTCAAAGCCTGGCCGGTCTCTCCTTTGTTGAACTCTATCAGAAGCTCGAGAAGTCTCAACATGTATTTTTCGTCTCCGGTCCTGTCTTTCACCAATTCGCTGACCTCACGCATGATCTTCTCTGCCTCCTCTATCCTGCCTGCTTGGACCAGAATGTATCCTTGATTGCTCATGGCGGCATAGACCGCCTCTGGAAAAGCGCTGGCCATCGACTGCACCATCTGCTCCGCGCTACGCAGCGCGCTTTCGTAATCCTTTCTCTCGATGTGAAGCAGGGCTGCATGCTGATGCTTCTGCTGTTGAGGAAAAGCAAGTTTGTCCAGTTGGTCTGCCGCTATGCCCTGCTTCAAAACGCTAAGGGCGAGTTCATATTTGCCCTGAGTCATGGGAATAAACGCCAGGTCAAACCTGGACATCGACTCGGTGACTTTCCCACCGGTCTCCCCGTATTGAACGAAGTACTTCTCGGCAGTATCATATTCTCTTTTGAACAGGTGCATCAAGCCCAGCTTCTCGATACTGGACTCAAAATCGGGCTTGATCTCCAGAGCCTTCTTGTAAGACTCTATGGCCTTGTCAACCTCAGCATGGCGGGCGTAGATGTCCCCCCTGGTATCATAAGGATTGGCCTCACCCGGAGCCAGCTGAATGTACCTGTTGATGGATTGCACCGCCTCCTCATACCGGCCGGCCCCGTCGTAGGCATAGGCCAGCGAGTTGTATGCCTCCTTATCCAGGGAGTCAAGTTGGATCACCTTCTTATACCAGACAACGGCGTCCTCGTGGTTGTTCAGCACGCGATTGATCAAGCCCAGAGTGCGGTATGCGATTTTCTCCTCGGGGTAGAGCTCCACCATCTTTGTCAGAGTCTGCTGGGCTTCACGGACTTTCGCGTGAAACAATTGGTGGAATGCGTCGATCAAAAGCTTCTCCTTTTTCGATACCCTATCTGAGAAATTGGCGGCTTTCTCTATCGTCGCCCTCGCCTTGGCGGCATCATGTAAGCTGGAATAAGATACTGCAAGCCAGAGATACGCGCTGGCGAACGCTGTGTCTATCTGGATGGCCCGCTCCAGTTGCTCGGCAGCCTCCTTCACGTAGAGCTTCCTGTGAAGCTCGACTCCCTCCAAATATAACCTCAGCGCCTCAGGGGAATGGGTGGTGATGTCGGCTACCGGCTTCTCCTCTCCCTTTTTTGCCAACGCCGGAACCGGCAGATCCCTCCTTATCTGGAATGATAAGCTGTCGACCAGCGAAAAGATGTTTGCACCGTTCGGCCCGGCGATCCTCTCGGAGGAGACCACGTTCCCGGTTTCAACGTCCACCAACTGACAGGTGATGATCAGATCAGGTTCGGTGGAGAAAACTTTGCCCAGGAGCATATACTTGGCCCGCGCCTTCCTTGCCACATCAGAAGCTACGGTTTTGTCTACAACCTTCAATCCCTCTCTGCCCATCATCTTGAGAATGTCGAAGAGCCTCTGGCTGGAAACCACTCGCATATGCTGTGACTCGGAAAGGCCGGTGATCAAAAGCTCGGACACCATCTCCCCAATCTTCTCGTCATCCTGGCTGTCTTTCACGTTCTCAAAATGCATGATGGCCAAGGTGTTCTCCTGCGCCATTGTGCCCCCCTCCAAACCTGCGTCAAACCGGGAGGCCTTGAGGATCAGCAGGACCACAACTACGAGTAAAACGGCCGTGACGGCGGCGAGGTAGGGGAAGAGGCTCTTCTTCTGTTTGACAGCCGGAACCTGCGCCGAGAACTGCGCAGTCCTGGTGGATTCCGTCATCTTCTGCTCATACCGGAGATCAGCCAGAAAATCGTCCGCATGCTGGTATCTGTCTTCCTTGTCCTTGGCCAGAGCCTTGGCCACTATTCGCTCCAACTCGGGTGATACCTTGTTATTGTAACGGGCCAGCGGCTGAGGCTGTTCGGTCACTATGGAGTTGAGTATGGCTGCCTGGTGTTCCCCCTCGAAGGGAACCCGACCGGTGATCATCTCGTAGAGGATCACGCCCAGAGAGAAGATATCCGAGCGGCGGTCCACCTCCTCACCTTGCGCCTGCTCGGGAGACATATAGGAGATGGTGCCCATGGTCGAGCCGGCCTGGGTGAGCTTTGCATCGCCTTTGAGCTTGGCTAAACCGAAATCGACTATCCTTGCCCGGCCATCCTTGTCTATGAGGACGTTTTGCGGTTTGACGTCCCGGTGAACGATTCCCGCTTCATGCGCCTTGGCCAGGCCCTGGGAAATCTGCATGGCAATGTCAACAACCTGGGTGATGCGCAGGTCTTTTCTGTCGATCACTTCCTTCAGCGAGTCTCCCTCCACATATTCCATGGCGATGTATGACCGGTTCTGGTATTCGGACACCTCATACACCGTGATGATGTTGGGGTGACTTAGAGCCGCAGCCGCCTGTGCTTCGCGCATGAACCTGGTCTTGATCTCCGCGTCCGAGGTGAATTCCGGGGGCAGGAACTTCAGCGCCACGTTGCGGTTAAGCTTGGTGTCACGGGCAAGAAAGACCTCCCCCATGCCGCCGGCGCCGATCTTCTTCTCGATCCTGTAATGGGAGATCGTCATCCCGCTGGCTATCACCTTGAATGCCCGGGTTCTGTCCAGTTCGTTTCCTTCCGGTTCCGAGGTCATGGAATCTCTCCGTCATCCGCTAATACACCTGAAACTGCCAAGAAGTTACGCTTTGTCTTTCAATCGAGCTAATCTCTGCTTTGCATCCTCCACCTCAGGTATCCCCGGATCGGCGTCCTTCCAAATGTCCAAGAATTCCCCGTATTTATCTGCTGCTCTTCCGTCCCAGCCGGATTCCTCGTAACAGATTCCCAGGAAGTACGGGATTCTTGAAGACAAAAGAGGATTTTTCACTCTGGACAGTATGTCCCCGTTTGACAGTCTTTCGAACTCCCGCACCGCCTCGCCGATCATGTCGCCTTCCAGATAAGTTGCCCCCAACCAGTATCTCGTCCTAAAATCGTTTGGCTGCATTCTCGTCAGCTTGAGAATTTCTTCCAAGGCTTGATCAAGCTCCCCCCTGGCGTATTTGATCTCAAACTGCAGGAAATACCACTCGGATTTGTCGAAGTCTGCTCTACCCTTTAGCTCTTCGCCAGCTTCGTTTGATATGGTCTGTGCGCTGTCCAGCAAGCTCGCTCTCACCAAGAGGGATGCATAGACGCACCTGAACAGGGGGAGGAACTCGGGATAGAATTCAGCTATATACTCTATCATTTTGCGGCCCGACTGCAAGGCGTTCTTATACTGTTTCTTTTCTGCATAGATCCTGGCAACCCATTCATACTTGTCGGTCTTCTGATCGTAAAGCCTGTCCAGTTCATCTGCAGCGATGCCCTGATTCAGAATCTTCAGCGCTGCATCGTATTTCCCCTGGGACATTGGGATCAAGGCGAGATCGGCTCGAGAAATCGATTTGGCCATTTTACCGCCAAGCTCCCCATACTGAAGGAAATATCTCTCCGCTTTCTCATGTTCTCTTTTGTGCAGATGCATAAGACCAAGTTTCTCGCTGCTGGCCTCGAAATCAGGTTTGATCTCCAATGCCTTTTTGTAGGATTCAATGGCCTTATCAACCTCTGCATGTCGAGCATAAATGTCTCCCCTGCTATCGTAAGGATTGGCTTCCCCGGGAGCCAAATCTATGTATTTGTTTATGGACTTGATAGCCTCATCGTAGCGGCCAACATTATCATAGGCATAGGCCAGCGTGTTATATGCATCCTTATCCAGCGAGTCAAGCTCGATGACTTTCCTCAAGTGGACAATGGCCTCCTCATCATTTTTCATCAGGCGATTAACATGAGCCAGTTCCCGGTGAGCGACCTTCTCGTCAGGATAAAGCTCGACCATCTCCTCTAAGATTCGTTTCGCCTCTTGAGATTGCATCAGGAACATCTGATGATAAGCATCGATCAAGAACTTTTCTTTTCTCGACACCCTATCTGAGAACCTGGCTGCTTTCTCCATAGAGCTCCTTGCGCCGACTGAATTCCCGAGCTGGAAGTAGCCGAATGCCAGTTGCAGGTATGCGCTGGCAAAGGTTGAATCTATCTTAACTGCCTTTTCAAATTTCTCAGCCGCTTCTTTCACATAAAGTTTATTATAAAGCTCATTTCCCTCCAGATAGAGCCTCAGTGCTTCAGGCGAGTGGGTGGTTATATCAGCCACGGGCCTTTCTTTACCCTTTTCGGCAAGAGCAGGTATTTCCAGATCGCTTCTTATCTCTGAAGACAGGCTGTCAACCAGCGTGAATATGTTCGTCCCGTTAGGACCGGCTATCCTCTGGGAACCAACCACGTTCCCCGTCTGCACGTCGACTATCTGGGAGGTGATGACTAAATCAGGTGTGGTTGCCAGTATCTTGCCCATGATCATATACTTTGCTTCTGCTTTCTGTGCAACCTCGGAGGCGACCGTCTTGTCTATTACTCTTGCTCCCTCCCTTCCCATCATCTTTAAAAGATCATATAACCTCTGACTAGAGACGACCTTCATATATTGAGATTCCGACAGACCCGTGATCAGAAGCTCGGAGACCATCTCACCGATTCTCTCCGGATCTTCTTTATCCTTAAGATTCTCAAAATACATGATGGCCAGAGTATTCTCCTCCGCCACCGCTCTCTTCTCCGGGACTATCTCAAGCTGAAAAGGCTTAAGAATCAAAAATAGCAGAACCAGGACAGAAATGATCGAGGCGGGGACGATGAACGGCAGAAGTCTCCTTCGGGGCTTGGTCGGAATCGCTTCTGGAGGGATCTGGGTCGTCTTGACATATTCCAGGCTCTTCTTCTCTCGTCTCAAATCCGCCAGAGCATCGTCTATATGTTGGTATCTCTCCCCTTTCTCCTTGGCCAGAGCTTTGTCGACCACGTCCTGCAACTTGGCCGACACCTTGTTGTTGAATCGAGCCACCGGCTGCGGTTCCTCGCTTATTATGGCATGAAGCACGGCCGCCTCATGATCTCCCTGGAAAGGTAACTGCCCCGTGAGAAGCTCATAGAGAACCACGCCGAAAGAGAAGATGTCGCTTCTGTGATCCACCTCCTCGCGCTGAGCCTGTTCCGGCGACATGTAGGAGGCGGTTCCTAAAGTAGAACGACTCTGAGTCAGCTTGGTGGCTCCCTTGAGCTTTGCTAACCCAAAGTCCATTATCTTCACCTGACCGCGAGGAGTGAACATGATGTTGTCCGATTTGATGTCCCGGTGCACAATCCCCTTCTCGTGGGCTATGGTTAAGCCTTCGCATATCTGAATGGCAACGTCTAAGACTTTCCTTATAGACAGGGCCTCCTTCTGGATCAGCTGTCTCAGAGTCTGGCCCTCGCAGTACTCCATGACGATGAAGGTCTGCCCCTCGAACTCATCGATCTCGTAGATGGTGGTGACGTTGGTATGATTCAGGGCCGAAGCCGCTTTGGCCTCGTGCACGAATCTCTCCTTTTCAACACCATCGGTGGTCAGATGCTGGGGCAAAAACTTGATGGCCACCACGCGGTCTAACTTGATGTCCTGGGCCTTGTAAACCACACCCATTCCGCCCTCACCCAACTTATCCAGAATCTTGTAGTGCGAAATGGTCTTACCGACCATATCTGCCTCCTGCCGTCTGCCTACTGCCTACCGTATTTTCTTGACGTTGAACTTTCAACTCTGAACCTTCAACGCCTTTAGTCTCTGCTTTGCATCCTCCACCTCAGGTATCCCCGGATCGGCATCCTTCCAGATTTCCAGGAATTCCTCATATTGCTCGATCGCCTTATTGTTCCAGCCCGATTTCTCATAGGCCAAGCCTAAGAGATAATAAACTTTGACTGCCCAAATCGTATTCCAAGCCCGGCTTTCATCATAAGTTGAAAGTGCTTTCTCAAGCTCAGCTACCGCTTCACCGAGTCTGCCAGACGCCAGGTAGGCCTTGGCAAGCAAAAACCTGTTAGGAAAATCTGGGTCCGCTTCAACTAATTTCTCAAAATTAGCCACTGACGCTTCCAGGTTACCCTTTGATAACTCGATGCATCCGGCAGCATACCAATACTGCCACATCTGAGTCTCATTCTTTTTTTCAACATTTTTCTTCAAAGCTGCTGTCACCTGTTCAGCCTTTTCAAAATCTTTGTTCTCCGCCAAAACCTGGACATACTTATACCACCCAGGGATCACCTGATCAGGGTAAAGCTTGTGGAAAATTTCCATGGCCTTTTCTATTTCTTCTAAAGCCAAATTCAAATTGTTTTTCTGCCTGTATATAGTCGCCTTTAGAAAATGTTTATAGGTAGACCAATCTTCAGCCCGCTCCATTCTGTCTGCGGCGATGCCGTCGTCTAAAACCTCAAGAGCATTCTCCAGCTTACCCTGATAAAGAGGGATATAAGCCAGTAAAGTTCTTCCCCAAGGCCGAGTATCTTTGTCAGGGTTGGAGGCGACTGCTTGATAACAGCTCTCGGCCTTGGCATACTCTCTTTTAAAGACGTACATGTGCCCCAGTTTTTCGAGGGACGTTTCGTAGTCAGGTTTTATCTCCAAAGCCTTTTTGTAAGACTGAATCGCCTGGTCTAACTTGCCATTCCACGCATACAAGTCGCCTCGGGTGTCATAGGGATTGGCTTCATCCGGGGCTAAGGATATATATTTGTTTATAGCCCAGATGGATTTATCGAAGTTGCCCATCTGATTGTAGACATAGGTAAGCTCGTTATATGCTAACTTATAGAGAGGGTCTATCTCAATGGCTTTATTCAAGTGGTGAACGGCTTCCTCAAACTGTCGCTCACGATGGTAAGAAGACCCTAACTCATAAAATGCCTCCTTTTCTTCGGGATAGCGTTCGACCAACTTTTTTAGCTCCTTAATGTACTTAGCCCAACCGCCTGAAGCGAGTGCCTCGGCTGCCTTTATGTAATGTTTTTCCTTCTGGCTGGCTCTATCCGAGTATTCCACCGCTTTGGCTGCCAATCTTTTATACTCATCCCCTGTTCCAGCATACTCAGATAGTCTGTAATATGCCATTGCAAAGGTGGAATCGAACTCCAAAGCCTTCCTGAAACTCTTCTGAGCTTCGGTCGAGTAGCGCTTCGAGGCGTAATCGAGTCCTTCGACATAGCAACGATACGCTTCGGGTGAATGGGTGGTGACGTCGGCAACGGAAGGGTCTGGCTCTTCCTGCGCCACTGCAGGTAGGGACAGATCATTCTTGATTTCAACTGTAAGCTTGTCTACAAAAGAAAATACATCTTCTCCCGTTTCTCCATCAATGCGTTGAGATGCTTTCACCTGGCCAGTTTCTACATCAACCAGCTGACTGGTAATAACGGTTCGTGGCTCAAGTTGAAGAATGTTGCCCAAAAGCATCCATCTGGCCCCGGCTCTTGTGGCAACCTGAGTGGCAACTTCTCGGTCGATCTTCTTCTCCCCCTCCCTGCCCAGAAGCTTGAGAATATCGTACAACCTCTGACTGGAAACCACACGCATGTACTCGGATTCGGAGAGATCGGTGATCAAGAGATTGGTGACTATCTCCCCCAACCTTTGTTCATCTTCCGCATCCACGAGGTTGTCAAAATACATTATCGCCAGAGAGTTCTCTTTAGCTATGGCGCTCTTCTCCCGGGCTACATGAATCTGGAAAGGCTTCAGAATCAGGAAGAGTAGGGCAATGACAAAGACGACGGAAGCGGGAATCACCAAGGGAAGAAGTCTGCTTCTGGGCCTGGCTGCAATGACCACGTTCGTCTCATTCTCTAATCCCTTCAAATCGGCCACGACCTCGGCGGCACTCTGGTATCTGGTGCTGACATCTTTCTGCAAAGTCTTGCCAACTATCCTCTGCAATGCCTCCGGAACCTTAGCTTTGTACCTGGCCAACGGTTCCGGGGTCTCGCTTACTATGGAGTGGATCACAGCAGCTTCATGCTCCCCCTTGAAGGGTAGCCGACCGGTTATCATCTCATATAGAATCACTCCGAAGGAGAAGATATCCGTACGTTGGTCAACCTCCCTCCCTTGGGCCTGCTCCGGGGACATGTACTGCAAGGTCCCCATGGTCGTACCTGTCCTGGTCAGCTTGGTCGCCCCTTTGAGCTTGGCCAGACCGAAATCCATTATCTTGACCACGCCCTCGTCGGTCAACATAATGTTGTCCGACTTCACGTCTCGATGAACGATCTCCTTCTTGTGAGCCGCACTCAAGCCCTCCCCTATCTGAATGGCTATATCCACGACCTTGTCAAGAGAAAGGGTCTCTGCTCTGATAAGCTCCTTGATCGACTTGCCGTCAACATATTCCATGCATATGAAACACTGGCCCTTTACCTCGTCTATATCATGAATCGTGGTTATGTTATTATGACTTAAAGCCGAGGCCGCTTTGGCCTCGTGTTCAAATCGAGCCTTGGCCTCCACCTTGCAGATCAGCTGCGGAGGCAGGAATTTCAACGCCACGGTCCTTCCCAGCTTGGTGTCCCGAGCCTTGTAAACCACACCCATGCCACCCTCGCCCACCTTCTCGATGATCTCGTAATGGGATATTACCGTCCCCCGGGCAAGCATCGCGAAGGATTCAGTTCTGCCTAAACCGTTATCATTAGGTTCAGAGCTCATGAAAACTCATCCTCTCAGATATTGGCTTTCAAGTTAGCCAACCTGCTCTTCGCATCCTCCACCTCAGGTATCCCCGGATCGGCGTCCTTCCAGATTTCCAGGAATTCCTCGTACTTGTCAATCGCCTTTTTATTCCAGCCCGACTTCTCGTAGGCCAAGCCCAGCAGGTAGTGTGCCTTCACTGCCCGAATCGCGCAAAGTGCTCGATTTTCATCATATCGAGAAAGCACCTTCTCACATTCATTCACTGCCTCACCCAGTCTGCCCGACTCAAGATAGGCCTCAGCCAGCGTGAAGTGAGCCCAGAAGTCCGGAGTGGCCTCGGCCAGTCTCTCGAATTCATCGAGCGCCGCGGTGGTGTCGCCTTTCGACCACTCAATAAACCCAAGGGCGTACCAGTATAAATACACCAGGCTCGGGTCTTTCTCCTCAATGTCCTTTCTGAAGGCAGCAGCCGACTCTTCGGCTTTGGCGATTTCATTGTTCTCCGTTAGGAGTCGCACATAGTATTCCCAGTGAGAGGTTGGTCTCTGAGGATAAACCTCTCGAGCTATCTCCATCGACTTTTGAGTTTCCTCTAAGGCCAAATCCAGATTTCTCTTTTCCCTGTAAATCAGGGCCTTGCCGCAATGTTTTTCCAACTGCCATGCTTTAGCCTCTTCCATCCTATCCGCGGTGATGCCGGCGTCCAGAACCCTCAACGCCTCATCCAGTCTCCCCTGGTAAAGCGGAACCAGTGCCAGGCAGGTTCTTCCCTCCGAGCGAGCGATTTTGTCGCTGCTGGAGGCAAGCGCCTTGTAGCAGCTTTCTGCTCTGGCGTACTCACGTTTGAAAAGATGCATATGGCCCAGATCGTCAAGGGAAAAACCGGGCTTTCTCTTCTCAGCTTCCCTGAAGGATTCAATTGCCTCTTCTATCTTGCCATTGAAAGCGTAGATCTCTCCTCTGGTATCGTATGGATTGGCTTCATCAGGCGCCAGGGATATGTACTGGTTTATGGCCCAGATGGATTTTTCAAAATTCCCGATGTCGTCATAGGCGTAGGCAAGCATATTATACGCGAACTTGTAGAGCGGGTCTATCTCAATGGCTTTGGTGAAAAGAGGAATGGCCTTCTCAGGCTCTCCAAGCGGCCCCCAATAAATGACACCTTGCGCCAGAAAAGCCTCCTTTTCTTGAGGGTAGCGTTCCGTTATCTTCTGCAGCTCCTCAATCGCTAAGGAATGATTCCCTGATAGTTGTGCCTCGCGACTTCTGATGTAATGCTTCTCCTTCTGGCTGACCTTATCTGAGTATAGAACCGCCTTAGCTATCATGTTTTTTTGGTCAGACGACCCGCCCACCCTACTCAACCTATAATATGCCATCGCAAAGGTGGAGTCAAACTCCAAGGCCCTCTTGTAGCTCTCGGCTGCTTCGGCCCAGTAAAGCTTTAGGAAATAATCCTCTCCTTCAAGATAGTGGCGATACGCTTCGGCCGAATGGGTAGTCACGTCGGCCACCGGCCGGTCAGGTTCAGTTTGCGCTGCGGCGGGAAGTGTCAGATCGTTCTTGATTTCAACCGCCAGCTCATCCACCATTGAAAACACGCTCTCTCCGGCAGCTCCAGTGACACGTTGCGATGCTGCGACGGCCCCGGTCTCCACGTTGACCAACTGAGAGGTCAGAACCAACTCCGGGTCAACCTGCAGGATACTTCCCATGAGCATCCACTTAGCTCCGGCTTTTGTGGCAACCTGGCTGGCGACGTCTCGGTCCACCTTTGTGGTGCCTTCTTTTCCCAGGAGCTTGAGAATGTCGTAGAGTCTCTGGCTCGACACCACTTCCAGGTATTGCGACTCCGATAAGTCGGTGATCAGAAGATTGGTCACTATCTTTCCCAGTCTTTCGGCATCCTCCGGGTCGGCCAGGTTGTCAAAGTACATGATGGCAAGTGAGGACTTGCCTGCCGGTGGCGAGATCACTCCCTTTTCGCCAACAAGAGATATGATAGTCACCGCTGCGGCTACGACGGCGACAACAATCAGGGCAGGGATCAACAGTTTTCTCAAGCTGAAGGTTACGGTGATCTCCTTGGAGGTAGAAGGCCTTGTCTTGGGCAGGACTCTCTCTGTGGTGGGAATGCCTTTCTCTATCTTGCCCAGTTCTGAGAGCAGCTCGTCCGCTCCTTGATATCTGTTCTCCTTGTCCTTCTCCATGCACCTAAGAATAACCCGGCTGAGATCCTCGGGAACCTGGGCGTTTATCTTCCTCGGATCGGGAGCAGCCTCGCTTTTGTGCTTCACCGCTATGGTTAACGGGGTATCACCCTCGAAAGGCACTCTGCCGGTCACCATCTCATAAAGGATCACTCCCAATGAATAAATATCAGAGCGCCGGTCTACCTTTTTGCCCTCCACCTGCTCAACAGACATGTACTCGGGCGTCCCGATCATCACTCCGGCATCGGTTATCCCCTTTGCCTTAAGCGAGCGGGCTATGCCAAAATCCATAATCCTGGCATTGCCGTCTCTATCTATCATGATGTTCTGCGGTTTTAGATCACGATGCACCACTCCCAGCCCGTGAGCCTCAGAGAGGCCTTCGCAGATTTGCCCGGCTATGAAAATGGCTTTGCCTGCGCTTAACGGTCCCACTCTCCTGATCGAGCTCTTCAAATCCTCGCCGGACACATATTCCATGGTGATAAAGTGGGTTCCCTCCTCCTTGCTTAAGTCGAACATCCGGCAGACGTTCCTGTGGGAGATCTTGCGGGCCAGTTTCAGTTCGTTTCGGAAACGCTCAATGGTCTGGCTGTCAGAAGCGATCTCGGGATTCAGAAGCTTTAATGCCACCTTCTCCTTTATCTCCTTGTCGAAGACCTTGTATACCCTGCCCATGCCTCCTTTTCCCAACTCTTCGATCACCTGATATCTTCCGGCAAAGGTGCCTCCGACGGTCAGTTCTTTCCTGGGTGCCTGAAAGGTCTTCGTGCCAGAGACAGAGATCTCCTCTGAGGAGGGAAACTGCGTCCCGCACCTGCCGCAGAAACGGGTATCATCAGGATTTTCAAAATCACACTTTGGGCATTTCATAGCCTACCGGTCCTTTTACCTGTCTGGTTACGGATTCCGTGAGATCCAAATATCCTCCCGTGCTGGCACAAGCCAGACTCCAAGGAAAACCCTTCGTCAGCCTAGTGTGTTTTCTTGACTTTCAACTCTGAACTCTCAACTTTGAACCTTCAACGCCTTTAGCCTCTGCTTAGCATCCTCCACCTCAGGTATCCCCGGATCGGCTTCCTTCCACATGTCCAGAAATTCCTCGTACTGTTCGATCGCCTTCTTGCTCCAGCCCGATTTCTCGTAGGCCAAGCCCAACAGATAATGGGCCTTCACTGCCCAGATTGTGCTCAATGCCCTCATACCATCATATCTCGACAGCACCTTCTCAAACTCGGCCACCGCCTCGCCCAGTTTGCCTGACTCCAGGTAGGCCTTGGCAAGAGGGAATCGAATATGAAAAAGCGGAGATGGAGCCTCCTTACCTGCTCTTTGCACATAAGTGATCGCAGTCTCTGTATTCCCTTTAGCCCGCTCAATAGCGCCTGAAGCCAGCCAGTAACTATACATCAGGGCTGGATTCTTTTCCTCAATATCCTTTTTCAAAGCCCGGGCAACTTCCTCAGCTTCTGCGATCTTTCCACTCTCTGCCAAAATGTAGGTATAGAGATCCCGCATATTCACCGGGTCGTCAGGATAAGCCTCTTTAAAAATGTCCACGCAAGTTTCGGCTTCCTTCAAAGCCAAACCTGGATTCTTCTTTTCCAAATAGATACTTGCTTTTAAGAAATGCTTATATGCATTCTGCCCTTTTTCAGTGCCCTCCATCCTATCCGCCGCCATGCCGTCATCCAAGACCTCAAGAGCTTCTTCGAACTTGCCCTGATAAAGAGGAACGTAAGCCAGACAGGTTCTTCCTTGTGACCGGGTGCCTTTCCTACTTCCTGAGGCAAGCGCCTTGTAACAACTTTCGGCCTTGGCATACTCTCGTTTGAAAAGATACATGTGGGCCAGCTTCAGCGGGGTGCTACGGAAGTCCGGCTTTTTCTCCAAAGCCTTTCTATAGGACTCAATCGCCTGGTCAAGTTTACCGTTGTAAGCATAAAGGTCGGCCCGGCTGTCATACGGATTGGCTTCGTCAGGCGCTAAGGATATGTATTTGTTTATAGCCCAGATGGACTTTTCAAAATCGCCGATCTCATTGTAGGTATAGGCAAGCTGGTTATATGCTATCTTGTAAAGGGGATCGATCTCAATCGCCTTGTTGAAGTGACGAATGCCTTCCTCAGGTTGTTGCATGTGCTGAGTATAGATATATCCCATTGTCCAGAATGCCTCTTTTTCTTCGGGATACCGTTGGATGATGTTCCGGCATTCTTCAATCGCTTTAGCGTAGTCCCCCGTATGAAATGCATACGCGCCCTTGACGTAGTGCGCCTCCTTCCAGCTTACCTTGTCCACGTATGTCATTGCTTTGGCCAAAAGGCTCCGTGCCTCAGAGCGGCTGACCCCGGCCAAGCGGTAATATGCCATGACGAAGGTCGAGTCAAATTCGAGGGCTTTCTCCAAGCTCTTCTCGGCGTCCGCGAAGTAGAATTTAAACCCGTAGTCCACTCCTTCCAGGTAATGGCGATATGCCTCCGGCGAGTGCGTGGTTACGTCTGCCACCGGCCGATCCGGCTCGTTCTGCGCAGCGGCAGGCAGGGAAAGATCGTTTTTGATTTCAACCGTCAGCTCATCCACCATCGTGAATATCTTCTCCCCGGTCTCTCCGTCAATGCGCTGCGAAGCGGCAACCTTGCCACTGGCCACATCGACCAACTGAGACGTTAGAATGATCTCAGGCTCTACCTGAAGAATGTTGCCCAACAGCATCCACTTGGCCCTGGCCTTGGTCGCAACTTCCGTGGCAACGCCTCTGTCAATCACCTTCTCCCCTTCCCTGCCAAGAAGCTTAAGGATGTCGTACAGCCTCTGACTGGATACCACGTTCATATATTGCGATTCGGAAAGATCGGTTATCAGGAGATTGGTCACGATCTCGCCCAGTCTTTCCGGATCGTCCTTTTCCACCATGTTCTCGAAGTACATGATGGCCAGTGAATTTTCTTCAGCCACCGCCGCCTTTTCAGGTGTGATCTCGACCTGGAAGGGCTTGAGAATCAGAAGGAGTAGAACGACGATGAAGATGATTGACGCGGGCACAACGAACGGAAGCAACCTCTTCTTCGGCTTTGTTGGTCCAGTCTCTGCAGGGGCTTGGACTGCCTTAGATTGCTCTAAGCTTCTCTTCTCACGCTTTAGATCAGCCAGAAGGTCGTCGGCATGCTGGTACCTTTCTTTCTTGTCTTTTGCCAAAGCCTTATCAACGATCCTCTGCAGGCCCTCGGGAACATCCGTCTTGTATCTTGCCAGCGGTTCAGGTGAATCGCTCACTATGGAATGAATCAGTGCGGCGTCATGTTCACCCTTGAAAGGAAGTTGACCGGCTATCATCTCGTACAGGACCACACCAAAGGAAAAGATATCGCTTCTCTGATCTACCTCTTTGCCCTCAGCCTGTTCGGGCGACATATAGGCAACTGTGCCAAGAGTTGAGCCAGCCTGGGTGAGGGTTACATCTCTTCTCGCCTTGGCCAGGCCAAAATCGCATATTCTCACCCGGCCATCCTTGCCCATCAGAATGTTTTGCGGTTTGATATCGCGATGAACGATACCTGCCTGATGAGCCACACTCAAGCCGTCAGATATCTGCAAGGCAACATCCAAAACCTCGCCGATAGAGAGTTCTTTCCTACCGGTCAAATCCTTCAGCGACTCGCCTTCCACGTACTCCATGGCGATGAAGGGCCTGGCTTGATGCTCCGCGACCTCGTGAATGGTTATTATGTTGGGATGGTTTAGGGCAGCCGCCGCCTGCGCTTCACGTTTGAAGCGCTTCTTCAACTCTCCATCCGAGGACAACTGAACCGGCAAGAACTTCAGTGCCACCTTGCGGTTCAGCTTGGTGTCCTGGGCCAGGTAGACCTCGCCCATGCCGCCTTCGCCGAGCTTTTCGAGGATCCTGTAATGCGAAATGGTTTTACCGATCATTGCCAGAGCTATGTCCCTCCTTCCAGGAGTTTCTGAAAACGGGGATGGCTGCGCAAAGGTGCCCAGACCGGGTCGATGCGCAGCATTGGAACGGAAATCCACGAAGAAGGTATGGATAGAAGATATTCAAGTTGGTCTATAGCTGCATCGTAGTCACCGACCATAACATATATCTGCGCCAAATTCTGGACGTAATCAGGACCCTTGAATGCGTCCCTGGATACATGGAGCAATTCCACCGCTTTTTTCCCTTCTCGGATAGCCTCTTCTTTGCGCCCAAGCCCGGCATAAGCGATGCCCAGTTGACTGTGGAAGGGCGCCTCGCTTGGCCTCAACTGTACCTTCTCTTCCAGGATGATTCTCGCAGAGTCATAACAGGCCTGTTTCAATTCTAACCTAATCAGCAAACCGTATATCTTGGCCTTAGTCAAAAGGTAAGCGGTGGTATCATTATTACCACCTGCATCTATGAATTCGAACACTCCAGGTAGTCGGTCCAATGCTCTCTGATAGTCTCCATCGAGAATATCCAATTCAACCAAATCTTCCACATGGGACACATCAACTTTTCCGGTCGCCTCTTGGAGAACCTGCCGCGCTTTCTTCGTGTTGCCCTCCGAGATTAGATATAGCCAGGCCTTGGTACTATAAGCCCACGGCCAATCAGGAGCCAGAGAAATGGCTCGGTCCGAGTAGTATTCCGCCTCGCTGTATTTGCGCATATTTATGAGGGTATTCGCAACCTCCAAAGCCAGAGTGTTGGAGCGTGGGTCAATCTCGGCCGCCATCTTAAGGTTAGTCACCGCCTGCTGGAATTTCCCCTGACGCCTCTGAACATAACCGATCGCACTTATGAGATCACTGTTGTTGGGCTGATCTTTCTGCGCAACGGCGAACTGCTCCAAGGCACGATCATAGTCCCGACTTCCCCAGTAGTAATAATAACCCAGAGCCAGATGCGCTTCAGGTAGATCCGGCTGTAGTTCTAAGGCTCTGTCCACAGCTTCCTTCGCTTTATTTAGGCGCTCGTCAGTTCGGTCATAATAATACCAGTACATCCACGAATGAGCCTGTGAAAGAGTGGCATGGGCTGCTGCAAAAGCCGGGTCTATTTGTACCGCTTTCTCATACATCTCTATGGCTATGCGGCAATCTTTCTCCCCCCAACTCCGATTGAAATAGTCCCTGCCGCGAAGATAGTATTCGTAAGCTTCAAGGTTCTCGGTGGGCTTGGCTGCCATAGACCGTTGTTCGGCCTCAAGCAGGGTGACATTCAATGCGGAAGCCACCTTCTCTGCAATGTCAGATTGAAGGGCAAAGATCTGGTCTAAGACACGGTCGTAGGTCTCTGCCCAAACATGGGTGCCGTCCTCGACCCTGATCAGCTGAGGATTTATTCTCACCCTACTATCCGCTTCAGACCTGTCCCACAGAATCGTCCCCTCCAAGACATACTGGACACCCAGTTCCCCACCTATTTGCCGAACGGTCTTCTCGGTGCCTTTGTATTGCCGAACGCTGGTGCGGGAGATGACACCCAAACCGCTGACCTTGGCCAGATGAGTGGTTATCTCCTCGGTGATGCCGTCGGCGAAGTACTCGTCTTCTGCCGACCCTAAGTTCTCAAATGGCAGAACAGCCACCATCTTACTCTTGCCAGCGGGCTGCCTTTCATCGAGAGGCGACAAGAGTGATATCAAGGCATACGCAACGATCAGCACCAATGCTCCGATGCCTGCCAAGACGATAGGGTTTAGCACCTTCCTTCCGGGAACCCTAGTCGGGTCGGTGGTTCTTGCCTCCTGCTGTAACTCCTTCAGGTCCGAAACCACCTCGGCGGAGCCCTGGTATCTGGTGTCGATATCCTTTTTCAAGCACTTGTCAACGATCCTCTGCAGACCTGTCGGTACATCGGTCTTGTATCTGGCCATCGGCTCAGGCGTGTCACTGACAATAGCATGGATCATCGCCGCCTCATGCTCTCCGCGAAATGGCATCTGCCTGGTAACCATCTCGTACAGGACCGTTCCGAAGGAGAAGATGTCCGAACGATGGTCGGCCTCTTTGCCCTGTGCCTGCTCGGGCGACATATATGCGATGGTCCCCAGCGTGGAACCGGCCTGGGTTAAGGTCACGTCTCTTTTTGCCTTGGCCAGACCGAAATCGCAGATTCTTACCCGACCGTCTTTGCCCATCAGAATATTCTGCGGTTTGATATCGCGATGAACGATACCTGCCTGGTGAGCCGCAGCCAAGCCGTCAGATATCTGCAAGGCGATGTCGAGCGCTTCGCCAATGGACAGTTCTTTCCTAACAACCAGATGCTTCAGCGATTCGCCTTCCACGTACTCCATGGCGATGAAAGGCCTGGCTTGGTGCTCCGCAACTTCATGAATGGTTATGATGTTGGGATGGTTTAGAGCAGCAGCGGCCTGCGCTTCGCGCTTGAAGCGCTCTTTTAGCTCTCCATCTGAAGCTAACTGGACAGGCAAGAACTTCAGAGCCACACGACGATTGAGCTTGGTATCCTCCGCCAAGTAGACTTCGCCCATTCCTCCCTCGCCGAGCTTCTCTAAAATCTTGTAATGATAAATCGTCCTGCCAATCATTTTTCTAAGCCCACTTTCTTCAGCAGCGCCTTGAACCTCGGGTCCGAGCGAACGCTGGCAAATCCAGGAAATATCTTGAGAACACGCAGCCAACTATCGCTTGCTTCATACGCTTTGTGGAGCCACTCGAATCCCTGATCATTCTCTCCAAGGGCAAAATGTAATAACGCCAACCCGCATGGCGGAACGTAAGCTTGCTCTGATCGTTTTGTAAAATCGTCTAGAGCTTTTTGCACCCTGCCTTTCATGCCCATCACCACGTGGACGGGCGCGAACCATGCTCCTGCAAAGGGATCCCAACCTCCTGAAAGGGCCTTTTCTTTTTCAAGTTCTGCCAGAGCCTCTTTGTACATCGACTTCTGGCCATATGCTAACCCGAGCAAGAGGTGGGCATAGCTAAAGTTTGGGTCCATCTCGATCGTCTTCTGCAATTGTTCTATCGCTTGGTCGTACTGGCCAGCATGGTAAAACACCTGGCCGAGATTTCTGTTTATGGCGAGAGAGAGGGGATCCAGTTCAAGGGCTTGCTTCATCTCTCTGATGGCTTCATCAAACCGAGCCATGTACATCAAATGGTACGCATACATCCAGTGCGCAGTCTCACAGCCAGGGCTAAGCTCAATGGCTCGCAAAAACTCCCTCTCTGCTCCCTCCCAGTCCCAATCTCCCCACCTAATGGTTCCAAGGGCGGCGTACGCTTCAGACAGCTTGTTATCAATCTCAAGCGCCCTCATCGCTGCTTCCTTTGCCTTGGGATTAGCCTCCTTTGGCGGGACAGAACTGTAGTCCGGAAGGGTGGAGTAGGAGTCAGCCAGCCCAGCGTAAGCCAGAGCGTACCCGGGATCATTTTCAATGGCCCGCTCAAAATACTCTATGCTTCTCTTCAGACCCTCCTCTGTTCTTTTGTTGAAGAAATATCGGCCCTTTAGATATAAGCTGTAAGCGTCAAGATCCTCGGTATGACGCTTCATCAGTTTCGCCTTCGCCCCACCCAAAAGCTTAAGCTTCAGCTTATCTACAATCGCCAGGGATATCTCATCCTGGATGGCAAAGACATCTTCCATATCGCGATCATATTTCTCAGACCATAGATGATAACCGTCAGCAACATTGATGAGCTGTGCTGTAATCCGCAGCCGGTTGCCTGCTTTCTGTAAGCTGCCTTCAAGCAACATTCTCACGCTCAGTTTCCTGCCGATCTCGCGGATATCCTCACGCTTCTCTTTGAACACGAAAGCCGAGGTTCGGGCAACGACGCGCAAGTCTTCAACTTGCGTCAGGGCGTTAATTATGTTCTCTGCCATTCCATCGCAGAAGTACTCCTGTTCCTTGTCGGCACTCAAATTGGCGAAGGGCAGCACAGCGATGGAAGGTGCAGGCTCTGCCGCTGTCTCTAATGCCTTCCCTACTCCCGTCTCCAATTCAGTCTTAAGCCTTCCTAAATCAGCGCGCAGGTCGTCAGAATGCTGGTAGCGCACCTCTCGGTCCTTCTCCACGGCTTTGCCAACAATCCTCTGAAGTTCCTCAGGTACATCCGATTTATAGCGAGCCAGTGGCTCGGGTGTATCATTCACAATGGAGTGGATTGTGGCGGCATCATGCTCACCCTTAAACGGAAGCTGGCTTGTTATCATCTCGTACAAGACGACGCCGAGGGAGAAGATGTCGCTTCGATGATCAGTTCCTTTACCCTGTGCCTGCTCGGGCGACATATAGCCAATCGTCCCAAGCGTAGAGCCGGCCTGGGTCAGCGTGATATCTCTCTTTGCCTTGGCCAGACCAAAATCGCATATCCTCACCCGACCATCTTTGCCCATCAGGATGTTTTGCGGCTTGATATCGCGGTGGATGATGCCTGCCCGATGAGCCACAGCCAAGCCATCAGAAATCTGGAGAGAAATATCGAGGACTTCATTGATGGACAAATCTTTCTTGCTGATCAAATCCTTTAACGATTCGCCTTCCACGTACTCCATGGCGATGAATGGCCTGGTTTCGTATTCAGCGACTTCATGAATGGTTATGATATTGGGGTGATTCAGTGCTGCCGCAGCTTGCGCCTCACGTTTAAAGCGCTCCTTCAACTCTCCATCCGAAGCTAACTGGACAGGTAAGAACTTCAAAGCCACCCGGCGATTGAGCTTGGTGTCCTGAGCTAGATAAACCTCGCCCATCCCCCCCTCACCAACCTTTTCCAATATCTTATAATGAGAAATTATCTTGCCGATCATATATACCTATGGTTTACTTTTCACTCTCGACTCTTAACTTTCAACTTCTCCGACGCCTCCCTCGCATCCTCAACCTCAGGTATCCCCCGGCTCAGGTTCCTTCCACAGGTCGAGGGATTTGTTTAAACCCTCGAATGCTTGCCTCACTAATATGCTGAATTCGGAGCTGTACATCCATTTGCTTTGTACTGTCGGCACTTGGTATATGTGCATCAGGTCACGGCAGTCCCAGACGGTCCATGAACTCATCGATCCTCGGATCGCTCGCAATACGCCAGCTGTCCATGGGAGTTACTCTAAGCCAGGGCAGGAAGCTGTCGCGCTCCTCATAAGCTCTTTTCACCCACTCGAAGGCTTGATCCATCTCTCCACGGGCTATGTGAATGGAGATGAAGCACATTGGTGGGATATACTCATGTCTTGCCCTTTCCTTCAGGCTATTGAAGAGGCGCTCGGCAACCTCTCTATCCCCGATCCGATAATGAATCATAGCAGCGCCTGCAATATTCAGGGGAACGCCGCCGGAAAGTTCAACAGACCTGTTGATGCTCGCAATAGCCTCTTTGATCATTGACTTCTCAAAATAGATCTCGCCGAGGTGATGGTGCGCGAACCAGTCGTTGGGCTCAATCTCGAGCCATTTCTCAAACTCTTCGATTGCCTCGTCGTAACGGCGTGCGTGCCAGAGCCTATGTGCAAGACTCGTATTGCAGAAGCCGGATAGAGGGTCAATCTCTCGTGCCTTTCTGGCCTGGGCGACGGCCTCGTCATGCCGCCTTTGAAGATCTAAGTAGCAGGCATAATAAATACGGGCGTATGAGGAGCCGGGGGCCAGGTCGATAGCTCGCCCGAACTCTCTTTCTGCCGCCTGCCAGTTCCAATCATAGTGGGTATAGATGGATGCCAACGATGCGTGGGCCTCGCCAAGGGTATCGTCCTTCTCTATGGCCTTTTCGACTGCTTCCCGTGCCCTGGGATAGGTCTCATGTGGGGGCAGATTCCCCCAGAAGGAGCTCCACCAGTGACTGTCGGCCAAACCTGCGTAGGCCACTGCTAGGTTTGGATCCGTTTCGATCGCCTTCTCGAAGCACCCCCTGGCTTTCTGGAATCCTCCAGGATTCATCTTGTTCCAGAAGAAGCGACCCTTCAAATAGAGGCTATAGGCTTCTGGGTCTCCAGTATGCCGCTTTGTGAGAATCGCTTTGTCTCTTCCTAGCAGCTTGATCTTCAGTTTGTCCACTATCGCCAGAGTAACCTCATCCTGTATCGCGAACACATCCTCCATTTCGCGGTCATACCGCTCCGACCAGAGATGATACCCGTCCGAAACATTAATCAGCTGGGCTGTTATTCTCAGTCGATTCCCTGCTTTTCTTACACTCCCCTCAAGAACCTTATCCACCTTCAGCTTTCGTCCAATCTCGCGGATATCCTCGCGCTTGTCCTTAAAAACAAAAGCTGAGGTGCGGGCAACAACACGCAAACTTTCCAGGTGTGTCAGAGCGTTAATGATCTCCTCGGCCATGCCGTCGCAGAAATAGTCCTGCTCCTTGTCCGCACTCAGATTGGTGAAGGCTAGCACGGCAATGGAGGGCTGAGCCTTTATCATTCTCTCCAAGGTCTTCGTTACCCCCGTGTCCAACTCCGCCTTTAGCTTTCTCAAATCAGCGCTAACATCGTCAACATGCTGGTAACGTACCCTTCTGTCCTTCTCCATGGCTTTCTCAACGATCTTCTGAAGCTCCTCGGGTACTTCCGATTTATAACGCGCCAGCGGCTCAGGTGTCTCGTTTACAACAGAATAGATTACGGCAGCTTCATGATCTCCCGTAAACGGAAGGTGTTCCGTGATCATTTCGTATAAAACCACACCAAAAGAGAAAATATCTGATCGGTGGTCAACTTCAATCCCCTTGGCCTGCTCCGGAGACATATAAGCGATAGTTCCGAGCGTCGAGCCTGCCTGGGTCAACGTGATATCCCTTTTCGCCTTGGCCAGACCGAAATCGCAAATGCGCACCCGGCCATCCTTGCCCATCAGAATATTCTGCGGCTTGATGTCGCGATGGACTATTCCCGCCTGGTGAGCTACAGCCAGCCCATCAGAGACCTGCAAGGCGACATCGAGCACTTCGCCGATGGGGAGTTCCTTCCTGGCGATCAAATCCTTCAGCGACTCACCCTCCACGTACTCCATGGCAATAAACGGTCTGTTTTCGTACTCGGAAACCTCGTAAACCGTGATGATGTTGGGATGATTCAGGGCAGCCGCCGATTGTGCTTCGCGCTTAAAGCGCTCTTTTAGCTCTCCATCCGAAGCTAACTGGACAGGCAAGAACTTCAGAGCCACCTTGCGGTCCAGCTTGGTATCCTGCGCCAGGTAGACCTCACCCATGCCGCCCTCGCCGAGCTTCTCGAGGATCTTGTAGTGAGATATCACATCGTCGATCAACTCAATCTTCTCCCTTTGGGAATTATCGCGAAAAGGTTCATGTGTTCTTGCTGAATTCGCTTTCGATCTCCTCGGCCGTGAGTGACTCGTCCAGATACTTCCTGTGATCAATGCTCATCCAGCGCTGGTTGACCCGACGCCGACATATCCGATGGATGTTCAACAGGTGGCGAGTGGAGATGTTGTCGGTTGTGCTGTTCTTCCCTCCCGAACCGCAACTTAAGGTAAAAGAGGGCGGCAGCGTATTGAACATTCCCCCTAATGCTCCCTGGGTGGAGGGAGTGTTGACCAGAATCCGGGCGACATTCAGATTTCTGGAGAAGTACTCGATCCGCTCGGGGGCGTTGGAATAGACAACGGCCGTGTGACCGATGCCCCCGAAGCGGGTGATTTCCATGCAGCGAGCAATCGCCGATTCGAAGGTTTCCTCAACGTAGAAGGCGAGGATGGGTGCCAGAATCTCCGCGGAGAGCGGCTGCTCGCGCGAAACCTCACTCAACCCGGCGACAAGAACGGAGGCATCCACGGGAACGTCGATGCCGGCCATCTCCGCAATCCGCTGAACCGGCTGACCCACCACCGAGGCCAACATCACGCCTCTTTCCTTGTCGTAAGCGATGCGACCGACCTTCTTGATCTCCTCCGGAGATAGAAAGCAGGCTTTCTGCATCTTGAATTCTGCCATCACCTTTTCGGCAATCTCTCTTTTGACCACTATGGCCTGTTCGCTGGCACATATCGAGCCGTTGTCGAAGGTTTTGGACATCAAGATATTCTCGACGGCAAACGGGATGTCGGCCGTTGCTCCAATGTATACCGGGACATTGCCGGATCCAACTCCTATCGTCGGCGTGCCGGAGCTGTAACTTGCCTTCACCAGCTCACCTGCGCCGGTTGCCAGAATGAGCGCCAGCCCCCGATGACTCATCAGCTCCTTGGTGGTCTTGGGATTGGGTTTGGCCAACCACTGGATGCAGTGCTCCGGCGCCCCTGCCTTGAGCGCCGATTGGTAGCAAACTCGAGCCGTCTCTGCCACGCAACTCTTGGCAATGGCATTCCCGCTGATGATCACCGGATTACGGGTTTTCATGGTGATGAGGATCTTGAAGATGGTGGTGGATGTGGGATTGATGGCCGGAATCAGCGCCAGAACCGGGCCTAACGGCCGGGCCATTTCGATGATCCCGGAGAATGAATCTTCGGAGATGACGCCCACCGTCTTGTGGTTCTTTATGTGTTCGTACACCAATTGGCTGGCGATGACGTTCTTGATCACCTTGTGCGGCCCGACTCCCATGCCGGTCTCCTCGGCCGCCATGGCTGCCAGGCGAACACGATTGTCCATGGCGGCAAGATAAACCGACCGCACGATGCGGTCCGTCCCCGCTTGGTCCGAATCTCTGAAAGAGGTTGCCGCCCTCTGGGCCCGCTGGATAATGTCATCGGTTCTAGCCATCGCCGGTTCTCCTATGGTTGGCGGGACACATTCGGCCGCATGTCCCTGTCTGAGTCGGCATCAGGAAGATCGAAATTCCGTCCCCCGGCATCCCTGACGCACACGAGCCGTTTACGTTTCTCTTTTGAGTTGGCCGTCGTGGATTGAGGATATGGTTTCTTTGTTGTGCTTGCGATGTGCGGCGGTGATACCGAGGCGATCCAGCTTCATCTTTCCAACCCCGCAGAAGATGTCCATTCCACCTCCCTCGGGTTCTGCAAGGACAACATAATGTAGCATGGTTGCGTCGACCATCTCTAAGAGATCTGTTCCCAACTGTCAGATTCTCGTGAAATGCATCCTGAAGAATCCATGCCTGCTTCCTGCCTAAAGCCACGGTAATTTGACACATCAATATAATGAATTCCCTTCCGCCTGTCATCAACGATTTGGAGTCCGGCAGGCGGATTTCTGCGAGGCGGTTTGCAGTAGAACTCGAGCAAGTGGCAAGCAGAGGGCGATTTATTCAAAATCCAGCAAATTCGGTTCCTGCGGAATCATACTTGGCTTTGCCCTTAAGTTCAAACCCCATTGATCTGATTCCCGAGAGTCTTCCTCTCCTCTCTACAATTTCGGCGGGGGTGGAATGGGGGGCTCTGCATGAGCGCAGTACATCATCAGCGCGTCGACCTCGTCCGCTTCGCCGGGGTTCGACGTGGGATTCCCGGGATTACCCTCGCCCTCCGGTCCGTAAACCCTATTCAAAAGCAGCTCGAAAAGGTCCTGGCGCATTCCTGTGAAAGCCACCCCGTATTCTTCCCTGAGCTTTACCCAATCTTGCCGTTTAAGCACGGGCATTCAGATCACCTCCTTTCTCTGCAGCAGAACTTGAGCAGGAACCGAATTGATGGACGCTTTTACAGCGTTTTCAGTCTTTTCTTCGCTTCAATCAACTGGTCCAGGCCAGCATCGGCCTCCGACCAGATCTCCCAGAACCTCTGAAAATGTTGCCTTGCCCTCTCTTTCTGTCTTTTCTCCTCGTAAATCTTTCCGAGCAGAAAGTGAGACTGCGCATAATTCGGATTCATCTTGAGCACCGCCTCCAGCTCTCCCGCCGCCGAATCCAATTCGCCGATCGAGAAGTAGGCTTCCCCCAGAGCGTTCCTGAAGAAGGTCCGGTCCAGCGACCCTATCTCGGCCGCTTTCTTTAAGTTCTCCAACCCCTTTTGATGGAGGCCTTTGGCCAGAAGCAGCTCTCCCTGGAGATGCCAATGATAGGTTCTCGGATCTTCACTCGCACTTTTCTCCGTTAATTTCTGAATGGTCAGGGCTTCGCCTTCGGCCTGGGTTAACATGCCCTTCTTGAGGAAGGCCAGCCCCCTTAGCCAGCGGGCCTCGATCAGGTCGGGATACAGCTCCAGAGCCTGCTCACAGAGGCGAATTGACCCTTCGTAATCGTCGGTCAGATAACAGGGCTTGCTCAGATAGAAATGGGCCTTTGCCTTCTCGACCCGGCTGGCCGACAAATCCCGGTATTTCTCGTACGAGCGTGAGGCTTGGCCGAGCATACCCTTGGCCAGGTAGGTCTCGCCCAGCAGAACGTGGGTAAGAGAGTAATCGGGCCTGATCGCCAGAGCTTGCCGGAGCGTGGCTATCGCATCGTCATAATTCCCCGCAATCAGGTGAAAGTCCCCAAGGCAATCCAAGGGGTAGACCTGGTTCGGCAGGAGGTCGACGTATTTCTCGAAAGCCGCATGGGCCTCGGAGAATTCTCCTTTCCTGAGGTACGCCCAGCCGAGGAAGCTGTATGTGAAACTGCTGTGGTGGGTGATGCCGCGGGGATCGAGCCTGAGCACCTTTTTGAACTCCGATATTCCCTCCTCGTACAGGCCTTTTTGACGATAGTAGACAAAGCCAAGATCATTGTGAGCGCCGATATTGTCCGGGTTGATCTCTATCAATCGGTCCAGATGCTCAATGGCCGCGTCCCAGTCCTCGCTGATCAGGGCCTCCGAAGCCAAAAGTCGAGTGAGTTTTTCTTCACCCATCCTGGCGGGGACTGATTTCGCCCTCTCCATGATTTCCAGGGCCCTGACCTTGTCACCCACGGTGTAGTATTCACGGGCCAGCGCCCTGTAGGCCTCGATGAAGGTCGAATCGAAGGCGATGGCTTTATGCAAATTCTCTATGGCTTCATGGGTGTACATGCGGAAGGCCGCCTCTCGACCCGCGGAGTAGTACCGGTATGCCTCGAGCGAGGTGGTGGTAAGCTCGGATATGTTCTTTTGTTCCTCCTGAGTCTCTCTGGCAGAGATCTCTAAGCCTTCTTTGATCTCGTTGGTGAGGTCGTCGACCAGATGCCCCAGGATGCAATCCTCGCCTTTGCCCGTGACCCTGTAAGCCGCCACCTGTTCCTTAGTACCCACGTCGAGCAGTTGGGCATTCATCGCAAAAGTGTCACCGCTCTTCACCAGACTTCCCAACACCATGACTCGAACGCCTGCGGACCGGCACAAGTCGAAACCCAGCCCCGCATCGATGACCTCCACGCCTTCGTGAGCTTGCGATCGCAGAAGCTCGTACATTCGCGGAAAGGTCATAACCTGCAGAAACCTGGACTGACCCAGATCGGTGATAAGCATGTCCGCCAGAACCTTGCGCAGGTAGTCGTATTTGTCTTCGCCGGTCTGATTGTCAAAGAACATGACACCGATGGGAACCTTGGCGACGGCAGTCGGGGCCGGCTTTCGGGTATGATCCAGCAGCAAGACTATGATTATAAGGGCCAAAACCAGAAGAGCGGACAGTATTACCGCTCGCCTTTTTCTTCTTGCGCTCCTGCTTTCCGGGGTCGGCCCGCGGCTGGACGCCAGATCCTTCTTGGCCTCCAGCAGATCGATCAACATCTCGTCCATGCTTTGGTATCTTTGGGCCGGGTCTTTTTTCAACGATCTGGTGACGATCCTGGCCAGGTTCCCGGGAGTCCCTTGTCTTAAGCCAGAGATGGGCGTTGGTTCCTTGTTCAATATGGAGTAAATCACCGCTTGCTCATGTTCGCCTCTGAAGGGAGTCCTCCCGGTCACCATCTCGTAGAGCACCACCCCTAACGACCAGATGTCGGCTCGGTGATCGGCGGGCTCGCCTCGAGCCTGCTCCGGCGACATATATGCCGGCGTTCCCATGGCAGTTCCGCTCCTGGTTATGGTGGTCCCGCTCTGAGACTTGGCCAGACCGAAGTCCATGATCTTAGCCTGACCCTTGGGGGTAATTCTGACGTTGCCGCTCTTCAGATCGCGATGAAAGACACCTTTCTCATGGGCCGCCTGCAAGCCCAAGGCGACCTGGAAGGCAATATCCAAGGCGTCGGCCAGATCCAACGGGCCCGCTTCAATCTTTTCCTTCAGATCTTGGCCTTCGATGCAGGCCATGGATATGAAGGTGTGCCCGCCGGACTCATCGATCTCGTAGACCGTACAGACGTTGGGATGGTCCAGCGCGGAGGCGGTTCGTGCCTCGCGCACAAAACGCTCCTTGGCTTCGGCATCGCGGGTCAGCTCCGGCGGCAGGAATTTCAGCGCAACCGTACGTCTGAGCTTGGTGTCCTCGGCCTTGTAGACTATGCCCATCCCGCCCTCACCCAGTTTTCCGAGGACCCTATAATGGGATATGGTTTGACCTATCATCTACGGAACGGTTCCCTTCAAAGCGCCATTCGTAGTATACCTATATAAGATAAGGCCCAACCGTTTATTTGGCAAAGGGATTGTGAAACTTTTTGTGGGTCGATCAACTGATAGGACAAATCCCCATTCTGGTCGAGGCGAGGCGGGAACCCGCCCAATGGCAAAGAAACTCCGCTTTGACCTCAATCCTCCGGGCGGTCGACAGCCGATCGGGGTTTTTACCGCGAGGCATCACGTGGATTGCATCAATCTTCAGGGATCAATTCTGACTGCTCAGGCGAATTACGCACACCTTCCGGATGGGGGTGGTCACCACCCTATTGCTGAACTCCAGGCGCAGCCCGCAAGCCGCCAGGGTGTCCATCTTGATGGTGCTCCCCCCCAGGGTGCAACCCCGGATTACGGTTCTGATCGGCGATACCCCCTTTCGATCGAACCACCCGCCGGAGATGATATAGACACCTGCGTCCAGCACCTGAACCGAGTAGAGGGAATTCCGGGTGGTGATAAGCACCAGATCCCCGAATTGCAGATCTCCCTTGGATACCTGCTCCAGTTGGACGGTCTCAGCAACGATTCGCTCCAGGCTGGGAGCCAATCCGAGGAAACCGGTCGACTGTCCTGTCTTTCGTTTGGCTTTTGCTCTCAACTCTTGACTCTCAACTCCTTTAGTCTCTCCTTTGCATCCTTGATCTCGGGAATTCCCGGGTCGGCATCCTTCCACCACTCCAGGAATTCTTCATATTGGTCGACTGCATCCTGTATTCGTCCCAGTCGCTCGTAGGCTTCCCCCAAAGAGTAGTGGGCCTTGACCGACCAAATCGGGGCTTCCATTCTGTTCTTGTCGTATCTCAATAGGGCTTTCTCCAGAATCTCTGCGGCCTGTTCCGGCTGACCCGATTCCAGATAGGCGAGAGCGAGAAAATAGCGAATCTCAAAGAGTGGCGTGTACCCGTCATACAGTCCATCTCGCAAATGACCGATGGCCGCCTGCGGGTTTCCCTTGATGAGCTCAACGATTCCGGCAATCTGCGAATAGTGGTTCATGTGTGCTTCGTTATTCTCGTCGAGATCCGCCCGCCAGGTCTGTAACAGCTCGTCGGCCTGTCCGAACTGCTTCTGCGTAGCCGAGAAAACGATATACATGTCTCTCATTCTGGTCGGATCTTCCGGGAGGTACTGCTGCTGAAATCCTTTGACGATCTCCAGTTCGGTGCGGGCGAGGTCAAAGTGTTCCGTCTCCATGTGGATGAAGAACTTGACCAGGTGCTTATAGATCAGGTCGGGGCCCGGTTTTTGATCGGACTCATCGGCAGCTATGCCCTCATCCAGGACCTTAAGAGCCTGGTTTAGCCTGCCTTGAAACATGGGGATGAACGCCATGTAGGTCCTCGCCCCTGCTCGCACTTGCTGCTCATCGCTGGCCAGGGCCTCCCGGAGAAGACCCTCGGCCTTATCATATTCTCTTTTGAAAAGATGAGCACCGAACAACTTTCGCATGCTGTTGGCATACTTCGGTTCCACCTCGAGCGCCTTTCGATAGTTGTCGATGGCCTGATCCAGCCTGCCGTTGAAAGCAAACATATCACCCCTGCTGTCGTGGGCATCCGGCTCATCCGGAACCAATCGGACATAGTTGTCGGCTGCTTCCAATGCTTTATCGAAATCCCCCATTTCGTTGTAGGTGTAACAGAGTCCATTATGTCCCCACCGGTAGGTGGAATCGATTTCGACGGCTCTGCCGTAAACCCGCACCGCATCCTCGTACCGCCCTGCCATGCGCAGGCCGTTGCCGAAAGCCCGGTAGGTAGTCACCCTGGTGGGTTCGATCTCCAGAGCGCGTTCCATCAACTCCGCGGCTTTCAGAGAGTCCCCTGACTCCCACTTGATGTTTGCCAGATAGACCAGAATGACCACAGAGAGCGGATCCAACTCGAAGGCGGTCTCCAATTCCTTCAAGCTCTCTTCACCTCTGCCCATCTCGCCCAACAACATGGCGTACCAGTAGTGGGCGTAGGCGTAAGCCGGATTCAACCGGATGGCCTGGAGATACTCCTGCTCTGCCCCCTCTCCGTCTCCCTCCAGTTTCAGAGCCAGCCCCATCGACGCATGAGCTTCGCCCAGCTTGTCGTCCAACTCAAGCGCCTTTTCTGCGGCCTCCTTGGCCTTGGGGAGAACCTCTTCGACCGGTGTGCCCACGTTGCTGGGGAGGACGCTGTAAGCATCGGCCAGCCCGGCATAGGCCAGTGCATAGTTCGGGTCGAGTTCCACCGCTCTCTCGAAATATTCAATAGCCCTCATCAAATGCTCTTCAGTGCGTTTGTTCCAGAGGAAACGGCCCTGCGAATAAGCGTTGTACGCCTCCAGGTTATCCGTATGCCGCTTGATAAATGCGGTTTGAGCTTCTCCCAGGAGCCTGATTTTTAGAACACTCACGATAGCCTGAGAGATCTCATCCTGGATGGCGAAAACACTCTCAAGTTCACGGTCATACGTGTCGGACCAAAGGTGGGCACCGTCGGCCACGTTGACCAGCTGGGCGCTAAGCCGGATGGTGCTGTCCTCCTTCTGGATGCTCCCTTCCAAAATCGTAGCCACACCCAGTTCCCGGCCTATCTCTCTTATGTCCCGATCCGGGGCTTTGTAACGCATCACCGAGCTCATGGAGATGGTCTTCAGATCCTGCAGTCCGGTGAGCTTCCCGATGATAGCGTCGGTCATCCCGTCGCAGAAGTACTCCTGATCTCTGTCAGGACTGAAATCCCTGAAGGGAAGCACCGCAATTGAGTTCTTCCATCCGATCCTGCCGGTCATCTCGGTTCCCGGCGGCACCGGGAGGTCCGTCCTGCTGTAGAGCAAGAGGATCGCTGTGACGACCACGGTGGCAAGCAGAATCACGCCCACGATGGGGATCGTCCAGGAACGCTTTTCTTTGCGGATGCCGAGCGCGCTTTTGCCTGAAAGGGCGGCCGCCGTTGTGGACTGCCTCTGCAGCTCCTTCAAATCGGCGGTCAGGTCGGCCGAACTCTGGTACCTGGTTTCAGTGTCCTTTCTTAAAGCCTTCTCCACTATCTTCTGCAGCTCCTCGGGGGCACCAGTTTTGTATCTGGCCAAGGGCTCGGGCGTGTCGTTCACGATGGAATAGACTATGGCCGCCTCATGTTCACCTTTGAAGGGAAGCTGGCCGGTGATCATCTCGTACAGGACCACCCCCAAGGAGAAGATGTCGGAACGTTGGTCAACCTCCATTCCCTGGCCCTGTTCGGGCGACATGTATGCTACTGTTCCGACCGTGGTGCCGGTTCTGGTCAGCATGACCTCCCGTTTCAGCTTGGCTAAGCCGAAATCGCATATTCTTGCCCGGCCGTCCTTGTCCACCAGGATGTTCTGCGGCTTGACGTCCCGGTGGACGATTCCGGCCTGGTGAGCCTTGGCCAGCCCCTGAGAGATCTGGATGCCGAGATCAATGACCCTGCCGATCGACAGATCTTTCCCGGCAATCAACTCCTTCAGGGATTGCCCTTCCACAAACTCCATGGCGATAAACGGCCTCTCCCGGTGTTCGGCTACCTCATGTATGGTGATGATGTTGGGATGGTTCAAAGCGGCTGCGGCTTGGGCTTCACGCTTGAAGCGCGCCTTGAAGCTCTGGTCGGAGGCGAACTGCTCCGACAAGAACTTCAGCGCCACCTGGCGATCGAGTTTGGTATCCTCGGCCAGGTAAACTTCGCCCATGCCCCCTTCGCCCAGCTTTCTGACGACCTTGTAGTGTGAAATGGTTTTGCCGATCATCCTTTTTGCCCTCCGCGAAACCGGGCCCACGTTAGTGGTGGATACGAGCGTCGATCACGGAAGTTCCCGACTGGTTAACTCCTCGAAGGGAGCATAGCCCTCAAGCTTCTTGTACAAAGGGTGCAATCTCAGCATCGCCGGGGAGGTCAGGTTGTTTTCCAGCAGGAATCGTACTAACTCGACGGCCTCCGCCTTTTGGCCCAGCATCACATGCGTAAAAGAAAGGAAAGTTATCACCTGGGACCACTCCATAGTCAGAAGCGAATCGCCCAGGTTCTCCCTTACGATCTTCACCTCCTGTGATGCCTTCTCTCGCTCCTCCTTCATGGCCATGACCAGGGCTATTGCCGAGCGTATGGCGAGCTGTCCCGGAGTACCTTTAAGCTCCTGGACCATGGGCTCAAGGAGCGCCAAAGACGAATCCAGATAGGTGTGAGCCACGCTCTTATCTCCCCGCTTGAGTGCAACAATCGCCATGTTTGTGTAGAAGTCCGGCCCGGGGTTGGCCTGGCGCGTCGACTGCAGATAGAAGGCGGCGCTGTCAACCTCCTCGGTGAAAAAGAAAACCGCAAAGAGCATCCCCTCACCGGCACCGGACTCGGGGTCCAACTCCAGTGCCTTGTACGCCGTCTGTTTTGCCGACTCGAGATCGCCCCGCATGAGCATAACCGCGCTCATCCGGCCGTATATGGCCGCATTGGTGGGCTGAACCTCCACTCCTCTTCGGAAATACTCATCCACCTTGTCTTGCTTACCCCAGAGCTGGTAAAGCTGGATCAGGCCGGTAAAAAGACCGCTCTCGGTGGGCTTCACCTCAAGGGCCTTAAGCAGGGCCTCCTCGGCCTCGGCGTACCTCTTTGCCTCCATGTACCAGTTCGCCAAGAGCCTCCAGGCTTCTGCGTAGTGTGGATTGGCTTCGACCGCCCGCTGGGCAGCCAAAACCGCCTCTTCGGTCTTGCCCTGAACCGAATATAGCCGGGACAGGGCGCGGTGCGCTTCGGCCAGGTCGGGGTCCAGGCTCAGCGCTATGTTGGCTGCCCTCTCCGCCTCCTCCAGCCACGACATTTTCACATCCACGGCAAACATTACGTAGCTGCTGTAACAGTCAGACAGCCCGGCGTAGGCTAAGGCAAAAGTGGAATCCACCTCAAGTGCCCTTTCGAACATGCTGATGGCCAGTTCCAGATACTCCTTTCTTGTTGAATGGCCGAAATAGTACTCCCTCCCTTGCAGGTAGTAGTTGTAAGCGCGCACGTCCAGAGTCGGCTTTTTCGCGATCTCCATCAACTCCGCAGGAGCCAAAGCAACCTCCAGCGCACCTGCCACCTCTTTAGCCACGTCCGCCTGTATGTCAAACAGATCCTCCATGTCCCGGTCGTAGCTGTCGGCCCAAACGTGAAAGCCGTCGTCGGCTTGAATCAGCTGGCAGGTGATCCTCAGCTTGTTGCCGTGCTTGCGCACCGACCCCTCCATCACGTAGTCGACTCCCAGCTTGTCGGCCACGGCCTTCATGCTCACCGGTTCATTTCTGAACTGTTCCATCTCGCTCCGTGAGACCACGCGCAGTCCGCTGATCTTGGAAAGTTGGGTGATGATGTCCTCGGTCATGCCCGCGGCGAAGTATTCATCCTCCGGGTTATCGGACATATTTTGCAGGTAGAGCACGGCTATGGAGGGTTTGTCGATGTGCCGGTCGGAAGTCTGTTTCTGACCCGAGATTGCCAAGTAGATCAGTACCAGAATCACGACCGCGAGTCCCGCAAGGATGAAGGGCAATGCCGGCAGCTTCCTGGTCCTGCCTGCCTCGGGAGGACGCACCAGGGACGCGGTTTTTGAATATTCCAGGCTCTTGCTCTCCACCTTCAGATCGGCTCGCAGATCGTCTGCATGCTGATATCTCTCCTCTTTGTCCTTGGCCAGAGCCTTGAAGACGATGCGCTCCAGCTCGGGCGAGACCCGGTTGTTGAAACGGGCAGGCGGCTGGGGCTGCTCGTTGATTATGGCATGGAAGATGGCCGCCTCATGTTCGCCCTTGAAGGGGAGCTGCCGGGTGAACATCTCATAGAGGATGACCCCCAGCGAGAAGATGTCCGAGCGCTGGTCGGCCTCTTCGCCCCGGGCCTGTTCCGGGGACATGTAGGCCACCGTGCCCACGGTGGTGCCGGTCTGGGTCAGCATGGCATCCGTCTTGGCCTTGGCCAGTCCGAAGTCGCAGACCCTGGCTCGACCCTCCTTGTCGACTAAAACGTTGTGCGGCTTTATGTCTCGATGCACGATCCCTGCCTGATGGGCCTTGGCCAGACCGTCGGAGATCTGCAGGCCGATATCCAAAATCTCCTCTACGCTCAAATCCTTGTCGACGATGACCTCTTTGAGCGACTGGCCTTCCACGTACTCCATGGCGATGAACGGCCTGTTCTCGTATTCGGCCACCTCGTGGACGGTGATGATGTTGGGGTGATTCAGACCGGCCGCGGCCTGAGCCTCGCGCTTGAATCGCGCTTTGAAGCTTGGGTCTGCAACCAGTCGGTCGGGCAGGAATTTCAATGCCACTTTGCGGTTGAGCTTGGTGTCCTCTGCCAAGTACACCTCCCCCATCCCGCCCTCGCCCAACTTCTCCAGCACCTTGTATTGTGATATGGTTTTGCCTATCATTTGTCCAATCCGACCTTCTTCATCAGTTCTTTGAACCTCGGATCCGAGCGCACCCGGTCGAATCCCGGATCCACTTTTATCTCCAGCAGCGTGCTGTCTCGCTCCCGGTAGGACTTGTCCAGCCACCCGAAACCTTCATCGTCATCTCCGAGGGCGAAATAGATGCTTGCCAGTCTGGTAGGTGCCACGTAGGCTTCTTTCGCCCGCCTGAGCAAATAATCCATGATTCTCCGGGCCTCGTCTTTCTTGCCCGCCTTGAGGTAGGCGATTGCTCTCCACGACTCCTCATGTTGATTCAAGTGTCCGTGAATGGCGGCTTCTCTTTCGAACTCCCTCAGGGCTTCCTCATGCATCGACTTTTGAAGGTAGACTTCTCCCATGGCTGCATGTAGCATGCTGAAGTGCGGTTCCATCTCCGCGGTTTTTTGAAGTTGTTCCAGTGCCTGGTCATAGCGTCGGGCGTAGTATAAAAACAGACCAAGATTTCTATTGATGATAAGAGACAGGGGATCCAGCTCCCGGGCTTTCTTGATCTCAGCGATGGCCTCATCAAACCGACCGGCGTACGTGAGAAGCAACGCATACCAGTGGTGGGCACTCGGATAATCTGGTTTCAGCTCTATGGCCCGCTTATGTTCTTTCTCCGCGCCCTCCCAATCCCATTCGCGGAACATAACCTGTGCCATGGAATTATGAGCTTCGGCCAGCATCGGGTCAATGCCCAAAGCCCTTGTTGCCGCTTCTCTTGCTTTGACAAGCAGCTCCTTTGGCGAGAGAAAGCTGTAGTCCACCAGAGCGACGTAGGAATCGGCCAATCCGACGTAAGCCAAGGCGTACTCCGGGTCTCTCTCCACCGCCTGGCTGAAATACTCTATCCCCTTGTTCAAGTTCTCCTCGGTCCTCTTGTCCCAGAAATAGCGACCTTTCAGGTATAGATTGTAGGCGTCGAGGTCTTGCGTATATCGCTTGAGGAGCTTGGTCTTCTCTCCGCCCATCAGCTTGACCTTCAGCTTTTCCACGATGGCCAGTGATATCTCGTCCTGGATGGAGAAGATGTCCTCCGGGCAACACAACTGGCCTGTGTCGCGATCGTATCTTTCGGACCACAGATGATAGCCGTCGGCCACGCTCACCAGCTGTGCGGTGATCCGCAGCCTGGTCCCTGCTTTGCGCACGCTTCCCTCCAGCACGGCCGTCACGTTCAACCTTCTGCCGATCTCACGAACGTCCAACTTCCTATCCTTAAACGAGAAGGCTGAGGTCCGGGCTACCACGCGCAGCCCTTCCACCCGGGTGAGCGCGTTGATGATCTCCTCGGCCATCCCGTCACAGAAATATTCCTGTTCCTTGTCGGCGCTCAAATTGGCGAAGGGCAGCACTGCGATAGAAGGCGAAGTCTGAGCCATGGTCACCAGTGTGCTGGTCATCCGCGATCCGAATCCTTCCTTAATCAGCCTCAGATCCTCAAGGACCTCGCTCACCGTCTGGTAGCGTTCATCCGGATTCTTGGCCAGCGCTCTGTTCACCACCTGCTCCAGCTCGACCGGCAAACCGGTCAGCGGCCGCGGCTCTGCATTCAGTATGGAATATATCACCGCCTGGTCGTGCTCCCCACCGAACGGCAGCTTCCCGGCAAGCATTTCGTAGAGGACCACTCCCAGAGCCCAGATGTCGGTGCGGCAATCCACGTCATCTCCTCGCGCCTGTTCCGGAGACATATAGACCACCGTGCCCACCGTCGTGCCGGCCTGGGTCAGCATTACCTCCCTCTTCACCCTGGCCAGCCCGAAGTCGCAGACCCTTATCCGACCATCCTTGTCTACCATGATATTCTGGGGTTTGACGTCCCTGTGGACTATCTCCGACTGATGAGCCTCGACCAGGCCCTCGCATATCTGCATGGCGAAATCAATCACCTTCCCTATGGGCAGTCGCTGTGCCACCATCAGATCTTTAAGCGACCTGCCCTCCACGTACTCCATGGCGATGAATGGTCTGCTTTCGTGCTCTGCCACCTCGTGAATGGTTATTACGTTGGGATGGTTCAGAGAGGCTGCAGCCTGGGCCTCGCGCTTGAATCGCGCCTTCAAGCCCTGGTCCTCGCCATATTGAGCAGACAGGAACTTAAGCGCCACCCGGCGATTGAGCTTGGTATCCTCAGCCAGGTACACCTCTCCCATTCCACCCGCACCGATCTTACGGATGATCTTATAGTGGGATATTGCCGTGTCTGGCCCAAACATAGTAAACGCTCTACCTTGGCTTCTGCCTGCTCTCTATTCATACCCCGGAAGCCACAAGGTCTCATCGACACAAGAGGTCCAGGCAAATCGCAAAGCCTGCGAGGATTTAAGATAGAATCTCAAACCGGAAAATCAAGCAGTTTATATGCTAACGATCTCTCCGCAGCACCAGCATGGTGATGTCGTCACTCTGGGGAGCGCCTTCCGTGAAACCGTTTACCTTTCCCAACAGGGATTCGGTCAGCTCCCTGGGAGAGCGGTCCCGTGAATCGAGAAGGAACTGCTTCAGCCGCTTCTCGTCATACATCTCGCCTCGACCATTGGTTGCCTCGGATACACCGTCAGTGTAAATGAAAAGGAGGTCTCCTACCCCGAGCCCCACGGAGTGCTCCTTCCACCCGGAAACGTCAAAGGCTCCGATTGGGATGCCGGACGGTTCCAGGTCTTCAACCTCCCCGTTTCGTCTCACCACCAGGGGAGGATTATGTCCGGCGTTAATGTACTGCAGCCTGTTGGTCTTAGGACAAAGGACACAGATAAACAGGGTGACGAAGTCTCCCGGACGACTGAACTTGAGAAGCTGTCCGGAGATCTGGGAGATAGCGTCTGAAAGGCGGAAATCTCTTGCAGCATACATGATGCGAAAGGCCGCCAGCACGTTGGACATCAAAAGGGCCGCGCCCATTCCCTTGCCCGAAACGTCCGCCAACAGAAAAACAACTCGTCCGTCACAGAGCCGGGCCACATCGTAAAGGTCGCCCCCCACCGCTTTGCACTGGGCCTGAAACGCGCTCGTGCTGTAATTCTCGATATCCAAAAGCTTTGCCGGCAGAAGCTGGTTCTGAATCTGTGAGGCGACCTTCAACTCGGCCTCCAGAACCTCCTTGGCCTGGCGCTCTTTAAGCAGGTTGTGGTTGGTGATCTTCGCCGCCAGGATGTTCCCGAACGTGGCCGTGACCCTCAGGAAGTCCTCGGTGTAGCGGTGGAGCGGATTGGTCGTATCGACATACAGCACTCCCAGGACCTCCTCCTGGTCAAAAAGGGGCACCGCCATGGCCGATCTTATGCCCGAACCCACGATCGACTTCTGCTTGGCGAATCGCGAATCAGCCTCCGGGTCGGAGATCAGGATGGCGTTCTTCTGATTAAGCAGCTCTCGTACTATGGTGCGCGAGATGGTAAACGAACCGGAAGGGCGCCTGCCGGAGAGGCGACTGGCAGCTAAGGAGAGTCCCTGACCGCCAGGCCGGGAAAGGAGCAGAGCCACCCGTTCGGTGGGAATGGCGCCTCCAAGAAGCTCCAGCGCCTTGTCGAACATCTCCTCACCCGACCCCGGCAGAATCAGCATCCTTCCCATCTCGGAGATGGCCTGAAATACCCGGGGATTGTCTATGATCTCGGCAGGAAGTGGCCCAAGCGCCTCCTTTATTGGCAGCACGGTGGCGTTCTGCATATCGTCGTCGGATTCCGCCACGCTGAAGGTACCGTTGGCGGGTTCCTCCTCTTCACCAACCGCAATCTTGAATTCAACCCGTCCGAAGGAGATGATGTCACCGCCGTGCAATTCCGTGGAGTCGGAGATGGCATAGCCGTTCACCGTGGTCCCGTTGTGACTTCCCAGATCGGTCAGCTTGATGCTCTCCTCCCCCACCTTCTCGATTTCAGCGTGCTTTCGAGACACGGTGCTGTCGCTTATCACCAGATCACACTGTGTGCTCCTCCCCACGGTGAACTTGCCCGTCTCCAGGGTCCAATCGTATAATTTGTTTCCCTCTAAGCTGAAGAGTCTGATCATATTACTCCTCCGCCATCATCTGCCAGTCGACGATACAATTAATATTACGGCACTTCCGGGGGAATGTTCAGAGAATCTAATGAGGGTGGGCGGACTCGAACCGCCGGCCACCTGCTTAAAAGGCAGATGCTCTACCGACTGAGCTACACCCCCATTCCGGCCCGAACACAAGTTCATACGCAACAACTCTGATGAACTCACAACGTGATTTTCGCCGAGCTAAAAATAAACGGAGAAACCAGCCTGTCAAGGATTATCTGTAATCAGATTGCGAGAAGGAGGGTTTGCCTGACGGCCAGGCTGTGCGGTCCGGGTGGCGAGGCCAGCAGTAATTCATTTCCGAATCAGCAGAACCCGGAATGTCCGCCCTTACGGGTCGTACGACTCCGGGCAGACCCATAGCCCGGCTGAAGTCGGGAAAGCGCGGGGACAGGGCTGTCCCTGGCACGGATGGGAAGAATCGTGACGCCGCTGCGTCGGTTCTATTTCAGAAGAGTCATCTTCTTGCTTTCTCTGTGGTCACCCACCTCCAAAACGTAGAAGTATATTCCGCTGGAAACCTCCCTTGCCTTTTCGTCTTTCCCGTCCCAGATCACGTCGTGGCTTCCGGCTTCCTTCGGTTCATCCACCAGAGTAATCACCTTGCGTCCCAGGATATCATAGACTCTGAGGGTGGTGTAAGCATATAGATCGTCCGCCGTCCGCTGTCCGCCGTCCGTCGCCTTTGTCTGCCTACTGCCTACTGAATACTGGATACTGGTCGAGGGATTGAAGGGATTGGGAAAGTTCTGCCAGAGCCGGAAAGACCGGATGCTGGACTCTTCATCCTCATCATCCACGCCTGCCGACAAGGAGATGGTGATGGAGTCCTGGTAGGGAATGCAATTCGGTTTGATCACCACAACGCTCATCTCCCCAACATCATCCAAATCTACGTCACAGGTGAGCTGACCATCTTGGTCGGTCTCTCCCAAAAACATCCTTTGGCCTCTGAGCGTCAGACAGACCGAGGCGGACCCCACGCCCGTCCCCCCAGACGTGACCAGGAAACTCAAGTTGGCGCGGCCCATGGTCACCTCGTCCGGATGAATCACCGTCAGAGTGGCCGGAGTGTTCGTCCACACCGGCATCTCCGGATCTCCAAAAAGATTGTGCCCGTAATCTATGTCTCTGTATCCGGGATAGGCGCATCTGGAGAGCGCCTCGGCCACGCCGATGTGACTGCCCGGTTCGCCGGCAAAGAGATTCTGCAGGAACTCTTCGAAAAGCCTCTGTGAAACGCTCACCCAACCCCATCTGGAGTAACCCAAGAATGCTACCCCACCCTTTTGGGAGGCCAGCGGGTAGAATGCTCCCATGCTTGGCTCCCCTCCCAGATAAGGATACTTGTCCACGTCTATGGCGCTTTGGCTGCAAGATATGGAATACATTATGCCATACTTGGATTGGTTTTGCAGATTGGGCATGTGTCCTTGGCCGTCGTTCAATCCCGGGAGGGTTAAGACCCAAGACTTGGGGCTGCCGTTGGTCAAATGTGATTTTGCCACATACCCGGTCGATTTGCCGTGGGCCAGGACACCTATTATCCCCCAACCCTGATTCATGGTCTCGACGCAGGCCTCCCCACCCGGTCCTATAGGATTGGGTGCGTCGCCGGTGGGCGATTCGGCCAAGTTGGTCAGGTCCTGATAAAAGTGAGAGGGTATGAATTGCGAAAGTATGCTTTCCTGGCCGGCCCCTCCGTCCCAGTCCTTCATCTGATCGGAACTCGTCCACAGCGCCCGGGTGAGATAATCGGTGTCACCGTCTCCGGGGTTCTGCTCGTAGGCAAGCAGCTTCTCCACGAACGCGCTCGCCTCCCCGGCGTTGTCGCAGGGAACTCGTCCAACAAAGAGGTCTGGATAGAGGTCGGGGCTATCCTGATTCGGCTCACCCCAGATGTCGTCGTCGTCGGAATCCCACTCCCCGTCCACGTCGGAGAAGTAGAGATCGCAGATCTGCTGATCGGTCACCAGCGGGGTGGTGGAGGTGTTGCTGGGGTAAGCATATCTGATCGGGACCACATCCTCATCTCCGCCCAGAAGCACCCAGTTGGTGCCGTTCTGATAGGCCTCGATCAAGAAATTCCTGAGTTTCTCCGCGTCATCTCTCCCCGAATGACTCCATAGTATGCTGTCGATGCTCACCACCGACGCCTCGATTCCTTTTTTGGTCTTCCATGAAACCAGGGGTGAGAATGCTGATCGAAGACCCGGGGAGGTGATAACCAGATATTCAGGAAAACCTGAGTCTCCGGAATCTGCCCCGGAACGTGAAACCCCGCCGGGCGCGCTCATGCAATCGGGCACCTCCTCCCGGTTATCGACGAACCGGGTCAGGATCTTTTCGTGCAGTTCTTGCGCCCTGACTGATCTTCGGTTTGCCTGTGAGGAGATGGCCACCTCTTTGGAACTCCCAAGTTCCACTCTGATCTTCAGGTCGGTGTGCAGAATCAGCGTCTGCGATTCAGGCAGATACTGCAAGGGGGATAGAGCCAGACTGATCACGTGATTCCCGCCCAGGTGCCCGTCACCCACAATCTCCGCGAGTTGAGAGGGATAGGGCGCATCTGAGTCGTAGACCGACGGGTCGGGGCTGACCCGTTTCTCGCCGCTTGAACCGTCCGTTCTGACGTCCGGCTGGACAGGAAGAATCGAATACCCTCCCGGCAGAATCGTTCTTTCCAGGTCAACAACAGAAACTCCGGTCACCTCGCTTCCCTGGGGTAACAGAAGATGGATCATCCGGATGGGGAGATCCGGGGAACCGATCCTCTGCGATCCGATGCACCCTCTCAGACTGACCAGGTCAAAATCGCCTCTCTGCTCGAAAAGCAAATCGCTCTCTGAAAACTGAAGCTGGTGTATGACCTGGGCCCCTGCCTTATCAGGAAAACCGGCGAGGAGGACCAGCACAACAAGAAAGACTGCAAGGCTTCTGCTCACGATTGCCCCCTTGTAAGCCCATTGTCGGGACGGATCCGAATTCACACGGGGTCACTTTGCAACGCGCGTGCCAGCGTGAAAAGTTTTTGGTGAGGCAGACTGTTCGACTGCAATCCAACTTTCGTCAACGGTTTATGTTGACCGCCCGCCCTGTCGACGTGCAGACCCGTCGCCCCCATCTCTTTTTTTGGTATTCAGAGTATGGGAACTACCCCATACATTGTGGAAGGCCATCGACAGAACCACAAGAGTGCGAAAATATTCACAGAATCAGAATTTTTTCCTTGACAAGGGTAATGCTCGGGTTTATTATGGGGAGGAAGTGGGCGGATGAGGATTTAAGTGGGTGGAAGTGGGCAGACAGGCAGGTTCACGGCAGTCTCTGGGGAGTTATCACCGTCGCAAGGGAATGACCCGGAACCTGAAGTAGAGCCACAAGTTCCCAAGGCTTTTCCAGAAGACAACCCGACTTGCGGTCTGCGTGCATGAACCGGATGCAGAGGGCGTTCTCTTCATGGTTTCCTTCAAAGGCACCTACAAATCGACCATAGACGGCAAGCGGCGGCTGAAGCTGCCCAAGAAGCTCAGGGAGGTAATGCCTCCGGCTTCCAACGACGGTTTCGTGATGGGACCGGGGTATGACGGCTGCATCTTTCTCTACCCTCTCGAGGAGTGGGGCCAGCAGGAAGAGAAGCTCAGAAATCTGAAGGTGGACTTGGGCGAGCACAGATTCCTGGAGAGGGTCTTCGTTCCGGAATCGGAAGACGTCAGGCTGGATCGGGTGGGTCGACTCACCGTCTCCCAGCGTCTTCTGGATCTGGCCGGGATCAAGAAGGATGTTTTGATCCTGGGAATCCTCTCCCGGATCGAGTTGTGGGCGCCCGAGGTTTATAAGAAGTACAGAGAGCAGTACAAGCAGAGCTTCGAGGAGGTGGCGGAGAAGATATTCAGGTCCGAATAGCTTCCCCGAGGCTGAGTTTTGCTTCGCTTTTTTACCATAGGATCGTGCTTTTCTTGACCGAGGCAGCAACTGCCTCAAGCTCGGATTGCTGAAACGGCGTAACGCACTCCCTCTCGAGGGTGACGAGGGGTCCGCCTTGAAACGTAATCATTTGAACCTGACCGTCTCGCTGCTGCGAGGATGCTCCGCCTGCATCGGATGCCCGGCGAACTCCTCGGGAGAGTCAGGTTCGAGCCGAAAGCTGGCCGGAATTCTCTCCCGGCATCGCCGGGCAATCTGAGGGAGATATGGAAACGAGAGAACCATGCACCAACCGGTTCTGGTGAAGGAGGTTTTGGAGGCCCTCGCACCCGAGAGGTGTGACATCGTAGTCGACGCCACGACCGGAACCGGCGGGCATGCAGAGGCCATTCTGGCCAAGCTCGGGGGAAAAGCCAAGCTGATCTGTATCGATAGGGACCGAGATGCTCTGAGGATTGCCAAGAGACGGCTGGCCGGTCATGAGGCAAGGGTTCACTTCGCCCATCTGGAGTTTGGCCGGATAGAGGCCCTCCTCTCCGACCTGAACTTAAGCTCGGTCTCGGGATTTCTTTTTGATTTGGGCTTATGCGCACTTCATCTGCAAAATGCTGAAAGAGGTTTCAGCTTTCAATCGGACGGACCGCTGGATATGAGAATGAACAGAACGCAATCCAAGAACGCCTGTGACGTTGTCGGGATCTACCCTTTTTCCGAACTGGCCCGGATTCTGCGGGACTTGGGTCAGGAGAGATTCGCCAGGAGGATCGCCAGAGCCGTGGTCAACCGGAGAAAGAGGTCTCCCATACAGACCACCTTTCAGTTAAGGGAGGTGGTGGAGTCGGCAATCGATAAGAGATATCCAATAAAGTCTTTGGCCCGCGTGTTCCAGGCCATACGAATAGAGGTGAACGACGAGCTGAACCAGCTGAAACAGGGGCTTGATCGGGCCATAGATCTGCTGGCTCCGGCAGGAAGATTGGTCCTGATCTCCTATCACTCATTGGAGCATCGGCTCATCCGGGAAAAGCTAAGACAGGGGAGCAAGGGCTGCATTTGCCCGCCCGACCTCCCGGTTTGCGGCTGCGGGGCCAGGGCCGTTCTGAGAGTGATCACCCGCAAGCCGGTGATCCCCACGCCCGAGGAGATAGATGCCAACCCCAGCGCCAGAAGCGCCAGGCTGTGGGCGGCGGAGAAGCTGGGCACCGGGGATGCTGAAGAATGACGAGGGTCGAACGCACAGGACGTAGTAGCACCTTTCTAAGTTATGCGACAAGCCTCCGCTGACCGGCAAGCTTGAGCTGGCTGGCAGGCGAAGAAAGAACGGGAGGAAGTTTGAAGAGAAGAAAGACAACCGGAAGCCGCCGGACGGGAAAAAGGACGAAGTCCTTCAGGCTGCGCTTCCTCCTGGTGACTCTGCTTTTAATATGCCTCTCCTGCGTCTATATCTGGCAAAGGGTGACCATGATCACCCTCTCCACCCGGGTGGGGGAGCTGAAACTGGAAACCAAGAGAATGCAGGAGACCCGCAAATACTTGGAGGTCGAGGTGGCGAATTTGAGCTCCGTCTCCAGAATAGAAGATAAAGGTCTGGAGATGGGGCTTATCTATCCCCGCCTGGACCAGATCGGCCTCATTCGGGAGCTGCCCGACTCCGCTTTCCTGGAGCGGAGAGGCTTTGCCAAGAATGTCTGGGCCAAATTGACCACCCTCCGGGAGAGCCTCCTTTCGGGAGACGAAGCCGTGGCAAGGGAGATCGAGAATGAGCCGTAAGGTCGAAAGAAGAGAGCGGCGCCGGCCTATCCGCCGGAGGCACGTCCGCTCCAAATGGACCAGGCTTTCCAGAAGAAGATCGGCCACCATCTTCGCTTTGGGAGGCCTGATCTGGGCTCTGATTCTCTCCCGGCTCTTCTTCATCCAGGTTCTGAAGGGCGAGGAATACAGGGAGATCGCCCTGGGGCAGCAGCGGCTCAACATCAAATTGGAGGCAAAAAGAGGAACCATTTACGACCGAGGCGGAAGATCCCTGGTGATCAATCTTCCGGTGGAATCCTTCTTTGCCATTCCGGAGAGCGTGACCGACAGGAATCAGGTGGCCGCAACCTTCAGCAGCTCTAAGTCCTCTTTCGATCAGATGACGGAAAAACTGAGGACCAAGAAGAATTTCGTGTGGCTCAAAAGAAAGGTTGAGAAGAAGGACGGTCAAAGGATCAAGCAGAGCAAGCTGGATGGGGTGTGGGCTAAATACGAGACTAAAAGGTATAACCTTTATGGAGACTTGGCCGGGGAGGTGCTGGGATTCACCGACATCGACAACCGGGGACTGGGCGGGGTCGAGTTTCGCTATGATAAATGCCTGCGGGGAAAAGACGGGAAGGGCGTCTTCCAGCGGGATGGGCACAGGAACTCCTACCGGATCTCCGAATGCCCGGTGCAGCAGCCGGAGGAGGGCAACCATCTGGTCTTGACCATCGATATCGAGCTGCAGGGCATCGTGGAGCAGGAGTTGAAGGAAGGCATACAGCAGACCCGGGCCGGCGGAGGAAGCGCCATCTTCATGAATCCGGCAACCGGTGAGATTCTGGCCATGGCCTATTGCGGAAGAGGTGACGGACTGCCGGTGAAAAACAGGACCATAAGCGACAGTTTCGAGCCCGGCTCGACCTTCAAGATCGTCACGGCGGCCGCGGCTTTGGAGGAGCAGATATTGAACCCCGGGGACAGCATCTTCGCCGAGGAAGGCAGCTTTAAAATCGGCAGAAGGACCATCCACGACGTCAAAGAGCGCGGCTGGCTCACCTTCAAAGAAGGGGTGATGTACTCCTCCAACATCGCCCTGGCCAAAACGGCCATGCTGGTGGGCAAGGACAAGATACACCAGTACGCCCGGGCTTTCGGGATGGGTCAGAAGACCGGAGTGGATCTGCCCGGCGAGGCAAGCGGGTTTCTGTCATCTCCCAAGAGATGGTCCGATTTCGTCCTCTCCTGCGTGGCCTTCGGGCAGGGGATTTCGCTCACCGCGCTGCAGCTGGCCTGTGCCTACTGCGCCGTCGCCAACCAAGGTGTGATGATGAAGCCGTTCGTGGTCAAGGCCATCCTGGACCAGAACGGGGACACGCTGAAAACGGTCCGGCCCACTGTGGTCAAAAGGGTGGTCAGCGAAGAGACCGCCCATCTCTTGGTGGATTTCCTGACCGGAGTGGTCTCATCCGGAAGCGGACAAAGAGCGAGAATGGAAGGGATGACAATCGGCGGCAAGACCGGAACCGCTCAGAAGGCCAAGCCGGGCGGCAGAGGATATGACCAGGAGAACTACATCGCCTCCTTCATCGGCTTCTTCCCGGCGGAGGATCCCAGGGTGGTGGGTTTGATCACCCTGGATAGCCCCCAGGAAGAGCACCTGGGAGGCTTGACCGCCGCCCCGATATTCAAGAATACCGCTCATCGGATCCTCTCTTTGGCCAGGGAATCCCTGCTGCGGTCCTCGGCCAAGAGCGTTCTGAGCATTGCCCCGGAGACGGTGCAGTCGGGCGAGATTGTGGGTGAGATGTATCAATATAAGCCCGAATCCACCGACATCTTCGCACATCCGGAGAGCACCGCAGCAGATGGGGATCTGATACCGGATGTGCGGGGGTTAACCGCCAGGGAGGCGGTTAAGGTCTTTACGGAAAGAGACCTGCAGGTCACGCTTAAAGGAAGCGGCATAGTGGTGGAACAGGTTCCCGGACCCAACGCTCCGGTCAGCCAGGATAGAAGTTGCGTCATAAAGTGCGTGCCCAGATGAAGCTATGAGACCATAGGTGAGGCCACTGATGGGAAAGAGGAAAACACACAAACTGAAAGAGCTCCTGGAGGTCCTTCCCTCCAAAAAGGTCTCGGGTAATGTCGACCTGTCCATAAAAAAGATCGAGTGCGATTCCCGTCGGGTGACGCCGGGTGACCTGTTTGTCGCCATAGAGGGTTACACCGAAGACGGCCACAGGCACGTTGACTCCGCCGTCAAGAGCGGGGCCACAGCCGTGGTGGCCGAAAAAAACGGCAGTTACAAGCCCAAAGCCAAGGTGATAGTCCCCGACACCAGGGAAGCCCTGGCGCTTTTGGCCGGTCGCTTCTACGGTCATCCCTGCCGGAAGCTCAAGATGGTCGGCATAACCGGCACCAACGGAAAGACCACCATCTCCTACCTTATCAAGTCTGTTCTGGAAGCCAACCAGGAGAGCGTCGGGCTGATAGGAACCATCGCCTACTGGATAGGCGACCAGAAATCGGAAGCGGTTAACACCACCCCGGGGCCGCTGGAACTGCAGGGGATGTTCTCCGAGATGCTGCAAGGAGGCATCTCGGCCGCGGTGATGGAGGTCTCCTCCCACGCCCTGGTGATGCATCGTGTGGATGGCATCGAGTTCGACGTGGCCCTATTCACCAACCTGAACCACGAGCACCTCGACTTCCACAAGACCATGGATGCCTACCGGCGGGCCAAGGGGCTGTTGTTCGGAAAACTCAAAGCCAAGGGGAGCATGGGCGTGATAAACATGGACGATCCCAACTGGAGATATTTCCGCCAACAGACGGCAAAGGAGTGCCTGACCTACTCCATCAACGACCCCAGCGCGGACTTCTTCACCACCGGTTTCACCTGCACCCCGGAGAACACGCTCATCACCATGGCCACCCCTGCCGGGGAGATGAAACTTGATTTCAAATTGATAGGCGAGGTGAATGTCTATAATGCCTTGGCCGGAGCCGCGGCCGGTTTTGCCCTGAACGTCGATCCCCGGGTAATCAAGACCGGCCTGGAGGCTGTCAGCGGCGTTGCCGGCCGTATGGAGCGAATCCGAACCGGACAGGATTTCCATATCTGGATAGATTACGCCCACACCCCTCATGCCTTTGAACGACTCCTGAAGTCCGCCCGCCGGATCACAAAGGGGCGGTTGTTCTTCCTGTTCGGATGCGGCGGCGACCGGGACCGGGAGAAGAGACCGCTGATGGGAAATGTGGCAGCCAAGTACGCGGATGGAATCATTCTGACGGAGGATAATCCTCGCGGCGAGGATCCGAAGACCATAATCGAACATATCATGGCGGGGATGGAGGATAAGAGCAAGGTTGAGGTGATAATAGACAGGAAAGAGGGAATACGGCGAGCCCTGAACATGGCCCGCCCCGGGGATACCCTGGTGCTGGCCGGAAAAGGGCACGAGGATTACCAGGTGATCGGAGACAAGAAGATCCATTTCTCTGATAAGGAGACGGTCCTGGAGCTGCTCTCCGCCGAGTCGGCTGAGAACGAGTCTGCGACCGTTGATTCGCCCAAAGGAGAAGAATAGCGGTAGCCGCACCCTTTAGGGTGAGCAGAGACGCGGTTACAGGATTCTCACTTGAGTCAACTGTCGACCATTGAAACACGGATTCTATGTTTGAGATAAGCCTGAAAGAATTAGCTCGGGTGACCGGCGGAGAGATTCTGCCAAGTTCCGCTGCCGGGGATCAGATGATCACCGGAATCAGCATCGATTCCCGAAACATAAGGCCCGGAAACCTGTTCGTCGCCATCCCCGGTGAGACATTTGACGGTCACCGGTTCGCCGGCGAGGCGGTGGCCAATGGCGCACGGACCGCGGTCATAACCAGGGACAAAAGAGAGATGGCAGACCGTGAGATGCTCAGCAGGGCGGCCGTCGTCCTGGTGGATGATACCAGGAAGGCTCTGAGGGATATGGCCGCCTGGTACAGAGAGAAATTCGACATACCCACGGTGGCGGTCACCGGCACCAACGGCAAGACCACCACCAAGGACATGACAGCAGCGGTGCTCTCCTCCCGGTACCGGGTGCACAAGTCACCGCAGAGCTTCAACAACCTGGTGGGCGTGCCGTTGACCCTTTTTCAGCTCAACTCGGACTCCGAAGCCCTGGTGTTGGAGCTGGGCATGAGCAGTCCAAACGAGATTGCGGTTCTGACCAGGACGGCAAAGCCGGACCTGGGTGTGATCACCAATATCGGGCCGGCGCACCTGGAGTCGATGGGAAGCTTAGAGAAAATCGCCCGGGCCAAGTTCGAGCTCCCGGACAACATGCCATCCCCCAAAACTCTCATCCTGAACGCGGACGATCCCATTCTCGCGGAAAGAATTGGCGAGAAGCGAAAAGAAGAGCGGATAATCAGCTTCGGCATCGAAAGGAAATCCGATTTTACAGCGGACAGAATCGAACTCAACGGAGAGGGACACATCAGCTTCAGGGTTAACCGGAATCTCACCATCGGCCTCAGACTTCTGGGAGTTCACAACGTTTACAACGCCCTGGCCGCATTCGCCGTGGGCAGCTTAAAAGAGGTGGATCACCAGGAAATCAAGCGTAGCCTGGAGCAATACCAGCCCTCACACCTGAGGATGGAGCTGGTTCGAATTGGCAACGTCAGTGTGATCAATGACAGTTACAACGCCAACCCCATCTCCATGGAGAGGGCCCTGGATACCCTGAAGAGGACTCCGACGTCGGGAAGGAGGCTGGCATTCTTGGGCGACATGCTGGAGTTGGGAGAGAAGGCCTCGGATTTTCACCTGGAGGTGGGAAGAAAAGCGGCCCGGTCGGGAGTTGATATGCTTGTGCTGGTCGGGGAACTCGCCCCGCTGATCGGACAGGGAGCCAGGGAGGCGGGAATGAGCCCTGATCAGATCATGACTTTTGAGAAAAACGAACAGGTAAGCCTCTTTCTTCTGGAACACTTGCGGGATAAAGACCTGCTCTTGGTCAAGGGTTCCAGAAAGATGAAAACCGAAGAGGTGGTTGCCAGTCTTACAGCCCAGTACGCGCGGCAGAACTAAAGCGGGAGAGCCGGCTGCCGGCGTCAGGGATAAGTTGCAGGGTTAGGCTTTAGAAACCAGCGTAAGGAATCGGATGCTTTACCATCTGCTTTTACCGTTAAGCGAGAATTTCATCCTGTTCAATCTTTTCAGGTACATAACCTTCAGGACTGCGGGTGCCACCGTCACCGCGCTTCTGATTAGCCTGATATTGGGCCCTTTGGTCATCCGGAAGCTCCGGGACAGACAGGTTGCGGAAAGGATCAGGGACGATGGCCCGGCCAGCCACAAGGTCAAGGAGGGTACTCCCACCATGGGGGGGATAATCATCCTCTTCTCGGTGGTCATTCCCACCCTGCTGTGGGCGGATCTGACCAACGCCTACACCCAGTTGATACTTTTGGTGACCATATGGATGGGGCTGATCGGTTTCATGGACGATTACCTGAAGGCCATCAGACACCAGCCCAAGGGGATGGTGGGAAAGAAGAAACTGGCGGGCCAGGTGGCTTTGGGCCTGCTTCTGGGAGTTCTGCTAAGGGTGTTCCCCCCCTCGGAGAACTTCGGCACCGCCTCGGATATCCTGTTCTTCAAGAACTATCTGGTGAATTTCGGGGTCTTCTACATCCCGCTGGTGATACTGGTGATCACCGGCGCCTCCAATGCGGTGAACCTAACCGACGGTCTGGACGGTCTGGCCATCGGTCTGATCGGCCTTTGTGCTTTTGCCTTCGCCGGCCTCTGCTACATGACCGGCCGGGTCGATTTCACCCGGTACCTCTCCATCATCTATCTGGAGGGTTCCGGAGAGCTGACCATCTTCTGCGGGGCGGTGGTGGGAGCGGCCTTGGGATTCTTATGGTTCAACGCCCATCCTGCGCAGGTATTCATGGGCGATACCGGAGCGCTGGCCATGGGGGGGGCGTTCGGCGCAATATCCATACTGATAAAGAAGGAGATGTTGCTTTTAATAGTCGGCGGCGTCTTCGTGGCCGAAGCCCTTTCCGTAATCCTCCAGGTATTCAGCTATCGAGCCTGCGGAAGAAGGGTGTTCAAGATGGCGCCCCTGCATCACCATTATGAGCTCTCCGGATGGAAGGAGTCGCAGGTGGTGGTGCGTTTCTGGATAATCGGAGCGATCCTGGCGCTTTTGACCCTGGTCACTTTGAAGATAAGGTGATTCTGGCGGGTGCAGGCGAAAGCCTGCCGCCGCCGGTCCTGGGAAGATCGGATGAGGAAAGACAGAATCATAGGAAAGAGGATCTCCATTCTGGGAATGGCCAGGTCCGGTTTGGCCTGCGCCAAGCTCTTAAGACAAATCGGAGCGAAGGTATTTGTATCAGATGCCAAGCCGGAAGAGCTCCTCTCCGACCAGACAGGAAAACTCAAGGCGCTGGGCATCGATTTTGAAACCGGCGGACACACGTCGAAGGTCGTCCAGGGCCAGGATTTCATAGTGCTGAGTCCGGGTGTCCCGTTGGACATTCCCGTGCTTAGGCAGGCCCAGGATTTGGGGATTCCGGCTTTCTCCGAGATCGAGGTGGCGTTCTGGCTTACCGACTCCAGGATCATCGGCATCACCGGGTCCAACGGCAAGACCACCACGGTGACTCTGGTGGGTGAGATGTTGAAAGAGGATGACCGGGAGTTCCGCACCGGGGGAAACATCGGCATACCTTTCTCGGGCATCCTAGAAGAGGTCTCGCCCGACGGCTTTCTGGTCCTGGAACTCTCCAGTTTTCAACTGGAACGGATCGAGGAGTTCAAGCCCCATGTATCCTCAATTCTGAACGTCACGCCGGATCACCTGGATCGCCATCCCAGTTTGGAATCGTACCTGGAGGCAAAGCTGCGCATCCTGGAGAATCAGACCGACAAGGACTTTGCGGTGCTGAACTCAGATGACCGGACCAGCCTCAGGCTGGCTCAGCAAGGGAGATGCGAGAAGCTCTTCTTCAGCACCCAAAAGGGGGTGGAGCAAGGAGCGTTCGTACGCCAGGGAGAGCTATTCTCACGATGGAGAGGAGAAGAGCAGAAGATCATAGAAGCATCTGAGATAGGGATCAGGGGGCCGCACAATCTATCCAATGCCGCAGCGGCCTGTGCCATCTGCACCATCCTAAACGTTGCGCCGGAGTCCATGCGGAGAGCCTTAAGAAGCTTCAAGGGGGTGGAGCACAGGCTGGAGCGGGTGGCAACCATATCCGGGGTGAGCTTTGTGAACGATTCCAAGGCCACCAACGTTGATTCGGTGTGGTACGCTCTGCAGAGCGTGGCCGCGCCCATCATACTGATTGCCGGGGGCAGGGACAAGGGAGGGGATTTCTCCAGGCTGCGGGATTTGGTCAAAGAGAATGTGAAAGCTCTGATTTTAATCGGCGAGGCCAAAGAGAAGATCAAAACAGCTCTCGGAGATCTGGTTCCGAGCCACTTCTCCGATTCCCTGGAGGAAGCGGTCAGCTTGGGTATGGGGCAGGCTTCAGAAAAAGAGACAGTTCTGCTCTCTCCCGGCTGTGCCAGCTTTGACATGTTCAAAGACTACCAACACCGGGGTGAGGTGTTCAAAACCAGCGTGAGGAATTTAGAGAAAGAGCATAACGCCACCGCTAAGACCACAGGAGAGGAGTGAGATGATCGACAGATCGCGGCCCGATTACCTGCTGTTCCTGACAACGCTGGGCTTGGTGGCCATCGGGGTGGTCATGATCTACTCCGCCTCGGCCATACTGGCCTTAGACAGGTTCGGCAGCACCACCTTCTTCGTTAAGAAGCAGGTCGTCTGGGGAGTTATCAGCCTGCTCCTTATCCTGGCTCTGACCAGAGTCGATTACCACAAGCTGGAGAAGCTATCCCCCTTCCTCCTTTTGGTCTCGTTCCTTCTTCTGGTGGCGGTCTTGTTCGTCCCGGCCACCAGGGGCGCCAGCCGGTGGATAAAACTTGGGCCAATCACCTTCCAGCCGTCCGAGCTTTTCAGATATGCGCTGATCTTCTTCTTGGCCTATTCGCTGAGCAGAAGGAGGGAGAAAATCAGGGAGCTTAAGTTCATCCTTCTCCCCTATTTTCTGATTCTGATAATCGCGCTGGTTCTGATCATAAAGCAGCCTCATCTGGGCGCGGTTCTTCTCACCTCCACGGTCTTCTTCGCCATGCTGTTCGTGAGCGGAGCCAGGATCAGACATTTGGCCCTGATCGTACTTCCCGTGGTGTTGAGCGTGTTCATACTGGTATTCTTCCTGGGCTACAAGAGGGCCCGGGTGAATGACTATCTGAGTTCCCTGGAGGACCCCTTGAAGGGGAGCTATCAGATGAAACAATCGGTGCTGGCTCTGGGATCCGGCGAGACCCTGGGAGTGGGGCTGGGCGAGGGGAAGGCCAAGCTCTTCTTCCTGCCGGAACCGCACACCGATTTCATCTTCGCCACCACCGGCGAGGAGCTTGGATTCATGGGAGGTGCAGCCATTCTGATATTGTTCTTTGTTCTGGCCGCCAGGGGAATGTCCATCGCCCGGCGAGCCTCGGATGATTTCGGCTATCTCCTCGCCTTTGGGATCACCTTCAGCATATTCGCGGGATTCTTGATCAACGCCGGCGTGGTGGTGGGGTTGTTGCCCACCACCGGGCTTCCCATGCCTTTTTTGAGCTACGGGGGATCATCCCTGATTTTCACCGGGCTGGGGATCGGAATCCTCCTTAACGTCTCCAGGCAGACCAAGTACGTTTCGTCCCAGCGGATCTTGAGAAAGATGGGGATATGATAAAAGTGATGTTCGCAGGAGGAAAAACCGGAGGACATATCTTTCCGGCGATAGCTATGGCATTGGAATTCAAGAAGAGGCATTCAGAAAGCAGATTGGCGTTCGTGGGGACCGAAGGCGGGATGGAAGAGCAAATCGTCCCGCGTTACGGCTTCAGATTGTCGGTTATCCGGGCTAAGGGACTCTCCAGGAGATCAATTTCAGCGAACCTGTTTTTGGCCTTCCATCTGTTGAAGGGTTTCCACCAAGCGCAGAGGATATTGAGCCAACAGAGGCCCAGTCTGGTGGTGGGCACCGGCGGATACGTGAGCTTTCCGGCGGTTATGCTGGCCTGCCTGAGGAACATACCAACCATGATACAGGAGCAGAACAGCTATCCCGGTATCTCCACCCGGATACTGGCGCATTTCGTGGACAGAGTGTCTCTCTCCTATTCAGAGTCGCTGAAGTACTTCCCTGCCGGCAAGAAGTTCAACGTGATCGGCAACCCCATCAGAGATGACCTTGTCGGGAAAGACAGAGCCGCCGCGCTGACGGAATTCGGATTAGATGAGGGAAGGAAGACCATATTCATTTTCGGGGGGAGTCAGGGTTCTCACGCTCTTAATCGAACGTTACTGCACTGCCTTGATCTTCTGGACCCGAACTGGCAGATACTCTGGCAGACCGGAGAAAGGGATTTCCAGGAAATCGTCGGCAAGGCCAAGGAGGGGAAAATCGTTGCCCGAGTCTACCCCTTCATCCAGGACATGGGATCAGCTTACTCGGCCTCGGATCTGGTGATCTCCCGTGCAGGGGCGTTGACCTTGGCCGAGATTACCGCCTGCGGCAAACCGTCTATACTTGTCCCCTTCCCCTACGCCACGGCGGACCATCAGAGACACAATGCAGAGGCGCTGCAGAAGAAGGGCGCAGCGAGAATGATATTGGAGAAGGACCTGACCGCGGAGAGGCTGGCTTCTGAGATCGAGTCACTTTTCTCCGACGAGATCAGCTTAAGGCGGATGGCCCGGGCAAGCAGGAAGATGGGCAGGCCCGAAGCCGCTTCAATGCTGGTGGATGAAATGGAGAAACTTCTCAGGCCGAGCGGGAAGGATGCCCGTCGCCGGTCGGCCGCGGGAAGACAACCGGAGGTTTGATTTCACATGCGGTGGCCGCAGGCTTTCCGCCAAAGGCGGATCTGCCTCGGGCAGACAGCCTGCGCACCTGAGAATAAAGGCTCGGCATGAAGTTCAGCAAAATAAAAAACATACATTTTGTCGGAATTGGTGGAGCGGGGATGTCCGGCATTGCCGAGATACTTCTCAATCTGGGATATCGCGTCACCGGATCGGACTCCAGGCCGTCGGAGACCACCGAGCGGCTGGGTCATCTGGGGATAGAGATCCAGAATGAGCACAGCGGGGAGAACGTCAGGGAGGCCGACGTGGTGGTGATCTCCTCTGCGGTGAAGGAGGATAACCCGGAGGTCATCTCGGCAAAAAACCGGAGAATTCCGGTGATAAGACGTGCAGAGATGCTGGGCGAGCTGATGAGGATGAAATACGGAATCGGCGTCGCCGGAACGCACGGCAAGACGACCACCACCTCGATGGTGGGTGAGATCCTATCTGAGGGGGGATTGGACCCCACCATCGTGGTGGGAGGAAAGGTGGTCAATTTGAGCTCCCATGCCCGGCTGGGCAATGGCGAGCTGATGGTGACCGAGGCGGACGAATATGACCGCTCCTTCCTCTGGCTCACCCCCACCATTGCGGTGGTGACCACGCTCGAACCGGAGCACTTGGACTACTACAAAGACTTCGAGGAGATAAAATCCGCCTTCTCGGAATTCCTGGGGAAGGTGCCTTTCTACGGCAGGGTGATCCTGTGCTGGGACGAAAGGAACTTGAGGGAGTTGATTCCCCGAATAGAAAGACCCATAACCACCTATGGGCTCTCCGCCGGCGCGGATCTGAGGGCCTCATCTCTCGAGTTCGAGGCCAACCGCAGCACATTCAAGGTTCAGTTCAAGGGAGAGACCGTGGGAAAGATAAATCTGTCGGTTCCCGGAAAGCACAACGTGAAGAACGCCTTGGCGGCGATCGGCGTGGCCCGGGAGCTGGACCTGCCCTGGGATAAGATACGAGGAGGGCTGGAGAAGTTCAGGGGAGTGCACCGGCGATTCGAGATCAAAGGGGAGGCCAGAGGTGTGATGGTGGTGGACGATTATGCCCATCATCCCACGGAGATAAAGGCCACCCTTAAAGGCGCCAAATCGGGCTGGAAGAGGAGAATCATCACCCTGTTTCAGCCTCACCTCTATTCCCGTACCAGGGATTTCCACGAGGAGTTCGGCCAGGTGTTGCTCGAGTCTGACGTGCTGGTGGTGACCGACATATATCCCGCCCGGGAGAAACCTCTGCCCGGCATAACCGGCGATTTGGTCTGCCAGTCCGCGAAGAGGCTGGGGCACAGGGAGGCGTTCTACGTTCCCAAGTCGGAAGACGCCCCTTCCTTCCTGATGAAAATGGTGAAAAAGAACGACATGCTGATCACCATGGGAGCCGGGGACGTGTACAAGGCGGGAGAGAAACTCTTGAAGCTGCTGGAAGGATGAGTTCATGATGAAGAGCAGGGCTTTTCTCGGTTTGGCGGCACTCATTTTGGTGCTGAGCGGTGCCTACATATTCGCCTGCCACTCGTCCTGCTTCCTGGTGTCGGAGATCAGGGTAAGAGGGAACGAGAGAATTCCCGCAGACGAGATAACCGAAAAGCTCCAAGCGTGCTGGGACCGAAATATCCTCCGCCTGGATTTGGACGAAATCGAGGGAAAACTGAAAGAGGACGTGAGGATCAGAAAGCTGAAGGCCGAAAGGCGGCTGCCCGGCTGCATTCTGGTGGAGGTGGAGGAAAAAGCTCCTCTGCTCTGGGTGAACCTTTCTTCGCCGGGCTCTCACCTCAGGAACCCCGGTCTGTACGGCCTGTCGATCGACCAGGAGATCATTCCTCTCAGCCGAAACCAGCTGGCTGAGGATCTCCCCATCGTCAGCGGGATAGAGATGAAAAAGGAAGAGTCAGAATCAAGCCCGATCCCGGAACCTTACCGGAGATGGTCGAATCCCAAGGCCCAAAGAGCGCTGGAGTTCTTCGGCTGCATCGCCGGAATCGATCCCGCCTCATCGGAGCTGATAGCCGAGATCCATGTGGATGACCAGTTCTGCATCACCCTTTACTTCCTCCGGGGAATCAAGGTGATGATGGGGCACGATGATTTCGAGAAGAAGTGGACCCGTGTGAAGACGGTTCTGGCGGGCGAGGAGAGAGTCGGGGAGCTGACATGCCTGGATCTGAGGTTCGATGATCAGGTGGTGCTGGCCCGATCCACCGGAGGATCCGACTCCGGAAGGCATTGAACCGTTGAGGTCACCTGGCTGGCTGAGAAAACTGAAACCTCTGGAATCAAGAGGCAAAAATGACGGATGAAAACAGAATCGCGGGTTTGGACATCGGGACCACCAAGATAGCGGCCATCATTTCGGAGGCCGGCGAAACCGGAAAACCCAAGATAGTGGGCATCGGGACCAGACCCTCGGAGGGCTTAAAGAGGGGACTGGTGATCAACCTGGAGAGAACCGTGGAGTCGGTGGCCTCGGCGGTGGAAGACGCAGAAATGATGGCCGGGGTCAAGGTGGATTCGGTCTATGCGGGCATTGCCGGAGATCACATCCGCAGCATCAACAGCCGGGGAGTCATCGCCGTATCCCGCTCCGATCATGAGATCACCCCCACCGACGTGGACAAGGTAATCGAGGCGGCCAAGACCGTTGCCCTGCCCATGGACAGGGAGATCATACACGTTCTGCCCCAGGAGTTCACGGTGGATGAGCAGCCCGGAATCAAAGCCCCCATCGGAATGGTGGGGGTAAGACTTGAGACCGAGGTTCACATAGTCACCGGCGCGGTCACCGCCGCCCAGAACATCTACCGCGGGGTGAAAAAGGCCGGATTGGAGGTTGAGGATCTGGTGCTGCAGCCCTTAGCGTCCAGCTATGCCCTTCTGTCGCCGGATGAAGAGGAATTGGGAGTGGCCTTGATAGACTTGGGCGGCGGCACCACCGATTTTGCCGTCTTCTTCGACGGATCCATCCGACACACCGGCGTGGTGGGACTGGGAGGTAAAAACGTCACCAACGATATCGCCATTGGACTGCGCACACCCGTGGATCAGGCGGAGGAGATCAAGAAGACTTACGGGTCCGCCCTTTCCAGCTTGGTCGACTCGGACGAGATGATCCGGGTGCCTGCGGTGGGGGGAGGCGAACACAAGGAGATCTCTCGAAACGTGCTGGCTTCCATAATCGAGCCCCGGATGGAGGAGATCTTGAGCCTGACCCTGCAGGAGTTGAAGAAGAGCAACCATTTCGATCTTTTGGCCACAGGCATCGTCTTAACCGGAGGCGGATCCCTGATGGAGGGAGTGGTGGAGCTGGCGGAGAGGATATTCGACGTGCCGGTGAGGACCGGAAAGCCGACCGGTATCAGCGGCTTAGAGCAGATGGTGTCGAACCCCATCTATTCCACCGGAGTCGGATTGATCCTGTATGGATGGGAGCAATTCAGGGAGGGAAAGTCGGGCGGCCGCTTGAAGGCCAAGGGATTATTCAGGAAGATGAAGAATATGTTGACTCAATATCTATAACACTTTAAAAACAGAGGGAGGGAACAGCTATGTTCTTCGAGTTGGATGCTAATGCCGAAAACTTCGCCAAGATGAAGGTGGCGGGCGTTGGCGGCGCAGGCGGAAACGCGGTCAACCGGATGATCGATGCCGGGCTTTCCGGGGTGGATTTCATCTCCGTGAACACCGACCTTCAGGACCTGGAGAACTGCAAGGCCACCCACCGGCTGCAGATCGGCGGGCGTCTCACCAAGGGATTGGGAGCGGGGGCCAGCCCGGAGATCGGCAGAAAGGCCATCGAGGAGGACCGGGACGTGGTGGCCGAATCGCTCTTGGGGGCGGACATGATCTTCGTGACCGCCGGGATGGGCGGAGGCACCGGCACGGGCGCCTGCCCGGTGGTGGCCGAGATCGCCAAGGAGCAGGGCGCCCTGACCATCGGGGTGGTCACCAAACCCTTCGAGTTCGAGGGAAAGAAGAGGATGAACCGGGCCCTCACCGGAATCGCGGAGTTGAAAGACAAGGTCGACACCTTGATCATCATTCCCAATCAGAAGCTTCTGGCCCTGGCCACCCCGGACACCAAATTCACCGAGGCCTTCAAGATGGCCGACGAGGTGCTGCTTCAGGCCACCAAGGGAATCTCCGATCTGATCTCGGTCCCCGGCCTGATCAACCTGGATTTCGCCGACGTCAAGACGGTGATGTCGGAGATGGGCGGGGATGCGCTGATGGGAGTGGGTTACGGATCAGGCGAAAGCCGGGCCAAAGAGGCCGCCACCCAGGCCATCTCCAGCCCGCTTCTGGACAATGTTTCCATCAACGGGGCCAAGGCGGTTCTGATCAACATCACCGGAAACAGCAACATGAGCTTAATCGACGTTAACGAGGCCGCCACCCTGGTAACCGAGGCAGCCGGCACGGATGCCAATATCATCTTCGGAGCGGTCATAGACGAGTCGCTGCAGGATGAGATCAGGGTGACGGTGATAGCCACCGGATTCGGAAACGGCTGCAGCGGGGTGGAGACCGAATCGGCATCCGACCTTTTCTCCACGCGCAAGCTGGTCTTCGAGAAGGGGCCGCAGAAGTCCGAAGAAACCTTCGACGAACCCCAGAGGGTTCTGGAAAGAAGCAAGGTGAAGTCTTTTCAGAGCGACGACTGGGAGGTTCCCACCTTCTTAAGAAAGCAAAACGGGGGATAGAAGTGCGAATACGCTCCTCAAATCACCGCTATATGAGAGACGCTATGACCTGACCGACAACCTTCCTCAGTTCCTTCAATACCTCCTCTAGGATGATTCCTCAGGGATGATTCCTTTGCGACAGGCCCCGCCCCCAAAAAGGGCGGGGCTCCTTTTTGTCCCTGTCGCGCGATGGCCAGGGTTGAATACCCTGACCCTCGGTTGTAGGGGTTCGATTCACGGTTCGACAGGCTCACCGTCCTGAGCTTGTCGAAGGATCGAACCCGGAGTATCCTCTCCCGTCACCTCGATCGCATGAATGCGACCACAACGGCGGTATCTGACCACCACCCACTCTAAACGCTAGAAAAGTACAGACTGCGAGCAGAATGAGACGTATTGGGGCTTCTATTCCAGAAGGTGCAGCCAGGTTCCCAGAAGGAAGTAGACCCGGCCGATCAGAAGTGACATACGGGACATGACGGTGTAGCCGAAGGATGCCCCGAAGGAGATCATCAGAAACCAGATGCCCACCTTGGCCCCGGCGCCGAGAGCGCCCTTGTGCTCCTTGGAGAAGAAGAAGTAGATCAGGCCGGTGATCACTCCCACCGTCAGGAGGATGTTGTTGAGAGAGGTGAGCCAATTGTCGGTCCACAGGGGAAGCAGGTTGGCGTGAATCTGAAGGATCAGATCGCCGGATCCATAGCCCACGATGGTTATTCCTGCGTAAATTCCGATTATCAACGCCATGGGCCATCTGGAGAGCCAGCTGTACTTCTTGGTGAAGCGGCTGAAGAGCAGCAGGCCGAAGATGAAAGGAACGATCAGAAGCAGCCTGCCCTCACGGGTGAGCGGATCCCACAGGTTGGGCCGGAAGACGTTGTGGTATTCCAGGGTGGCCCAGTATCCGGCGGAAATGCCCACGAATAGGTGCTCGGCCAGCTTATAGAAGGGATTATCCTTGTACAGAAAGGAGAATATGCACAGGGTCAAGAAAGCGCCGAACCAGATTCCTATCGTCTCCCACACAGGCGTACCTCTTGTCTGTTAGCTGACTGTCTTCAAAACCCTATCGCGAAACCTGCAGCCTTTTCTTTTTACCTTTGACCGCAAAATAAGCCACGTTGCCGATGAAGATGAACAAGAAAACAACTATATGCGAAACCGACTGAGCATCCATTCCTCTCTGGGCGGTTCCCGGTCTTCCCAACAACTTTTCGTATTCGGCCGCGCCCTTCATACCTCCCAAAAGTCCCACCAACTGACCCGACTGAATATAAGGGTAAAACTCGGGAGCGCTCACGGCAGTGCATCCGGAGCCGAGCTTCACACCGTATCGGGATTGCACCTGAAGCACCCATTCCTTGGTTCCCGGCAGGCCTCCGGAGACATTCATCAGAAGAGCGACGTCATCAAAATTGGTCACCCCTTGCATTATGGGAATCTCCTCCACCTTGGTTCCCCGGGAGTCGGTGGGAAAAGTCTTCGGTATGTTGGTCCCCATGGAGACCATCACCACCTCTCTCCCCTCCTTGAATCCCAAATTAACCCAATCCTCACCATATATCTTCTCCGGGAAATCCTCCAGAACCTCGGTCATGGCTCGTTCGGCCAAAAGCGTGCCGGTGGCCCACAACTGCATCATGATCACCTTGTGACCGCGGGACAAAAGATGATGGAATACGGCGATGTTCATGGGAAAAAGCTCGGGCATGGATCCGGGATCGTAGTCACAGGAAACCAACACCTTGGAACCCGGCGGAAGCTCCTCAATGGCGTTGTAGAATCCCTCCACCGGCGCGGTCACGGAGAAATCCGTATAGACCGGAAATAGCAGGGGCAGAGCAATGGAGAAGCCGATGAAGATGAATATCACCCTTCGGTCCAATCTCTCCAGCTTTTCAAGAAACTTCCTCAAGACGTTCTTTCTCCTCTCCTATTCTCCTCCCAGATAGGTCCGTTCCAGTCCGGTCAGGACCTTCAAGGCGGTAGAGATCGCTCCCAGCGCGGCTCCGATCATGATGGCCCTCTTCCCTGCCAACTGGGGAACGTTCATGATCCACTCGGTGAAGTCGGGGAAACCCGCCCAAAGGCTCTCCCCTACCGGCACCCTTCCGATCATCACAAAAAGGGCGGTGACTGCCAGAAGCGAAGCCTGAAAAGTTCTTATCCTGAAGGCTCGAAATGCCGCCGAGGCGATGAAGAATGCCAGCAGGGCGAACATGGTGGACTGCAGAGGATACTGGGCGTGGTAGTAAACCCAGCCGAAGATGGTCCCCTCGCCTATCCCGCCCAAGCCGACTCCTAAGATATCAAAGACGATCCCCACGGTGATCATGAAGAATAAGCTGGCCATCAGGATTATCTTATAAGGCCAGTCTCTTTGCTTTCTCTGGACCACATGGTAGTTTATTCGCAGCAGGTTGGCGATGCCCAAAACGTAGGCGAAGGCGATGACGATTATGGCCCACTGCCTGATGGTCTCGAAGATGGAGAGCACCCCCTCGTGGGGAATGAAGTATTCCAGGATGAAGGAGATGCCAAATAAAAAGCAGATGGCTATGGGTATCTCACGTCTCATAAAAGGCTACTTGAGAATATCAGTTTCCGCAAGGCATAATCCATCGACTCACTGAATGAAAAACCAGTTCTTGAATTCGATCACTCCAAAGGATACCAGAATGGCTCCCAGGGCCAATATCCCCATGATGACCGCCTTGGCCAAATCCGATCCCTTCAGGCTTCCCAGAAGCTTGGGTTCCTTGGAGAGATAGGCGCTGGTGGCAAAAAGCTCCTCGCCGATGATGGTGTAGTCACAGGCAACCACAAAGAAGGGGAGTTGGTGAATGTTGGCCGTGCCGGCCACCTGTATGGCTCCGGTTAAGAATCCGGTCTCGGCCAGCATCAGCGATTCGGCAAAGAATGAGCCGAAGAGCAGATTGGCCATCGGTTTGTCCCGCAGCATTATGCCCTGTACCCCCGCTGCGTAGGCAAACTGCTCGTCCGAGATGTAGCGGACGTTATCTCTGTTGTAGGCATCCGGCCTGCCCGCAGACGCGTATCCTTCCTTCACCCTCTCTTCTGCCACCGGAACCACGAACGGCCGGCATATGGGAACGAACAGGGGAATGTCGTAACCTGCCACCATCTTGGCCACGTTACCCAGGATTATCATGGCCGCCACCGTCTGGATCTGGTTGACATCCTCTATTCCCGGCACGAAGAGCACCGGCCGGCCCATCTCGGTGGCCCGTCCCACCGCCTCCTCGATGGCATCCAGCCCGGCGATGCGCCTGATGAACAGGCTCTTCCCCTTTTTGGCCCGCCGGATGAAGTAAATTATCACCCCAAAGAAGAAGACCAGAAAGACCAGCATGTTCACCCGGTTGGGATTGAACCAGGACTCGGTCAGATCCTCCTGGGCCAGTGACCAGGAGGGGTCAATCAAGAGAATGCAGATGAGCAAGAATACGACTCTAAGAAACGGGCGATATCTTGGGGCTTTGCTGCAGGGGAAGATTATCATCACTCGGCTTGCCTCTGCTGCGGCCTGCGCAGTGATTAAGGCAAGCCGTCCGGAAATCGGTTCTCGGAAGGCGCCAATCAGAAAAGGGCGCTCAATAACTCAGCGAAGTAGTCCCGTAAAAAGACCACCCTTTCAGCCAAAAGGGCTACCCTGCCCATAACAGTCATGCCGAATCCTGCGCCGAAACCTATCATCAAAGTCCAGATGCCGAATGTGGCTGCCGCCCCGAAGGCCCCCTTGTGCTGCTTGGAGAAATAGAAGTAGGTCAGGGAACAGAACACCATGATTATTATCAGCAGGTTGGTGATCAAAGGCCAACTGGTGAACCCAACCGGAAGCATGGTCGCGTGCACCTGTCTGATCACATAATTCTGCAAATATAAGGGGATGGCCACTCCGGCCCCGCTCCCGATGACGAAACCCAAGGTTGGTCGGGAGAGCCACTGATATTTCCTGGAGAAACGCGCCCACATCAGCAACCCCAGTATTCCGGGGATGATATACCACCACTGTCCGGCCAGTAAGGGGTGGATCAGCTTGGGCAGAAAGGCGTTGTAATATAGAATCATGGCGAAATAGCCGGCTGATACCCCTACCACCAGGTGCTCGGCGAACTTATAGAAAGGGTTATCTTTATACAGAAAGGAGTAAATGCACAGTACCAAAAAGGCGGCCACTCCGTTCCAGATTAGCTCTGCTGTTCCCATGGTTTTTCCTATTTTTTTCTTTTTGACATGAAATATCCGACATTGCCGATGACTATGAACAGTATTATCACTATGTGAGTGGTGGTCTGAATGGGCATGCTTTTGGAGGCCCACAGTTGGTCTTTCTCTCTGGAGATGTATCCTGCCTTTTCAGCCAGATACTCGTATTCCGCCGCTCCCTTCATTCCCCCGATCAGGCCAAAGATTTGACCGGACTGCAAAAAAGGATAATAGTCCGCAGTCATAACTCCGGTCACCCCTATGGCCAGCTTGGCATTGTAGCGTCCGTTGGCATAATTTATCCAGTATTCCGTTCCGCTGCCTCCTGAGATATTGATTATCGCTTTCACATTGTCAAAATTAGTCATATTCCTCATCATGGGCAAAGAATCCAGCGGGGTGCCGTAGTAGTCCTCAGGAAAGGGAATCCTGAAGTTCTGCCCCATAGCTAATATGGTGATTGCCGGGTAAGGTTTGTATCCCAAATAGACGTAATCGATCCCGTTGACCTTGTCGTATTCCTCGGCCACCTGGGCGATCACCTGCTCCACCATGCCCGGCCCGTTTTGATGCAAACAGCAGAGCAAAAGTTTTGCGTCTTTGGCAAAGCACTGCCGGGTTATGGCGTAAGTCATCGGATGAAGCTCAGCCATGACCTCCGGAGCATAGTCTACCCCGATCATCAACACCTCTCCCGGCACCAACCCGTCCACAAAATCATACACGCTCCTTGCCTCCGGGGTGACATACATCGGGACCGCAAAAGACCAGATGGCAGTCACCACCACCACCACCCCTATCACCAGATAGACCCAGCGTCTATCTAAATTCATCATCCTTTCATAGAAACTCATTTCTCCTCCTCAATCTCTGCCCATATAGCCCCGCTCGATGCCCAGCATGATCTTCAGGGCCGTAGCGGTCGCACCCAATCCCACTCCCAACCAGAAAGCCCTCTTGGCTGCCATGTTTGGCACGGTCAATATGAAGTTGACCAGCCACTGATTTACCGCAGAGAGGGGGCCTAAGGGAACCAGCCTCAACATTATTATTATCGCCGACACCAGGAGTATGGTGGCCAGCACGGTTCGGGCCCTGAATGCCCGGTAGGCTGCGGAGGCGATATAGAAAGCCAGAAGAGAGAACATGGCTGCCTGTATGGGAATATAGATGTACTCGAAAATGTCCATGAAGAGGGTGCCGTATCTGAGGCTCTCCTGATAGTGCGGAACCAGGCCTACGAAGATCATTAAGAACAGCCCAACCAAGGCCACCAGGCTGAACCCCCAGCCTTCGCTTTTCCTTTTGACCTTGTTCAGCATCATGTTGGTCAGACTGTACAAACCCAAAGCCATGGCAAAGGCCCCGATCACCATGGTCCAATCAAGAGCCCATTCATACAGCGTTTCGAACTCTTCTCGGGGGATAAAATACTGAATTAGCATGAAGAAGCCGACACCGGCGACCACGGCAATAGGTAGTGTTCTGCGCATCTTTTTCTCCTGATTACAGCTGTATCCTAAACAAGTTCAAGAAGAACTGGAAATTAAAGGTGGCCGCCAGAGCACCCAGGATTAAAGCAATCATGACCACGGCCTTGCCCCAGTCCTGGCCCTTCAAGGTCCCCAGTAGAATCGGTTCCTTTCCCAGATAGGCCGAGGCAGCATACAGCTCCTCTCCGATCAGGGTGTAATCCGTGGCTGCTACGAAGAAGGGTATCTGGGCTATTTCGTCCGTGCCGGAGATCTGGATCGAACCGGCCAGCGAGCCGGTCTCGGCTAAAAGCAGCGACTCGGCATAGAACTTCCCCAGGTAGAAGTTGGTGGCCGGCTTTTCCCTGAGCATTATTCCGTTCACCCCGGCCACGTAAGCGAACTGCATGGAGGTGAGATAATAGATGTTTTCCTCTTTATACTGGTCCGGTCTTCCCGCCTCCAGATAAGCTGCCCTGACCGTCTCCTGCGCCACGGCCATGTTGATGGGATCGTTGCAGGGGATCAAGATCTGAGTCTGATAATCCGCAACCTTCTTGGCCACCCGGCTTAAGATGGTAAAGGAGGCTATGGTGGCTATCATGTCCGCGCTGCCCAGTCCCAGGATGTAGAGTATGGGTTTGCCCATCTCCGTGGCCCTTCCTATGGCCTCATCCACCGCTTCGATCCCGGCCAAGGGACGGATATAGAGCTTCTTCCCTTTCCGGGCCAGGGTGATGAAGACAAGAGCAAAGGTCGAGAAGGCCAGCACCGCCACGACCACGGGGGTCTTGCCGGTGTGATACCACTGGCCGTAAGCGTGAGCCGGCGCGGAGACCTCCGAATCGGAGAAGAGCCCGTCTCCTTTGGCCCGGACCTTGTAGTAGAAGTCTACGCCGGCGGGGAGATAGTTGGCGTCTCCCTTTTCCTTGGCCCCCTTATCCTCGAAGCTCTCCTCCCCGGCCGGGGCCAGTCCCCGCACCTCGAATTCGCCGTCCGGCGCATCGGATCTCAGCACCTCGTAGGAGACCACGTTGCCCAGTCCCGCCCCGTCGTCCACCGAAAGCGTCCAGGTGACCGTGATGGAGTGGCCGTTGTCATTCGGCGTATCGACGGCTTTCACGTCGGTGGGAGCGGCAGGAGGCGGAGTTGAACTCTCTTCCAGGATATCAACCTCCCCCACCTCCTGAGCCGGACAGAAGTCTGACTGCAGAAAGAGGAAGATGCATAAGACAAGGAAGACCGGCAGGAAACCGATACCGAAAAGACGTTTAATTCTCATTTTGACTCCTTGACAGAGCGGTCAACGGATTGAGCGGATCCGAAGGATTTCATCCGTTCTATCCGTTTAATCCGTTGAGAGTGCTATAAACAACTCATCCGATCAAGTGCAGCCAGTTGCTGAACAGATAGTCCATCCTTCCTATCAATAGGGACATACGGCTCATCACCGTGTATCCGAACAGAGCTCCGAATGTAATCATTAGAAACCAGACACCTATCCGTGCGGCTCCTCCGAAGGCGCCTCTGTGCTCCTTGGAGAAGAAGAAGTATATCAAACCGCAGAACGTTCCCACCACGATCACTATGTTGCCGATGGTGGTATTAAGATCTCCACCCACGATCAAAGGCAGGATGGTTCCCTTGACCTGTATTATCCCGTTGCTTTCCAGATAACGGGTGAACTGCAGCCCGGCCGTGGTTCCGACTATGAAGGCCAAAGACCATCTGGACAGCCACCCCACGCTGGGGAAAAGCCGGAGCAGCATCAGGATTCCCAGACCGCCTCCGAGAATGTACACCCAGTGGTAGTCTATCCTTCCTTCGACCGCCAGCACCGTGTAGGCCAAGGCCAGGTTGTCTATCAACTTGGGCAGAAAGTACTGCCAGAAGGTGACCACGAACCAGTAGCCGGCCGACACACCCACAAAAAGAGCCTCGGAGAACTTATAGAAAGGGTTGTCCTTATAAAGGAAGCTGAAGATCCCCAAAGTCAGGATCGCGCCGATCCACACTCCCACAACTTCTCCGCTCATCTTTCGACCTCCGTCAGGACGCCCTTCTCTTCCTCATCGAGAAGAAAGCCAGATTTCCTATTATGATGAACAAACATATCACCGCATGGGCTATGGCCTGAGAGAACATGTATCTCACCGCTCTTCCCGGTATTCCCAGAAGGGTCTCGTATTCAGCCCCGCCCTTCATTCCCCCTAAAACTCCGGACAGCTGTCCGGTCTGAACGTAAGGATACATTGCCGGGGCTTGAACCGCGGTGTTGCCTGCCGCCAGTTTGACGTGAAATACGTCCACCGCATATTGCACCCACTCCTGCGTCCCGGGGTAACCAGCCGACAGATTGAATATCAGATCGACGTTATCATAGTTTCTGACCCCTCTCATAAGCGGAATCTCGGAGAGAGGCGTTCCCTGACCATCCCTGGGATAAGATTCCTCGAAACTGTGCCCCATCCGGTCGATCACCACCTCGTTGCCCGCGGTGAATCCCAGATTGACGTAGTCTACCCCGTACTGCAGATTCTTGGCCTTTACGTCCTCGTCCTGGAATACCTCTTCTAAAGCTATGTTGGCCTGAAGGGGTCCCTGGGGCCACAAACCCATGATGACCACCTTCAGATCGTTTCTGAAGGCGTGCCTGAAAAACGCCTCCGCCATGGGCTGAAGCTCGGGCATCGACCCGGGATCATAATCAAAGGAGGCCAAAACCTTCGACCCGGCCGGAAGGTTTTCTATCGCCTGGTAGGTGCCCTCCGCCACCGGGGTCACCGGTATGCGCATGGACACTTTAAAAAACAACGGTAGGGCTATGGCCACGATAATGAAGAGGAAGATTATCCTGCGATCGATGGCCAGCAGCTTTTCCCAGAAGCTCTTCTCTTCCTGCATGTTCTCTTGATTCATCCTTATCTACTCCCCGCCCATGTATGCTCTCTCCAGCCCCAGGATCACCCTCAGCGCCGAGGATACGACACCTAGGGCTATTCCTATCATGATGGCCTTCTGCCCCGCGGTCTGGGGGAAATCCATGATCCAGTCCGCCCACTCTCCCAATCTGTACCCTTCAGGAAGCCAGGCGGTCATCCAGTCTCCGATCGGAACCCGGCCCAACATCAGTATGAAGGCCGCCACCAGAAGCATGGTGGCTTCCACGTTTCTTGCCCGGAAGGCCCGGTAGGAGGCGGAGGCCACAAAGAAGGCCAGAAGCGCGAACATGGTGGCAGATAATGGGTAGTATACGTGAATGTAAAGATAGTAGAACGGCGTGCCCGGATCGGAAAAGGATCTGCCCCCGGAGAAAAACAGTCCGGGTATGGTAATCAACAAAAATCCCAAGATCACCACCAGGCCAAAGGGCGCGTCCGGTTTCTTTTTGTATAGTTTGTCCGCATTGACCCTCAGCAGATTAAGGACCCCCAGGTAGATGGCAAATGCGGCTATGATGAAAAACCAATCCTCGAACAGATCCTTCAATATGTTGAAGGGCGGGATGAAGTGGGAGACTATCATGGTCAGCCCTACTATGGCTGTCAGGACCAAGGGAACTTCTCTTCGCATATTGCTCTCCTACATCCCCTGTTAGAATATTGTCGCTAAGTTCGGCAGGTTTATATCCAGAACCGAATTCAGGGTAAGAAAGACCACCCCGACTAAGATGACCAAAAGGAAGATGAACTTGCCCACATCCTGGCCTTTGAGACTGCCCAGCAGCTTGGGATCCTTGGAAAGATAAGCCGAGGCCGCAAAAAGCTCCTCTCCGATCAGGGTGTAATCGCAGGCGGCCACGAAGAAGGGAAGCTGAGAGGGCATGGCGGTCCCGGCGATCTGGATGGCCCCCACAGAATTAGCGGTCTCCGCCAAGATCAACGACTCTGCGTAGAACTGACCCTGCAGGAATACGGCCGCCGGCTTCTCCCTTAGGAAAAGCCCGTCCAGTGCGGCTGCGTAGCCGAACTGATCGTCGGTAAGGTAGTAAACCATGTTGTCGTTGTAAGCATCCGGCCTTCCGGCGTTGAGATATGCCTCCTTGACCATCTCCCGGCAGGTGACCATCACCAGAGACCTGGATACCGGCACCTCCAGCTTGGCCTCGTATTCCGCCACCAGTTTGGCCACCCTTCCCAGGATGGTCACGCCGGCGATGGTCTGCATGCTGTCCATATCCATGATGCCCGGTATGTAGAATATCTTCCGGCCCATCTCGGTTGCCCGGCCCACCGCGTCGTCCACCGCCTCCAATCCGGCGATCTTCCTTATATATAGCTCCTTGCCGCCCCGGGCCTTGCTGATGAAGTAGAAGATGGCCAGAGCTATTATCACCGCAAGTATGAACAGAGTCAGCCTGGAGAGGTCAAACAGCTGTACTCGCGAAAAAGCCGCCGCAGAGGGGAGCGATTCTGAGGTATCCAGCCGCGAGATGGCTCGCACCTTGTAGAAATAGTTGACCTTGTTTTTGACGTCGCTGTCCGAGAAGAACGTGGCGCCCGGCGCCGCACCCCCGATATGCTCGTAAATACCGTCCATCTCTGCCGATCTGAGGATCTCATATCCGATGACGTTATTCACACCCGCGCCGTCGTCAGCCGACCTCTCCCAGCTTATGTTGATGATCCCCCCCTTGTCGTTGGGATTGTCCTCTGCCTGAACGTTGTCGGGAGGGGCAGGAGACATAGCCTCGGCCTGCCGAACCGAGTCGATCTCCGCTCCGGGGGTCTCCTGCGCTTCGGACGAAAGCGGCGCCAGCGACAACAGGAGAACAAGAGGAAATATCAACCAGGCGAGCGCTGATCTTGACCGGAAAAACTTGGGCTGTATTCTTCTCATCTCTTCTTCAGGCAACAAAAAAACCTTCGAAGAAAGACTATCCAAGAAGGTTTGATTATAAGGACTCTTCAGAGAGTTGGATCAAGCTGTCCTTTCTTGATTCCCAGATTCTTTGGGCAAGCGCAGGATGAGTCAAGGGTCATATGGTTCTCAAAGCCAAACTTCAATACCGTCACACCAACCTCTCTTACCCCTCCAGATTCGGAAATTTACCATACCATCCAAATTAAGTCAAGAAAAAAATGCACTACTCCGTTTATTCTTCCGCCCGGCCAGGTCCGGACCTGGTCGGATTGCCGCCCCACTATTTGAATTACTTGCATTTCGGCATTGACAATTGACCCTAAATTTCTATATATGAACGTCCAGCAGATCGGGTGAAATATCGTATTTAATAACAATGTCTGAGTGAATGCGATATGATCCAGATAAAGAACTTGACCAAAACATTCGGTGATTTGAAGGCGGTGGACGACGTCAGCGTCGACGTGCACACCGGAGAGATTCTCGGATTCTTGGGGCCCAATGGTGCCGGAAAAACCACCACCGTCAGGATAGTCACCTGCTATATGCTTCCCACCTCAGGATGGGTGCAGGTGGACGGCTTGAGCGTCTTCGAGCACTCCCTGGAGGTCAGAAGGAAGATCGGATACCTTCCCGAGAGCGCCCCCCTTTACTTGGAGATGATCGTCTCGGACTACCTTGGTTTCGTCATGAGCGTACGCGGAATCGCCAAGGAGCGCCGCGGCCGGCGGATGAAGGAGATAACCGAGATCTGCGGCCTGGGGCCGGTCATCCACCGGAACATCGGGGAGCTCTCCAAGGGATTCAGGCAGAGAGTGGGTTTGGCGCAGGCCATGGTGCACGACCCCGAGGTCCTGATCTTAGATGAGCCCACCAGCGGGCTGGATCCCAACCAGATAGCCGAGATAAGAGGTCTGATAAAGGAACTGGGGAGGGAAAAGACCGTGGTTCTGTGCACCCACATACTCCCCGAGGTGGAAGCCACCTGCGGAAGGGTGCTGATAATAAACGAGGGCCGGATCGTGGCGGACGGGTCGCCGGCCGAGCTGCAGTCCAGCTTTCAGGGAAAAGAGCGGATATACCTCGAGCTGAGGACCCCTGCCGCCGAAGTGCAAGAGAAACTGGTCCGCCTGGAGAACGTGGAGAAGGTGGAGCAGATCAAATCGGACGGGGACGATCTGAAGAGATACACCCTGGAATGCGTCCAGGGAGTGGACCTGCGCGAGAAACTCTTCCGCCTGGCCGTGGAGAACGGCTGGGTTCTTCTGGAGATGAGAAGAGAACAGGCAAGCCTGGAAGATATCTTCCGCCAGTTGACCACCACTTAAAGGAACCGATATGTCCAACCACGCGGCGGTTTTTTGCAGGAAGGAACTGAGGACCTTTTTCGACTCTCACATAGCCTACATCGTTATAACCATCTTCCTCTTGATCTGCGGATGGTTCTTCTTCAGCGACCTGTTTTTGGTCAACCAGGCCTCCATGCGCAACCTGTTCGGCATCATCCCCTTCATCTTCATGTTCTTCGTGCCGGCCGTGACCATGCGGTTGATCTCGGAGGAGAAGAGAAGCGGCACCATCGAGGTGCTGGTTACCCTTCCGGTGAAGGATCATGAGATCATCCTGGGCAAATTCTTGGCCGGCCTCATCCTCATCGCCGTGGCGGTGATTCTGACTTCACTCTATGCCATCACCCTCTCCGGGATAGGTGACTTCGACTTCGGCTCGGTGGTCTCGGGATACATCGGGTTGATCTTTCTGGGGGCGGCTTATCTTTCCATCGGGATTTTCACCTCCAGCTTGACCCAGAACCAGATCGTGGCCTTCATCACCAGCTTCGTAATAATCTTCGCCCTGTTCATGCTGGACAAGGTCCTGATGTTCATGCCCACTCTTCTGGCCTCGTTTCTTGAGTACTTAAGCGTAAGCTATCATTTCTCCAACATCTCGCGCGGGGTGATAGACTCGCGGGACGTGATCTACTATCTGTCTTTGATCTTCTTCTTCCTGTTCTTGGCGGTCAGATCTCTGGAAAACAGGAAATGGAGGTAAGCTGAGAGAATGAGAGAGACAGTTAAACATGGCGCCGGGTCGGCGGCCACGCTTCTTCTGATCGCGGCCATACTCTTGGTGCTGAACCTGATATCGGTGAACCTGTTCGCCCGTCTCGACCTGACCGAGGGGAAGGTCTTCAGCCTGTCCAAGGCCAGCAAGGACGTGGTGCGCGGCTTAGACGACCGGCTGATCATCAGGATGTATTTCACCAGGGACCTCCCTCCCCCTTACAACAGCCACGCCAGGTATCTGAAGGATCAGTTGGAGGAGTACCAGGCGTACGCCGGCGGGAAGCTGAAGCTTGAGATGATCGATCCGGCCGAGCAGGACAAGGAGTTGGAGGCACAGAGGTACGGCATTCCTCCTCTTCAGGTCAACGCGCTGGAGGACGACAAGATCGAGATAAAGAAGGTGTACATGGGATTGGTGCTCCTTTTCGAGGACAAAAAAGAGGTCATCCCGGTGGTGCAGAGCGTCTCGGGATTGGAGTATGAAATCACCAGCGCCATAAAGCGTCTTTCGGCCAGGGTGTTACCGACTATCGGATTCCTGGTGGGCAAGGAGGGGCCGGATCTGGATACCGAACTCACCTTCCTGAGCCAGGCCCTGGCGCGCCAGTATAAGGTCATTAAGATAAACTTGGACGAGGGAGAGAAAATCGGCGCGAGCGTAAGAGTGCTGGTCATACTGGGGCCGAAGATCAAGCTTTCGGAGTATGAGAAGTACTGGATCGATCAGTTCCTGATGCGGGGCGGCAAGCTGGCGCTCTTGCTCAACCATATCCAGGTGGACATCCAGCAGGGCACGGCCGAGAGACAGAATCTGGACCTGGACGATTTTCTGGAGAATTACGGGATAAAGATAAACGATGATTTGGTGATCGATCTGCAGTGCAACCGAATCGGCGTGGCTCAAAAGCAAGGTCCCTATACCGTGCAGAACATCGTGAACTATCCCTTCTTCCCTATGGCCACCGAGTTTGACCAGAACAGCCTGATCGTTAAAGACCTGGGCACGGTATGTTTCAATTTCGCCAGCTCACTCGATTCCACCTCGGCCTCCGCCAGGGGAATCCGGTTCGATCCCATCATCCGGTCGTCCAGAAGCAGCGGCGTGCAGTCTGCGCCCTTCGACATCAATCCCTTCAAACAGTTCGGCCGGGAGGATTTTGCCGCCGGCGGCCAGATCCTTGCTGCCACGCTCCAGGGAGGCTTGAAGAGCAATTTCGCAGACAAGGACTTAGAGGAGATTCAGGCCGAGGTCGGCTTTGTCGATTCGGTGCTAACCGAGAGCCCGGAGACCAGAATGGTGGTGGCGGGGGACGCCGATTTCATAATCGACCGTAACCTGCGCGGAACCGACAACCTGGCCTTCTTCCTGAACATGGTGGACTGGCTCTCTCAGGATGAGGCCCTGATAGCCATCCGCTCCAAACAGGTCACCCCCAGACCACTTAAGGAGATCTCGGCCGGAGCCAAGAAGGCGATCAAGTATGGAAACACCTTCGGTCTGCCCTTCTTGGTGATACTATTCGGCGTGGCCAGATGGCAGATAAGAAGACGGGTAAAAACACAGACCCGGTCGGAGTAGACCACAATCCATAACCTCAGTCATTGCATATGAAAAAACCTCTTTACCTTCTACTGGGACTCCTGGCGATCTTTGTGATTGTCTATTTTCTGTTGATTCAGAAGGAGAAGAAGACCTTTCGTCGGGAAAAGGTGGAGAACTTCCTGCAGTTGGACAGCGCTGCGGTGAACAGGTTCGAATTCAACCTCTTCGATACCAAGCTGGCCTTTGAGAAGGTCAACCAGCAGTGGTACATGACCAGGCCGGATTCCTGCCGGGCCGATAATCGGGCCATCGAACAGATGTTGAGCATGGCCACCCATCTGGAGGTGGGGGAGAAAATCTCCTCAAATCCGGAAAAACAATTCGTGTTTCAGGTGGATACCGTTATGGGCAATAGGCTGGACTTCTTCGACGGGGGAAATCTACTGGCGTCCATGGTGATAGGAAAGATGCAGGAGGATCGCCTGCACGCCTACCTGCGCAAGACCGACTCGGACGACGTTTACTTAGCCAGAGGCCTCTTCTCCAGCATAGCCAACCGCAGGTTGGACCTCTGGAAGGACAGAAGTCTTTTTGTGCTGAACCCCAAACAGGCCTCTCAGATCGAGCTCGGCCGGGACGGGAAGAAGTTCAGGCTGACCAAACAGGATACCTTGTGGTTTGTGAGCGCGCATCCCTACCAGGAAAGCCTTCCGGCGGACGGCAAGGCGGTGGACGAGTATCTTGGAACGCTGGCCGGCATGAAGTTGGACGAGTTCATCAAGGCGTTCCAGTCTGCCGGAGTTAGCTTCGACAGACCCCAACTCGAACTCAAGCTGATCTTGCCGGATGGTGAGCAGGAGACGGTGGTCGCCGTCGCTCAGGGAGGAGAGGAATCCCGCTATTTCGTGAAAACCGATCGGGACAAGAACATATTCATCTTATACGAATTCAACTTCAAGAGAATAGCCAAGAGCTTCGAAGATTTCCTGCCGGAGGAGGGGGAAGAGGAAGAAGCAGAAGAATAGCGAAAGAGCCCGCCATTCCCGCGGCACGCGGGATTCAGCCGACCCTTCTGAGATCCCGAGAGATGTTTAGGGGTGGAGCTTCCCTTCGAATTCCTCAGGGCGGTGACAGTTCGGCTTCGCTCACTGTCCCTGAGCAACGTCGAAGGGAGCGAAGTCGAACCGCAGTTCCACCCTTTCTGATTGGCACCCTGAACTCTCTGTGCCGATCGATTGAAAAACCCAAGCAGTCCGCACGATTTCCCCTACCTGCCGCGATGCAGGTTGATCTTGTCTCTTAGCCGTAAAGCCTCCTGCCTGGCTGCCCCATCGAAATCCTCCTGATCCGACGCATACAGGATGCCGCGGGAGGAGTTTATTACTGCCATCTCCCGGTTTTCGTCCGTTCCGAACTTCACCGTCGACTCGACATCCCCTGCCTGCGCTCCGATGCCCGGGATCAAGAAAGGCAGCGAGGGAGCGATCTGTCTGATCCTCTTCAACTGCTCCGGATGGGTCGCCCCCACCACCAGACCGCAGTTGCCCTTCGCATTCCAACTCAGGACCTTCTCCGCTACGATCTCGTAGAATGGCTTTCCTTCTACCTCGGAAAGCTGGAAGTCATTGGCTCCTTTGTTCGAGGTCAGGCAGAGAACGAATGCGCATTTGTCTTCGTACTCCAGGAATGGCGACACGGCGTCCTCACCCATATAGGGACTGACCGTCACCGCATCCCCCTTCAACTCCTCAAAGATTGCCTTAGCATACATCCGGGCCGTGTTTCCGATGTCCCCCCTCTTGGCGTCTATGATAATGGGAATCTCCTTCGGGATGTACGAACAGGTCTTCCTCAATGACTCCCAACCCCTGGAACCCTGCGCCTCGTAAAAGGCCATGTTGGGCTTGTAGGCGCAGACCAAATCGGAGGTGGAGTCGATGATCTTCTGGTTGAAGGCCAAGGTCGGATCTTCCTCTCTCAGGAGATGCTTGGGAATCTTCTGCGGGTCCGTATCCAGACCCACGCAGACCAGGGAGTTATTCTTCCGGGAGGCATTCTGAAGTTTTTCTACGAATCTCATGATTGCAGGTACTCCGTCTTTTTGGGTGGTTTATTGACGGTCACTTCCCTTGTTGCCAATATATCCGTCCCGCAATGAGATGTCAAAGTCTTTTTGATTTGCCTGCGCGGATCATTCGCGCAAATATCTCTTGACAAACAAAAAGGGGGGGATTAGAATTATGCGATCTTGATCCCGGCAGTGAGGTTAAGCCGACAAGCAGGGGTCGACAATGGAGGAAAAGAGGGAATTCTTCGAGATCCTGATGGGGGCCATTCGCCGCGAATCCGAGGCTTTCAATTACTATCTCGGCGCCAGTGCGAATTCACCGTCGGCCGGGACGAAGTCCCTGCTTCTTCAGCTTGCCGAGGAGGAGAGACGCCACCGCACCATCTTGCTGCAGGAACTCCGGAATCTCAGGAAGCTGACGTCGGGCGACGACCAGGACGTTTCCATCGAGAAAGAGACGGTGAGCTACCACCTCCCCGAGAAGCCGGAGTTCAAACGCGCTCAAAGTCTGAAGTCGGTAGACATGGCCGTTGTATCCTTGCCCACCGAATTCGTAGGGGGCGACTTTTTTGACACCTTCATCATCAAAGGTCAAGACAAGATGGGGCTTCTTATCTTCGACATCATGGGGCATGGGTTGACCGCGACCGAGTTGAAGGCACAGGTAAGGGTGGAGTGGGATAAGCTGAAAGAGCTCTATCTGGGAAAAAGCGCACCATCGATTCTGCTCAGCCCGGGGTCGGTCATAACCCATCTGAATCAACGACTGTTTCAGGAGTGCCAGAGGCGTCTGTCGTTTCTCTCGCTCTTCTATGCCGTTCTCGATGCCTCAAAAAAGGAGTTGACCTACGCTTCGGCCGGACACGAGCCCCCCTTACTCTTCGGGAAAAAGGGATATATTCAGTTGATCGAAGGAGATCTGCTGCTGTGCATCGACGAACGAACGGCTTATCGGGAGACCTCTGTGGAAGTCCACGCCGGAGACACCCTGGTTATGTTCACGGACGGGGTGGTGGAAAGCATGAATGCCGATGAGGAGGAGTTCGGCGTCAAAAATCTCATTCGGGTGGTGAGAGACTACCAGACCGGAAACGCTTCACAGATAATCGAGCAGGTGTTGACCGGCCTGAGGCATTTCACGAAAGAGAAACCTATAACCGACGAGTTCACGTTGGCTGTGATGAAATTCAGTTGACCATCAGGCAGGCGCGCCTTGAGGCGCAGGCCTCAGTCATCGACCGCAGGAGGTAAGCGATGGAAAAATGGGAATGCCTGGTATGCGGCTACGTCTACGATCCGGAAGTGGGCGACCCGGACAACGGGGTCGATCCGGATACCCTGTTCGAGGACCTTCCTGACGAATGGGTCTGTCCTGAGTGCGGGGCGGACAAGGAGGAGTTCGAGAAGCTGGAAGACTAACAAGGCTTTACCCGTTTGATCGGAGGGAGGGACCACGAGGCGGGCGGCGATTCGATCGAACCGGTTTGTTCGTCTTGCCGGGCGCTGAATACCGGAGGGGACTTATTCCATCCTCTTGATTGCCCGGATTATCTCGTACTCGGAGGAAGCTTCAAGAAGCTCTTCCCTGAAGTCATCAAAACGCAGCATTTGGGCCAGAGCTTTGAACACCTTCAGATATAGTGCATCGTCATAAGGGGGGGCAGCCATGACGAAGAAGAGATGGACCGACCCGTTGTCCATCGAGTCGAAGTCGTATCCTTCGACCGATCGGGCAAAGCCCATGATCATCTCCTTGGCCTGCATCGATCTGATGTGAGGCACCGCTATGCCGTGCCCGATGCCGGTGCTGGCCTTCTTCTCCCGATTCAGGAAATCCACCAGAAGCTTCCTGGGGTTGCCCACCTTGCCGGACCTCTCCAGCAGTTCCACCAACTCACAGAGAATGGCCTGTTTTCTTCTCCAGAGCAGCTTGTCGGGATGAACCTGAGAGTCGGGGTCACTGTCGATCTCGGTCTCCATCTTTAGCTTGACCAGCTCCGGTTTTAGGAATCGAGAGATATCCATATTAACTCCACAAGGCTTCTTGCCGGCTGCGATTGTTCAAAAAAGGTACATTCCTAATATCGGCAAAGCCCAGAATTCTTAAACCCCTCTCAGACTGCCAATTCTTGACAGGTCTCAAAAGAAAACGGGCAGAAGCATCTATCTGTTGGGGAAATAGCTATCCCAGGATGGCATCTGGGGATCGTCCGTGAGTTGCCGGCAGCCGCACGACGTAAGTTCAATCGTAGGGAGCGAAAACATCAGTTGGGTAATGCGACCTTATGAAGAGTCAGAGTCATACCCCGAAGCTGCCTGAAGAACAGGCGATCAAGGCTTCCTTCTTTTCCTTACGCCACCCCTTTATTTCGATTTCGCGCTTGCAGGCCGACGACTTGTCACGAAGCTCTTCGGAATAGACCAACTCAACCGGCAGTCTTGTCTTCGTGTATTTGGCCCCCTTACCGGCGTTGTGTTCGTCCAGTCGCTCTTTCAGGTTATTGGTGATTCCGCAATAGAACGAATCATCGCTGCACCTGAGAAGGTAAACATACCAGTTCATTCTTCAGTCACGAGAGGAATACTCCGCCTGAGGCCGGCGGAAAAGTTTATCCCGAGCGAATGCGAGGGACTTGTCCTGAACGAACGTGAAGGAAACCCACGGCCCAAGGCCCCCACTTCCTCTTGAATCAACTAATCCTTCCTCCCTAAGGTCGTCAGGATAAGCCCTTCGTCGCTATGCTCCTCAGGATGAAAAATTCTAACTCGCTGCGCTCATAAGAATTTTTACCGGAGGTAGGGGGGAAAGTTTATCCCGAGCGAACGCGAGGGACTTGTCCTGAACGAACGTGAAGGAAACCCACGGCCCAAGGCCCCCACTTCCTCTTGAATCAATTAATCCTTCGTCGCTGTGCTCCTCAGGATGAAAAATTCTAACTCGCTGCGCTCATAAGAATTTTTACCGGAGGTAGGGGGGAAAGTTTATCCCGAGCGAACGCGAGGGAAACCCACGTCCGGCGCTTCACTCTTCCCCC